>Ga0068860_100003482_pt1 | contig 16204 bp, 15 predicted proteins | sample KBSSwiS32_FD_66597 | JGI IMG/M metagenome (GOLD analysis project Ga0068860, IMG submission 66597) | Switchgrass rhizosphere microbial communities from Kellogg Biological Station, Michigan, USA - KBS Switchgrass S3-2 | ecosystem: Host-associated > Plants > Roots > Rhizosphere > Soil ... | reverse complement strand
AAGCCCTGGCCTTTCGTCGCAAAGAGGACAAGCGCGCCTTTCAGAACAATCTCGAATTCGGTCTTCGCACCGGCTTCAGCGCGCCAGGAGGATTGAGCTCGGGTCAAAGGATCACGTACCTTCTTGACCGGGCGGCGCTTCCTTATTCCGATCTAAAGAGCTTTGATGATTTGCCGATCCCATTCCGCTGCGTAGCAACCGACCTGAACTCCGGGAAACAACACGTCTTTGAAAACGGGCCTCTTGGCGAGGCTCTCCGGGCAACCATGTCTTTGCCTGCAATTTTCACCCCGGTTACCAACAAACCGAACATCTGGGTAGACGGCGGGCTGCTGAATAACTTACCCGTCGACGTGGCGAAAAAAATGGGTGCGGACATTGTCATCGCGGTCTACCTCAATCCATCCCCATTCCGCCCGGAGACCAAGCAATCGCTGTTTACGATTATGAACCGGTCAATTAGCGTGATGATCGAGGCCAACGAGCTCCACAGTCTGGAAACCGCGGATCTGGTAGTGTCCGTCGACCTGTCCGGCTATTCGAGCACCAACTACGCTGCCAGCACCCAGATCATTGCCAGGGGATTCGAGGGGGCGGGCAAGAAGTCGCAGCTGCTTGCCAAGTTGGCCCTCGATGAAGTCGCATGGCAACAACACCTGACGTTCCGCGAGTCCCGCATACGTTCGACGTCCGCTCCGGCTTTCATCCAAGTGAGCGGCACTGACCCGCGCTTGTCTGCCGCGATCCAGCAGGAACTCGCCAACCACACCGGAAAAACGCTGGACCTCGACCGGCTTGAAAAAGACATTGATGTGATCTCCGGAGGCGGCCGCTTCACAAGTTTCTCGTACAACATGACCGGTCTCGAAGGACGCTCCGGCCTCCAGATTCGAGCTGACGAGAAGGATTATGCGCCGCCGCTGTTGAATATCGGCTTCTTAGTCGACGGATCGGACCTCAACAACGTCCGCTGGACCATGAACGCGCGCATCACTGCCTTGGATGTGGGCGGATTCCGCTCCGAATGGCGGACAGACGTTTCGGTCGGTTCCAGGTGGGGGCTATCGAGCGAATATTACCGGCCCGTCTCCGCAACGAGCAAATGGTTTGTGGCCCCGCGCGCGCTTGTTATGAGTACCCCGTTCGACCTGTATGATCGCTCGACGCAATTGGCGCAATACAGAATCCGCCGCTACGCCGCCGGAGTCGACTGGGGATACGCGATCAATCGCTTCAGCGAATTCCGCCTTGGGTACGAAGTTGGATATCTCGACCCCTCCCTGAGTATTGGTTCGCCCGTATTGCCAGAGCCTCGCGGCCAAACCGGCATTTCTTCCATTCGCTATAACTTAGACCAACTCGACAGCCCCCTCGTCCCTCGCACCGGACAAATCGTGCGGTTTCGTGCGGCGTGGATCGACGCCGCGCCAGGCGCCAGTCAGGGCTTCCCTTTGTCCGAGGTATCTGCTGGAGTCATTCGACCAGTCAGCAAGCGCGGCTCCGCCTACTTGCAAGCATTCGGTGGCACCACTTTCGGTCACGACGATACCGGCATACCTCAATTCTTCTTGGGTGGACCAAGCCAGTGGAACGCTTACGGAACAAACGAGCTGCGGACGAACCAATATTGGCTCGCCCGCGTCGGCTATGTTCATGAATTGTTCAGTCTGCCTCCGCTTTTAGGCTATAAGACGTACTTCACTTCTGCTTATGAATTGGGGCAGGCACAACGGGCTCCCGGAGTGTCTAGGCTTCCGAATGACGGCAGCCTCGGCCTGGTGGCGGAGACTCTCATCGGTCCCCTATTCGTTGGGGGAAGCGTGGGAGACAGCGGACATCGTCGGGTGTATTTCAGCTTGGGTAGGTTCTTTTAGATTCGAGGCATGCGCACCACCCGCCATGAGGATGAACGGCATCTTGCTAACCGCGCTTGTTTGTCTTGCGTATCCAGCACTTTCACGCGACAAGACCGATGTGATTGTGATGAGGAACGGAGACCGCTTCACTTGTGAAGTGAAAAGGATCGAGGGCGGAGTGCTCCAGGCCGATCTCGACTACGTGGATGGCACGGTTTCCATCGACTGGCTAAAGGTGGCTCGGCTGGAAAGCACTGCCTTGTTCCTCGTACAACTTCAGGATGGCTCCATCTACTCGGGCAAGGTGATCACTCCGGAGACCTTGAGTGGTATTCCTGTAAAGATAGAAATCCAGCCGAACCACGCTCAAGAATCTGTCACGATTGACAAGTCCCAAGTCGTGCGCATGACGCAGACTTCCGAAAGCCTTCTGCGGCGCTTTAGTGGCAACCTCACAATAGGAGCACTTTATTCCAAGGGCAACAGTGCTACTCAATACAACGTTGGTTCGGAACTTGACTATCAACAAACCCGCTGGGGCTCGCGACTCAAGTACAATTCCAACCTATCGTCCAGCACAGGTGCCGCAACGGCTACACGCAACCAGGTAGACTTGAGTGCATACCGCTTGTTTCCTTGGAAGAATTACTTTTACGGTGGGAGTTGGGCCCTTCTCCAGAGTTCGGTACAAGGGATTCAGGCCCAAACGAATCTCGCACTAGGTGTGGGCCGGTACCTAAAAAACACGAACCGTGCCCGCTTCACGGCTTTCGGAGGCCTCGGGTGGCAGAGAACCAGATACGTGCCGTCCGTTGCGACCCAACAGGCGCAAGATGTCGGCGTGGCCTTGGTTTCACTGAATCTGGAAGCCTTCACCTTCAAGAAGACACGACTCGATGCCGACGCCAGTGTGATCCCCGCCCTGACAGATCCGGGACGTCTGTTTTATAGAACCAATCTGGCCTACTACCTTAAGCTGTTCCGCAAAATCGACTGGAACCTCTCGTTCTATGGGAACTGGGACACCCGACCGCCGCCGCATTTCCAAGGCAGCGACTACGGATCCAGTACTGGTTTGAGTTGGACATTTGGAAACAAGTGAACCGTTCGGGAACCTCCAAGTGTTCGTACGCGATGAGATGCCGTCATGATTTTCGAAGAATGGCGAGAGCGGCCGTTCTGTTGACGCTGGCGGGCACTTTGCTGCGCGCCCAGGAAGTTGTATCCGCAGATACAGCCATCTCCGCCGATGCTGCGTCAAGCGTCGCTTTAGTTGATGCCACTTCGCAGGGTGCCCAGTCGCCGGACCCACCTTCACCGGCCTCCTCGAATCAAGATGAAACCGCGAAAAACCCCGTAGTTCCGTGCCTGGAGCCGCCGCCGGTTCTCAGATGGCAAGACTACCAAGGTCCCTTCCAGAAGGTAGTGGGAGCCTTTGCCCGGAAGCTGGAGCTCAAATCAGCGCATCCCCCGCGCTACAAACCCGGAACCGTACTGTGCTCTCTCGAGGTGAAAGACAAGTTCACCCTGTTCGTTCAGGATACGTTTGATCCAATCTCATTTCTTTCGGCCGCCTTCTTCGCGGGTTTGGACCAGTCGGCAAACCGGGACCCCATGTTCGGACAAGGCGCCGAGGGATATGGGAAACGCTTCGGCGCCGCCTTCGCCGACCAGACAACCTGGAGGTTTTTTACGGATTTCGCATACCCGACGATCTTTGCAGAGGATCCTCGGTACTACCGCATGATTAATGGCAGTAGCAAGCGGCGTTTTTTCCATGCAATCGAGCATACCTTTGTGGCGCAGCACGACAGCGGCAAGCCCATGTTCAATGTTTCAAAATGGCTTGGAACTGCGAGCGCTGTCGTTCTTAGCGACGTTTATCATCCGGGGAACGAACGCGGCTTTACTCCCGCTCTGAGGGAAGGTGCCTATTCCCTCGCCATTGGCATGGGTTTCGACGTGCTCCGGGAATTTTGGCCGGAGATCGCCCGCAAGTTGAAGATGCCATTCCGGGACCCGCTGGGAACCACCACAACCAAGCCTACCCATTGAGGCTCCGCAGCGCCTGTGTCTGAACGCTGTTAAAACCCCAGCAACATCCTGGCCATCTTTTTTGCGCCGTACGGTTCTCCTAGTCCAAGAGGCGCGTCCGCCGGAACCTTGGCGGGATCGCAGTAAGTGCCAAACATCCTGTCCCAAAGGCTGAACGTCGTGCCGAAATTCCTCCGGTTGTGCTCAACCGAATGATGTACGCGATGGTAGGCAGGCGTGATAAAGAGATATTGCAAAGGACCGATATCAATGTTTAGATTGGTGTGTTCCCAAAACTGGATCAGTAGGGCGACGCCATAAGCAATGCTGATTTCGACAGGAGAAAGGTTAAACACGAGGATTGGAATCGCCGCTTCCGGAATATTGTAAATGAAAGTGTGCAGGAAGCTAACGCGGAACCCCGAGAACCAATACAGTTGTTCCGTGGAGTGATGCCATCGGTGCGTATGCCACAACGGGCCGAACGCGTGCTGAGCGCGATGAATCCAGTAAATAACCAAGTCGGCCAGCATAATAGCCAGGAAAATCCGCGCTGAGCCCGGCAGCCCTTGCAAGGTGAACCAACCGCCGAGGAGAGCTGCTGGCGCGTGCGCCTTGAGGAACCCGGTGATCGAATACTGCGAAATGCGATTCATCAGAATCGCCAGCCCGAAAGAAAGAACGTCGATTTTCAGGTGCTTCCAACGATCCACCTCACGCGCGGGGCGGACGCGCTCCAGCATCTCGAACACTCCAGCGAGCCCGAAGAACACCAAAGTTTCATAATCGTTGGCTATCGAAATCATCAACCCACCTTAGTCTCGGCCGCCGAACGCTCATCAGTTACCAGTTACCCATCCGCAATACCACTCCCGTCTTTACCTGAAAACCCTGAGGGGACTCGAAGCCCGGAAGGCCGCCGGCCCATGAGCGCATGTATTCGAGTCCGATCAGCCGGAGACCAAGCGCCCGGTTGAAATGAATGTCGACCCCACTCCCCACCGCTACAGCGAAACCGTTACGTTCGAACTGTTGCGTATATTGCGAGGGATCAGGAGGAGCTGAGCCGGTACTCTTTGCCAGGCCGACTAGGTAGGCTTCCTGTTGCACAAACGTTAATTCCTGGGTGAGCTTATTCCCGCCCGCCAGAATCTGGAAGTAGGGAGCCACGTGGCCGGAGAGGCGCGGGGTCCAGCGCGGTCCCGCCAAATATGTGAGTGAGTCTCCACTGCTATTCCTCGCGAGTGCGTTCATCTTGCAGCCATTGACATCCAAGACGATTTGCCACTCGGGGCCAATCCGGAACGCGCCCGTTCCTCCTCCACCCGCGCAACTGCCGCTGGAACCACCGAACCCATACGCATTGGCGGCAAACTCGAAAGGTGCCACGCCGGATTCGCGCTCGAGTTGCTGGCCGCTGTCGGTTTTTGGCCGGACTACGATCGCATCTCCGTGATCGCGGGGTCGGGCCCACGGCCACTGGCCGCTGATGACGTTGGCCAAGCTGCGCGCCGGATTCGCACTCCCGCGTACCGCCGCTAGCAGAACTCTATTTTGCGTCTTTCGTTCGATGTAACGAACCAAATACTGGTCCATCGCATCTTCCGCGATCATCCAGCCCAAGCCTATAGCTGGAGTGACCACATGGTCCACGAACCCCTGCTGGGGAGGGAATGCTTGTATATTCCCGATGGACGCCTCGCTCAACACCGGCCCGATCTCCGTCCACTCGCTATAGGCCCAAGAGAACGCCCCGGCGCGCAAACGGCTCTTCCAATACTCGGGATCCTTGCCGAAGTGCACGTTTCGATATTGGGAGTCATTCCGCGTCCAGATATACCCCGACACCGCGCCCTGCATCGAATGGCCGACGTAGTTCACATAAAACGGATCGCCATCAGACCAGCCATGTAAGGCTCCGACCGCGTCGAGATAGCCGCGAAAGTAGGGCAGGCCCGGATCTCGTGTCGCTGGTTCCGTGGCATAACGAAAGGCGTTTTCCAGCACCAGGAAGCGAAAGGATTGATAGAAAAGAGACTTCCACCGGACGCCCGGCGGTTTCGAGTCCGCGGGGAGGGTGATCGCTTCAGTCTTCGGCAGAGCCGGGAAGACTTGAAAATCCGCAGGACCGTCTTGCGTCCAAGCTGTCCCCGGGACCCCTAGAAGTGCGCACAACAGGACGCGGCATCTCAATTGTTTCCCTAGATAATTCTCTCCCGCCGGGATCCACCGCACCATCCGCGTCACCACCTTGTGGAAAACTCCAGACTCTGTGAACCTGATGATTCCAGAAGGATTGGGCGTCAATTTTCTTTTGCGAAAACAGCTTAATTCGACCGGAAATTTGTGCCGCTTGAAAAACCAGTACCGCTTACGGGACCAGCGGAATGCCGTCCGCCAACTCAAAGCGAATCACAGCCCCTATCTTGTTTTCGATTTGGAGGTAGCGCGCGACCTTCTTTCCCGGCAACACAGCGTTAAGCCTGGCCGCGTACGCCTTGCGCATGGCAACCTCGTCCTGATCAATCGCCAACGCCGCATCGATCAGACGGCTCGCCATCTCGTCAGTCAGCGTGTCCTGGTTGTAGGCATCGGCATAGGCGCGAATCGAGGTAGTGAAGCGATCCTTCAGAACCTGAAGGTCCCTCTGGTATGCGTCATAGATCGGCCAGAACGCTTTTCCCTCCGCTTCGCTCAGATTCATGTTTGCGGCGACCACGAGTTTCTTGTCGGCCTTCACTTTGTCGCCCAGAATTTGCATGTTGGTATCACTCGCTTTCGCCTGAGCGAAAGTGGGGGCAGCAGTCAGCAAGGGCAGACTCAGAATTACAGCTCTAAATAGTTTCACGTGCTTCACCTGGGTAGGAAGAAACGATCTTGGAGTCTTCTCTTGTGAACTCATACATAAGGCCAGATGTAGGACTTGGGGCCTAGGTTCTGTTTATTTGCAGCGCGGCGGCAAGTTCTGGAAGGTGGGAAAGAATTAGATCTAACCGCCTGATCGGCTCATCCTCTCCACATGGGGCAGCCTGTGCACAATAGATCCATCTCAAAGTAGGCATCGATTAACCTCTCCGCTGCTCGTTCCATCAAGGACTTCTTACCCGAGATCTCAACGTTGCTGGGAACGCATCTCTCCGCAGGTGCATTGGAACTGAAAAACATGTACCTGGAGATTCAGCAAAGGGCGAAAGACGGAATTACCATTTTGGACCTGTATGGCAAATTGGTCTTGGGTCCGGAGGATCTATTGTTGCGAGAATGGATGCTCTCGCTCCTAACTCAAGGTGTCCACAATATCATCCTGAACCTGGAACGAGTCTCCACTATCGATACTGCGGGTCTAGGCACTTTGGTGAACTGCGCCGGAGCAGCAGGTTCATGCGGAGGAAAAGTGGCACTTGTCAGCCTTGTTCCCGCGCAGGACGGCGTGTTGAATATTCTGCAACTGAACATCCAGCTGGAAGTCTACTCGGAGGAAGCGGATGCGGTGAACAGCTTCTTCCCCGGACGCCGCGCAGTGAAGTATGACATTCTCGACTTCGTCGAGAACCTCAAAGGACGATGACGCTCAAGAGTTCAAGGTTTCGACCGGATCCTTAAAGCGGGCGTTTTCCAAGCCGGGCGTCGCGGGTTCGATTCCAGCATCGACGAGTGGCCAGCGACCAGGACGGTAAGTCGCGAGCACATGCTCCAATTTCCTCAAATGTTTCGCGGCGCCGGCGACCTTCGGGGACGTTGCTGAGTAGAGCATTCGCAATCCAGAAAGAAAGCCTAAGGCGACCCGGTATTCCATCAGCAACTCTCTATAGCGTTTATCCGTCTTGTCCATATCTTCGAGATGTAGCCTGACCGCTATAGATCACCGCGCAGCGTCCTTGGTTCGTTCACGGCTCTTGCTTTCTAATTCCTTCGGGGAGGGTGGGTATTTCGCAAAAGCCGCGGTCAGTTCATTCTTCGCCTGGTCATAGGCTTTGGCGCGGTCTTTGAAGTCGCGTTTCAAGTAGGTGCGCCACACCAGTTGCTTATTAGCAGGGTTCAACAAATCGATGATGAGTGTTCCCTCCTTGTAGTTATGGACCACGGTTTCCTCATACCAATACCCCCAAGGTCCGTACCAAAACGGATCGTAGCCGCCCCAGTAATTCCCGGCGGAAATAGTCGTCTCACTCTGACGGTCCCTGAGGGCGATCCACACGCGAATGGCAACATCGTATTTCTGATCGCGCGGCACTTCCTGAAGGCCACGCATCTCCAGGATGCCGCTCACAAAATTTGCGATCCGTGTGCGTGTCTCGGGATCGTCCATGAGTCCGCTTTTGCCCAGATCGACTCCCGCAACGAAGGCAAAGGTTTTGAAGTCCGCGAACCGTGCCTCGGGATCAAAGTCACTTCTGGTCTTGGCATCAACGGATGCAACGTGAAACAGGACCAAGCACAGAATCGCGGCACAGTGCCGCATTCCGCGAACGTGTCGTCTCCTGATTCGCCGCCAGAATACTCTCATTTAAGTTTGTGATGCAGGACGACAGCGAAGTGATCTATAGAATGGTGCCGGAGCCAATCGCAGATCTGGGCCGTTGCCCCGCCCCTATGGAGTCGCCGATGGTAAACGAGAAGTTTTGGTGAGCCGGGCGGGACTCGAACCCGCGACCACCGCATTAAAAGTGCGATGCTCTACCAACTGAGCTACCGGCCCTTGGGAAAATTGGCGAGAACTTTTATTGTAACGCGCGATCCAGCGCCGCCGCGAGTTTTTTGAGCCCGGCATCGACGTCGGAGCCCAAATGAATCCGCAACGCGCGCCGCCCTCGTTCGCGCAACACCGCAAGATCGCCCCGCGCCTGCGCCGCTTTGACGATGCCAAAGGTGTATTTCGCCCCCGGAATCGCCAGGTCGCGCGCGTCGTCCGCGGTGATCTGCAAAAACACGCCGCTATTCGGTCCACCTTTGTATGCTTGCCCGGTCGAGTGCAGAAAACGCGGACCGAATCCCAGGCACGTCGCCACCCGCCTGGTATCGCGTACCCTCTGGCGCATCGCCGTCAGAACAGCCTCGTGCGCCAGGTTCATTTCGATATAAGCCAGCAGTGCAAAATAGTCATTGGCTTGAATCGAATTGAGATGCGCGCGAAGGCTATCGGCGAGCGTCGCGCCAGCCGTCGGCCCAAAGACTTTGATTCCGTCTTCGTCGATCCCGGGCGCCTCCGCCGGCAGCGAACCCGTGGCTTCAAACTCACTGGTCAGCTTCTTAGTAGCGATCTTGCTGGCTTCGACGTCGGGTTGGTTGAACGGATTAATCCCCAGGATCGCGCCCGCAACCGCCGTGGCAAACTCCCAGCGGAAGAACTCGCGGCCCAAATCGTAAGCGTCACCCATCGCGATGCGAATCACCGGATGTCCCGCGGCTTCGAGCGCGTCAATGGCACGATCCTGCGCCGCATCCGGCGCGGACGTTAACCGCTGATACACGAATATGCGGTCGGCTCCGTAAACAGCAGGCGCCCCCAGCGGTTCGCGGTCGACAGGAATGATGGCCTTCCCGTCCTTGCCCGTCGATTCCGCCACCAGTTGCTCCAGCCATGCTCCCAAATCGTGAATCGCAGGCGACGCCACCAGCGTTAGTTTTTCGTGTCCCGCCCGCGCCAGCGTCCCCAGCAGCACTCCCAGCGTCAGCCCCGGATTGTCCTTCGGCGCGGCGCAGGCTTTTGCCATGGCATCCCCTGCAGCCAGCAGCTTGCCCACATCGATCCCGATCGCCGCCGCCGGAATCATGCCGAAATCCGAGAGCGCCGAGTACCTCCCGCCAATCGACGGCAATCCGAAAAAGATCTGGCCGAACCCATCCTGCTCCGCCACTTTTTGCATGTGCGAGCCAGGGTCCGTGATCGCCACGAAGCGCTTGCCGTCGCGCCCCGCGCGTTCATAAAAATATTGCTTGAAGATATTCGGCTCCAGCGTCGACCCCGACTTACTAGAAACGATGAACAGCGTGTGCGCCACGTCGATCTTCTTTTCCGTGGACGCCACCTGCGCCGGATCCGTCGAATCCAGCACATGCAGGTCTGGGAACCCAGGGTTGTCCCCAAAAGACAGGCGCAGCACTTCCGGACACAGGCTCGACCCGCCCATGCCCAGCAGCAGCACGTTCTTGTATCCCGCCGCCTTTACTTCCGCCGAAAACTGCTCGAAACGCTGCCTTTGCGCGAGTTGCTCGCCGGTGACCCGCAACCATCCCAGCCATTGCGCTTCGTCCGTGCCCGTCCAGACTTTCGCATCGCCAGCCCACATGCGCGCCACGCGATCGCTGCTTTCCCACGCGCGCAGATTCTCCGCCACCGCCTGCGCTAACTCAGGCGGGAGTGTATATGTAAGTGAGGTCATTGTTGCTGAACCACCGCCAGCAGCTTGGTGAACGCGTCCTCGAACTGTTTAACCCCGGCAGTCACCAAGTCCGCCGTGACAGACTGCATCGAGATCCCGGCCGTACCTAGATCCGCCATCACGCGTCGCGCGCCTTCCACATCCTCGGTCAACGACGCGCGCGGCCGGCCGTGATCCTTGAACGCGTCGTAAGTCGCGGGAGGAATCGTGTTCACTGTATCCTTGCCGATCAGCTCTTCGATGTACAGCACATCCCGTAGCTTGGGATTTTTCGTCGACGTGCTGGCCCACAGCACCCGTTGCGTCTGCGCTCCCTTGGCCGCTAGCGCGTCCCAGCGCGGCCCGGAGAAAATTCGCTGATAGCGTTCATAAGCCAGCTTGGCATTCGCAATCGCCACTTTGCTGCGAACCGATTCCAGCAGTTTCTTCTGCGTGTCGTTCGCCTGCGGAAGCCGCGCATCGATCAATGCGTCCACCGTCGAATCGATCCGGCTCACAAAGAAACTAGCGACACCCGCCATCCCCGCCAGGTCCTGACCCGCCGCCGCCCGCTGCTCCAGCGCGCGCACATAAGCCCATGCCACTTCTTCATACATCTCCTGCGCGAACAGCAAAGTCACGTTCACATTCACGCCTTCGCGCAACACCGTCTCAATCGCGGGAACGCCCGCCGGTGTCCCCGGGATCTTGATCATCAAATTTGGCCGATCCACCGCCTTCCACAAGCGGAACGCTTCGTCGATGGTGTCCTGTGTCTTGTGCGCCAGATACGGAGCTACTTCCAAACTCACATAGCCATCGCGACGGTTCGAACTCGTATACACCGGACGCAGCACGTCAGCTGCATCCTGAATATCGCGAATCGCCAGGCGCTCATAGACGCCTTTGGCGTCCAGCGACCTATCCGTCCGCAGTTGCTTCAAATAATCGGCGTACTCTTCCCCGCCCGCGATGGCCTTCTCGAAAATAGACGGGTTGGATGTCATCCCGCCCAGTCCATCCTCCTCCACCATGCGGCGGAGTTCCCCACTAGTCATCAGGCTGCGGCGAATATAATCCAGCCAAATGGATTGCCCGAAGCGGGCAAGCTGCTTGAGCGGATTTTCAACGGTGCTTGAAATGGTGGACATGAGTGCGGACTCCTCTCTTTCAGTTTACGAAAATCGGCGGGCAATCACGCCCGCGCGGTAGCCGAATATTTTGACGATCTCCCGCCGCGCCCATAACGCTTCGACCATGCGCCCCAGCGGACCGAACGGCAGTTCATACTCGACATCATCGAAAATCCGTGTCCCCGTGCCCTCCGCGGCGAAACGATGAGTGTGCCGCCATACGCGATAGGGCCCACTCAGTTGCACATCCACGAACTCACGAGGCGGTTCCCAGCTCTCAATCAACGTAGCCCATTTGACCGGCACGCCATAGAGTTCAAGTTGATAATCGATGCGCGCCCCCGCCTCCAGCCGAATCGGACCCGGCGTCAAAATGCGGAAATTAAGCTGCCGCGGTGTAATCGCCTCCAGATTATTCGCGTCGGAGAAGAACCCAAACACTTCCTCCACCGGCCGCTCCAACCACTGCTCCGCGTGGAAATGATGCACTGCGCCTCTAACCCAATCGTGTCACACTAAGCAGGGAATGTCGCTATACGATGTGGCCAAGGCCGTCGAAGCCTCGCGCATGGGCACCGCCATGCGGGAATCCATGTACTGGTTTGCGGCACTCAATCTGGTTCATTTACTGGGCTTGCTGATCGCCGCCGGAACCATCGTGTTCTGGGATCTGCGCCTGCTAGGAATCGGCCTGCGCCGCGCCCCGGTTTCGCAAGTCGGTAAAAGCCTCCTGCCCTGGACCTGGGGAGGCTTCACCGCCATGTTCCTCAGCGGCTCGCTGCTGGTAGTAATCGAAGCCGGCCGCCTCTATACCAGCGTCTTTTTCCGCATCAAAGTAGCCGCCCTCCTGCTAGCCGGCATAAACGTTCTGATCTTCCACCTCACCATCTATCGCAGAGTCGGCGAATGGGACCGCTCCCCCACCACGCCATTGCAGGCCCGCATCGCCGGAACTCTATCGATCCTGCTGTGGTTCTGCATCCTGGCCGCCGGACGCGCCATCGGCTACACCCTGGATTATGCCGTATGAACGGCTTCACCGCGTGGTGCCAGTACAACGCCCTCAGCCAGTTCATGCGCAGCGCCAAGTGGCCCTACCCGTCCGTCGAAATCCTGCACATCGCCGGCTTGATTCTGGTCTTCGGATCCATGCTGATCCTCAACCTCCGCATCTTCGGCCGCATCCTGCGCCAGGAACCTGTATCGCAAGTTGCCGCCGGATTATCGCCCATCACGTTCGCCGGAATCGCCGCGCAATTTATCACCGGACCAGTGCTGTTCATGACCTCAGCCATGAAGTTCGCCGAAAGCACTCCGTTCAAGTTGAAGCTGCTGCTATTGGTGGTCGCGCTGACGTATCACTTCGGCGCACACCGCCGTTTTGCACTGGATCCGGAAACGCCCGCACAAACCCTGCGCGTCTCCGCCACCGCGTCAATGCTATCGTGGATCGGCGTAGTCCTCGCCGGTTTTGCGATCGAGTTACTAGCGAGCTAGATCAGACTTTCCGGTCCAACCAATCCCGCAACACCTCGAAGACTTCGTGATTGTTTTTCTCCAGCAGCATCAAGTTCCCATTGCCCAGAATCCCGTAATCACGCAGCCGCAGCATTTCCGCCGAGCATCCCACCTGCTTCAAGAACGCCACGTTCGCCGCCGCCGACCCGCCGCCGCCGAACTCGCTAGTCAGCCATCCCATCGGAATCCCCTGCAAGTTTTTCCACTTTCGCGCTGGCTCCGCCTGCAATTTGAAAGGAGACACCACCGGTCGCGGTGAATCCGCAGGCGTCACCGTATCCACGAGTTTGAATTGCGCCACGTCACTCACAGGAGGATCGTAAGTCATCGGCGTAGCCGTCACCCCCCACTTCAACTGCGCCGAGAACGGATTCCCATTGATCTCCATCGCCAGAATCGCCTTCACCAACTCCGGCCGCTGATCCGCCACCACCCAGCCCCAAAACCCGCCGAACGCATGCGTCAATAAAATGCAAGGACCGATGCGATCCAGCAACTCCACCCCACCGCGAATATTAAGCTCCGTATGAAACGCCTCATCCGCAACGTTGCCGACTTCACAAGCCATAAACTGATCCACCAGCGGATCGTTCATCCCCCCCGGCCCCGGCCACTGCGAAGTATTGAACACCGCAGTGCTCTGAATCAGCCCTTCATAAGGAGGAACATTTCGCAAATGACTAGGCCCCAGCGCATCGGGATGATACGGAGACCGCCCAAATCCCGGCCGGTCAATCCAGTAAACCGCGTACCCTGCCTGCACAAAATAATGCACCCACCCCGGCCGCCCGCCGATACCCATCATGTGCATCCCCTGCCCGCCCCCGCCATGCACCATCACAATCGGATAAGGATGCTTCTTCTCCGCCGGAATCATGTACTGCACATAAGTCTGCCCCATCGGAATCGTGCCGTAAGACATCTTCTTCCGCTGCACGCCCACCCAGAAGCACCCCTGATCCGCCAACTTCAACGCCGTCGATTCATGATTAGGATGCGCGTCATTCGCAGCCACCACCGCCCCCGGCGCCGTCGCGTCCATCCACTTCAACAATCCTTGAAAATCCGGACCCTCGACCACCGGCACCGCACCGACCCTACTCACCGTCCCCATAGGCGCATCGATCGCCACAATCCCCTTCACCAAATTCGGCCGCTCCTGCGCTGTCAGCGAAGCCAGCACCGCCCCATCCCCACGCGTAACAAAAATCGCCGAACCAATCTTATCGAGCAGCATCACCCCGCGCGTCCGCCAAACATTTTGCGTGACAGCATTGTTCGCCATCGGCTGCCCCTTAGAAGCCACCGCCTGCGCCACCGCCGGATTATTCACATCCCGGCCCATCTCCTTCGCCACGCCCTCGAACGTCTGCGCCCGCTCATCAAAATACCCATGGAACCAAGGAAAGTAAGGAGGCCTCCCCTGCCCCGGCCGATCTACCACGTAAACCTTGTACCCCTGCTCCACCAACAGCGAAGCCCACCCCCGCTTCCCGTCCGGAGTGCTAATCCAATCCGCCCCCTGCCCATACCCGCCATGCACCAGCACGACAGGATAAGGATGCCGCACCTGCGCCGGAATCCAATACTCGACATACATCTGCATCCCGTTACACAACGTCCCGCGAGCCGTAGAAATCTTCTCCACGCCCACCCAGAAGTAACTCCACTCCGCGATATCAAGCACCGGATCCCCCGCACTCTGCGCACGCACCTGCGGCGCCGCCGCCAACGCCGTAGCCACCAGCGCCCCCCATTCCCGCCGCGTAATCCCGTCTTCTTGAAAACTCATCGCGTCCCTCCACGTTTTTTCGTATCGCGAAATGCCAGGCGTATCACACAACACCCCCATTCAAGTAGACTCTATCAGTGGAGCCTTACCGAGTGCAGTTCGGCAGAGGAATTACCCCACGATCATATGGAGCCGGAACTCGTTTTGCTAAGCCCGTGGATCGAACCCTACTCGCCCGATGGTGTCGCACTCGAATTGAAGCGAGAACTTGCTCCAGACCACCCACTTTATGGAAAGTCAGTGCAAGCACTCGCCGTAGCGAGGGATCGCGATGACGTGTTGTTTCGAATTGGGGAAACTAGCCCATTCCAAAATGCCGTGGTTCACCTGACCTGGAGCCATAAGGCTGAACCAGCACCTTGCCCCAATACGTACCCTTTCGACTCACTGGAACTGTGGATCGAGTGGATGAAAGCCGACCACGACGATTACACTTATGACCCCAGCATTGCCTCTTAAATAGAATATGATTCGCCCTTTTACTAATTCATCACCCATTACCCTCATTTTCACAGCCGCTTTTGCAATTTCCGCCGCCTCCGCCCAAGTCCTCCTAACCGGCGAATGGCAGCCCCTCACTCACGAAGACGCCACTGAACGCAGCGTCGGACCCGACCTCGGCGATTACCTAGGCATCCCCATCAACGACGCCGCCCGCCTGCGCGCCGATAGCTGGGACGCGTCCCGCCTAACGCTCCAGGAACAGCAATGCCGCGTCCACATCGTCTCCTACATCTACCGCGGCCCCATGGCCTTCCGCCTCTGGGAAGACAAGGACCCCGACACCCAGCAAGTCATCGCCATCAAGATGTACATCAGCACCTACGAGCAAACCCGCACCGTCTGGATGGATGGCCGTCCCCACCCGCCCGACTACGCCCCCCACACCTGGATGGGTTTCTCCACCGGAAAATGGGAAGGCAACATCCTCACCGTCACGACGACCCACATCAAGATGGGCTGGCTCCGCCGCAACGGCCTCCCTGAAAGCGACATGGCCACGCTCACCGAACACTTCATCCGCCACGGCGACCGCCTCTCCCACATCAGCATCGTCACCGACCCCGTCTACCTGACCGAACCCCTCATCAAGTCCGACGACTTCATCCTCAACATCAACCAGAACATCAACTGGCTGTGGCCCTGCGAATACGTAGTAGAAGTGGTGAACCGTCCCAAAGGAGAAGTCCCCCACCACCTCCCCGGCGAAAACACGTTCCTCCACGAATTCATCGACCGCTCCCATGCCCCCGCCGTCGCCGTCCGGGGAGGTGCCGAGTCCACCTACCCCGAATACCGTGCCAACATGCGACTCCTCTCCGCCCCCTCCAAACAAGCCAACCAACACCGCCGCGAAGCCGGCAAGGTCGAAGTCTACCCCGTACAAAACGGCGTTTACCTGATCGCAGGAGCCGGCGCCAACATCACAGTAGAAACCGGCACCCAAGGCGTAACGATCGTAGACTCCGGCACCGGCGCCGTAACCGAACAAATGCTAGCCGCGGTGCG
>Ga0068860_100003481_pt1 | contig 16207 bp, 14 predicted proteins | sample KBSSwiS32_FD_66597 | JGI IMG/M metagenome (GOLD analysis project Ga0068860, IMG submission 66597) | Switchgrass rhizosphere microbial communities from Kellogg Biological Station, Michigan, USA - KBS Switchgrass S3-2 | ecosystem: Host-associated > Plants > Roots > Rhizosphere > Soil ... | reverse complement strand
ATTTCGTCCGCGATTCGTGGATCCTCGCCGCCTACGAGGACCGCGAAGGCAACCTATGGCTCGGCAGCCAGACCGAAGGGCTGTTCCGGCTCTGGGACGGCTGGGTCCAGCGCGTGTCGCGCCGCGAGGGCCTGTCCGACGCGTTCGTCTGGAGCGTCGCCCGCGATCCGCAGGGCCGGATCGTGTTCGGAACCAATTCCAATGTCGCGGTCCGGACTGCGCAAGGTACGAAGGAGCTCGTCGCCGGCACCGCGCTGCCGAATCCTTCCGCCTACGACCTGTTCTACGACAACGAGCAACGCCTGTGGATCGGCACGCGCGCCGGCGTGGCGATCTTCGATGAAGGCAAAGTCGTGCGTCCGCCCGCCTTGGCGAGTCTCGATGCCTACCAGATCAACACCGTGGTCGAGGACGGCACCGATTTCTGGATCGGCTCGTCCGGAGGCCTCTACCATTATGCCGGCGATCAGCTGACCCGAATCGGCGCCGCGCCGGGGCAGACCAGCGCGCGCGTGCGCAGCCTGCACCTGCTCGCGCCGGGACGACTGCTGGTCGGCACGGAATCAGGCTTGCATCTCGTCAACGGCGATGCGCTGACCACGCCGGCGTGGGCCGCACCGTTCGACGGCCGCATGATCAGCTACATCGCGCCGATCCGCGACGGCATGCTCGGTGTCGCGACGCTCGACTTCGGTCTCGGGCTCGTCGCCGGCGACAAGCTGACCGTCCTGACCACCGACCAGGGCCTGCCGAGCGACAACGCCTGGACGTTCCGCACGGTCGACGGCCAGCTGTACGTCGCCGGCATCGAAGGCGTGTGGCGCGTGCCGATCGCCGCACTGCCCGACCCCGCCAGCGACTCGGCGCCGACGCTCAAGATCGCGCCGCAGGTCGTGCTGAGCGCGAGCGGCCGCGAACGTGGCAGCCAGCGCGTACGCTGCTGCAACGGCGGCGCGCAAGCGCGCAGCGTCGTCGATGATGGCGGCGGCATCTGGCTGACCTCGATCTCCGGTGCGCTGCGCCTCGACACCAAGGCGATCGCCTACACGCAGGCTGCGCCGCGTACCGTCATCGAAGCCCTTCGCCACGGCAACCGCTGGCTGCGGCCGGCACGCGCCATGCTGGATCTCGACACGACCAGCCGCGACGTCGAAATCGATTTCACCGCATTGAGCTTTCGCGACCCGAACAGTCTGCGCTTCCACTACCGGCTGGGCGGCTACGACTCGGACTGGATCGATGCGGGGTCGCGGCGCAACGCGTTCTACACGAACCTGTCGCCGGGCGACTATCGCTTCGAGGTCCAGGCGTCGGTGCCGAACATGGGGTTCAGCGGCGACGGCGCTTCGCTCGCGTTCCGGATCGAGCCGCGCTGGTATGAACGCGGCAGCGTCAGGCTTGCGCTTGCGGCGCTCGCCCTGTGCCTGTTTGCGCTGCTCGTGCGGCAGCGTCTGCGTGGCTATCGCGCGGCACAGCAACGACTCGAGCAGCTGGTCAGCGAACGCACGCTGGCCTTGAGCCACGCCAACGAGCGGCTGCGCCAGGCCAACCGGCTGCTCGCGTTCGAGAGCCAGACCGACCCATTGACCGCCCTGCACAACCGCCGCTTCCTGTTCGACAACGCCGCCGCGCTGTTCGACCCCGAGCGCGCCGAAACCCTCGCCCTGCTGCTGCTCGACCTCGATCACTTCAAGCAGGTCAACGACCGCTATGGACACGCGGCCGGCGACGACGTCCTGACCCAGCTCGCGCGCCTGCTCCAGCACCTCGCCCGCGAGGGCGACCACGTGCTGCGCTGGGGCGGCGAGGAATTCCTGATCGTCGTCCGCTCGGTGCGCGCCGAGAAAGCGCTCGACATCGCCGAACGCCTGCGCGTGGCGGTCAGCCGCCAGGTGTTCAGCGCCGGCGCCGGGCGCACCCTGCACCTGACCTGTTCGATCGGCGTGTCGATGCATCCGGTCTGGCCGGCAGAGAAACATATCGCCGATTGGAGCCTGACTCTGGAACTGGCCGACGCCGCGCTGTACCGCGTGAAACAGGAAGGCCGCAACGGCAGCCTGGGTCTCGTCGCCGGTGCGAATCTCGCCGACATCAACCTGTCGGCACGCGAAGCGGACACGGTCGATACGCTCGTGGCGAATCGTGCGCTCGCCTGGCTGCGGCCGGGCAGCACGGCGCAATTGCGGGTGGTTACGTGATGTGTGAGGCGCCAGTTCTGTTGGACGCGGATTTGCGCGGATCAACGCGGATGAGCGGGTAAATTGCTAGAGCGCTTTACCCGCGCAATTCGCGTTGATCCGCGTCAAAGGCAACTGGACGCGCATTACGTTGATCAATGAAGCTGAGCGCAGCTAGTCCCGGACGCTTTATCCGCGCAATTCGCGTTGATCCGCGTCCAACTGCAATTGGACGCGGATTGCGCGGATCAACGCGGATGAGCACAGGTCCATTGCCGGACCGTTTCATCCGCGCAAATTCGCGTTGATCCGCGTCAAATGTTCTCCTGAGTCCTGACCCCTCACCGGCTCACGGCGTCAGCACGCGCGGCAGATTCGCCGCCTTCAGCTGTTCCTCGAGCTTCGCCAGCTCGCCGCTGCGCAGCGCGGCGATCTCGCCTTCGAGGCGTGCCTTGTCGACGAGGTCCGCTTCGAGTTCCGCGGCCTGGCCCTGAGTCGGCGCGTAGTCCGACGTCTGGATGTCCGAATACAACGGCGAGATCTGCGAGTAGAGCTGCGCGCCGCCGTGGCGCCCGGCCAGCACGTCGTAGACGACCTCGGCCTTCGGGTTGTGCAGCTTGATGTCGAGTGCGTCGCAGCGCGCAATCACCGCGTCGGCCGCCGCGCCGATGTCCTTCAATGCCGGCTTCTCCGCCGTCACCCGCTTGATCAGCACAGCCTGCTCGCGGATCACGCGAACCGTCTCGATATCGGCCACCAGCTGGTCGAGCGCGTCACGCGCGCGCAATGCAAAGGCGACGTTCTGCGCCAGGTCTGCGGCCGGTACCGGCGAACGCGGATCGGCCTTGATCTCGGCCGTCGTCGTTGCGGCGATTCCCGGTCCGGAGAGTTTCAACGTGTAGATTCCCGGCGGCGCGAGTATGCCTTTTTCCGGTTCGCCGGCATCGATCTTCGCTTTTTCGAGACGCTTGGAACCTTCGTAGCGCAGATCCCAGACGATGCGATTCAGGCCCTGCTCCTTGGTCATCTCGGCCTTGACTTCGTCTTCCGGCGGCTGGTCGGCGTCGTCCTTCGGATATTTCAGCGGCTTTTCATTCGTGCTCAGCGTGCGCACGAGCTTGCCCTGCGCATCGAGGATTTCCAGGCGCACTTCCGACTTCTTCGCCGCGTCGGCGCCGGCCGGCACGTCGTCGTCCTGAGGTTCGTCCTTGATCTTGTCACGCAGCCAGTAGTCGACGATCAGGCCGAGCGGTGCGGCGTCGGTCGCGCCGTCGTGGTCCCAGCGCGTGTCGAGGCGGAAGCGGTAGGCCGGCCGCGGCTTGAACAGATGCGCGGCTTCCTTGCGGATCGACGGCGCGAATTCGCGCAGCGAAGAAAGATCGTCGAGCACCCAGATCGAGCGGCGCGTGCCGAGGATCAGGTCGTCGTGCTTGACGCGCATGTCGGCAACGCCGATCGCCGGCAGGTTCAGGCGCAGCTCCTCGAACGATCCGCCGCCGTCGCGCGAATAGAACACGCCGCGCTCGGCGCCGACATACAGCAGGTTCGGGTTGGTCGGGTCCTCGCGCAGCACGAACAGGTGCTGGTCGTCGGGCAAGCCCTTGCCGAGCTGCTCCCAGCTCTTGCCGAAGTCGCGCGTACGGAACAGGTACGGATGCACGTCGTTGAGCCGGCGCGCGTCGACCGTCACATAGGCGGTGCCGGCATCCTTGCGCGACGGCTCGATGCCCTCTACCGTGGCCCACATCGGCAGCTTCGCCGGCGTGACGTTCTGCCAGTTCTTGCCGCCGTCGCGGGTCAGCTGGACGAGGCCGTCGTCGGTGCCGACCCATATCTGGTCCTTGGCGACCGGCGATTCGGCGACCGAGAAGATCGTGTCGTAGACCTCGACGCCGGTATTGTCGCCGGTCAGCGGACCGCCGGCCCATGCCTGCTTCGCCTTGTCGTTGCGGGTCAGGTCGCCGCTGATCGCGTCCCAGTGCGCGCCGCGGTCGGTCGTCTTGAACAGCACGTTCGCGCCGTGATAGAGCACCTTGACGTCGTGCGGCGACGTCGCGATCGGCGCAGTCCACTGAAACCGGTACTTGCCGTCGATCGCGCCGTGGCCGGACATGTTGTGCGGATAGATCGTGACGTTGCGCAGCTGCCCGGTCAGTTCCTGGTAGTGCGAGATGTACCCGGAATATTCGCCGGCGTAGATGTGTCCCGGCTCGCCGCGATCGAACGCAAAATCGCCGGCCTCGCCGCCGCCCGCGGTATAAAAGTCGCCGACCATCGGCGCGCCGTTGCCGCGCAGTACATAGGCCGGTCCGGTCGAGGTGCCCCAGTCCTGCATCGTGCCGCCGACGTGGTACGGAATGCGGTCGTCGGCGTCGACGTTGTAGAACTGCGCGAGCGGAAGCGACGGCGAGAACCAGCTCTTGCCGCCGTCGAACGACAGGTCGACGCCACCGTCGTTGCCGACCATGATCCGGCGCGTGTCGGTCGGATCGATCCACAGGTCGTGATTGTCGCCGTGGTGCAGGCCCTTCACCGAGACCAGCGTCTTGCCGCCGTCGGCGGTCTTGACCAGGTTGACCTGCGGAAACCAGACGATGTCGGCGTCGTTCGGATCGATCGTCATCGTCGAGTAGTACCAGGCGCGCTGGCGCAGCACGCGCGCGGCGCTGGCGCGTTCCCAGTTTTCGCCGCCGTCGTCGGAGCGGAACAGGCCGCCGTCCTTCGCCTCGATCATCGCGTAGACGCGATTGGAATCCGAGCGCGCGACGGCGACGCCGATCTTGCCGACTTCACCGAGCGGCAGGCCGTGTTCGGTGATCTGCTTCCAGTTGTCGCCGCCGTCGTCGGAGCGATACAGGCCGCTGCCCGGCCCGCCGGACGTCATCGTCCACGGCTGGCGCTTCGCCTGCCACAGGCCGGCGAACAGCACGTGCGGACGATTCGGATCGATCGCGACGTCGGAGGCGCCGGTCAGTTCGTCCTTGAACAGCACGCGCTGCCAGTTCTTGCCGCCATCCGTCGTGCGATAGACGCCGCGCTCCTTGCCCGCACCGAACGGCGAGCCGAATACGGCCGCGTAGGCGACGTCGGCATTGCGCGGATCGATCGCGATCGTGCCGATCTGGCCATGCGTCTTCCACACCTGCTTCCAGCTCTTGCCGGCATCGACTGACTTGAAGATGCCGGTGCCGAACGACACGTTGCCGCGGATGTTCGCTTCTCCAGTGCCGACGTAGAGCACGCTGTGGTCGGACGCGGCGACCGCGATCGATCCGGTGTTGCCGTTCGGCTGATCGTCGAATATCGGCTTCCATTCCTGACCGCCGTTCTCGGTCTTCCAGATACCGCCCTGCGCCGCTGCGAAATAGAACGTCAGCGGATCGCCCGATACGCCGGTCACGCGGTCGACACGGCCGCCGACAGCGGGGCCGATCGTGCGGTACTTCAGCGCGCCGTATGGTTTGGGTTTGTCGTCGGGAGCTTGCGGCGTGCCGGCCGGCTTGGATTCGGTGGCGGCGAACGCGGTAACGGCGACAGACGCGGCGAGCACTGCCGCCAGAACGAAACGTGCGGACATTACGGCTTTTCCCCTATCGGAAGATTCGACACGAATCGCGCGAAGCTAGAGACCCGGCGGCACTACGTCAATAGGCCATGCGACACCGATGAGCATGGGCAGTCGCTGCAATATGCCCGACCGCGGCGCATCCGCTTGCGGCGGCCGGATCGGTCAACCAGGCAACGGCAGCGGCGCAGGCTTTCAGTCCAGCTGGCAGACGCTCGGAATACCCAGGCAGATATAACCATCTTCGACCGTGCAGCTTGCCGAACAGCCGTCGCTGTCGTTCGTGTTGCCGTCGTCGCAACCTTCGTTCGATGCCGGAAAGCCGTCGCCGCAGGTCGACGTGCAGATGCTCGGCGCGCCGCTGCACCGATAGCCGAATTCGGGTGACAGGCGTCCGAGCAGCCGTCGCCGGCCACGATATTGGTATCGTCGCAGTCTTCGTTCGAGGCCGAAACGCCGTCGCCGCACGTCGAGACGCAGACGCTCGGTGCGCCGAAGCATTGAAAGCCGGTTTCCGCCTGACAGACGTCCGAACAGCCGTCGCCGGTGCCGACGTTGCCGTCGTCGCAAGTTTCGCCGACGACCACGATCCCATCGCCACAGGTGGCGGTGCAAACGCTCGGCGCACCGGTGCAACCGAAACCGTTGTCGACCTGGCAGACCGCGGAGCAACCGTCTCCAGCGTCGAGATTGCCGTCATCGCAAGTTTCCGGAGACTCGATGATGCCGTTCGAACAAACGGCGGGATCGAAGCCGTTGCTAAAATCGCGTCGTCGAGCAACGGCGACATCGTGAGCGACGATGCCGATGACGCTCGGGACGTTCGGAACTCAGGTGTAGCAGGGACCGAGTTCGCGCACCTCGACGGTCGCCCACTCGGCGGCCGGACACTGCGCGGCGATCGCAATCGCCTGCTCGGCGTCGTCGCAATCGAGCAGGAAGAAACCTCCGAGCAGCTCCTTGGTTTCGGCAAACGGACCGTCGATGCGCGTCGGCTTGCCGTCGCGCACGGCGATGCGCACGCCACTCGTTCGCAGCGATTCGGTCGCACGCAGCAAGCCGCGCGATTTCAAGTCCTTTGCGAACGCGAGCATGCTCTCGAAGGCCTGCGTTCCCTGTTCCGGCGTCCGTGCGGCGCGTTGTCCGTGCGGTTCCATGATCAACAACATGTAGGACATTCGTCTTTCCTCTAGGCGTCGGTATTTGCCGCAGCGGCGGCGCGCCGCAACAGCAGCTCTCGTTCGCGACCGTTGCGGGTCATATCTGCGGCGCGCTCGAACTCGGCACGCGCCTCGTCGCAGCGGCCGAGTTTCTCGAGCAGGTCGCCGCGCACGGTCGGCAGCAGGTGATAGGACTTCAGCACCGGCTCGTCGACGAGTGCGTCCGCAAGCTGCAGGCCCGCGGCCGGACCTTCGGCCATGCCGACGGCGACGGCCCGATTGAGTTCGACGATCGGCGACGGCATCACCGCCGCGAGTTCCGCGTACAACCGCGCGATGCGCGGCCAATCGGTGTCACCGGCATTTCGCGCACGCGCATGACAAGCGGCAATCGCGGCCTGCAGCGTGTAGCGGCCGGCTTCTGCGGCAAGCGTTTCGGCAAGGTCCAGCGCGGCGAGTCCGCGCCGGATCAACAGCTGATCCCAGCGCGCGCGGTTCTGTTCGAGCAGCAGCACCGGCTCGCCGTCGGGTCCGCTGCGCGCATGCATGCGCGAAGCCTGCAGTTCCATCAATGCGACCAGCCCCTGCGCTTCGGCTTCGCGCGGCGCGAGACCGACCAGGATGCGCCCCAGCCGCATCGCTTCTTCGCACAATTGCGGCCGCATCCAGTCGTCGCCGGCCGTCGCCGTATAGCCTTCGTTGAAGACCAGGTAGATGACTTCGAGCACCGAGGCCAGGCGCTCGTCGAGTTCGGCGCCGCGTGGCACCTCGAACGGCACCTGCGCGTCGGCCAGCGTGCGCTTGGCGCGCACGATGCGCTGGGCGATGGTCGGCTCGGGCACGAGGAACGCGCGCGCGATCTCGTCGGTGGTCAGGCCGCCGAGCATGCGCAGGGTCAGCGCTACGCGCGCCTCGGTCGACAGCACCGGATGGCAGGCCGTGAAGATCAGCCGCAGCAGGTCGTCGCCGATCGGATCATCGAGCGCTTCGGCCGCGGCCACGGTCGCGTCTTCCTGCACGGATTCGAGCTCGTGCGCGATGCCCACATGCTTGCGTTCGATCAGATCCTCGCGCCGCAGCCGGTCGATCGCGCGGCGCTTTGCCGTCGTCATCAACCAGGCGGCCGGGTTGTCGGGGACGCCGGATTGCGGCCATTGCTCCATCGCCGCGACCAGCGCGTCCTGGGCCAGTTCTTCCGCCGTGCCGACGTCGCGGACCATGCGCGCGAGCCCGGCGATCAGCCGGCCGGACTCGATGCGCCAGACCGCGGTTATCGTGCGATGGATATCGGATGCCGTCATGGCGGCCGATCAGACCATCTTCACCCCGGTCGTGCAAGTCAGCCGCCCGGTCGCGCACGCCTGAGCTCCGCTCAGGACGCTTTTTCGCAATTGACCATCCACGGCACGCCGAACCGGTCCACGGCAATGCCGTAACGATGCGCCCAGAACGTCTGCTGCAGCGGCATCTCGACCTTGCCGCCGTCGGCCAGCGCGTTGAACACGCGCTCGGCCTTGTCCGCATCGGTGAGGTTGATCACGACATACGCGCATTTGATCGGCTGATATTCGCCATCCGCCGTGCAGTCGGTGCCCATCAGCGCGCAACCATCGACCTCGTAGCGCGCGTGCATGATCTTGTCGTGCGCCTGCGCCGGCGTGCGAGAGGCCATCGGCCCGTCGCCGAATTTCATCAGCGCGACGATCTTGCCGCCGAGATGCGTCGCGTAGTGGTTGAAGGCGGCTTCGCAGTCGCCGTTGAAGTTGAGATACGTATTGAGTTGCATCGGTTTCTCCGTGGATTCGCGCAGGCTGGCGGCGCTTACGCGTGGCCTTCGGGGCCTTCCATGATCTGGTAGGTGATGCATTCGCCGTCGCCGGCAACCTGCAGGAAGTCGCGCGCACCCTCGATCGCCGCTTCACGCGACGGGTATTCGAGCATGGCGAATCCGCCGAGCAGTTCCTTCGACTCGGCATATGGCCCGTCGATCACGCTGGTCTGGCCGTTGGTCCGGCGCAAGACGGCGCCGTTCTTCGTAACCGACAGGAAACCGCCGCCCATCAGCAGCGTGCCGTTGCTCAGGCTTTCGCCGATGAACCGGTCCATCTGTTCCTTGCGCGCGCCGGTCGGCGCTCCGGCGTTGGTCTTCGGATCGGGAATGTAGATGCTGAAATATTTCATGATTGTTTCCTCGCGTGGCTGTGATCAGTTCGTGCTGCGGCGGTTCAGTTCGGCGCGCTGGCGTTCTTCCTGCTCGCGCAGTTCCGGCGTGAACTCGGCGCCGAAATCTTCGGCTTCGAACACGCGCCGGATCTCGATCTCGCAGTCACCCTGCTCGAACGGGCGTGGGCAGCGTTTGACCCACTCGATCGCCTCGTCCATGTCTTTGCACTGCCAGAGCCAGAAGCCCGCGACCAATTCCTTGGTCTCGGCAAACGGGCCGTCGATGACCCGGCGCTGGTTGCCGGTGAACAGCACGCGCGCGCCTTTCGAGCTCGGCTGCAGGCCTTCGCCGGCGAGCATGACACCGGCCTTGATCAGGTCCTCGTTGAACCGGCCCATGTCGGCCAGCAGCTTTTCGCTGGGCATCGTGCCGGCTTCGCTATCTTTGGTCGCCTTGACCATCACGCAGAATCGCATTGCAGTTCTCCTCGAGTTGGATCGGGGGAGCCGTCGCGAACGGTATGTCGTGGGGCTCTTGTTGATTACGTCGAACGAGAGCGGGCGAAATCGACACGTTTTGAAAATTTTTTTCCGGACATGCCGGCTGATCTCGCGTTCTCCATGAGTACGTCGAGCAAAGGCGCAGCAAATCGACGGCGCCCGGCGATGACCGCCGGGCGGGATCCAAAATGTCTCAGGCGGCCGAAACGGCGCGCAGGCAGTCGCCGAAGATGCGCATTGCCGCGTCGAGGTCGGCCGGCGGCAGGTCGGCATAGCCGAGCAGCAGGCCGGCTCGCTGCTGCGGCCTGAGGTAATACGGTGCGATGGGGTACAGGCCGAGGCCGCGCTCGCTCGCGCGCTCGATCAGGTCGCGCACCTGTGCCGGGCGCAATTTCGGCAACCAGGCGAGCACATGCATGCCGGCACTCGAATCGGCGACCTGGACCGCGTCGCCGGCGTGCTTGTGCAGCGCCCCGAGCAGCGCGGCACGGCGCGTCTTCAACGCCTTCGAGGTCGCGCGCAGATGGCGCTCGAACGCGCCGCTCGCCATCAGCCGGGCCAGCGCCGCCTGCTCGATCGCCGGACAGCCGCGATCGGTCAGCCACTTCGCAGCGACGAACGTCGAGCGCAGTTGCTGCGGCAGCACCATGTAGCCGAGGCGCAGCGCCGGGAACAACACCTTCGAAAACGTACCGATGTAGATGACCTGCCCGGCCCGATCCAGCGACTTGAGCGCCGCCAGCGGCCGCGCGTCGTAGCGGAATTCGCCGTCGTAGTCGTCCTCGATCAGCCAGCAGCCGGCCTGCTCGGCCCAGGCCAGCAGCTCCATGCGCCGCGACAGACTCAGCACCGCGCCGGTCGGAAACTGATGCGACGGCGTGACCAGCGCCAGGCGCACGGCGCTGCGCTCCGGCAATTCGCCGACGACCATGCCGTCCGCATCGACGGGGCAGCCGACCAGTTCGGCACCGGCTGCCTGCAGGATCTGCCGCGCACCCTGGTAGTGCGGATCTTCGATGACGACGCGATCGCCTTCGTCGAGCAGCGCTTCGGCGGCCAGCGCAAACGCCTGCTGCGTGCCGCTGACGATCAGGATGTCGTCGGGCGCCGCGACGATGCCACGCCGGCGCGCGAGGTAGTCGCAAACCTGCTCGCGCAGCGCCGGCAGGCCCTGCGGATCCGGATAGTCGGTGGCGGCATGCGCGGCGGCATGGCCGAGTTCGCGCCGCCAGGCGCTGGCCAGCTGCGGATTGGTCATCGGCATGCCGTACTGCAGGTTGTAGCGCAGGCCGCGATGCTGGCGACCGGGAATCTTGACCTCGTACAGCTCGCGCATGCGCTGGCCGCGCCGCGCGATGCGCGGCTCGCGCCGCGCCGGCTTGCGCGCGACGACGTCGCTCGGTACCGGCGGACGGAACGAGATTGCGCCGCTTGCGGTCGCAACGGGCGCGGCGAACGTGCTGACATAGCAGCCGGACCCGACCCGCCCCTCGATGAATCCCTCTGCGGCGAGTTGCTCATAGGCGGCGAGCACCGTATTGCGCGACAGGTCGAGGTCGCGCGCCAGCGTCCGCGTCGCCGGCAGGCGTGTCGCCGGGGCGCAGCGGCCGCTGAGGATCGCCTGCTTCAGCGCGCGCGTCAGTTGCGCGTAGCGCGGCCCCTGGTTGTCGAGTTGCAGAAACATTTTGGCTCCATCAAATCCGAAATCAGGGGACCTTGTTGAGGCCAATTTGCAGCCTTATGCTGCCTCCGTCAAGTGAACGTTTTGCACACCATGTACATGGTTTCTTTCATCTTCGAACCGGGCGACTACGATGCGCGCTTTCACGAGCTCAACGCGCTGATCGACGCGGCCGCCCGCGCGACGCCGGGCTATCTCGGCGTCGAGTCGTGGCGCTCGGCCGACGGCAGGCGCGCCAATGCGACGTACTACTGGAGTTCGCTCGAAACGCTGCGCGAATTTTCCGCGCATCCGAGCCACATCGAAGCCAAGCGCCAGTACCGCAACTGGTACCTCGGCTATCACATCGTGATCGCCGAGGTCGTGCGTTCGTACGGCGACGCCGGCTTCGAGCACGTCACGCCAAACGCACGCGCCTCGCGCATTGCGCCGCCCTCTGCACCGATCACCGATGCCACCGAGCCGACCCCATGACCATCCTCGTTCGCCAGGCCACGGTCCACGACCTCGACACGGTCGCGCCGCTGTTCGATGCCTACCGGCAGTTCTACCGGCAGCCGCCGGACCTGGAACGCGCCCGCGAATTCCTCGCCGAGCGCTTCCGCCATCACGAGTCGGTCGTCTTCCTCGCGTTCGACCGGACCGGCGTCGCCATTGGATTCACCCAGCTCTATCCGCTGTTCTCGTCGGTCAGCGCGAACCGCAAATACCTGCTGAACGACCTCTACGTCGTCGCCACCGCGCGGCGCAGCGGTGCGGCGCGCCAGTTGATCGAAACGGCCACGGCATTCGCGCGCGCCAACGGCGCCGCATCGATGTCGTTGTCGACGGCGGTCGACAATGCGCCGGCACAGCGGCTGTACGAGTCGCTGGGCTGGGCACGCGACACCGGCTTCTACGAATACAACCTTGCCCTGTAACGGAGTTTCGACGAATGTCCTGGCCAGCACCCGTCACCCTGCGTGGCGCGAACGTCACGGTCGAACCGCTGCGTATCGACCACCACGACGGCCTCGTCGGCGTGGTCGAAGACGGCGAGCTGTGGAACCTGTGGTATACGAAGATCCCCCGGCCCGATGGCGTACGCGCCGACATCGAGCGCCGCCTTGGGCTGCAGGCCAAAGGCAGCATGCTGCCGTTCGTCGTGATCGACAATGCGCGCGGCCGCGTCGCCGGTGCGACGAGCTACATGAACATCGATGCCGACAACCGCCGCGTCGAGATCGGCAGCACCTGGTACGCCGCCAGCGCGCAGCGCACGCCGATCAACACCGAATGCAAGCATCTGCTGCTCGCCCACGCGTTCGAGACGCTCGGCTGTCTCGCCGTGGAATTCCGCACGCACGTCGTCAACCAGCAGAGCCGCCGCGCGATCGAGCGGCTCGGCGCGAAGCTCGACGGCATCCTGCGCAACCACATGATCCAGCCGAACGGCACGCTGCGCGACACCTGCGTCTACAGCATCATTGCCAGCGAGTGGCCGACCGTCCGCGCGCACCTCGACTGGCAGATGCGCAAGCCGCGCGCCTGAACGCGACGGCCCCGGCAATTGTGGGGCGAAGGCACGCTGGCGTGCACGACGCCGCTTGCGTAGCATTCACAGCTTCGCCACTCCACGCCGCATGATGACGCAAGCAGCGCGCAGCTCCAGGCTCGGCCGATGGATCGGCGGCGCGACCGCATTGATGTCGTCGCTGGCCGCCGGCGCGGTCTGGAGCGTGCTCGTGCTGCGCACCGGCAACGATCTGACGTTCCTCGCCTTCATCATCGCCATCGGCATCGCCTGGATCCTGCGCGTCAACGGTCATGCGGGCACCGGGCTCGGCGTGACTCTCGCCGTCATCTTCACGGCGCTCGCCTGCGTCTATGCGCAGTGTCTGCTCGCCGTCGGCGACGTGGCGCAGGCCATGGGATTTTCTTTGCGCGATACGATCGTGCGCATCGGCGCGGACTTCGTGGTCGCGGTCGTGCGCGGCCGGATCAGCCCGTGGCAATCCGGCAGCTACGTGCTGGCGATGATTCTTTCGGGATGGCTCGTCTGGCGGCGAAGCGCCGCGCCGCCGACTCGATTGCAGGACGGTTGAACGCAGCGCTGCCGATCGCCCGCACGACGATCGCAGCGCTTGGATGGGTATTCGCTGCGCTCAACCCGTACTGCAGAAGCGCCGCTCTCGCAACACGCAGGCTGGGTCCCGACCCGGCATTCCAGTCGGCGAATCGTCAGTGCCCGCCGCCGCTGTCGACGGCCTTCAATCCTGCGATCAGCTTGTTTGCGGCTTCCTGGCCATCGGCGTAGAGCATCTTGCAGTTGTCCTGGTAGAACAGCGCATTTTCGATGCCGGCGAAGCCGGTACCCTTGCCGCGCTTGATCACGATGACCTGCTTGGCATTGGCGACGTCGAGGATCGGCATGCCGTAGATCGGCGATGACTTGTCGGTCTTGGCGACCGGGTTCACGACGTCGTTCGCGCCGATCACGATCGCGACATCGCAGTTCGGGAATTCCGGATTGATGTCATCCATGTCGGCGATCAGGTCGTACGGCACGCCGGCTTCGGCGAGCAGCACGTTCATGTGGCCCGGCATGCGGCCGGCCACCGGATGGATCGCGAATTTCACGTCCTTGTCGCGCTTGATCAACTGCTGGCTCAGTTCCCAGATCTTGTGCTGTGCCTGGGCCACTGCCATGCCGTAACCGGGCACGATGATGACCTTCTCGGCCAGATACAGCAGCGACGCCGCGTCGTCGGCCTCGATCGGCTTCATCGAACCCTTGATCTCGGCCGCAGCCTGGCCGCCGCCGCCGAAGTTCGAGAACAGCACGTTGCTGATCGAACGATTCATCGCCTTGGCCATCAGCCGCGTCAGCAACGTACCGGCCGCGCCGACCACGGTACCGGCGATGATCAACGCGACGTTCTGCTGCACGAAACCTTCGAAACCGACGGCAAGGCCGGTGAACGCGTTGTACAGCGAGATCACGACCGGCATGTCTGCACCGCCGATCGGCAGCGTCATCAGGATGCCGAACAACAGCGCCATGACGAAAAACAGCACGATGAACTGCGGCTGCATCTGGTAGACGACAAAACCACCGAGGACGACCGCGGCGAGAAAACACAAGCCGTTGACCGCCTGCTGGCCATTGAAGCGGAACGTCTTGTCCATCCACCCCTGCAGCTTGGCGAATGCGATCAGCGAGCCGGTGAACGATACCGCGCCGATCAGCGCGCCGACGACCGCGAGCACCTTCTGGGTCAGCGTCAACGCGTGCTCCGGCGACGCGGACAGCGCCGCGCCGAGCAGCGCGCTGGCGCCAATCGCGGCGGCGGAACCGCCGCCCATGCCGTTGTACAGCGCGACCATCTGCGGCATGTCGGTCATCGCGACCTTCTTGCCGCTGTACCAGGCCATCGCCGTGCTCAGCGCGATCGCGACGAAGATCAGCGCTGCGTTCTCGATCAGGATGCGACCGGGTCCGCCGTGATGGAAGAACGTGACGACCACGGCGACGAGCACGCCGACGCCGGCCCACTGGATGCCGCTGCGCGCCGTGACCGGCGACGACATGCGTTTGATGCCAAGGATCAGCAGTACCGCGGCGACGAAATAGCTCGCCTGGATCAGCAGCGAAATGATCTGGGAGGCATCCATCACTTAGCTCCTCCCGCGGCCGGTTTCTTCGACGACTTGAACATCTCGAGCATGCGTTCGGTCACGACGTAGCCGCCGGCCGCGTTGCCGGCGCCGAGGAACACGCCGATGAAGCCGATGACCTGCTGCAGCGGCGTCGTCGCCTCGCCGAGCGCGACCATCGCGCCGACCAGCACGATGCCGTGGACGAAGTTCGAGCCCGACATCAGCGGCGTATGCAGGATCACCGGCACCCGCGAGATGATCTCGTGGCCGGTGAATGCGGCGAGCATGAACAGGTAGAGCGCCAGGAATCCGTCGATCATGTCAGTTCCCCACAAGTTGCTCTGTCGTCTTCCCGAAGATCAAATGATCCACCACGAAGACACGAAGGACACGAAGAAGAGCTACAAAACTAGTCGTTTGAGGCCATTCCTGATTGAGTGGCAATCGAAATTTATCAGCAGGCCAATCTTGCATTGAGTCAGCTTCATGTAAGTCAACAGTTGTGCTTCATGAACCGGGAGGAGCCTTTCCACCACCTTCAGCTCGATCAACAAGATGCCGCCAACGATCAAGTCGACGCGCAGATTCGGGCAATCGAGCTTGCTGCCCTTGTACCAGACCTCTACCGACTTTTCGGACTCGAATTGCAGGCCGCAGACAGTCAGCTCATGCTCCATGCATCGCTTATAAACCGACTCCAGAAGTCCAGGCCCGAGCGTTCTGTGGACTTCAATGGCGCAACCGATAACCCTCCCGGAAAGTTCGTCGAATTCCATTCGCTCGTCTTCGTGTCCTTCGTGCCTTCGTGGTGGATCTCTTGATCCTACGCACTGCCCTCGACCAGCGCCTTTGTTGCCTCGTGCTTGATCTCGCCGGCGTGGGTCACGCAGGTCTTGGCGATCAGTTCGTCGGTCCAGTCCAGGGTCAGCGCGCCGTCCTTGACGCTCAATTCGAGGAAGTTGTACAGATTCTTTGCGTACAGCTCGCTGGCATGAATCGGCGCGGTCGCGGCCAGGTTGACCGGACCGATGATCGTCACGCCGTTGGACGAAACGATGGTCTTGCCGGCTTCGGTCAACTCGCAGTTGCCGCCGGTTTCGGCGGCGATGTCGACGATCACGCTGCCCGCCTTCATGCCGGCGACCATCGCCGCGGTGATGATGCGCGGCGCCTTGCGTCCGGGCACGGCCGCGGTAGTGACGATCACGTCGACGCCCTTGATGTGTTCGGCCAGCGCGGCCTGCTGCTGCGCGCGCTCCTCGGCAGTCAGCTCGCGCGCGTAGCCGCCGGCACCGGCAGCGCTGACGCCGAGCTCGACGTA
>Ga0068860_100003479_pt1 | contig 16208 bp, 13 predicted proteins | sample KBSSwiS32_FD_66597 | JGI IMG/M metagenome (GOLD analysis project Ga0068860, IMG submission 66597) | Switchgrass rhizosphere microbial communities from Kellogg Biological Station, Michigan, USA - KBS Switchgrass S3-2 | ecosystem: Host-associated > Plants > Roots > Rhizosphere > Soil ... | reverse complement strand
AGGACGAAGATGGAATTGTGTTCCTCGTCATGGAGTACCTGGATGGTCGTACACTCAAACAATTGATTCGTGATGAAGGCTCACTGCCGTTGTCCAGGACGGTAGAAATCATGCGCCAGGTTGGTGACGCACTTAGTGTCGCTCATTCACAAAAGGTCGTTCATCGTGATCTAAAGAGCGACAACATCATGCTGCTTAGAACGGCCGCGGGCGACCACGCAAAAGTGTTGGATTTTGGTATCGCCAAGATTAATGAACCAGAAAATGCATTTGACACCGAGTTGACGGCGCCAAACCTCGTGATCGGAACACCGCAGTACATGTCGCCCGAACAGTGCTCGCAGGACTCGGAGATCGATGAACGCTCCGATATCTATTCGTTTGGCGTGATCTTGTACGAGATGTTGGCGGGACACGTCCCGTTTAGCGGCGAGTCGCCGACGATGGTGATGATGAAGCACCTGCAAGATCCGGTTCCTTCGATACTTGAAGAACGTCCGGATTTACCGCCCGCAATCGGCAGGGTCGTAGCGAGGGCGATGGCCAAGCTTCCGGCTAATCGCTATCAGACGATCAATGAACTTGTGGAGGATTTAACGATTGCTGCCGGCATGAGTGTTTTAAAACTCAACACGCCAGTGGTGACGAGGCCCACCACCGCCGTCGACGATGATGAAGTTACAGTAGTCAGACCATCGGCGGAGATGCCTCCACCAGTCCCACCGGCGGCAGTTCGTCGACCGCCTGTCACTGTGCCAATTGCTCAAACGCCCCAGCAGGTAAGATCAAGCTTTAATCCATTCAAGATCTTAATCCCTTCGGCCGCAGCATTGTTGGTTGTGTTTGCTGTGATCTTTGCGTTCACACGCGAACAAGCGCCTCCTGCAAACTCAAATGTGAATCAACCGTCGCTCGTTCCGGACCCAAATAGTCAGCCAGTACAACCAAAGCAGGCAGCAACTGGAAAGGGTGAAGAAGGCATACCTGCAGGCGGAACCATCGCTCCTTCGACCAATGTAAATGCGGCGGTTAATGCAAACGTATCAGTTTCACCGAGTCCGCTAGAGGCGATTACTCCGATTGCGAATGCCAACGTCAACGAGAACGCAAACACCAACACAAACAGCAATCGAAAAGCACCAGCACTTCCTGAACCTACGAAGACAGTGACGCCGGAAGGTCCAGCGCCTGCTCCTCCCGGAACAAAACCGCCCGATGCAAAACCATCACCATCTGCTGCAGCGTCGCCGGGACAGACTTGATCTATTTGTTCCTCGCGGTATTCAGAATTAGCCGCCGAAATTCTTCCACGTTTTCAATCTGAATTTTTATCTCGAGCGCGTAGCAGGGAAGTGAGAAGCTTAACGCTCTAAGTTTTACTGCGTCTTTTGCGGTCGTTATCAAACTCCTCGCACCAACCAACTTAGCTTCCGCAGTTAACTTGTCTACATCCGCTTGAGAGTACGCATGGTGGTCGGCGAACGACTTTTTCATAACTGGTGTGACGTCATTGCGCTCAAGGTGAGAAAAGAACGACTGTGGATTACCAACTCCACAAAAAGCGGCAAAGGGATCTTCTGGCTCTTCAGTGGTTTCAGACACCGGAGTAACCTGGTCGGTAGTCATTCGTGAGAGGAATACTGGTCGATCTCCTGAATGTCTTGCTAGCTCAGTGCGGATGGAGTCGAGCTCCAGAACCTGGTCACATCTGGTTACGACAAGGCAATCAGCTCGCTTGAGCGAGGACAACTGTTCGCGCAAGCGACCGTAGGGAAGTAATTTTCCACCGCCCCACGGGTTAGTCGCATCGATAGTGACGATATTGAGACCGCGGTCGAGTTGTAGATGCTGGAAGCCATCGTCTAGGACAAACACTTCCGTGCCTAAGTGCTTGATCGCTCCCTCACCGGCTGCGAAACGATTCGCGTCGCTGATCACTGCCGCTCGACCTTTTAAATTTGTGGCCAAAAGAAACGGCTCATCTCCCGCTTCTGCCGGATCCGAGAAAACGGTTGTGCCGTCTGACACTAAAACTCGTTGTTTTGAATTTTGCCGTCCGTAACCTCTGGTAAGTACGCAGACTTTGAACCCTTCGTCAGCGAGCACACGACACAAAAATTCCACCACCGGAGTTTTTCCTGTACCTCCAGTGGTTATGTTGCCGACGCTGATAACGGGTCTGGGAAGTTTGGCGCTTCGAAATGCTCCACGGTCGTACAAGGACGCGCGGCTTTTTGTAATCGCGCCGTACAGACTTGCTAGCGGTGGCAGGATGAGCGACTTCATGAGTTGTCCAAAGTAGAACGGTTCAACAATGGTCGAATAAAAGTCATCGTCCGATCGGCCGCACCTTTATTGTCTTCGACAAGTTCTTTTGCGCGCCTACCCAACTCAACCCTTCGGTCGTTGTCCAACAATAATTCCTTTAACTCGTGAGTCAGACAATCTGCTGCTTTGCGTATCTCGAGGGGTGGCAGTTGCACTATTGCGTGAGCTTCATTGAGTAGTTGTACGATTACCTGAAAGTTGTGAGTGTTGTGACCGGTGACAACGCATGCTCCTGAGGCCGCCGGTTCCAACACATTGTGACCGCCACGATCGACAATGCTGCCGCCGACGAAAACAATATTTGCCGACGGATAAGCCGCCATTAACTCACCAATTGTGTCCAACAGAATTATGTCCGCAGTAGAATCTGAAGACTGCGGCAGTGAAGTCTTACGCGTCCACGTCAAGCCCGTATTCTCGATGAGGTTAGCGACCTCCTGAAATCGTTCCGGTCGACGTGGTGCAATCATCAAGCGTAAATGGAACTGTTGTCGCAATTCCTGATAAGACTCCAGCACGATTTTTTCTTCGGGTCCATGCGTACTAGCTGCCAGTAACAGTGGCGCCCCGCTTTGTAATCCAAATCTGGAATTCAGGTCTTCTGTGGCAGACGGATCCGTTGTCGAAGAGCCGACGTCGAATTTCAGATTACCCGACGAGAACAGTTTGTCCCGACTAATCCCCAGGTCTGCGATTCGATCCGCGTCGGCCTCCGTTTGCATTACCGCTATAGTCAGATTCGACAGAATGCTGCGCAGAAAAAAGCGGATGAGCCGATAACGTCGGAATGATTGTCTCGAGATTCTCCCGTTAATTAAGGCCACAGCCACTCGTTGACTCCGGCATTCACGAAGGAAGTTTGGCCACAACTCAGTCTCCATTATCAACACCACATCAGGTTTGATTTTTCGCAACGCTCGTCGAACAGTCCAACGCCAGTCGAATGGAAAATAGAAAATGGCGGCCGCGTCGTTGTTGAAAACTTGCCGCGCCAGGTTCTGTCCAGTCGTTGTGATTGTGGAAATTACGAGAGCGTGATTGGGAAACTCCGCCCTTAATCGTTTAACCAATGGTCGGGATGCCTGCGTTTCGCCAACCGAAACGCAGTGTAGCCAGATCACCGGACCTGCGAGCTGATTGATATGAGACAGCGAACCCAGCCGTTGTCGTAACCCGTCGATATATTTTCCGTGTGCGAGTGCCTTGTAAAGGAAGTGAGGTATTAAGACCAGCAGACCGAGCGTTAGAAGAAGACTGTAAGCCAGGTACATAGTTTTATGAGATCTCAGATACCGGATCTGAGATCTCAAGGTCTCTTACTTGGCGCGTTCGATATATCGTCCTTCGGATGGATCTACGCGAATCTTGTCGCCTTCGTTAACAAACGGTGGAACTGTGATAGTCACGCCATTTTCCAGCGTTGCGGGTTTATTAACGTTGGAAACTGTTGCGCCTTTGAGTGTTGGTTCTGTTTGAGTAACTACCAATTCCATCGACGGCGGCAAATCGATACCGATTGGTGCTCCTTCATAAAACTCGGCCTGGAGTTTCAAGCCCGGCGTCAGCCAAGGTGCCGCATCACCAAGATCGTCTTCGCTCAGGGCGATCTGCTCGTAATTCTCAGTGTTCATGAAGTGGTGATGTGAACCGTCGGAATAGAGGTATTCCATCTCGTGTTGTTCGAGAGCTGCTCGATCGACCGTATCGGCTGACCGAAATCGATGTTCAAAGGACGACCCGGTCTTAATGTTACGAAGCTTGGTTTGCACCATTGCTCGCAGGTTTCCGGGGGTGTGGTGTCTAAACTCAACAACCTTGCACGGTTGACCTTCGAAAACGATAACCATTCCGCGTCTGATCTGAGTTGCAGGAATCGCCATAAAACTTAAATTCTCCGTATATAAGTATCTGAATTGAATTGATTGCGGACCACAGGTGAGCCAATTGGGCTCAGAACAAGCCGCGTAGTCTAACTAGGCGGATTGGGCTTTGTCCAGCAGCGCAATCCTTGTAAACCGGACTGAAATAATAAGGGCGGCCAATTCGGAACTGACGTTCCGGAATGACCGCCCTCTTTGAGGAGCCCACCTACCTCTATTGTAGAAACGTCTTACCTGTTACTTGGTTCCAATAACTACGCGGCTCGCGCTCGCGGTACGCGACGTTGACGGGCCAACTGTTCCAACCATTTTTGCGCCTGATCGTAATGTGGAAACCGGCGTTCATCCTGGCGAAACGCGCTAGTGTGGTAATACCGGCGTCCATTAATCAATCTTGCGGGATGCTTGATGTGTAGCATCTCGTGATAAAGGATGTATTCCACAAACCATTCAGGAACGTCATCTGAATCGAGTGTTTTGCTAATCGTAATACTGTCGTAGATGTGATCGTGATGACCAAGGATGCTGCGCGTACGACGTTGTGACCAGGTCATGGTAGGTTTGCTGATCCGACCATCGAAAAACTTCCGATTCAATTTATTAAACATACGGTCGAGATCATAAACTTCACCCTGAGCTGAGGAGATGTGTTTTCGTCCGCGTCCGCGTCGCGCTAAATCTGAAGCTCTCATCACTGTAGGCGTCAATGAGTAATCGCGATAAACCCGATCGTGAATCGCCGGAACTCTCTTGCCAAGCAGTCGCGACACTAAAATCCACGCAAGCGCGCGCAGGACTTCAGGTGGGCTGTCTTTGCAGATATCCGACAAGCGAACGTACACGCGTCCTGACCGCAGTCTAATAGTGTGACGTAGTCCTGCGTACGGATAGAACCGAACGTCAATCACGGGTACACCTCGGTTCCCGCCCAAATGACGAAAGGCATCGGCAAAGACTTTTGCGGCGTCACTCATACGATCAACTTAGAGAGAATCTGGTTTGGGAGACAGGTCTGCCTTACCGGGATTCGTAGTAAAGATTGAAGTCAGACCGGAGAAGCTGGGGGGTAAACCAGAAATTTAAATCCAGCGGGAGTAATCTTAAGGAGCCATCAACGACTGCGTCAATGTACGGAGAGTGCGCCGATCTTGCGATTTTCTTAGCAAAACCGCAGCTTTGTTTGAGACTCGGGTAAACATTTGCTGGGACATGCTACAAACCTCAAGCTTTTCAATAGTTTAGAAGAAAGTAAAAATTTTCCGCGAGGCGCACCGCTCTCGCTCAGCTGAACAGAACAATTTCCCAACTAACAAAAACAGCCTAAGAAAGTGCGTATTTGCAGGGGTTTGATTAAATCTTTATACTGCGATTGGTCGTTTCCGAGCCCAGGTTGAGCCGGGAGCGACCTCCAGTTTTAGTGAATTATTTCTAAACCGCATGCCCCGAAGAACCTCAAATCTACAAACCACTGATCCTCGCGCTCTGGATTCCCGGACACAAGTCCTGCTGGCAGCGTTGATCAAGGAACACCTTGTAACTGGCGAGGCTGTCGGTTCGCGCGTGCTTTCCGATCGATTTGCACATGGTTTTGGATGGAGCCCGGCCACTATTCGAAACATCATGGGCGAGTTGGAGGAGGCAGGGTTTGTCGAACAGCCGCACACCTCAGCAGGCAGAGTTCCTACAGATAAAGGCTATCGTTACTACGTTGACAATATGCTCGGAGAAGCTCGTTTGTCGCCGGGAGATCTACGAGCAATCGACGAACTTTTTGCCATCAACGATATCGACGCGACCGCTGCTCCTGACAGGTTTATGGAAACCGCGTCGCACGTACTATCAGCTTTTTCGCAGAACGTCGGCATTGTGATGTCACCCTCACTTGCCGAGAATCGCTTGAAGCACATCGAGTTTGTGCAACTCCCTGATAAGCGAATCCTGGTTGTTCTAATTTCGACGTCGAGCATCATCCACAACAAAGTCATCCGCTCAACAGACGACGACCTTTCGCAGGACGAACTCGATAGAACCGCTCGTTATTTAAATGCGGAGTTTAGTGGAAAGAGTCTTTCGACAATTAGGTCCGAGATTGTGGCGCTGATGCAGGAGGAGAAAGCTCTATATGATCGACTCCTGCGCAACGCGGTATTGCTTTGTGAGCGTAGTCTCGAGGGTGAAGATGCGAGTGGCGGCGATATCTATGTGGATGGCGCGTCAAATATTCTATCGAAGCCTGACTTCGATGATATCGAACGGATGCGTGAACTCTTTCGCACTTTTGAGGAGAAGTCACGGCTGATCAAGATACTGAATGAATGTGTGACTCACGACAATGCGTACCATGGTGACGTTCACGTCGTAATCGGTCGTGAACATCCAGCTAGTTCTATGCGGAATTGTGCATTGATAACCGCCCCTTACCATATTGGTTCGAATGAAAGAGTGGGAACACTTGGTGTTGTCGGGCCCATGAGAATTGAATATGCCCGCATAATGGCTATGGTAAACTATATGGCGCGATTGATTGAGCATCGTCTGAGTGGCGTTACCGCGTCATGATCCTGTGCGAGTTAGTTTTTTGACCCTCCAAATGGCACCTGACAGTAACGATAGGCGATTGCATCGTATCCCAATTAGGTTCATGGACGCTGAAAAAGAAAGCTCTGAAGCCGACTCCGGCATGGATACAGAAAACCCCGACGAATCGACATTTTCAGAAGCAACTTTGGACTTGGATGCTGCCCTCGTTGAGCAGGACGACACTGGTGCGCCTGAAGCTGCTGGCGGGCCGCTGACCGCTGAACTCGTGGCAACTCGCGCTGAGTTAAAGCGTGTGCAGGAGGAGAACGCCGAACTAAAGGACCGTTTAGCCAGGCGACAAGCTGATTTTGAGAATTACCGCAAGCGAGTAGACCGCGAACGGAATGAAACATATAACCGCGTGGTTGCCGACGTGGCCGCTAAAGTCCTGGGAGTCCTGGACAATCTGAAGCGAGCTTTGGAAGCGGAAGCGTCCGTTGAAGCGAGCGAATCAGACGAGTTCAGGCATTTTCTGAGCGGAGTTGACTTGATCTTCAAACAATTGAGCGGAGTGTTGGAATCTCTGGGCGTTAAGCCAATCAACGCGGTTGGTGAAAAATTTGATCCACATCTTCACGAAGCAGTAGTTACAGAAGAAACGGACGAGGTTGAACCCGACACGGTTGTCCAGGAGATCAGAGCGGGTTATCGACTCGGCGACAAACTAATCCGACCAGCGCTGGTTAAGGTTGCGACGCGAACGTAAGGAATTTTTCTCAGCACAAATGGGTAAGACAATAGGCATTGATTTAGGCACTACGAACTGCTGCGTCTCTGTTCTGGAGGGCGGCGCGGTTCAGATTGTCCCAAACAAAGAAGGCGGACGAACGACCCCAAGTGTGGTCGGCTTTACCGACAAAGGGGAGCGCCTGGTCGGTCAGATTGCCAAACGTCAGGCCGTGACTAATGCGGCAAACACGGTGTACGCCGTCAAGCGTTTAATTGGTCGCAAGTTTAATTCGACCGAAGTGTCACGCATGCGTGAGACTTCTCCATTTGAGATCGTCGACTCGCCCAATGGTGACGCACGTGTTCGCGTTCAGGCTCGTAGCTATAGCCCGCCGGAACTTTCAGGAATTGTTCTGCAGCGTTTGAAAGCTGCGGCAGAAGACTTTCTGGGAGAATCGGTTACTGATGCGATCATCACCGTCCCTGCATATTTCGACGACACTCAGCGTCAGGCTACGAAGGACGCCGGTAAGATTGCTGGTCTGCGCGTCGAGAGAATTATCAATGAGCCTACGGCCGCTGCCTTAGCTTATGGCATGGGTAAATCCCAGGTAGAAAGAATTGCGGTTTACGATCTGGGTGGTGGCACGTTCGATATTTCCATTTTGGAGATGAACGACGGTGTATTTGAAGTTCTGTCCACGTCAGGCAACACCTTCCTCGGTGGCGAAGATCTTGACGAACGAATCATGAATTGGATGGCGGATCAATTCCTTGCCGATACCGGCATCGACCTGCGCCAGGATCGCCTTGCTTTGCAGCGATTGAAGGAAGTTGCTGAACGCGCTAAATGCGAACTCTCATCGACCACTGAAACGACCATTAACCTGCCCTTCATCGCGGCGGATGCAACCGGACCAAAGCATTTCAATAAGTCACTGAGCAGGGATCAATTCGAAGATCTGGTCAAAGATCTGGTTGAACAAACTATCGAGCCCTGCCACATAGCGCTTAAAGATGCAAAGTTACAACGTGGCGATATCGACAAAGTGATTCTGGTTGGCGGGCAAACTCGTTCGCCTATAGTTGAACGAACGGTTGAGAAAATATTTGGAAAGAAAGCGTCTGCTGAGATCAATCCTGATGAAGTGGTTGCAATGGGCGCCGCGATTCAAGGTGGTGTACTCAGTGGCGACGTAAAAGATATCGTTCTGCTCGACGTGTTGCCGCTAAGTCTTGGTCTCGAAACTCGGGGCGGTCTCTTCACCAAGATTATTGAACGCAACTCGACGATCCCGCTTCGTAACAGTCTGACTTTTACAACTGTTGTCGACAATCAATCTTCAGTAGAGATCCACGTCCTGCAGGGCGAACGCGAAATCGCTCAAGGTAATCGTTCGCTCGGCAAGTTTGAGCTGGTAGGTATACCACCGAGTCCGCGTGGCGTACCGCAGGTCGAAGTTTCTTTTGAAGTGGATGCGAATGGCATCGTTTCCGTCTCTGCGCAGGACAAAGCCACCGGGCGCGAACAGCAAATGCGTATTACGCCGACATCCGGTCTTACTCCGGATGAAATTGATCGTCTGATTAGAGAGGCGACAGACTTTGCCGACAGCGATCAAAGTGCCAAAGAGATGGTGATACTGCGAAACAAACTCGAATCGTTGTTGCGAAACACGCAGAAGTCATTCACCAAATTCGGCGGCCTGCTCTCGCAGAACGATCAGGATATTGCTGAGCGCACTTTCATAGAGGCCGAGGCTGCCAGCCGTGCCTCAAACATGGAAGAGATTAACAAGGCGTTATCCGGATTGGAACGAACCGCCTCGCAACTTACCACCGCAATGATGAATCCAACGCCCGATGCGACTGCGAGCGAAGCGCAGTAGAATCCAATCAAGCAAACAACAATTAAGAATAGTATTAGTGAGGTTACTTTTTCCGAATGAGTAAACGCGATTATTACGAAGTATTAGGTGTTAGCCGAACGGCATCCGATCAGGAGATCAAGAGTGCCTATCGCCGTCTGGCGATTAAGTTTCACCCTGACAAAAATCCCAACGACGCAAGCGCCGAAGAAAAGTTTAAAGAAGCTGCCGAAGCGTACAGTGTTTTGCAGGACGCTGAGCAGCGAAAACGCTACGACCGCTTTGGTCACGCGGGTGTTTCCAGTAGCGCCGGAGCCGGCAACTGGGGAGCCCCAGGATTTGGTGGGATCGAGGACATCCTTGGCGATCTGTTTGGGTTTGGTGATGTGTTTGGTGGGGCGCGTGCAGGTTCCCGGCGAACTGCCGCACAGCGTGGAGCAGATCTACGTTATGACCTGGAGATAAGTCTTGAAGAGGCCGCGGACGGAATGACGGCACAGTTGCGCATTCCCCGGCTCGAGAGTTGTGATACGTGCCAGGGCTCGGGCGCAGCTGCAGGAACTCAGCCGGAGAACTGTAATACATGCGGAGGAACTGGACAGGTCCGTTATCAGCAGGGATTTTTCTCTGTGGCCAGGACGTGTAGTGCTTGTCGCGGTGCAGGTCGCGTGATCAAGTCGCCATGCAAAGATTGTAGTGGTGCCGGTCGTGTCGAGCGCGAAAAGCAGATGGAAGTAAAAATACCGGCCGGCGTCGAAACTGGTTCACGTTTGCGAGTCCAAGGTGAAGGCGAGGCGGGTACACAGGGCGGTCCTGCCGGAGATCTTTACGTGGTTATCCACGTTGCTGAACATGAGCAGTTTGAGCGACAAGGTAACAACCTTTACGAGGCTGTGCCCATAACGTTTACACAGGCAGCGCTCGGGGCAGAAATAATGGTGAAGACGCTCGATAGTGAAGAGAAGTTAAAAGTCCCAATGGGCACGCAGACCGGTACAGTCTTTCGCTTGAAGGGCAAAGGCATGCCGCAGCTCGGTGGTCGCGGCAAAGGAGATCTTTTTGTATCGGTGAGCGTCATTACGCCAACGTCGCTGACACGAGAACAACGACGTCTGCTCGAACAGCTTGCCGAAGTTGAAAGTAAGGATCTTGAAGACAAAGGACTGGTTGACAAGGTTCGCGATATTTTCGGTTAGTAATTGAAAGTGAGGTAGCGCATGAGTGTTAGTCCCCGACGCTTTACGTTAGGCGTTTTACTTCTGACCCTAATTGTTCTCACGTGTGTGAACGTCAGCGCTCAGGACGTGATGGACAGGTGGAAAGATTTTGACTTCGCTAAGACGGCAATCAAACCGGCTCAGATCCAGCCGCTCGAACTGGAAGATCTGAAGCTTCTCAGAGGCATCGTGTTTGGGCGTCACGGCCGAGTCTTCAAAGACGCTGACATCAAGAGCTACCTCGAAGCACAGACCTGGTTTAAATCGAATCCCGACTTCAACAACTCGATGCTTAACGATACGGAGCGTCGCAATCTGGACCTCATTCGTATTGCGGAAGCGAGTAAGCATCCGACTATCCAGCCTGGCGATATGCGTTACTGGGTTGATCGACCGATCACGATTAAGAAGCTTGGTAAGCACAGTGGTGCTGAATGGAAAGTCTTGATTGCGGAAGTCGAAGCAATTCACGGAAAGAGGTTTGAGGACGATCCGTGGCTACAGCAATACTTCGACGAGCGCTACTGGTACACCGCAAACGGCAAGTACGACTCAAAGAAGCTCTCGGTCAATGAGCGCAAGAACCTTGACACGCTTTCCGGAGCACAAAGGCGACAACGCAACGTCGCCCTTCTGCCGGGTGACATGGAGCTCTTTGAAAGAAAAACCATCGCGGACTCGATGCTGCAGGGTCTCAGCCTGCATGAATTGAGGCTACTGCGAAACGAGGTCTACGCCCGTCACGGTCGCATGTTCAAGGCCGAGTGGTTGCAGCAGTATTTCTATACACAACCCTGGTATACGCCCGACGAGAATTTTAAAGATGAAGAACTCTCGGGTAGTGACAAGGTGAACGTTGAAACCATCGTCAGGTATGAAAACAAGATTCACCAGGGATTGAGTTCCACGCCGGTTACTCGTTCGTTGCTGGAAGGATTGTTTTTAGAAGATGCAATGCAAATGCGACAGGAGATTTACGCGCGGCACGGCAAAGTCTTCAAGGAACCCTGGCTACAGAAGTATTTTTCCAGTTTCGACTGGTACAAGGCCGACCCAAACTTTTCTGATGCCGCGCTAACGGAGGTCGAGAAGAAAAACATCGCCACCATTGCGGCATATGAAAAACGTGCCGTCACGGCGATGAGCACGATAGAGGGTTGATAAGGCCAACATCAGGTCTCGCGTGACGAGACCAAGACAAAAAAGATTTCAGATTAAAGATTTCAGATCTCAGATTGTTTTGAGGTCTGAAATCTTTTTCTTTTGGATGATAGTACTGACAGCGCGAAGGCTTACATCTATCTGCGATCTCCAATTTGGAGATCTATGGTCTACAGTCTGTATCGGACTCCCGCTCGTTTCGCCGCCTCTTCTTCCAGATCCATGTTTTGCAGACGTAGAGTGACATCAGCATTCATGTCTAGTCTGCCGCGTTCACCGGCTTGCAGTTTGACGGTGCCTGCGGCCGCAATCATTGCAGCGTTATCTGTTGAAAGATGTGGAGAGGGGAAGTAGACCGGCAACTCCAGCTGATTAGCCATCTCGCGACAAACTTCACGCAACTTTCCATTGCAGGCGACACCGCCTGCGACAATCAGAGTCTTGGGATAGTACTCATCCGCGATCTTCTCCATCGTTTGCACAAGGGACTGCACCACGACGTGTTGAAAACTTGCAGCTAGATCCTTTATTCCCTGCGACGGTTCATCACCGTTCTCGACTGGAGACAAGCCAGTCTCGCGTACATGCTTAGTGACTGCCGTCTTCAATCCACTAAAACTGAAATCAGGTAAACCGTCGCCCATGCGTGGGATGGCAAACTTTACAGCCTTAGGATCTCCTTCTCGCGCGAGGCGTTCTATGATTGGTCCACCTGGATAACCCAGACCCAGTAATTTCGCCACTTTGTCAAAAGCCTCGCCTGCGGCGTCGTCCCTGGTCCGGGCCACAACTTTGTATTTGCCTGGTTCGGGAATGAAGAAGATGTTGGTGTGGCCCCCCGAAACGATCAAGGCCTCGGCCGGATACTCGATGGGCGGATTCTCAAAAGCGACGGAATAGATGTGACCTTCGATATGGTTCACTCCGACAAAAGGTTTGCCGAGAGCGTAGGCCATTGCTTTGGCATACGACACTCCCACCAATAGTGAACCAACAAGTCCCGGTCCAATCGTTACTGCAAGGCCATCAAGGTCTTTGGCAGTCACTCCGGCGCGTTCAAATGCTTCCGAAACTACGGGGACAATTTTGTCCAGATGTTCGCGCGACGCGAGTTCAGGCACAACGCCACCGAAGCGTTTGTGAATAGGGATTTGCGATGAGATTACTGACGAAATGATCTCGCGGCCGTCGCGAACTACGGCGGCGGCGGTTTCGTCACACGATGTTTCAATTCCTAATACAAGCATGTGGTCGATTCTACCATTTGGCGCCCGCAGACTGGATCGGCCTCCATTTTGAGTCGCATCCCAGCGAAACCTCTGCGCACTCGGCGTTGAAAATCAACTTTAGCCCATGCGTTACTCCGCTATGGTACTAACACTTCGTCCACCGAAAAAAAGCTCAGTGAGGAATCGCCTTGTTTCAACGTTCGGGCTTGTCGAAGCTTGCCAATTTCTTCGGGCAATGGATTTTTGAAGTAGTGTTCGACGATCACTCGCGCACCTGTATTGAGCAACTCTGTGGTGTAATCGCCGATGAACTCAAGGACGCGCGTGTAGTCAGAGTCGTAAGGAGGATCAAAGTAAATAAGATCCCAGGCAGCTATCGGACGAGAGATTGCCTGATGTAGAAAATCGACGGCCTCGAGATTGTAGACTTCCGTCTGTTCCTCCGGAACGCGACACAGATCAAGGTTTGCCTCGATCAATCCGCAAATCTTGCGCGACTTATCGACAAACGTCGCATGTGCTGCCCCGCGGGAGAGAGCTTCGATACCCACCGCACCGGAACCAGCACAAAGATCCAGAAAGCGAGCATCAGTAATTGCTGGTGCCAGTATGTTGAAGAGTGTCTCGCGCAGGCGATCGGAAGTCGGACGCACATCGAGGGATGGCGGGCTCTTAAGATGTCGACCACGATAAATGCCGGCAATAATTCGCAATTAACTGGAACCCTTATCCCACAGTTGCCAAGCCGAAGCGATGAGACTCGGCAAGATATTTTGTCATTCGCTTAGTTTGTGAGGACGCACTCTTTTCGTTGAGGTAATACTCCGCGGCGGCTTTCGCTTTCTCCAGGATTCCTTGATCACGGACTAAATTGCCGATACGAAACTCAGGCAGACCTGACTGTCTGGTCCCGAGAAGCTCACCTGGCCCACGCAGTTCGAGATCGCGTTCCGCGATTAAAAAGCCGTTGCTGGTCTTGGCCATGATGCCCAATCGTTCACGAGCAACTGCAGTCTTTTTGTCCGTTGTCAGCAACACACAAAAACTCTTCTCTGCACCTCGACCAACTCGACCACGTAGTTGGTGAAGTTGTGACAATCCAAAACGTTCGGCGTGCTCGACGATCATTACCGAAGCATTGGGCACGTCCACACCCACCTCAATCACGGTCGTCGTAACCAAAATGTTTATCTGTCCATCGGCAAACGCTCGCATGACTTCCTCTTTTTCCGCTGGTTTCATTTTGCCGTGGAGTAAACCAACGTTTAATTTCGGAAAGACAGTGTCGCGAAGATATTCATAACGACGCGTGGCGTCTTTCAGGTCCATCTTCTCAGACTCTTCGACCAGTGGATAGACAACATAAACTTGTCTGCCGGCTTTAACTTCCCTAGTGATCAGCAGCTTCACTTCCTGACGTTGATCTTCACCTACCACCGTCGTTTCGATCGGTGTTCGTCCCGGTGGTAACTCGTCGATAACAGAAACATCCAGGTCGCCATAAACAGTCATTGCCAGTGAACGCGGAATCGGCGTTGCTGTCATCACCAGGACATCGGGGTTTACGCCGCGCGTTCTCAACTCTGCTCGTTGCAGAACTCCAAAACGATGCTGTTCATCGATAACCACGAGTCCGAGATTGGAAAAAGAGACGGCATCCTGAATCAGTGCCTGCGTGCCGATGCAGGCATGAATTTCGCCTTGCTTGAGAGCGGCCTGAAGTCTTCGTTTTTCGGCCGCACGCACTGAGCCGGTTAACAGTTCAACGCGGTAAGGTGTCTTGGCCAGAATTCGTTTTATGTTTCGTGCGTGTTGTTCTGCGAGTATTTCAGTCGGCGCCATCAGTGCCGTTTGATATCCACTTTCCATCGCAGCCATCATTGCTATGACCGCCACGATTGTTTTGCCGCTCCCGACGTCTCCCTGCAGCAAACGATTCATGGGCGTCATGGATTTCATGTCGCTGAAAATCTGGGACGTTGCTTTACGTTGCGCTGTGGTCAACTTAAAAGGAAGAATCGACGAGATCGATTCTTTCACTGTCTTATCAATGCGGATTTTTATTTCCTTTGTCTCGCGAACACGTTGCCCACGTTTTAGTCCAACTGCAAACGCAAGCCAGAAGAAATCTTCAAAGATCATTCTGAGATGAGCGGGACTCCTGGCTCTCTCATAATCACTCATCGAGGCCTCAGGTGTGGGGAAATGGATTTCACGGATGGCCTGCGCGCGATCGATTAGTTTTGAACGTTGCAGAAGTTCGCCGGGCAAGGTTTCGGTGATCTCTTTGTCGTTTAGTTGCGACAACACTGCGTGAATGATTTCGCGCAACCGTTTTGAATTGAAGTCACCCAGCTTTCGATAGACGGGAACACGCCGACCGACATGAATCGCGGCGAGCGTCGGGTCGTTGATATTTGCCTCTACCTGATCGGGATTAGTTTCGTCGACTTGATCTGAATCCGGTGACGGCAACATTTCCAGTTCGTCTGCGGGCCGATGAAGACGAAGCGCATAAGTGCCACGTCTCTTGTCCCACTCCCACGTCCCGAAGGTAATGAAGCGAGCTCCGCGTTTCAGTTTCTTCGTGTAGAACTGAACAATTTCGTAAGCATGGGGTCCTGACACAAACCACCAAACAACTGCCTGGCGTCCGGTTTTGTTATCGATGTCAACACCCGAAACTTCGAAAATAAAGAGTCGTGATCTGGAAAACGCCTTCTTGTTTCGGACCTGGTAACCGCCGGCATGTTTGACCTGAAGCTCAAGCGTTGCTTCCATACCGGCTTCAAGATCTCTTATCGTTGACAGACGCGACCGATCTTCGTAACGCATGGGAAGGTAAGAAAGTAGATCTTCCACGGTAGCTTCACTTGAATGTTTTTTGTTGGCGTGAAGAGCCACAGCTGCCGCCAGCTTGCGCGCGAGGGTTTGTCCTAGCCGTGCAATCTTAAAGCCGTGAAGATCCTCAATTGGAGTGTTGAGGGAGATGGCACTGGGCATCGGCGCGATGATAGCACGAGGACATGGAACACCTCGCATTACGCCTGCGTTTAGCAGTTCAGGAGGACGCCATGGATAAGTGGGAACCTTTGATTGATCGTTTGATCCGGGAGTCGATGGAGCGCGGTGAATTTAATGACCTTGCTGGCAGCGGTGAGCCGCTCGATTTGAATGAGAATCCGTATGAAGCTCCAGAGCTGCGACCGGTTCATCGTCTTTTGCGAAATGCAGGTTTTGCCCCGGCATGGATCGAAGAGCGAAAGGATATTGACG
>Ga0068860_100003474_pt1 | contig 16216 bp, 12 predicted proteins | sample KBSSwiS32_FD_66597 | JGI IMG/M metagenome (GOLD analysis project Ga0068860, IMG submission 66597) | Switchgrass rhizosphere microbial communities from Kellogg Biological Station, Michigan, USA - KBS Switchgrass S3-2 | ecosystem: Host-associated > Plants > Roots > Rhizosphere > Soil ... | reverse complement strand
GGCCTACGTTGCCGAACATCATCTGCTCCTGAGGCGAAAGCTGTACTCTCACCTCGCTTACAATGTCTTTTGCGACTTCTCTTTGGAGCTCAAGGACATCGCTAAGATCACGCTCGTAAGTGTTAGCCCACACATTTCGATCCGTAACTGCCTGAGCCAGCTGCATCGTTATTCGCACCCTGCCGCCCGAACGAATAATCGAACCCGTAAGAACTGCATCAACGTTCAGTTCGCGGCTTATCTCTTCAAGGGATTTCCGCGTCCGCTTATATTGCATCACGGACGGCCGTGAGCTCACACGCAGTGCGCCGACCGCCGAAAGGTTTGTGATCAGCGCGTCGGTGACTCCGTCCGCGAAGTATTCTTCCGAGCCGTCTCCAGAAAGATTTTCAAGCGGCAGCACAGCGATCGACTGAATGTGAACCGGTTCGGATCTCCCCAAAAAACTCTCACGCCATACTGCCCGATCCAGAAGTAGAAACCATCCCGAAAAAAACACCAGGGCTACCGGTAATAGCAGCCAGGGGAGATATGAGCGACGATCTACTTCAATGGTCGGTGATTGAACTAGATTTTCAGAAGTGTCTCGATCATTGAACCCTGACTCATCCGGAAACTCATTTACCTTCGCCACAAACCGATACCCGCGGCGAGGTACTGTTTCAACGAATTGATGTTCATTCGGAGTTTCGCCAAGCGCACGTCGCAGCTCGGTCATTTTAACTGAAAGATTTGCCTCCTCCACGAAGCTATCTCGCCAAACGCGATCCATCAACTCTGCCTTTTCTAGGAGGTGGCCGCTGCTCTCTACCAGGACAACCAGCAAGTCGAAGCATTTTGGAGTAAGTGGAACAACCAGGCCGTTACGAAGAAGCTGCTTCTCATCGGGGACCAGTCGAAATGGACCGAATTCGTATATGCGCCCAGTTTTATTGGACATAAACTTCCTTCCGATCATCCAGCGGGGTTTTGCTGGAAGTTCTTTGGAGAAACATTGGCATTCCGTAAGGACTTCCAAACTCGCGCTGATTAAAATCCTCTCCCACAGACGCGCTAGTCGGATCTCGGTCCTTAACAATTTTGGTACACAGCTATTAAAGCGCGGATGTCAATAACTTTCGAAGGAGAACAGACAATGAGAAATCGAAGGATCTCGAAATGCTTAAAGACTAAAGTTGGCGTTGCCGTGGCTCTGGGATCTCTTGGCCTTTTCGCTGTTGCCGCATATGCAGCAACCACGGTCATCCTTGCAATTGGAACAATTCCTGAATCAAAGTTCTTTAACGGGCCCGCGACTGTGACCGTACGAACGCTTACGATAACGCCCGGAGAGACACTCCAATGGCATTATCACCCCGGATATGCCTTTAACGTTGTAAAGAGCGGCACGCTTACAGTAGAGGACGGATGCGGCGGTGAAGAAGAATCGCTCACCGCCGGACAGGCCTTTGAAGAGGTCGACGGCCGGGTCCACAGAGCAAAGAACATCGGCACCGAGGACGTTGTGGTCTACAACACATTCGTCGTTCCACAGGGAGATCCCACAACCAATAATATTCCGAACAACGAACGCAAATGCGGCCCGCCAGAAAGTTTCGATGAGTGTAGTCATGGCGGCTGGATGAATTTCAACCATCCGGAAACATTCAGAAATCAAGGTGAGTGTTACCGCTTTGTCCTTTTCCGCCCGCGCACCCTTGTGACTGTTCCGTGACTTACCGTATGGCAAGGTTCTCATCACCAAAAATTTAGTTCGGTTGAAAATCATAAGGGGGAAATATGGCATTTACCTTTTTCGGACAGGTCTCGGTCAAGATGCCGAGCACGAATTTGATCTGGGCGTTTACACCGGGAGGAAAGTTGGATAATCGCGGTTGGCTTTCGGAGAAAACCGGAGGCGGGGATATGGGTATTTTTAAAATGGTGAAGGACGGCGTTGATGTTCATAAGCGTATGCTGGTAGCCGTTCCATTTGTAAAGCCTGGGTCACCACGCACGCTGGATTTTGCCTCGCTACTCAATAAAGGCAGCAAGGCGGACATCCTGCGGATACGGCTCTTCGATCCGGACCCAAACATAAATCGATTCACGATAAATATCCTTCTTAAGGACGTGCAAGTCGCCGCAGTCACGCGCGTCAAATTCTCCCATGAGTTACGAGCCAGCTTCGATCAGTTCTGTCTCCACGTACAAAATGCAGACTTCGAGGGCGCATGAACGCAAATAAAAACGAGCAAAATGTAAACCGTTTTGTTTTCAGAAAGATCTTGGAGCGAACGATCAGAAATAGATTTGCGACAATGCGCCGCTCAGCAGGAGACATTTAGAATGATAGCCGCGTTCATTACATTTCTTCTTGTGTTTGTTGTGATTGTGTTCGCTTTGGCATGCATCGAGAAAAAGACGGATGCGATAGTCGAAAAGATCGCGCTTAAAAATGTTTGCCGATCCGAGAATGACGAAAGGGTTGCGACTATAAAGGGCTATCTTTGGTTGCAGGACAAGGTCTCCTGTCGCGGGAGCGAATGCCAACTGGCGCTAAGATCGGAAAGGTATGGAGGCGACAAGATCGATGTTCAAATCCGAATAGGTGATAAACCCGGCCAAAAATGGAGAGATTACCTAACGAGTACTCCAATTCAGATCTAAAACTTTACACAAGAACGGGGATTGCCAAGGATCAAGACTTGGTCGAACTGACCGGCAAAATATGGTTCTCTGATTTCCTTAGCCCCACACAATGCTGGGTTGAGGTCAATTCGGCCACAAGAGTTATTGCTACGAGCACGCAGCAGTCAATAGTTCCTCAGGGGTCTTAACGAACATCTCGGGTAGCCGCGAAAGCACCGGTTAGGCTTTTCGAGAAAAATAGGTCTATAGCAAAGATGACACAGGTGGTTCATTTCACCCGTGTCATCCTAGAGATCTATCCAGTTACAGGGAAATCAAACGTCGAGATTTTTTACGTCGAGCGCATTGTCTTCAATAAACTTTCGCCTCGGCTCGACCTGGTCGCCCATTAGAACCGTGAAAAGGCCGTCGGTCTCGACAGCGTCCTCGATGCGCACCTGAAGCATCGTACGTTTGTCCGGATCCATTGTGGTCTCCCAAAGCTGCTCCGGATTCATCTCACCCAAACCCTTGTAGCGCTGTATGGTGAGGTCTTTTTTCCCGAGAGCCATTACGCGCTCCAGCAATATTTCGCGGGACTCGATCGTCTCGCTCTTGCCATTCTCTCCCAGGGTGAACGGCGCCGAAAAATCGATCTCAAGAGCCTTTCTCAGCTCAACGGCCTTTTGGAATTCGACATAACTGGCGAGGTTCCAGTCGATCTTAAGACTTTGGCCGTTGGGGTACGTAATATCGATTTCCCAGAGGCCATGCTCTTCGTCGCTGGTAAGCTCGGTGCTGTATCCGGCATTAGCGATCTTGCCTTCGATCTCGGCCATCAAATCCTGCTCGCCAAATATCTTCCTAAGTTTTACAGAATTCTTGCCTAGTACCCCGTCCTTACCGGCAAAGGCTTCCATCAATACCTCGATAAGCCTGGCATCATTCATCATGCGGCGGGCTAGACGTGTTGAATACGATTTATACTCGGTCGTCTGCTCGAGAGCCTTAGATAATTCGCGTCCCTCGATCACCCGGTCACCCGAACTGATCTGAAGCTCATTGGTTGCCATCCGCATCAAGTAGCGAAACATCGCCTTCTCGTCCTTGAGATACTCTTCCTTCTTGCCTCGTTTTACCTTGTAAAGGGGCGGTTGGGCAATATAAACAAAGCCGTTTTCAAGGAGCTGCGGCATCTGCCGATAAAAGAATGTCAGCAGAAGTGTCCGGATATGGCTTCCGTCGACGTCGGCGTCTGTCATGAGGCAGATCTTGTGATACCGGAGCTTGTTTACATCAAAATCGTCTTTTCCGATTCCTGTACCAAGAGCTGTTATCAGCGCTTTGATCTCGCCGTGGCCAAGCATCTTATCAAAACGAGCTTTTTCGACGTTTAGGATCTTGCCCTTAAGCGGCAAAACGGCCTGATTCTTACGGTCCCGGCCCTGTTTTGCCGAGCCGCCGGCGGAATCACCCTCGACGATATATATCTCGGACAATGCCGGATCTTTCTCCTGGCAATCCGCGAGTTTGCCGGGCAAGCCGGATCCGGTCATCGAGCTTTTGCGGACGATCTCACGAGCTTTCCTGGCGGCTTCGCGGGCACGAGCGGCGTCGACGGCTTTACCAACTACCTTTTTAGCTACATTAGGGTTTTGCTCAAAGTACTCGCCGAGTTTTTCGTTGACGAATGATTCCACGGGGCCTTTGACCGGCGAGTTCAGCTTACCCTTGGTCTGTCCTTCAAACTGCGGCTGCGGTATTTTGACGCTGATCACGGCGACCAGGCCTTCGCGAACGTCGTCGCCCGAGAGCGTTACCTTTGCGTTTTTGGTCAAGCCGCTCGATTCGGCGTAGTTATTGATCGTCCGCGTCAACGCACCGCGAAAGCCCGAAAGATGCGTTCCGCCGTCAACCGTGTTGATGTTATTTGCGAACGAGAAGATCTTTTCGTCGTAGCTGTCGTTGTACTGCATCGACACCTCGATCGAAAGCTCATCGTCGATCAACTCAAAATAAATCGGCTGGTCATGCAGCGGGCTTTTGTTTTTATTGAGGTGCTTGACGAACTCGGCAATCCCGCCCTTGTAATAAAACTCGTGCGATTTTTCCGGCTCCTCACGTTCGTCCTTGATGAAAATACGAATACCTTTGTTCAAAAACGCCTTTTCACGAAGACGCTCGGACAGTCTGTCGAAGCTGTAAACCGTGGTTTCGAAAATTGCCGGATCGGGCTTGAACGTGATCTTGGTCCCGCGTTTCGTTGTTGTGCCAGTCTCTTTTAAAGGAGCTACGGGAATTCCAACCTGAAACTCCATCTCATTCGTTTTGCCGTCACGCCAGATCTCCAGCTTCAGCCATTCTGAGAGGAAGTTGACACAGCTGACACCCACGCCGTGAAGGCCGCCCGAAACTTTGTAAGAATTCGAGTCGAATTTGCCGCCCGCGTGAAGCACGGTCATAACAACCTCGGCTGCCGAGCGTTTCTCTTGCTTATGAATATCGGTCGGAATGCCGCGGCCGTTATCGACTACCGTGATCGAATTGTCGATATGGATAGTTACTTCGATCGTGTCGCAATAGCCCGCCAATGCCTCATCGACCGAGTTGTCAACAACCTCATAAACAAGGTGATGAAGACCGAGGTCCCCTGTAGAACCGATGTACATCGCGGGGCGTTTGCGAACCGCATCGCGGCCCTCTAGAACAGTGATCTGGTCTGCCCCGTATTCTGTTTTTGCTTTAGCCAAATTTTTATAACCTCTATTTGAAAAACTGCTGTCTTACAGGTCAGTTTCTCGATCTGATCCTCGCCTTTTTTGATGGTTTCGAAAAGAGTTTCACCGGTGGAAAATTTCGGTTTTCATCAAAGCCTTATTTTAGCATTTTGCGCGGAATTCTCACAGCGTGGAAAGCCAATAAATTGCTATATTTCAAGCAATTTTTGCAGTACCGTTTTCAACATGAAAAATGCGAGCATTTTGACCGAATTTCTGAACGAAACTCTCCTTTGAAGTGGTAACAAAAGTCTGGGTTTTGCCATCTAGGAATTCGAGCAGGCGACCGATACGCGGGTAGTCGAGTTCGGCATCGAGATCGTCCAGAAGAAAAAGGGGATATTCACCCCGCTGGGAGTGAAAAACCGTTAGATTTGCGATGAGCAAGAGCAAAAGAGCGCTTCTTTGCTGTCCAGCCGAACCGAACCTACGCAGGTCATGGCCGTTAAAGGTGATCTCAAGATCGTCCCGATGGGGCCCGATCAAGGCGTGGCCCGCGATAAGTTCGGCATGCAGGCGAATCTTTAGCCGCTCGCAGATCAGGGACTCGTAATCAGATAGGTCTCCCTTACCCTCCAGCGCCGATGCATATCTGATCGCGATCTCTTCTCGTCCAAATAGGTCTTTCTCAAAAGCTCCATTCAATCGTTCGACGAAACGGACGCGCGAGCGATGTATGCGCGCTGCCAGCGAAATAAGCTGCTCATTCCAGGGAAGCAGCAATTCTTCAATCTTTTCCAAAGGAAGGCTTTCGGCCGTTGCTGACTGAAGGAGACTATTCTTTTGGCGGATGACCCTTTGATAATCACTAATTGTTTGTAAATATGGAGGGTGAATTGCTACAATACCGCTATCGAGAAACCGCCGCCGAGCATCCGGCAGCCCACGGGCGATCTCGAGCCCATCAGAATTAAACAATACCGCGTGGAGTTGGCCCACATAGTTTCCCGTGGTTTCTTTTTTGCCGTTTATCGTCAGGATCTTCGAATTACCCTGTATGCCGACCCCGAGGTCGCGTACTATCTCCGCCGAAGCCCGCACGGCCCCCATAACCGTCGCGAGATCCTGTCCAAAACGGACTACTTCATTGATTTTTGAGGTTTTAAAGGACTTAGTCGTCGCAAGCAAATAGATCGCTTCGAGCCAATTGGTCTTTCCTTGTCCGTTCTCTCCGACCAGGATATCCAGACCTTTCCCGCAATCGATCCTTCCCCGTAAGTTGCGGAAATCATTGACTTCCAGCGTTTCGAGCTGCATTACGAGATATTACCACGGCGATTGAGAATTACCGGACGCTGCGGCTACTCATACAACTGGTAATTTATTGACATTGCTGCGTTTTTGTTCCCGGCAATGAACTAATTTCTGGAGTTTCCGAGTATTGAGGATTTATATATAGTAGGGGATGTTAAACATCCTTTAACGTCAATTACCTCGGCACTTCTCCATTCATATGCGTTTTCTTTCCACATTATTACTGATCCTGCTTTTTGGAATATTTGCTTTTGGCCAACAAAGCCTGAAAGAGGGCAATCCGGCGCCCGAGTTTGCTGCAACATCCATGAGTGGCCAAACGTTCGACCTTAAGCAGCTGCAGGGAAAGGTCGTTCTGGTCACCTTTTGGTCGACCAAATGCGAGATCTGTCACAGCGAGATTCCCAAAATGAATCAGTTAAAGGACCGCTATAAAGGGCAAAATGTCGTGTTTCTCGCCTTGACTATGGAGAATGAAGCCAGGGTCGGAACATATTTGAAGAGCACTGCTTTCAACTTTGATATCTTGCCAAACAGCTTTGGGGCGGTGCTCCAATATGCCGATCGCGATAAGTCGGGCAATATGGACATGGGATTTCCCGCGTATTTTCTGATTGATCAAAACGGCAGTATTCAAATGAAAGCAAACGGTTGGGACAAAACAGACGTTCTTAACGCACGGATCGCCGGTTTGCTCGGTTCGTCATCGCCGGGCCTGACAAAAGCGGTTGCCGAGATGACCTCATCACCCAGGTAATTCGCGCCAAAACTATTAAGCTGAGAGGCTGTTCTGAAAAGGACGGCCTCTCGCTTTATCAATTGCCTGTATCCTGGGATCACCGCAGACCCTGGAGCTAAAAGCTGCTGTGTTGGTCCTTGCGGGCTCTTCAGGTTGTTTGAAGCGGCGCTTTCTTGATATATTCTTGATTCGCCGCTTTAATGCGGAGAGGTAGCCTAATTGGTAAGGCAGTAGTCTTGAAAACTACCGCGCGAAAGCGCTTGCAGGTTCGAGTCCTGTCCTCTCCGCCATTTTCAAATTACCCTGCGTAAACGACCTCTCCTTGATTTGAATTTCGATTTTGGTATAGCCTGTAAATGAATGAGCGTTCATTCAGCTCTCCGTTCCAAGTCAAAATGGTTCGTTCCGTAAAGACGACAGCTCCGGCCGCCAAAGTTCCTGATAAACGCCAAGCGATTCTGCGCGCGGCGACGAAGATCTTCGCCGAGAAAGGTTTTTTTAATTCAAAAGTAGCCGACGTGGCGGGCGAGGCTGGCATAGCTGACGGTACAGTATATCTCTATTTCAAGAGCAAGGACGACATTTTGCACTCGATCTTCGACCGCGCAATGGAAGAATTCATTGCGGAAGGGAAAAGCGAACTTGAAGGTATCGAGTCGCCGGAGTTAAGACTGCAAAGGATCGCCGAGCTCCATTTAGAAAGACTTGGCTCCGATCGGAACATGGCCGTCGTGTTTCAGGTGGAGCTGCGCGGCTCAACCAAATTCATGCAGGAATTTTCGGCGGCCGGTTTCCACGACTACCTCGAGCTCATCAGGAAAACAATCGATGACGGACAACGATCAGGTATTTTTCGTGCTGATATCAAACCCGTTGTCGCATCCAAGATCTTGTACGGTGCCTTGGACGAAATGGTGACCAACTGGATCCTTTCCGAGAAGAGATACCCGCTAGTGCCCATGGCAGGCGAAGTACTCAAGATCTTTTTCGGAGGCATGAAGCCAGAGTGAGTTTTGATGCGGACAGCGCGACCGTTCACACGCCGCAGCTTAGAAAGCGAGGCTTGCCCCTGTTTGATGATGAACCCCTAACGATTCCCGCTCTGTTTCTACATGCGGTCAACAACCTCAGTAGGCCGGATGCGTTCTGTTATAAACGCGACGGTGAGTGGAGACAAATATCATCGGCAGAGGCGCTTGAGCGTATCTCAAATATCGCTGCCGGGCTATATTCCCTTGGGCTGCGCAAAGGAGATAAGGCGGCCATCCTCGCAGCCAATTCTCCGGATTGGACCTTTGCCGACGCCGGCTGCCAGTTCGCGGGCATAGTTGATGTACCGATCTATACGACGCTTTCGGAAAACTCAGTCGAGTACATACTGAAGGACGCCGGTCCAAAAGTTTTCTTCCTCGAAAACCGGGCGACGTATGAACGGATACGCGCCGCGATCGGCGAATGCAAAACCATCGAGCACCTAATATTCTTTGGCCTCGAAAAACCTGACGAGGAAAATGCCATCTCGTTGGCGGACCTTGAGAATTTTGGAAAGAAGACTAGATCCGTCGAACCAAAACTACTCGACGGGCTGACTAGGCAGATAAAGTCTGATGAGGTAGCGACACTCATATACACAAGCGGCACAACGGGTGAGCCAAAAGGGGTAATGCTCTCGCACACAAATATTATCTCGAACGCCATCGATGCAGGGTCAACCTACGACTTCTCCGGTCGCGATAAATGCCTTTCCGTTTTGCCGCTCTCACATATTTTCGAGAGGACCGGAATGTACCTTTACATCCTGAACGGAATGTCGATCTATTATGCAGAGTCGATCGACAAGGTCCCCGACAACCTGCAAGAAGTGCGGCCAACCTTATTTATCGGTGTTCCGCGAATCTTTGAAAAAGTTTACGCCCGGGCAAGACTTAAAGCAGCTCAATCAAGCCGCATTCGCGAAAGGGTATTTGATTGGGCCATTGAGATCGCCAAAACTTATGCCTTAAAACTCGAGACCGAAGAGCCAATTCCCAACGCACTAACTATTGAGCATAGTCTCGCGGACAGGCTTGTTTATCGCAAGCTTCGCCTCTTCTTTGGCGGCAATCTAAAATTTTGCATTACAGGCGGCGCGGCCTTGTCAGACGACATATGGTTGATCTTCACTGGAGCGGGCATTCCGATAATGCAGGGATACGGCCTTACGGAAACCTCACCGGTCATCTCCTCCAACAATCCCGGTAGCAGCAAGCTGGGAACAGTCGGAAAGCCCATTAGAAACGTTTCGGTCCGTGTGGCGGCCGACGGCGAGATCGAGGTGTCCGGGCCTGGCGTCATGCTTGGTTACTACAATAAGCCGGAAGCAACTCGGGAGGCCTTTGATCACGCCTGGTTTCGAACAGGTGATATAGGTGAGATCGATGAAGACGGCTTTCTAAAGATCACCGACCGGAAAAAAGAACTCTTTAAAACGTCCGGCGGAAAATATATCGCTCCCTCCCCGATCGAGCAGATGATCAAGGCTTCGCGTTTTGTTAACCAGGTAGTCCTGATCGGAAACGAGCGCAAGTTTCCGGCAGCCCTAATTGTCCCCAATTTCGAGGTGCTGGAATCTTATGCCAAATTGAAAGGCCTTGATCTAAAATCGACTGCTGATTTTTGCGACAGTCCAAAGATCATCGACTTGATCGAACGACAAATTGCTTCACATACTGAAGCACTTTCGCAGTTTGAGAAGGTCAAGAAGATCGCGCTTCTCGAAAACGAGATGACGGTTGAGGGCGGCGAGTTGACCCCAACTCTGAAGGTAAGGCGCAAGATCGTTGACGAAAAGTATCACGACCTGATCGACAAAATGTATCGATAAGCCACCCAGAAGCGGCTACGGGATCGGGATCGGGATCCGGCCTGGCAGACCGATTAGAAAACCCGTAAAAATGTCTGTAATGCTCGGCGGCCCCTTTCCAACCTCAACGATATCAAAGGGTTCAAGCATAAAGTCTTTCTCCTGACCGCTCCGTATCGCATTGAAGTTGACGAGCATCATTTCAGGTTGCGGCGAGCCCGCCTTTCGTCTGTAGACTTTTACCGCCTTTGCCTTTGCATCGCGGGTCATTCCGCTCGACATTGCGATGGCCTGTGTAATGGGCAAGCCGTCGGATGGAATTGCCACTTCGCCAGGATGCATAACCTCGCCGGTTATGTAAACCGGTGCGGCTTTCGGAACAACAATAATATCACCCGGCAATATTTCCGGATTGGCGTCATTGCTTCCCTGGCGAAGGGCCGCGAGGCTATATAGTTGGGACGGCACGTCAAGACCGTTTGCCGAGCCGGCTTTCCACTTTTCAACTGCGGCCGGGTCGGAACAAAGAGGCGGCCGAGTGCGGAACACTTGGACCATGCCACCGCTCTTAGCGCTGTCAACTCCACCAGCGGCAGAGAGCACATCCAGCAAATGCGTTTGGCGGGTTAAAGTATATTGATTCGGATTGCGAACTTCCCCATAGACCGTAACGGGAGGACGGCTGTTACGCTTGGTCACCTGAAGACTGATTTGCGGACTCTTTAAATACCTGGAGAGAAGTTTGGCCACCTCGATTCGCAAATCTCGCTCGCTCTTGCACATTGCAGTAACGGGCTGATCGGCGAAAGGTATTTCGATCTTTCCGTCTTCATCAACTATTACGACAAAATCAAACTGCGATTCACCCAGAACTTTCCCGGTTATCTCATCGCTCGGGCCGATCAAATACACTCTGTCAGAAGCCAGGGCGGCTCCGTTCTGTCCAAAGGTCGAAGCAGCGAGCACCGCCACCGCAAAAAAAATTAAAACCCTAGTCATCATTCGAAAATATAGTCTCAGATAAGAAACAGAGCCGGGTTAAGAATAACCCACGACCATTTTTGATTCAAACTTTTATTTTCCCGGTTGTCTGCAAGATTCAAGCATAAGTCGTGTAAATTGTGTAAAATTGGGGCAGACAGGTTTATTACCCACCAATACACCCGCAAAACGTAGGCCCGTCTGTGCTAATTGTGAGAAATGATGCAGGAAACCAATGCATACCGAGAGTTTTTCTGGCTTTTGCGTCGCCCGGCGCAGTTCCTCCTGGATCTCGGGGTGCTTTGTGCTGCTTTCTTCATGGCATTTCTGCCGGCCATCAATATTGCTTATTCGGAATTTAACTACCAATCCGCGCTAAACCAAATTGCGTTTGTAGTATTGATACAATTCTCCGCTCTTTATTTGTTCGGAGCATACTCGATCATATGGCGATATGTCAGCCTCATTGACGTAAAGGTTTTTCTCAAGGCGGCTCTTCTTTCCGGTTCAATACTTTTGACGCTCCGATTTTTACTTGCCTTTTCGGAGTTTCGCATTTGGCAGGTACCGATCTCGGTGATCCTCATAGATACCGTCCTCGCCTTCGGTGGACTTCTGGCAGTTAGGGTCGTTCGGCGAACGGTTTATGAGTTCGCAGAAAAAAATAAAGGCATAAATTTTCGGCGCATCGCTCGCGAACCGGTTCTACTAATAGGAGCGGGGCGAATCGGGGCAAGTATTGCGAAAGAAATGGTCGGGCGGGCCGATGCGCAACTCGAAATCCGAGGATTTGTTGATGATGATAGTCGAAAAACCGGTGGCAGCTTGAATGGGATCAAGGTACTCGGCACAACAGACGATATCGCGCGTCTTGCAACCGAAATGAATATAAAGCAGGTCGTGATCGCCATCGACAATCCTCAGGGAAAAGAGATCCGACGCATACTGGATCTTTGCAGCTCGATGTCGCTGAAGGCGCAGATCGTTCCGAGTTTGAACGAGATCGCCCACGGGCGGGTATCGGTAAGCCGTGTGCGCGACGTCGAGATCCAAGATCTGCTGGGCCGCGATCCGGTCGAGCTGAATAACGAAAACCTCCACGATTTTTTAAGCAACAAAACGGTTTTGGTCACGGGGGCCGGCGGCTCGATCGGATCCGAGCTTGTAAGACAGATAGCCGACTACTTGCCGCGATCCATCCTGCTGGTCGAGCGTTCAGAATTCCTTCTCTTTGAGATCAATCGTGAGGCAGCCGCCGGATTTGGTCGGACAGAGTGCATACCGCTAATGGCAGATGTCGGCGACGAGAGGCGAATGCGCGAGATTTTTGCCAGATACAAACCGAACGTTGTCTTTCACGCGGCCGCTCACAAGCACGTTCCGCTAATGGAAGCAAATACACTGGAGGCTGTTAAGAACAACGTCTTTGCGACGGGCTTGCTTGGCGAGCTATCGGGCGAATTTCTAGTTAGCGATTTTGTATTGGTCTCTACGGACAAAGCCGTAAACCCAACCTCTATAATGGGGGCGTCGAAGCGGGTCGCCGAGATCGTGGTGCAAACTCTTAACGACAAGTATTCGACGAACTACGTTGCCGTTCGATTCGGAAACGTCCTGGGCTCCGCCGGCTCGGTTGTGCCGATCTTCCGTGAACAGATCCGGAACGGTGAGTCTGTGACAGTTACGCATAAGGACATGATGCGGTACTTCATGACCATCCCGGAAGCTTCGCAGCTTGTTCTGCAGGCAGGTGCTTTGGGAGCCCGTGGTGAGATATTTGTCCTGGATATGGGTAGGCCCGTAAGGATTCTCGATCTGGCCGAAGACATGATCAGGCTATCTGGCCTGATTCCCTATGAAGATGTCGATATTAGATTTACGGGTATGCGAAAGGGTGAGAAGCTGTTTGAGGAACTGGAGATCAAGGGCGAGGATTTGGTTCGTACCAAACACCCTAAAATATTCATCGGCAAGATCGCAGCATATTCATCGGAAGAGGTCGGACAGATGCTCAATGAATTTCAGCGTGCGGTGGAAGACAATGATGAAGAACGGATCCGATGGATCTTTGCTGACTACCTGCCGGAATCAAACCTGGGTGTAGAGAAAAAGATGGCCGCAGTCAACGGACACAAAAAAGACGAGAAGTACTTCGCGCATGCCTCTAACCTCGGTCTCGCAGAGAAATAATCAATAAACATGGCAATTCTGGTAACGGGCGGAGCGGGTTACATTGGCAGCGTCGTCGTCGAAGATCTTTACACGCGGGGAGAAAATGTCGTTGTGATCGACAATCTGATCTACGGTCATCGAGCAGCTGTTGGATCCGATGTTCCATTTTACGAAGGTAATATTGGCGAAAAGAAACTCGTTCAAACGATCATTGACGAACATAAGGTTGATGCGTGCATGCATTTTTCGGCTTTCGCGTATGTCGGTGAATCCGTCGAAAAACCAGGCAAGTACTTTGAAAACAACGCATCTCAGACGTTTCGGCTCCTGGATGTTTTGGCAGAAAAAGGCGTAAAGGAATTTATCTTTTCTTCGACATGTGCGACATATGGCGAACCTCAATATGTTCCTATCGACGAGAGTCATCCGCAAAATCCGACTAACCCGTATGGATGGTCTAAATTTATGGTTGAACGGGCGTTGGAGGCGTATGACGCTGCGTACGGGTTGAAATTCGTGTCATTACGTTATTTCAACGCATGCGGAGCGACTGAAAAACACGGAGAACATCATGATCCGGAAACACACCTGATCCCCCTTGTTCTTGCCGCCGCTCAGGGGCGAATTCCCCACGTTTCGATATTTGGCGACGATTATCCCACGCCTGACGGAACAGCCATCCGCGATTACATTCATGTTTCGGATTTGAGCCAGGCGCATCTGCTGGCGCTCGACCATTTACGTTCACGCAAATCTTCAGAATTCCTGAACCTCGGCAATGGAAATGGTTTTTCAGTAAAAGAGGTCGTGGATGCGGCACGCCGCGTTACTGGGGAGAAGATAGAAACGGTGACAGCTCCTCGCCGGCCGGGTGACCCGTCAAAGCTAGTCGCGAACGCAACCAAAGCTCGGGAGGTTCTGGGCTGGGACCCTCAGTTTGCCGACCTGGAGATGATCATTGAGAGCGCCTGGAAATGGCATCAGTCGAATCCCAAGGGATACGCGTGTTAAAGTGTCCGGCTAGTCGAAATTTGTAACCGTTTTCCGAGCAGCTCTCAAACTGTAGAATTTGCTGTTTGTGTGATTAAATTCTCGTATGATGCAGCCAAAGATATCAAAGAATCGTATTTCCCAAAAAGCCGCTTCTTTTACAGAGTCTGTTATACGTGAAATGACGCGCGAGGCGTTAAAACATGGCGCGGTCAATCTCGGACAGGGATTCCCGGATTTTGCCGCTCCCGAGGACATCAAGCAGAAGGCGATGGAGGCGATCGCTGACGACCACAACCAATATGCGATCACATGGGGCGTTAAGAGCTTTCGCGATGCCATTGCAAAGAAAACGCGGTGGTATCTCGGGCTTGATCTTGACCCAGAAGCCGAGATAACAGTTACCTGCGGTTCGACCGAGGGGATGATCGCAGCGATGATGGCGACAGTCGATCCAGGAGAGGAAGTTGTTGTTTTCGAGCCTTTTTACGAGAACTATGCGCCGGACGCGATCCTTTCTGATGCGAAGCCGCGTCATGTTCCGCTTTACCGAACGGACGAAGGTTTCGTATTCGACCGCGATGAGCTGCGCGCTGCTTTCAATGAAAAGACGAAAGCGATCATTATCTGCAACCCGAACAACCCTACCGGAAAAGTATTTACTCGAGAAGAGCTTGAATTTATTGCTGATCTTTGTAAAGAGCACGGGGCTCTTGCCTTTACCGATGAGATCTACGAGCACATAACGTACGGCATTGAGGAAAACGGTGATCCGCTCGATCACATCTGCATGGCAAATATCGAGGGAATGCGCGAGCGGACGGTTGTCGTAAATTCTCTTTCCAAGACATACTCGGTTACCGGCTGGCGGGTAGGCTATTGTATTGCTCCGCCCGATATTACCTCAGCTATTCGAAAGGTGCATGACTTTTTGACTGTCGGTGCCGCCAATCCGCTTCAGCATGCAGGCGCCTACGCGATGGGCCTTCCACCGAGCTATTACGAAGAATTGCAGCAGGACTATCAAAAGAAGCGTGATTTCATTGTACCCGCCCTGAAAAATGCCGGTTTCAAATGTGACTCGCCCGACGGTGCTTACTACGTAATGGCTGACATTTCGGGGTTTGGATTTAAGAACGATATAGAGTTTACCAGACACCTGATCCGCGAGATCGGAGTGGCTGTAGTACCCGGATCATCGTTTTACCACGAACCGTCATTGGGCTCCCAGCTCGTTCGCTTTTGCTTTTGCAAGAAAGACGCAACCCTCGAGGCGGCCGCGGAACGACTTAGTAAGCTGTCTCTGTAACCAAACCACGCCGAGATTCGTCTTGTTTAGATGAGCTTTATTTTCTTTGGCTGGCGAGCTAGTCGTACGACTCTCAATTCGGCCGGTCGAAGCAACCTTTCGTTGCCTTGTGCGCAACAAATCGATATAGAGTAGAGCAGTTTTTCTACAGATCAACATCCTTAAACTTCAACCGATTTTGGAGGCTTTTATGATTCGCAATTTATTGGTATTTGCTTTGTTTGCCACGTCGTCGTGTGTTGTTTTATATGGCCAGCAGACGCCGGAAGCAAAGAAGCAGCCGGGTGAGGCTCCGAAAGCCTTTGCCTGGTCTTTCGACGGAGACGGCAGCTATCTCGGCGTTCAGACGCAGGAGGTTACCAAAGACAATTTTGCAAAATTCGGCTTGCGCGATGTTCGCGGTGTCGCGGTCGAGAAAGTTCTCGACAATTCGCCGGCTCAGTCTGCAGGTCTGCAGAACGGTGACGTCATCGTCCGCTTCAATGGTGAGGAAGTTACGAGCACGCGCAAACTCACGCGCCTTATCTCGGAGGTCGCTCCCG
>Ga0068860_100003468_pt1 | contig 16226 bp, 14 predicted proteins | sample KBSSwiS32_FD_66597 | JGI IMG/M metagenome (GOLD analysis project Ga0068860, IMG submission 66597) | Switchgrass rhizosphere microbial communities from Kellogg Biological Station, Michigan, USA - KBS Switchgrass S3-2 | ecosystem: Host-associated > Plants > Roots > Rhizosphere > Soil ... | reverse complement strand
TCAATGCAGGAAGAATGCCGTAAAAATTACATTGAAAATCCACAGCTCCCTGCAAATTGCTCTTGTAAGCATTTATAAGGTTGTTCTCCACAAAAAAGGCCTGGTTGGATACTCCATGGACCCATGTTTCGCCAAAGAATGTGATCTTTGGATACTCATCCACAAGCGCCTTGTTACAGCGATTCATAAAAGCAAGGTCGTTGTAGATATAGGTGTCGATCCGCCAACCATCCACTCCAAAAGTCTCCACACACCAGATGGCATGCTGAATAAGGAAATTGGCTGCGTAGGGATCGCTCTGGTTGATATCCGGCATCTCAGTGGTAAACCAGCCATCGCTGGTGATCTTTTTGTCAGCCATCGACGCATGCGGGTCCATGAGCGGCTGGTCCCTGAAGCTGGTCTGTGTAAATTTCGGCCACTGGTGCAGCCAGGCTGGGGAGGGTGCATCCTGCACGATAAAGTGAAAAAGTCCTACGTGATTGTATACGGCATCCTGTATCAGCTTCATGCCGCGGCGATGCAGCTCATCGCTTAGTTTTTTATACACCGTAGCGCCGCCCAGTCTCGGGTCGATGGTATAATGATCCGTAAACGCATATCCATGCTCCGTCCTGTTGGGCATATCGTTCACCAGCACGGGCGTCATCCACAAGGTCGTCACACCCAATCCCTGCAAATAGTCCAGGTGATCGATGACTCCCTGCATATCCCCGCCGTGACGCAGAAAAATAGAGTCCCTGTTCAGGGATTGATCACGCATGCCCGGCATATGGTCGTTGTCCGGATCGCCATTGCTCCACCTGTCCGGCATAAGAAAATAGATAAAGTCGGAGCTGGTAACTCCCTGGGCGAACCGGCTGCCATTCCCGGCTCTGCGGGGCAGCAATGCATAGTCGATCACCGACACTCCACCCGCCGTCTTTATCCGGATCTTTATCGTCCCCGGGCGCGCTTCCTTCCCAATACGAAGATCGAGAAATATATAATGAGGATTCGCGGCAGGCTGCACTTTCAATACCTGTACGCCCGGATAGCTGATAGAGATGGAAGGAGCAGCCGTCCAGCCAGTGTCCCGTATCATCAATTGCAGATTTGGGTTCTTCATACCCGCCCACCAGTTGGTGGGGTAGCAGGTGCTTTGCGCCCGCACGCACAGGGACATACACAAGGCCACACCGGCAGTAATTAATGATCTCATATAGATGCCTTTGTCTCTTTCTCATTTACAAGCACATAACAGATCACGGATGCAAGCACCATCAATCCGCCTCCGATCTGGACGGCCAGCAGACGATCGTTATGCAACAGGTGTTTCATGATCCATCCAAAACCGAGAGAAGCAATGATCTCCGGAAGAACGATAAAAAAATTAAAGATACCCATGTAAACCCCGATCTTATTTTCGGGCAAGGCGCCGCTCAACATGGCATAAGGCATGGAAAGTATGCTGGCCCAGGCAATGCCCACTCCCGTCATGCATCCATAAAGCATATATTTGTTGGTGACAAAAGCCACACTGATCAGGCCGATGGCCCCACATAACAGACAAAGGGAGTGTGTAAGTTTGCGCCCCAGCCTGGCCGCGATGAACGGAAGCATAAAAGCAAACACAAAAGTCACGACATTGTAATACGACAGGGTCAGTCCGGCGAAGCTTACACCTTCACTATACAGCGCCTCTGTTTCGCTGACGGCCCCAAATACATTCCTGGCAACAGCGGTGCTATAATAAAACCACATCAGGAAAAGCCCCGGCCATGTAAAGAATTGTACCAGCGCCAGCGACTTCATCCGGCGCGGCATGTGAACGATGGCTGCAAATATTTCGGAGATGCCTCCACCAAACCCCTTACGCTCTTCCTTTATCTTCTCTTTCTCCGATATGTCCACGGGAGGGTATTCGCCGGAGGTAAATACGGTATACAGGACGGCAGCCAGAAAAAAGAACGCACCTATATAAAAGGACCATTTTACGTTATCCGGAATGGTGCCGCTGGCGGCCGTATTCTTCAAATGCAGCCAGTTAGTCATGATCCATGGCAGGGCGCTGGCGATACACCCCCCCAGGCCGATCATAAGACTTTGCATGACAAAACCACTGGTACGCTGCTCTTCGGGCAATTTATCCGCCACAAATGCCCTGAAAGGCTCCATGGATACATTCCCAAAAGTATCCAGCACCCACAGCAGTCCGGCAGCCATCCACAAAGCGCTGCTGTGCGGCATAAAGATCAGGGCAATGCTGCTGATGACAGCGCCGGTGAAAAAATAAGGCCTTCTTCTTCCCCATCGGGGATGCCAGGTATGATCGCTCATATAGCCGATGACGGGTTGGACCAGCAACCCGGTGAGGGGTGCCGCCAGGAACAGCAGGGGGATGGTGTCGGCATTGGCGTGCAGGTACTCATAAATGGGCCCCATATTGGCCCTTTGCAAATCCCAACCGAACTGTATGCCAAAGAAGCCTACACTCATGTTCAGGATCTGGACAAAGCTCAGCTTGGGTTTGTGGGTTGCGAGTGATGCCATAGCAATCGTTGATTATGTAAAAAATACACGGTGCCTAGCTCAAAACTGCCCGGTCTTCCCGGGCAGTTTCAAATAATATTATATGACAAATCCATTCGGCAGCACGGCTCCCTTCTTGATCACAACAACCCCTTCCTTCACCGTGTACAGCGAATGATCCATATTCTCCAGATGATGTCCTCCATTGATCCGCACATCATCCCCGATACGACAGTTCTTATCGACGATGGCATTCCGAATATAACAGCGATGCCCGATACCCACCGTGGGAAGACCGTGAGATGTTGCCTGTTCGATCTCCTCGATGGTCTCATAATAATCCACCCCCATCAGATAGCTGCTCACAATAGTCGTCCCCGTCCCAATACGCGTTCGTATCCCGATAACACTATTCTCTATACGGGACGCATTGATGATACATCCTTCCGCAATGATCGTCTTCTCCAGGGTCGTACCGCTGATCTTTGCTGGCGGCAGCATTCGCGCACGCGTATAGATCGCCTTTTCATTATCGAAAAGATTGAAATCAGGGATGTCCTTTGTCAGCCCCAGATTGGCCTCGAAGAAAGACGGTATATTACCAATGTCCGTCCAGTATCCATCATACTGATAGCTGACCACCTTATATTTCTCCAGGGATTGAGGAATGATCTCCTTTCCAAAATCCGTGGATTCCACATACTCATTCTCCAGCAGATCCGACAGCAGCTGCCGGTTAAAGATATAGATACCCATGGACGCAAGATAGTGCCGTCCCTGCGCCTGCATAGCAGCTCCCGTATCGCTGACCCAGGGCGGCAGCATATCCTTCTTGGGCTTTTCCGTAAAGGAAGTGATATACCCGCCTTCATCCATCTTCATGATGCCAAAGTCAGAAGCCTCTCTGTCATTGACAGGTATCGTGGCAATAGATATGTCCGCTCCCTTCTCCTTATGGTGCGCCAGCATCTCCATAAAGTCCATCTGGTACAGCTGGTCGCCGGAAAGGATCAGCACATAGTCGCTGTCAAAAGGCCCCAGATGCCGCAGACATTGCCGGACAGCATCCGCCGTACCCTGGTACCACGTGGGATTATCAGGGGTCTGCTCCGCCGCCAGGATATCCACGAACGCCGAGCTGAAGGCGCTGAAATGATAGGTGTTCTTGATGTGGCGGTTGAGAGAAGCCGAATTGAATTGCGTAAGCACGAACATCCTCGTTATTCCCGAGTTCAAACAGTTCGATATGGGAATATCTACCAGCCGGTATTTACCGGCAATGGGCACGGCCGGCTTGGACCGGCTTGCGGTCAAAGGATATAACCTTGTACCGGCGCCCCCTCCTAATATCACGGACAAAATCTCTTTAGACATACTTCGCGGTTTATGATTTGAAACGATAGTTGATTACTGTTTACTCATGGATTTATAGAGCTCCATATACGCGCTTACACTGGACTCCCAACTAAAATCCAGTTGCATGATCTGCTTACGGATCTCTTTCACCTTTTCCTGCTGCTGATACAGCTCCACCGCCCGCCAGATACCATGTGTCATATCCCCAACACTGACATGGTTGAATCGTATCCCGTATCCATTCTTATCACCATAGTCGACCACGGTATCATGCAGACCTCCTGTATTACGCACCACGGGAATGGTGCCATAACGAAGAGCATACAGCTGATTCAGCCCGCAGGGCTCCACTCGTGAAGGCATAAGGATATAATCCGCGCCGGCATAGATGAGGTGACTCAGCGCCTCGTCATACCCGATATAGACATTATAATCCCCCCGGGAAAGCCCCTTCATTGCATTGAGACGGCCTTCAACATCCGGGAATCCGCTGCCTAATATAAGGAAGTTCATCCTGCGTCCTACATAATAAAAGGAATCCTCGATAGCCTGGGGCAGCAAGTCAGCCCCTTTCTCTCCCACCAGCCTGCCGATAAAAGTGATCAATGGCTTTTTCGGATCCAGCTGGAAACGCTGGCAAAGCAGTTCCTTATTCTTCCGCTTGCCTTCTTCTACGGTCTCGAGGCTATAATGATCTTCAAAATAGCCGTCCGTGGAAGGGTCCCAGACGAGGTTGTCGATCCCGTTGAGAATACCCGAACACTTCCCCCGCTCATATTCCAAAAGAGCTTCCAGTCCATTGGCGCTGCTCCGCATCTCCTCCAGGTAAGTAGGACTTACAGTAGTCACCTTCCAGGCGCACTTGATCCCGCTGCCCAGGGAGTTGATGGCGTTCCCCCACCCCAGCATACCCGTTTTCCAGGTGTCATAGGCAGGTATATAGGTGCTTTTGTCCCAGCCCATCCATCCCTGGTATTGTGCATTGTGGATGGTCAGCACCGTAGGTACGTCTGACAGGGACTGGTAAGCATAACAGTATTTGAAAAAGAAAGGTATCAGCGCCGCCTGGTGATCATGTACATGCACGATGTCGGGCCGGTGTTTCCAGGCCGCCAGCCAGTCCACTACCGACACCTGGAAGGCAACGAATCGCTCGATATCATCGACATACCCATATATCTTCTCCCTGTCAAGCACCCCATTGATATCTACCAGGTAGAGGTCAAAACCTAGTTTATTGGTCTTCTCCTTGATTATAGTATAATTGAACCACCAGTTGCCCAGATGGGTGTATCCTTTATGAACGACATCCCATTCATTGGCCAAAAGGAATTTAGTCCGGTACATCGGCATGACTACCTTGGCAACATGACCCAGCTGGCGCTGGTATTTGGGCAGCGCCCCCACAACATCGCCTAACCCACCGGCTTTAGCCACCGGATAACACTCTGCCGATACGTGTATTATTTCCATTAAAATATGTTAATGCTTAGGGCGCAGCCTTGAACAACCGCCATTCAATTTAGGGAAGGTTTTCCATTTAATGCTCCGTCCGAGATGAAAAAATTTTTCGCGTCACGAAAACGTACTATTTTCAGCCCTTAATTCCAAAACTGGACACTACCATGCATCAAAAAACCAATTGGGCTCAATTTGGTACCCTCATCAGCGTCTTCTTTTTCTGGGGCTTTGTAGCGGCAAGTAATGACATTCTCATCCCAGTATTTCAGGAGAAGTTCAATTTGTCCAATAAACAGGTACAGTTGGTAGCCATCGCTTTCTATGTAGCTTATACGGTTGGATCCATCATTTATGTAGCGATCTCGAAACGGATAGGGTCTGATCTGCTGAATAAGATCGGTTACAAGAATGGCATTTCAATAGGTCTGATTATCTCGGCGATTGGCACTTTGCTCTTCTACCCCGCTGCCAATACTTCTTCGTTCGTCCTCATGTTGTCGGGCTTGTTCATCGTGGGACTGGGGTTTTCCCTGCAGCAGATAGCTGCCAATCCCCTTGCAATCGTCATCGGCGACCCGGCGACAGGCTCACAGCGGCTGACCATGGCCGGTGGGGTCAATAATTTTGGGACCACCATCGGGCCCCTGCTGGTAAGCTTCGCCATCTTCGGTAAGGTCAGCGCCGCGAATACCCACGCGAGCATCGAAAGCGTAAAAGTGCCTTATCTCATTTTGGGCGCGGCTTTTCTGCTGGTAGCGGTCTTCTTTAAATTCTCCTCCATTCCCAATAAGATCGATCTTGACCATGTAGCCGAGGAATCCTCCGTCAATGAAACGAGCCTGCTCCACCGCAAATCGGCCATCTCCTACCCTCAACTATGGATGGGCATGATCGGCATCTTCGTATACGTGGGCGTGGAAGTTTCGACGGCCAGCAATCTTCCCAAATACCTGAAGCAGGACCTGCTGATATCCACGGATAAAGTGGCCCCTTTCATTTCCCTCTATTGGGCGAGTTTGATGATCGGTCGCTGGACAGGTGCTGTTGGCGCCTTCAACCTGGGCAAGAGCGCTTCGCAGGTGCTCCGTTTTGTTATGCCTTACCTTGCCTTTGGCATTTTCCTGCTCGTCAACAAGATCGGCGGTCATGATATTACTCCTTTCTATGTATACGCGCTGCTGATCATCGTGATGATCATCGGCGACCTCCTAAGTAAAGGCAACCCGGCGAGAATGCTCCTTATTTTTTCTTCCTGCGGGATCGCGGCTCTGATTATCGGCATGCTGACCACGGGAATGGTGAGCGTATACGCCTTTACCAGCGTAGGCCTGTTCTGCAGCACGCTGTGGCCCTGTATATTTACATTGGCGGTAACAGGTCTGGGAAAGCATACCAACCAGGGCAGCAGCCTGCTGATCATGATGATTATGGGTGGTGGTTTTATCAGCCTTTTACAGGGTGCTCTGGCCGATACAAAAATAGGCATCCATTACAGCTATATCACGGGTGCAGCTTGCTTTGCCTACCTTGCATTTTACGCCATCAGGGCTAAATCTGTGCTAAAGTCCCAGGGTATCGATTTCGATGCTTTGCAAGCAGGTGGTGGACATTGAACCGCTTAAAGCGGTTCGTCCATAACCGAGCGTAGCGAAGGTTACGACCGAGGAGGACCGTGACGAAGCAGGTCCGACGAAGGCCAAGACATTAGATATCTGTAGGAATTGGACTATTTTTTGAGCGAGGCCAATTCCCGCACTTGAATGTAATTCTTGTCCTATATTTGCAGCCGCTTGCTCAGGCATCAAATCTAAAACTTAGCGTTCATGGCAAAAGCCGCTTCTTCTTACGAGTCATTAGCCATCGGCATTGACATCGGGGGCACAGGTACAAAATTTGGGATAGTCGATCGTATTGGCAATGTGTTATTTTCCAGTGAAATATCAACGAGAGGGCATAGCCAGGTAGAAAGCTTTATCGATGAGCTCCACAGCCATCTATCCATACTTATCGAAAAGGCGGGCGGTACAGGCCGTATGCGGGGCATAGGCGTTGGCGCCCCCAATGGCAACTATTACAGCGGCACCGTAGAATATGCCCCCAACCTGCCCTGGCGAGGGATCATCCCCCTGGCCAAGCTCATCCAGAGTAAATTCCAGCTGCCCACCATCCTTACCAATGACGCCAATGCGGCCGCCATCGGCGAGATGATGTACGGCGCCGCCAAAGGCATGAAGGACTTTATCATGATCACCCTGGGCACAGGAGTGGGCAGTGGCATCGTCGCCAACGGCAAACTGATATATGGCCACGACGGCTTTGCCGGAGAACTAGGGCATACCATTATCATCCCGCATGGTCGCCTGCACGAAGGCACCGGTAAAAAAGGCTCGCTGGAAAGCTATGCTTCCGCTACAGGAGTAAAGCTCACCGCCATCGAAATGCTGGAGAAAAGTCAGGAAGCCAGCCTGCTGAGGGACATTCCCAGGAATCAGCTGGACTCTAAAAAAGTTTACGATGCAGCCATCCAGGGCGATAAGCTGGCAAAAGCTGTCTTCGACTTCACAGGAGAAATACTGGGACTGTCGCTCGCCAATTTCGTCATGTTCTCCAGCCCGGAAGCCATCATCCTCTTCGGAGGTCTTACCAAGTCGGGCGACCTCATCCTCAAACCTACCCGGGACAACATGGAAAGCAACCTCATCCAGGTGTTCCAGAATAAGGTGAAGATATTGGTGAGCCATTTAAAGGAGTCTGACGCCGCAATCCTTGGCGCCAGCGCGCTGGTCTGGGATATGAAGGGATAGGACTACCGTCAATGCCTACTTGTTTTTTGCTTTTTCCCGAATGAGGAATACTGCCGGTACAGGCCGCTCGCCGTCTTTATCTGAAGGCTTGATGGTCTCTTTTCCATTGATGAGCATACAGCTGCTGCCGCCGCCATCCAGGTTTACGGCTTCATAGCATCTCAGGTCGGACAGCATCTTCGCTACTTCCTCCAGCGTCGCACCTTCCGCGATGCCGGGACTTCGTCCCTGAACGGCCAGGATGATCAGATGCCCGTCCTTCGTATAGCCCATGGCTGTCCGGGGATGCCGGTCAAGGTCCCCGCCCGAGAACAGCTGTTCTTCTTTATTGGTGATCCATATCCGCCCGTCATGGATCAATACAGGTCCTCCACCCACGGCTGTCCGCATCTTCCACCACTTCCACTCGATGTCCTTAAGATCATAAATGGAAGGGCTGCTCTCCTCGCCTTTGGCGACCACAGGCATCTCTTCAAAAGCATATGGCCAGCGATGAATAGTGTCGGTAAAGGTCCAGGCAACATCGGCCCTTCTCTTACGGTCGATGCCAATAGCCCCCCGCGTGGGATAATAATACAGCATGGAATCCTCACCTCGCCCCATCAACGCCGGAACGCTATAAGCCACCAGCTTTCCATCCTTCATCACCATGCTGATGTTCTGATTCGTCTCAATGGAAAAATAAGTGCAGTTCACTATCAGTAAAGGAAATTGTTCTATCTGATAGAATTGGGAGGGCGTGAATCGTTTGTCATTCGTCACCTGGTCGGAAAAGATCAGGCGCTTGTCCTTCAATTGGGCTGAAACGTAATAAGCGATAAAAGGGCGGCCATTCAGGGAATCCGTCCGCCGGTACACATGCACGCTGGACGGTAAGGGTTTATAAATAGAGTCGACATTCTTCCAGTGCAGCTGTGCCATGGAGACAACCGCCTCCAGTACGGCGGCCAGGCAAAGGATCGATGTCTTTCCCGTCACGCGATCACCTGCTTTTGGCGCAGCCATTCATTCCTTCCATATCCGGGTATGACATGACGCTCGCTGTGATAAGAGGACCTTACCAATGGCCCGCTCTCTATATAGTCAAATCCTAATTCATAGCCTATCTCCCGCAGCTCGGCAAATTCATCGGGGTGGACAAACCGGACGACGGGCAGATGTTTTTTGGTAGGTTGCAGATATTGTCCCAGAGTGATCACGTCCACTCCGCTGCTTCGCAGGTCCTGCATGGTTTGGACCACTTCTTCCTTACGCTCCCCCAGTCCCAGCATGATCCCGCTCTTCGTGCGCATATTCCCTTCTTTCAACGCCTTCAAGGTCTCCATACTTCGCCAGTACTTGGCTTGTATCCGCACCTGGCGGGTAAGCCTTTCCACTGTCTCGATATTATGGGAAACTACTTCCGGCGCTGCTTCGATGACCCTGGCTATATTCTCGCGCTCAGCCTTGAAGTCGGGTATGAGGGTCTCCAGTGTAGTATTCGGGTTCAATGCTTTTACAGCACGGATAGTATTCTGCCAGATGATGCTGCCCCCATCTTTCAGCTCGTCCCTATCCACGGAGGTAATAACGGCATGTTTTACCTTCATTAGATAAATGGCCTCGGCTACCCTTTGAGGCTCATCCCAATCCACCGGGTCGGGTCGTCCTGTCGCCACCGCGCAAAATCCACAGCTCCGGGTGCAGATATTGCCCAGGATCATAAAGGTAGCCGTCCCTTCCCCCCAGCATTCCCCCATATTGGGGCAATTACCGCTTTCACAGATAGTATGCAGCTTGTGCGTGTCTACGAGACCACGGACATGCTTGTAACTTTCGCCGATGGGGAGCTTAACACGTAACCAATTGGGTTTCTTGATTTTAGCCTCATTATTATTATCATTTCCTCCACAGGAGGATACTGCTGATCTTTCTTCCATGGTACAAATGTACGCACTTTGGGATACAACACTATTTTCGGCTCCCGAACATGATCTGCACGTAAGCGTTGAAGAAGAAGCTCTTTTGGGGTACGAGGAGTACCTGAGGTATTTTAGAGAAGTAATATTCGCCCGTGAGACCCACTTCGATGGCCGTGACCGTTTGGTTCAGCCTGCCGTAGTCAAATCGCATCGCCCCCTTGGCATTCAATCCCGGCTTTATTTTCAAATGTCCCCACCCCACCGTAAAGCCGGAAGCGCCTGTCACCACATCCGGCAGGGTATCCGTCTGCAGCTCGGTAAAGGTCTTACGGGAGGTCTCCCCGGTCTGGGTATTCTGTACATCCACGTAATAAGGCTTCAGCATGCCGATAGAGACACCTCCCGTGTACAATGCCGTCACCGCAACGCCATTTTTGTTGCCCTTTCCGCCAATAAGATGTTGCTGACCCATCGCCAGCTTGAAGATGTAAAAATTATTCAATTTGTATGGCACCAGGGAGCTGTAGTTGAACTGGTCCGGGGAAGCCGATACCTTATGTTCCTTTGTGCTTTTCTTTTCATTCAGCTCGAATTGATACAGGATGGTACGGTTGGGAGTGACAAACTTGCCCTTCTCGAAATTGATGCCATAGCCATCCGTCGCCAGGCGTATACCGAATATATTATGCTTGTTAAAGATAAGATCCCCTTCTTCCTCCATTCTTATCAAATTGTTGATCCTGTCTCTCTTAGCATCTTTCTTATTCCGTCTGGGGGAGACATAGCTGCTGTCCTGGGCATAGAGACTTACAACGGTCAATAGGATCAGCGTGGACAAGAAAAGTTTCTTCACTGGGGATGATTTAATTTTATCTAACGTAAATTTAGGTAAAAAAGAACAATGACCTCTACAGTTATTTACGAAGGAGATTTGCGGACGGTTGCCACACACCTACAATCCGGGACATCTATCGAGACGGACGCCCCTGTTGACAACCAGGGAAAAGGCGAACGCTTTTCACCCACGGACCTGGTAGCCACCTCCCTGGCCGCGTGTATGGCCACTACCATGGGTATTAAGACAAAAGACATGCAGATAGACCTCCACGGTATGAAAATATCCGTCCAGAAGATCATGAAGTCGGAGCCGCGCCGCATTGGAGGCATCGATATCAGCTTCGAATGGCCCCTCAGCTTCCAGGCGGATGAAAAACAAAGGCTGATCCTGGAACGTATTGCAAATACCTGTCCCGTTATATACAGCCTCCACCCGGACATCGAGGTAAAGGTGGCATTCAACTGGGATAAGGTCGCCCAGCCCGCTTAGTCAGACGGCCTTCCTAAGATATCTTTTCCAATAGCACATTGCAGACAGTTCTTCTGATCGCAATAGTGCTTTTTTAATTCCAGCAAGGCCTGGGAATCCCCGGCATGCCGGCATCCCACACCCAGGCTCTTCCATCTTTCGATGACAGCGTTCTTCTCCGCCGGCAGGGCCTTCAGCCACACCCGGGCCTTCTCCTGCATCTCCGGCTCGTTCCGCAGCGCCCCATATGCATACAACAACGGTATAAATACATTGATAAGCAGGATGTCCTTCAACGCCTCGCCCAACCGTTTCACCCGCCGCGCCGATGGCCGGTCAGGGATATAGTGATCATCCCAATAGCTGCCCGCCGCCACCTCCATCCGCCCCTTCAGATACTCAAACGACCCTGCCTCCTTACACCGGCTCCACCAGAAAGGGCACTCTTTCAATAACCTGGCCAGCTGCGCCAGCCTTATCGTAGGGAAATTGCCCGGCCGCATACGGAGAAAATGGGCAGGTACAGGATGAACGGGCAGCGCATATTTGCCCCTTAAATGATGGAATTCCTGCTGCAGCCTCCTGGGATGCTCGTCCTGGAACACTCCTTCCAACAACCCTGCCTGTCCCAGCAGCAAAGCCTCCAGCTGATCTTCTCCCAGCCGGGCCAGCGTTGTCAGCGGCAGGCTCCTGGCTATCATCTCGAATGCCGCCCCATTTACGGGTCCTCCAAAGGTCTTTGCCATCAGCCACCAGCAGGTCTCCTCCCAATGATGATGATTGACCTTGAGATCAGCGGCAATAAAGCTCATCGTTCGCTGCAGCCGTTGCTCCGCCAGCCGCCCCTTCCAGTCCTCCCACACCTTTCCATCCACCTCCTTCAGCTGCTGCTGACAAGGCACGAGGTCCCGGCTTTTCATCCACGCCTCATATTGCCGCAGCAGCCATTTGGATACCCGATGCTCCAGTACAAGGGTCGGGATCTCCCGCTCGCCCGAAAGAGCCGGCATCTCGATATCATTTACCCATACGACGTGCAGAATGACATTCCGGTAATTCTTATCCCCGCGATGTGCATGCTTCTCCCAGCTGGATGCCTCAACATGCAGCTCGATGGTGCCCGCCCAGTATGTATCCCCTATCCTTAACCGGGCGTCCAGGAAATCAGGTCCCTGGTGTACATTGTGCTGTCCGGGAGACAATACCTGCAAAGGCTCGCCGTGGGCGGTTTGCAGATCGAGGGTGTGAAAATATTGATACTGCCATATCCACTGTAGCAACGACTCTTTCATGATTTACCATTTCCCCAGTTCCTGCACTACCCGGCTGACAGGCAGCCCCATCACATTGTAGAAATCGCCCGCGATGCCGCGAATACCCACCACTCCAATCCATTCCTGTATGGCATAGGCGCCGGCCTTGTCATAAGGACTGTATTTGTCTACATAATTCTCGATCTGCTGCTTTGTCAGCTCGTGAAAATATACCTCCGTACTCTCGGCAAAGGCTATCTCTTTTTTCCCTCCGGACAGGATCACCCCGGTGATCACCTCATGCTGCTGGCCCGCCAGACGGCTCAGTATCCCGATAGCATCCTCCCTGTCCACAGGCTTGCCAATGATATCCCCATCCAATACCACCACTGTATCCGCTGCCAGCACAATGCGTTCAGGGGAAACCTGCTTTTTTACAGCCAGCGCCTTGTTACGGGCAATATGTATAGGCACCAGCCCCACCGGCAGCCCGGACGGATACGTCTCCGGTGCATCCGATACGATCACTTCAAAATCCACCTCTGCCCATTCCAATAGCTGCTTGCGCCGGGGACTCCCGGATGCGAGTACAATACGTTCTTTCATCCTATACGATTTTTATAAAGATCATTGATAATATACCGGCCAGCATCACCCCTTTTATGTATGTGCTCAGGAGGTGATAATCTGCCGTAGTCGTTGCACGATAAAGCCCTCTCAATATCCAGATCAAAGGTGCGATAATAAGGACGGCGCAATACGGGAGAATGATCCACCAGCCATTTTGAAGTACATAGAACTGTATGACAACAAGGCTGCCGATCAGGACTACCAGCCAGGTGGCCGCAAATACTTTAGCGGCATTCACTCCCCATACGATGGGCATGGTCCTGCACCCATAACGCGCATCGCCCGGCATGTCCTCGATATCCTTTATCACCTCGCGGATCAGCGATATGATAAAAGCAAACCCGCCATACAGGATGGCATATTTGAATAGTCTCGATAACAACCCATGCACCACGGGATCCCGGAATACCGCCAGCCTGAACTCAGCCATATACAATACCAGGATCACCCAGGCCGTCAAAAGAGAGATGATCATATTTCCAATCAACAGCCTTCTTTTAAAAATGGTGCTGTAGAACCATAACAGGATGACACAGGCAAGATTGCCAAGGCCAACAAAAGGGTTATGCGTTTTCAGGCTCACATAGGCCCCGATCAATATCCCAAGTCCCGACAATATCCAATGCCACAGGATAGTCCAGCGCCTTTTGATGATCTTGTCCACTACCAGCTTGTCCGGCTTGTTCACCCGGTCGATATTCAGATCGAAATAGTCGTTGATAATATACCCTGCCGCAGCTATCAGGATGGAAGACACCGACAGCAGATAGAACCACCGCGGCTGCAGGACATTCACATAACCTCCCGCATTGCCCGCATGAAAGTCAGGCAGCAGGATGCAGTAATAGAACAGCACCTGCGTCAGAACAATAAAAATAAGGTTGGGCCAGCGTATCAGTCTGAAAAAGGCGCCGAGCAACCGGATCATATAGGATAATTTTTTATTTAGAGGCAATGGCCGTATCCAGTTCCCAATGACCATTCAGCTTCAGGACTTTTTCGATAACATCCCGAACACATCCATGTCCCCCGTTAAAAGAAGAGATATAAGCCGCAATATGCCGGATCTCCGGTGCAGCATCCGCGGGCGCGCAGGCCAGCCCAACAAGTTTCATTACCGTATAATCAGGAATATCGTCCCCCATATACAACATATCGCTCTCCTTCAGACCATGCTCCTGCATATAAGACAACAGCTTTTCTTTTTTATCCTTCACATGCAGAAAAACATCCCGTATACCCAGCCCCTGCAGACGCAGCCTGACTCCCTCCGACTGCCCTCCCGAGATCACCAGTACACGATAGCCTTTCTTGATAGCCAGCTGCAGGGAATAGCCGTCCTTCGTATTCATCGTCCTCCATTGCTGTCCATCATCCGTCACCTGGACGCTGCCATCCGTCATTACACCGTCCACATCGAATACAAAGGTGCTGATCGACTTGAATTTTTCAAGAACACTCATAGCTGATTAGTTTATTCCTTATCCTGTCGTTTTCTCTTTTCCTGCCTCTGGCAGGGGTGCAAATTACCTTAATCCTTGCAAAATCCTTAGTGAAATTACTCCGAAATTACCCCTATCTTTCCCCCTGTATCTGACGGGTGATCAATGTATATACTTCCTTAATATCCTTGTAGCTGCCTATCAGCTCCAAATGCCTTTTGATGGTGGCCTCATCCCCCCGTATCGCAGGTCCCGTCTGTGCATCCCCGGGTGGGATCTTCGACAGCCGATCGGCCGTCTCCCGGATCAGGGGCAGCAGCATATTAAAATCAGCTCCCTCCTTCCGGCAATATTCCTCTGCGAGCACATAAAGGTGATTGGTAAAATTATTTACCAGGACTGCCGCCACATGCAGTTTCAGACGGGTATCATTATCCGCCACCTGCACCTGCCCGCTGATGCTTCGGGCAATGCTAAGTATCCTTTCCAGATCGGACATAAGACTTGCATCCACTAATAGAGGGATCTCCGGATAAGGTCGCAGTTCCTTACGCAAGCTTTGTAACGGATATAATACGCCACTGTTGGCGCTTACTTTCAGCAGCACTTCTTTAGGCACGGCGCCGCCCGTATGCACGATGAGCTTGCCCGGCAGGGATATTTCCGAGCCCAGCATCCGGAGGGCATCATCCGAGAGAGCCGCTATATAAAGGTCAGCTTCATGAGAAATATCCTTCCACCGGGATACATATCCGCATTGCAGCTCCTTCGCCAGCCGCATAGCATGTTCCGTTCGTCGGCTGAACACCTGCACGATCTGATGGCCCGCCTCCTGCAGTTTACCGCCCAGGACAGTAGCCACATTACCTGACCCTATGATTACAATCTGCATATCTTTGTTTTTTGATGGCCCCTCGGCCAGTAAACCTATGGTTCACTATGAAGCTCAAGCAAAAACTGGCTATCGGCTATGTGCGCGCCCGTCTGCATATCCTGACCCTCGTATCTCCGCGGCAGGCAGCAAAGAAGGCCTTTTCTCTTTTTTGTACACCGCGCCGCAAATCCGGCAAAAAGCTCCCTCCGCTGTTCGAAAAGGGAGAAAAGCTTTCCTTTCGCCTGGAAGACCGCCCTGTTCGCGGTCATCGATGGTTGCCTCACCAGGCTTCCACTGACACGCTTAAAAAAGTCCTCATCGCACACGGCTTCGAATCTTCCTCCCGCAATTTCGAACAATATGTCAATGCTTTTCTAAAAAAGGGATATGAAGTGCTGGCCTTCGATGCGCCGGCTCACGGCCGGAGCGGCGGCGGACAGATCACCCTGCCGCTGTATGTCGATATGATCCGCACCGTCTACGATCGTTATGGTCCTATCCATTCCTTTATGGGACATTCGCTGGGAGGACTGGCCCTCAGCCTCTTCCTGGAGTCCATCGCACATGACAGGTCCACCCGCCTGGTCCTGATATCCCCGCCAGTTGAAATGATTTCCGCCGTGGATAAGTTATTTCAAATGCTGGAGCTGGATGCTGAAGTCAGGACCGCATTCGACGAATATGCATA
>Ga0068860_100003466_pt1 | contig 16227 bp, 11 predicted proteins | sample KBSSwiS32_FD_66597 | JGI IMG/M metagenome (GOLD analysis project Ga0068860, IMG submission 66597) | Switchgrass rhizosphere microbial communities from Kellogg Biological Station, Michigan, USA - KBS Switchgrass S3-2 | ecosystem: Host-associated > Plants > Roots > Rhizosphere > Soil ... | reverse complement strand
ACGGTCCCATTCTTGACCGTCAGCACCGCTTTCCGGATGTCCGAGATCTTGGTCGTCGGATCGCCGTCGATCAGGACCAGGTCGGCGAGTTTGCCGACCGTGACCGATCCCAGCACTTCGCCCTGGCCGAGGATGCGCGCGGCGTTCAGAGTTGCGATCTGGAGCGCCGAGGGCGCGGGGATGCCCGCGTCGACGTACAGCTCCAGCTCGCGGTCGAGCGCGAAGCCGGCGGCGGCGTCGGTCCCCGCCTCGATCGAGATGCCACCGTCCCAGAGCGCCTTGATCATCTGGAGCAGCCGCTGGTACGACTCGCGGTAGACGCCGTCCATGCCGGCAGGCGGCTCCAGGCCGCCGCCCCCGGCGGCGATGGCCCGGCGGACGTTGGCGGGCAAGCGGTCGATCGCCCGATCCCAAGCCGCCGAGGGCTTGCCCGGGCGGGAGAGGAACATGTCTTCAAAAGCGCCCACCGTCGGATCGACGGCGACGTTCTTCTCTTTCAACAGGCGGACGAACTTCTGGAAGGACTCGGATTTCGGATCGATCTCGATCGCATGCTGGGCGACCGCCGTGAAACGGGCGGGGGTTCGCGTGTCCTGCACCTTGTCGAACAGGAAGTTGAGGGCGATGAAGTTGATGTGCTGGATTTCGTCGAAGCCGGCGTTGACCGCCTGCTCGGCGGTCATGAACGCCGGAATGTGCCCGGAGACCCTCAAGCCCCGGAGCTTCGCGCGGGCGACGATCGCCGGCACCAGCTTCGGATCGATCGAGCTGTAGATCTTGATCTGGACGTAGCCCAGCTCGGCGTAGCGATCGACCGCGGCGTTCACCTCCTCTTCGGTCGACACCAGGATCTTGGTCGGTCCGGCGTACGGCCCGGGGCCGTCCATGAATCCGGCCTTGATCACCCGCGGCCCGAGTGCCGCGCCGCTTTGCCAGCGCTTGTCGAGCGCCGCGAGCATGTCGATGTCGTTCGCCATGTCGCGCACGCTGGTGATCCCGGAAGCGAGATTGGGGATTCCGGTATTGGCGTCCAGGTGGGTGTGGAGATCCCACAGACCGGGAAGCAGAGTCTTCCCCTTGGCTTCGATCACTTCGGCACCGGCGGGGATCTCGACCTTGCCATCCGGTCCGACCGCGACGATCCGGTTGCCGACCACCACGACGGTCGTCTTCGGTGTCACCTTCCGGGTTTCGCTGTCGAACAGCCGAGCGCCGACGATCGCCAAGCCCTTCTCCGGATGGCGCGCAAGCTTGGTCGCCACCTCCCGCTCGCGCGCTTCGATCGACTCCTGCTGCGCCGCCGAGATTTTCGGCAAGGACGTCTCCCAACCGGCCCGGACCATGGTCGACCAGCCGTCGTCGGTCGCGAACAGCGAGCCGTCCTTCTCGTCGATCCACAGCCGATCCGGATTGAATCCGAGACCGGTGACCACGACCTGACGCACGGTGATCGTGGTGCCGCCCTGCTCCAACTCAAGCGTTCCAAGCTTTTCGATCGACGCCTCGCCCACGGGCAGCAGGCGAAGCTTGCCGCCCGGCGCCGCGAGCAGCGCCCGCACCAGCACGCCGAACACCTCCGGCGGCCCTTCGAGCGGCAAGTAGAACGCCGGGCCGTCCACTTGCGCCTTGCCCGTCTCGTTGGCGCTCTGCCAGGACGCCTTTTTTCCCGAGCGCTCGAAATGCACCGCCATGGGACCCTTCAGGTAATCCACCCCCGACAGGTCATAGCGGGCAAAACAGCCGTCGGCCGAGAGCGAGTAGCGCGCGGTCTGGTCGGGACCGCGGCCACGATCGTTGAAGGAGTAATGAGTCTCGAAGCTGCCGTCCGGAAGCCGCCGCACGGTCTGGTCGCCCGCCTCCCGGCTTTGAATCCGAAACGTCCAACGGGTTTTCTGGGGCGTAGCAGCCTCCTCGGCGGAGGTCGGTCGAGGAAGGGCGAGAGAGACGGAAAGGGCGAGGGCGGCGAACGGAACGAAGGCGGTCTTCATACCCTTAGTATGGGTTCGCCGGAGAAATGTTTCACCTCCCGGGTTACGGCACGACGACGATCTGCCCGGTCATCCGCTTGTGTCTGCCGCCGCAGTACTTCGAGCACTTGAAGGCAAAGGTGCCGGTCTCGGTCGGCGTGAACGCGACCGTTGCCGGGTGGTCCTTCTTGAAGGTGGTCGGCGGAATGCCCAGATCCCGGGAGGAGATTCCGTGCGGGACGTCGAGCGAGATCAGAGTCAGCTCGACCGGCTGGCCTACCTTGACTTGGATCGAGGCCGGAATCCACTCGAATTTCTTCGCCTGAAGCGTGAACTTCTTCACGGTGACCGCCGAGGCGACGTTCGAAACCGACACCAGGGCCAGGGACGCAATGGCGATCACCGTACGCAACGATCTCGGAGGTCTCGCTCGCATCTCGGGTCTAGCTCCTCTCGAAGGTTCGCGGCGTCATGCCGCGGTCGGCGGACTTTACCAGCTGACCGGCAGTCGCAGGCGCACGTCGCGCCGCTTGTCGCGGAACATCAGGTACCCCTCGCGGCGACCGAACAGGAACAGGTCGCGCAGGATCTCGACGTCATGCCGGCAGTATTCTTCCACCTCATCGAGCCGGCCTTCCGCCACCCAGGCGAGCGACTGGAGACCGTCGGCCGATTTCGCCGCGCCGAGCGTCTCCCGGGCCAAGTGGTCGAGCTTCATGCGGAACCCCGCGACCCGGCGGACCTCTTCCAGCAGGTCGAGCGTCGGCAACTGGCGCGAGAGCCCGCGCCCGGCGTACCCTTCGAGCACCTTGTAGTCGAACCGCCGGCTGTTGAAGCCGACCACCTTGGTGGCGCTCCGAAGCGCCGCGACCAGGTCGCCCACCCGATCCTCTCGGTACGACTCGAAGCGATCCTCTTCGAGGAAATAGAGCACCCCGACCGCCACCCCCATCCGATCCGCCCGATTCCATCCTCCCACCTCCGCCGCCGAGCGGAGCGTCTCCAGGTCGAACAGGATTGTTCGCTCGGGACCGGGTGCGGCAACGGGCAGTTTCTTTCGAAGAGGGGGTGCCTTCTCTCCTTCTACCCTCGCCGCCAGAAACCCCCGCATCCGTCGCGCCGTAGACGTCTCCTCGCGTGGCCACCATCCCTCCGGTTCGCCGACCACCGGTTTCACCACCAAAGCGTCCGCCGCCTCCCGCGCCGTTGCCGCCGCAACGTCCTCCACCGTCAGCTCCTCGCGCTCCAACAGCAGCCGCAGCACCCGCGCCGCGCCCGCCTTGTCGAGCGGCCGGTTGCCGTTGCCGCATTTCGGCGACTGAACGCAGGAGGGGCAGCCCGATTCGCACGGGCATTGGGTGAGCAAATCGAGCACCCGGCCGAGCAGATCCGGCAAGTCTTCGAATCCCTTCGCCGTGATCCCGACGCCGCCGGGGTGCCCGTCATAGAGGAAAACGGCGCCGCAGCCGACCTGCGGATGGAACGGCGTCGAGAATCCCCCCATGTCGTTGCGGTCGCAGATCGCGAGCAGCGGAAAAAGCGAGATCGCGGCGTGCTCCGAGGCGTGGAGCGCGCCCATGAAATCCTCGCCCTGCCGGCGCAGCGCCTCCTCGAACGACCGCGGCGCCCGCCACCAGAGACCGACGGTTTCAATCTCGATCGGCGGGAAATCCAGCTCGTGGCGGTCTAGCCGTTCGAGCGTGCCGACCCGGCGCCGCTCGTAGCCCACCACCCGCTCGGTGACCTTCAACCGGCCGAGCGAGGCGACCAGCCGGCCGGAGGCGCCATCCGTCCGCTCGGCCAACACCTCCAGGATCTCGGTCTCTTTCGACATCAGCGCCGTGGTGAACCAATCGACGTCCGCCGGCTCGGCGAGCACTCGCCGCTCCTCGCCGTTCATTTCCTTCACCAGGTACTGCCGGCCGGCGTGGAGGTAGATCGCCCCCGGATGGCATTCGCGTAGCGCGCGGATTCCGTCGATGGTGCCGATCGTTCGGCCGACCTCGGTGTCCTCGATCGCGTAGCTTTCGCCCGAACCGCGGAGCGATACCAGCCGCTGCGGCCGCTGGCGGAGCGAAAACAGCTCGCCCCCTTCGCCCAAGAACAGCTCGCCGCGGGCGAGCATCGAATCGATCGTCGCCGCGTAGGGCGCCAGATACGCGGCGTCCGGCCCGTCCGGCCCGCGCTCCAGCGGCAGTTCGGAGGCGGCGCAAAGCAGATGCGCGCGAGAGACCGGTGTGTTCGCGGGATCGACCACCAGCCGCTCGCACGGCCGGCCAAGCAGCTGCTCGGGATGAGCCAAGAAATATTGGTCGAGCGCGTCGGGCAGGGCGATCAAAGCGGTGAGCGATTCGCGCCCAGACCGCCCGGCCCGCCCCGACCGCTGCCAGGTGGACATGACGCTTCCGGGGTAGCCGACCAGCACGCAGGCGTCCAAGCCGCCGATGTCGATCCCCATTTCGAGCGCCGAGGTCGCGATCACCCCGTCGAGCCGCCCGGAAAACAGCTCCCCCTCGATCCGCCGCCGCTCCTCCGGCAGAAATCCCGACCGGTAGGCCGAGACCCGTAGCGCAAGATCGGGCTCCCTTTTCCGCAACCAGGAATAGAGCAGCTCGGTGATCCTCCGCGCCTTGGTGAAAACGATCGTCTTGGCGCCGCGCTTGAGCAGCTCGGTAAACAGGTTGAGCGCCGAGGTGTACGGGCTCACCTCCGGCTGGAGCAACAGGAAGCGGCGCCCCTCGCGCGGAGCGCCCGCTTCTTCCACCCAAGTAAACCGCCGCCCGGCAAGGGCCTGCGCGAACTCCGCCGCGTTTGCCGCGGTCGCCGACGAGGCGATCACCTGCGGGTCGGCGCCGAGCGCCCGGGCGAGGCGTAGAAGGCGGGAGAGCGTGTGGTGGAAATGGCTGCCGAAGATGCCGCGGTAGGTGTGCAGCTCGTCGAGCACGATCCAACGCAGGTCGGCGAGGAACGGCCCCCACGAGGTCCAGTGGGCCAGTATCCCGAGGTGCAGCATGTCGGGATTGGTGATCAAGACGCGTGGAAAGCGCCGCCGGATCGCCGCCCGATCGTTCGGGCTCGTATCGCCGTCGTAGATCTCGCAGCCGGCCTCTTCGGCCGAGAGCCCGCAGGCGGCGGCGAGGTCGCGAAATTTGCCCCGCTGGTCCTGGCCGAGCGCCTTGAGCGGAAAGAGAAACAACGCCCGGCCGTGGCCGCCCGCGAGCGCCTCTTCGATCGGCGGCACCTGGAACACCAGCGACTTGCCCGAAGCGGTGGGCGTCGTCACCAGCACGTGCTCGCCCCGGCGGACCGCCGCGATCGCCTCGGTTTGGTGGCTCCACAACCGGGCGACTCCGCCGCGCGCGAGCGCCGCGGCAAGGGGGGCGGGCAAGGGCGGATCGAGCGTTCCATACCGAGCGGGAACGGCAGGCAGCTCCGCCGCGTGGACGATCCGCGCGCCGAGCCGTGGATCGACCCCCAAGTCGGCCACCAGCGCGCCAAAATCGAGAGCCGTCTGAAATGTCGAAGAGTTCAATGATGCCGCCTCGTTTACGCTTCTATCCTAGCAAGAAGGCGGGTCGGGTACCACGACCCGGCGCTACACTGCGGCGGTGATGTCCCGCCTCCGCTTCGTCCGCCGATTCTTTGGGGTCGGCCTGTTCCTCGTCGGCGGCCTCTCGGCGGGAGATTCGAACGTGCCGCGACTGATCGTCCAGGCACCGTCAGAGCTCGCGGCGCTCGGCCGGACGGTGGAGAACTTCGATCCGCAACTGCTCGCGCCGGCGATCCAGCTCACCGGCGCTTCCGACCTGTCGCCGATCCGGATCCTGCTCGCTCCCGAAGGCTCGCCGGAGGCGCAGTCGGCACCGCGCTGGGTCTCCGGCTACGCGATCGGCCCTACGAGCGCGATCGTCCTCTTCCCTGGCCGAGCCAGAACGTACCCGGATTCCGACTTCGACGCGCTCATCCAGCACGAGGTGACCCACATCCTGATCGACCGGGCGGCCGGCGGCCGGCCGGTGCCGCGCTGGTTTCACGAGGGGCTCGCGATGGCCGCCGGGCGCGGGCGGGGCCTCGAAGACCGCTCGCGCACGGCGTTCGCGATTCTGATCGATGGCCGGACCACCCTCTCCGATCTCGACGCCCGGTTCGCCGGGGGTCAATCGGACGTTCAAGAGGCCTACGCGCTCGCGGGCGATTTCGTGGCCGACTTGCTGCTCCGACGCGGCGCCGAAACCGCGCCCAAGATCCTCGCCGGCCTCAGCAAGGGCGAGAGCTTCGACACCGCTTTTCAGGCCGCGGCGGGCGACACTCTGGCGAACGTCGAAGCCTCTTACTGGCGGCGGCGGACGTTCTGGAACCGCTGGGTGCCGTTTCTGTCGAGCACCGCGGCGCTCTGGCTAGGGATCACGGCCCTGGCGCTGGTGGCGTTCAAGCGGCGGCGAACGCGAGATCAGGAGCTTCGGCGGGGGTGGGAGTTGGAGGAGGAGCTGGTAAGGATGCAGGAGGATCCAGCGGAAATGGAGGGCGCCCAGGTCCTCGGTGAAACGGAAGTGGCCGAGGAGGAGGAGCTGGTGAACTGAATACCTACGAGGCCTCGCCGAATTGCTTCCCGGATTTGACCGTGCGGGCGAAATGGAGCCGGCCAAGGGCGAACCCGGCGACGATTCCGATCAACCCCTCGCGGCGAGTCAGCCTGTCGAGCACGCTCCTGGCCTGCTCATGGCCCAAGGGGCCGAAACCCAGCCCTAGCTCACCGCAGGCCTCCGCCACCAATGCCGCGGCCCTTTCCTCACCGACCGCCCGTTCGAAGTAACCGGCGAGCTCAGAAATGCTGACGGTCGATCCGGAAGCGCCCGACGGATTCCTCTCGCTCATGAAAATGCAAGGACGACCGTGGTCGTATTGTGGAACCCTGAGAGATCGCCGGCGTCGAGCGCGATCTCGCCGTAGGACTCGAAGCCCGCGATCGGAACCCCGCCGAGCTCGCGCGACATCGCGACTGCCACGGCTCCGAAGCGGTCGCCGAGGATCAGGTTACGGCAGATGCAATCGAAAATCAGAGCCCCGGCGACCGGGCGACCGCCGAGGTCCACCCGCGCGCGCCGGGCCGCTTCGAGCGCGCTCGCGATCTGGCTCTCGGGCGTGCTCTCGGTAATCCGGATCACCGATCCTTGAGGGATACCGCAGGCGAAATGGAGCGCTCCGTCCGCGGTGCGGGAGAGAGGAGCGCGAACCGTTACCTCCGAGCCCGCCGCGAGCCCCGCCTCGTAGCGAAGGAGAAAAGAGGTCTCGTCGCTCGGCGACATCGCGGCGAACTCCGGGAAACCCTGGTCCCGCGCCAAGCTTCCAGCATGGAGCTTCCACGCCTCCCAGGCGGGCATGCCGTCGATCGTTCGGACGACGCTCCCCTCGGCATCCGTCACCGTGAGCGGCACGGAATGCGGCTCGTGGCCGTGACTGATACCAACACCGAAAGGATTGTGGCTCCAAATCGTCGCGAGCACGACGGCATCCTGAGCGATCTCGGTTCCCAAACCGACGAACGCCGCTGCCATCGCGAGGTCGTCACCCGCGGCTCCTCCAACCAACTTCGCGTCCCCCAGAAGTGTCGCGGCAACCAGGACCGCCTCTTCGCCGCGGCCTGACAGGGCATCGAGAAGCAGGATCGAGACCCTGTCCTCATAGCCTTCGGTCTTACCAACGCCATCGCCGATCGCCTCGGAGACCGCTTTTCGGACATCCTTCCCGAGGCCGCGACCGAGGCCAGCCTCGACCAGGAAATCTCCGCGAAGGGCGAAGAACGCGACCGCCCCTTTCGTGTCTCCCGCCTCGGTGAGCTCTCCCGCGGTAGAAGCGGAGATCACGACGGTACGCGGAAGCGCGAGGGCGAGCGGGGGGACCAAATCAACGAGAGGCAGGCTCGGCGAGGCAAAGATCGCAACCAGGACGGGGTCGCTCTCGGGATCGGCCTGTCGGATCTGTTCGAGGATCGCGGTTGCTGCGGTGCTCGGAGTGCCAGCGACACTGCCGGTACAGACATGCGTTTTCATGCCGATTTCTTTCTCCTGTCGAGGGGAGAAGGATTCATACCACACTAGGTTGCCTCGGAAAATTCAGGAGCGCTACTGCAAGTACCCCAGCGACTTCAAACGGCGTTCGCTCTCTCGGGCGGCGCCGAGCGTCTTGGCTGCGCCGATATCGCCTTCGGCCTTCTTGAGCCGCGCTTCGAGATGCCCGCGGAGGCGGCGGTAGGTCTCCGGATCGGCGGTCAACCGGTCGCGTTGCTCCATCGGGTCGGCCACCAGATCGTAGAGCGAGAAACGCCCTACCGCCCCCGCCGCCCGGCCGGAATCGAAGATCAACTTCGCCTTGCCGTCGGTCGTGCTGCGCAACGTGTATTGAAGCGTCTCGGTGGTCGGATGGACCGCCTCTCCCCGTTCGATCAGCGGGCGTAGGCTCGTCCCCTCAAAAGGCACGCCGGGAGCAAGCCCCAGATAGTCGACGATCGTCGGCACGAGGTCGAGGTTCTCGACCAGCGCCGAGACCCGGCCGCGGCGCTCGCCCCCCGGAAGGCGCACGATCAGCGGCACGTGGATCGAAGTTTCGAACTGCGTCTCGCAATGTAGAACGCGGCCGTGCTCCATGAACTCTTCGCCGTGGTCCGAGGCGATCACCACCATCGAGGAATCGAGCAGGCCGCGCGCGCGCAGATTCGCAAACAGCTCGCCGAGCTGCGAATCCAGGTAGGCGAGCTCGCCGTCGTAGAGGGCGCTCAAAGTTTCGAGCTCCTCCCGCGTCGCCTCGACCTTCGGCCCCTCGCCGAGCAGGCTCGAAAGGATCGGCTGCGGGTTTCCGGCGAGCGCCCAATCGCGAGCGCTCTTGGAAGCTTTGGAAGGTAAGAACATTTCGCGCCAGGGCGACGGTGCCGCGTAAGCGCTGTGAACGTCCTGATAGTGGAGATAGAGGAAGAACGGCTCGGCCATCTGGTTGAGATAGCGGTTCGCGCGCCGGTTCAGACAGTCGGCGCGTCGATGAAAGCAGCTCTCGTCGAAGATCTCGAAGCCGCGATCGAAGCCGCCGTGAAGATTGAACGACGATTCCGACTTGCGCACGATCGGGCTTGCGGAGATCGCGATCGAGCGATACCCGGCGGCGCCGAGGATCTCGGGCAGGGCGGGAAACCCCTCGGGGATGCCGATCCGCTTCTGCGGCTGACCGAAGAAGCGCGCCGGCCAGCGCGAGGTGAGGATCGAATTGACCGACGGGAACGTGCACGCCGCCTGGCTGCGCGCCTGTTCGAACAGCAGGGCTTCCCTGGCGAACGCATCGAGGTTCGGCGTCGTCGCCCGGGCGTAGCCGTAGGACGACAACCGGTCGGCGCGCAGCGTGTCGATCAGGATGAAGACCACGTTCGGAGGGGCGGCCGTCGCCGGCGCCTTCGGCTTGGGCGCGCCGCAGGCCGTCGCGAGAATCCCGAGCGTCGAGGCGATCGAAACCACCACTCGGAGCCGATGGTGCTTCACTGCAAATAGCCGAGCGCCTTGAGCTGGCGCTCTCCCTCACGCGCGGCGTCCAGGCTTCCTTTGGTCGCGAACCCGCCTTCGAGCGCCGTCATCCGCGCTTCGAGCTTCTTGCGCAGCGCGAAATAGGTCCGCCGATCCGCCGCGAGCACGTCTTTCTGCTCGAAGCGGTCGGACGCGAGCTCGTGCAGCTCGAACTTCCCCGTCCCCTGGTCGAAGATCAATTTGGCGCTGCCGTCGGTCGCGCTGCGCAAGGCGTACTGGAGCGCGAACGACGCGTCGTGGAGAGGGGTGCCGTCCTCGATCAAGGGCCGCAGGCTCTTGCCGTCGAGCGGCGTCGGCGACTTCACCCCGAGATAGTCGAGGATCGTCGGAGTGAGATCCAAGTTCTCGACCAGCGCCGCGATCCTTCCCGCCGCCTTCTCCCCCCGGGGGCGCAGCGCGGGCGGCAGGCGGACGATCAGCGGCACGTGGACGGAGGTGTCGTAGAGCACTTCGCAGTGGATCATCCGGCCGTGCTCCATGAACTCCTCGCCATGGTCGGCGGCGACGATCACGATCGAGGAGTCGAGCAGGCCGCGCTGCTTCAGGTCGGCGAACAGCTGGCGCAGCTGGTCGTCCAGGTACGCCAGCTCGCCGTCGTAGAGGCCGCTCATATAGGCGACGTCACGGGCCGACATCTCCACCTTCCGCCCCTCGCCGGTCAGGCTTCGTCGAATCGGCCGGGGATTGCCCTTGAGAATCCACGGGCGCGCCTCCGGGTAGGGCTCGACGAAGCGCTCCTTCCAGGGCGACGGAGGGATGTAGGCGCTGTGGACGTCCATGTAGTGGAGATAGAGGAAGAACGGCCCCGGCTTCTCCAACCGGTTCAAATGATGCGCGGCCCGCCGGTTGACGCAGTTCGCCCGGCGGATGTGGCAGGTCTCGTCGAAGACGTCGAACCCACGCTCGAAACCGCCGTACAGATTGTGATGCGACGGGTTCTTCCGCACGATCGGGCTCGCGGTGACCGCCAGCGTCTGGTAGCCGGAGGCCTTAAGGATCTCCTGCAGCGCAGGATACTCTTTCGGGATGCCGATCCGATCCCCCGGCTGGCCGAGGAAATGAAGCGGCCAGCGCGAGGTGAGCATCGAATTGACCGAGGGAAACGTGCAGGACGCCTGGCTCCGCGCCTGCTCGAACAGCACCCCATCCTTGGCGAACGCATCGAGGTTCGGCGTCGTCGGTTTGCCGTAGCCATAGGAGGAGAGCCGGTCGGAGCGGAGCGTGTCGAGCAGGACGAAGATCACGTTCGGCCGCGGCGCGGGCGTGCGACAGGCGGCGTTCGGCCCGAGACCCACAGCGGACAGTAGAACGACGAAGAGAGAAATCCGGCCGCGGGTCATATCGGCTCGATTGTACAATTCGGCAACCCCGGCGAACCGCCTGAGGGGCATGAGGAGGTTTGATGCGCATCGCCTTGGGCTCGGACCACGCAGGATTCCTCTACAAAGAGGAGATCGAGGTGTTGCTCCTTTCGCTCGGCCACGACGTCGTCGACTTCGGTACGCATTCGACCGAATCGGTCGACTACCCGCTGTTCTGCCGCCCAGTCGCCGAGGCGGTGGCGAGCGGCGAGGTCGACCGCGGCATCGTCCTCGGCGGCTCGGGCAACGGCGAGGCGATGGCCGCGAATCGGGTGAAAGGCGCCCGCTGCGCCCTCTGTTGGTCGCTCGAAACCGCGCGCCTCGGCCGCCAGCACAACGACGCGAACGTCATCTCGATCGGCGAGCGGATGATCCCGCTGGAGCTGGCGCTCGACATCGTGCGCACCTTCCTCGACACGCCGTTCGAGGGGGGGCGCCACGTCCGCCGCATCCAGATGCTCGATGAGTGAGCGCGACGGATCGGAAACTCCGGCGGCGGAGGTGTCCGGGGCCGGGAAGCTCCAAGATCTCGCCCACGCGCTGGGAACCGGCGCGCGTTTCGACGTGCCGCTCGCGCCGTTTACGACGTTCCGTCTCGGTGGACCCGCCGACCTGTTCTTCGAGCCGGAGAGCGCGGACGCGCTCGCCGTGGCGATCCACGCGGCGGAGGAGCGCACGATCCCCTGGTTTCTACTCGGCTGCGGCGCGAACATCCTGGTCGGCGACCGGGGATTCCGCGGCCTGGTGATCCGCAACCGGGCGCGCGACATCCGGATCGACGAGGGCGCGGGCCTGCTCCGCGCGGAAAGCGGCGCGCTCGTCTTCCCCGATCTGATCGAAGCCGCGATCGAATCCGGTCTCTCGGGGCTCGAACACTACGTCGGCATCCCCTCGACCGTCGGCGGCGCGCTCTGGCAGAACCTCCATTTCCTCTCCCCCGCCCCGGAACGCGAGCGGACGATGTTCATCGCGGAGGTCGTGCACGAAGCCGAGATCCTGACGCCCGAGGGCGAGCGGCGCACCGTCCTCGCCGCCTACTTCGAATTCGGCTACGACACTTCGATCCTCCATCACAGCCGAGACATCGTGCTGTCTGCCACCTTCCGGCTCACTCCGGCGGATCGCTCCACGCTGCGCCGGATCGCGATAGAGAACCTCGCCTGGCGCGCGGAGAAACACCCGCCGCTCGACACCGAGCCCTCCGCCGGCTCGATCTTCCAAAAAATAGAAGGGATCGGCGCCGGCCGCCTGATCGACCAATGCGGATTGAAGGGCTTCCGGTTCGGCGGCGCAGAGGTCTCTCCCCGCCACGCGAACATCTTCATCAACGCCGGAGCCGCCACCGCGGCGGACGTTCGGTCGCTCATCGCCCACGTCCAAGAGGTGGTGGAACGGGAGACCGGCTACCGCCTGCGGCCGGAGATTTCGTTCATCGGGGAGTTTTAGAGCGCCTACTCTTGCGCTTGGAGCCACTCCGAGGCATCCTCCGCGTAGCACGGTCGTAGTGCCTGCACGACAGCGAAGGAGCTTGCCGATGGCCGACGCCCATGATTCCGATTCTTCTTCCCCTTCCGCCTCCAGGATGTCCAGGCGCGCGTTCTTGTGCGGCGCGGGGATTACCGCCGCGGGTTCGGCTCTGCTGGACAGCGGCCTGCTCCAGGAGGCTCATGCCGTGAGCCTGGGGGCGACGAGCCGCGGGCCGGGGGCGGTGCCGATCTCGCTCAAGGTGAACGGCACCGCCCGCGCGATGCAGGTCGAGCCTCGGGCGACTTTGGCCGATGTTTTGCGCGACGGGCTTCACCTGACCGGCACGAAGGTAATCTGCGACCGCGGCGCCTGCTCGGGTTGCACGGTCTGGCTCGACGGCACTCCGATCAATTCGTGCATGACGTTCGCGCTCGACGTCGGCAACCGCGAGGTGACGACGATTGAGGGGCTTGGCCCCGCCGGCTCGGTCCATCCGGTGCAGGCGGCGTTCGTCGAGCACGACGCGCTCCAGTGCGGCTACTGCACGCCTGGGATGGTCATGAGCTGCGCCGCGCTGTTGGCGAAGAATCCGAATCCGACGCTCGCCGACGTCAAGCATGCGGTGCGCGGCAACCTCTGCCGCTGCGGCACCTATCCGAAAGTCTTCTCGGCGACGCTCGACGCGGCCCAGGCGATGCGGGCGGGAGGCTCGAAATGAGCGCCGACGAAGCCAAAGAGGCCGCTTCGGCGACGCGCAAGGAGCGCTTCCTCCACGGCATCGGCGTCAACTCATTTCTCGAGCGCAACGTGCCGCTCGACGAGCCGCCCCCTTGGCCCGACAACAGCCACCTCACTAATATCGGCAAGCCCACGGCGCGGCTCGACGGCCGGGCGAAGGCGACCGGCGCCGCGCGCTACCCGAGCGACATTCAACTCCCCGGCATGCTCTACGCGCGGATGGTCGTTTCTCCCCACCCGCACGCGAGAGTCCTGTCGATCGACACCGCGGCGGCCGAGCGGCATCCGGGGGTGCGCGCCGTCCATGTGCTCGACCGGGTGCTCGGCAACGCCGAATTGACCGATCCCTCAAAGGAGATTCCTTCGAAGTTCCCGATCGTCCGCTTCGCCGGCCAGCCGGTCGCCGCGGTCGCCGCGATCACGCCGGCCGCGGCAGCCGAAGCGGCGGCGAAGATCGCGGTCGAATACGAGGCGCTGCCGTTCGTGGTCGATCTCGACGAGGCGCGAGAGGCGACCGCACCGCGGGTATTTCCCGGCGACGCCACCGCGGAAGAGTCCGAAGGGGGCGGCGGAGGGGGCGGCCACGTCGCGCAGGTCGGCAACGTTCGCGGTCCGATGCTCAACCGGGGCGCGAGACCTGGGGACAAGAAGTCGACCGAAGACGCCCTCGCCGCTTGCGACGCGGTGGTCGATGCAACGTTCCGCACCCAGGTGCAGACGCACTCCGCGCTCGAAACCCACGGCGTGGTCGCCGATTGGCGGGACGACGGCCTGACGGTCTACGCCTCGACCCAATCGACCCTTTCGGTGCGCGACGAGCTGGCCGCGATCTTCGGCCTGCCGAAGGCGAAAGTCCGGGTGCTCACCGAGTTCATGGGCGGCGGCTTCGGCGCGAAGTTCGGCGCCGGCACGTTCGGCCTGGTCGCGGCCACCCTGTCGAAGAAGGCCGGCGCGCCGGTCCGCCTGTTCTACGACCGGAAGGAAGAGCACCTCTCGGCCGGCAACCGGCCGGATTCGAAGATGCGCCTCAAGCTCGGCGGTACCAAGGACGGCAAGCTCCGAGCGCTCGCGTTCGAAGGCTTCGGCACCGCGGGAGTGGGAACCGGCGCCGGCACCGCCGGCCCGGCGCAGGCGCTCTACCGCATCCCCAAGATCTGGACCGAGGAGAGCGACGTCTTTACCCACGCCGGGCCGGGCGCTGCGTTTCGCGCCCCGGGCCATCCGCAGGGGTGCTTCGCGCTCGAACAGGCGATCGACGAGCTGGCCGAAAAGCTGGGGCTCGACACTCTCGCCCTGATGGACGCCAACGACGAGCACCTCGCGCGCCGCGAGGAGCGCCGGCTCGGCGCGGAACGGATCGGCTGGAGCCGGCGGCGGCCTCCGGCGAGCGACACCGGCCACATCCGCCGCGGCATCGGCGTCGCCCAGGCCGTCTGGTACCGGATCAACAGCATGGACTCCGGCTGCGAGGTGCGCATCTCGCAGGACGGTTCGGTCGAGGCGCTCTCCGCCGTTCAGGACATCGGCGGCGGAATCAAGACCGCGATCGCCCAGGTGGTCGCCGAAGAGCTGGGTCTCGCCCCAAAGGACATCGTCGTCCGTGTGGGCGACACCGGCTACCCGCCCGGCCCCCCCTCGGGCGGCAGCATGACCACCAGCTCGCTCACCCCGGCGGTCCGCAACGCCGCGTATAAGGCGAAGCTCCGCTTTCTTGAAGAGATCGCCGCGGCGCTTGGGCTTCCGGCCGACGAGATCGATCTGCGCGACGGGCAGGTCCACGTCCGCACTCCCCCGGCCCGTACGCCGTCGTTCCAGCAGGCCGCCGCCCGGCTGCGCACCGAAGTGGTCGCGGCGCGCGCGATGCGCTCCCCCAAGTACGGCGAACGGGAGATGGATTTCCTCGGCGGCGTGCAGTTCGCCGAAGTCGCGGTGGACGTCGAGACCGGAGTGGTCAAAGTCGAGCGGGTAGTGGCGGTCCACGACTGCGGCCGGCCGATCAATCCGCTCGCGATCGAGAGCCAGATCAACGGCGGCATCCTCCAGGGGATCTCTTACGCTCTCTACGAGAACCGCCGGCTCGACCGCGCTACGGGCAAGATGGTCAATCCGAACCTGGAGCAGTACAAGATCCTGGGCGCGATGGAGACGCCGGAGATCGAAGTCGTCCTGCTCGAAAACTACCTCGCCCGCAGCTCGACCGACGCGGGCGGGATCGGCGAACCGGCCACCATCCCCACCGCCGCCGCGGTCGCCAACGCCATCTACAACGCGATCGGCGTGCGGCTCCGCGAGCTGCCGATGACCCCGGCGCGGGTGCTCGCCGCGCTCGGCAAGGTGCCGGGATCGGGTGGCACCGCCCCGACGACAGGAGGCGCGCGATGATCGCCCGCTTCGAATGGCTGGACCCGAAGAGCCTCGACGAGGCGTTCGCCGCGATTGCCACCGAGCCCGGCGAGAAGGAGGGCGCCGCTCTACTCAAGGCCGGCGGCGTCGACGTGATCGATCGCCTCAAGGAGGGGCTCGATTCCCCCTCGCGGCTGGTCAACCTGCGCCACATCCCCGGCCTCGATCGGATCGAAAAGCTGCCAGACGGTGGTCTCGCGATCGGTCCTCTCGCGACTCTCGCGCGGCTCGACGACGATACTCAAGTTCGCGCCGCCTACCCGGCGCTCGCCGATGCCGCCGGCCATGCCGCGACGCCGAACGTACGCCAGGCGGCGACGCTCGGCGGCAACCTTCTGCAACGGCCGCGCTGCTGGTACTTCCGCAGCGTCGACTTCCACTGCCTGAAGAAAGGTGGCGGACGCTGCTACGCGCAGGAAGGCGAAAACGACTACCACGCGGTGTTCGGCAACCGGGTCTGCGCGATCGTCCACCCCTCCGCGGTTGCGACCGCGCTCACCGCGATCGGCGCCCAGCTCCAGGTCGCGAGCGCGAAGAAACGCCGTGCGATCGCGATCGACGACTTCTTCGTCCGGCCGGACGCCGACATCCAGCGCGAAAACGTACTTGCGCCCGGCGAGATTTTGATCGGCGTCCAACTCCCGGCGCCCAACCCGGGCACACGCACCGCATATCTCAAGCTCGGAGAGAAGGAATCGTTCGATTGGCCGATCGCCGAGGCCGCGG
>Ga0068860_100003464_pt1 | contig 16231 bp, 16 predicted proteins | sample KBSSwiS32_FD_66597 | JGI IMG/M metagenome (GOLD analysis project Ga0068860, IMG submission 66597) | Switchgrass rhizosphere microbial communities from Kellogg Biological Station, Michigan, USA - KBS Switchgrass S3-2 | ecosystem: Host-associated > Plants > Roots > Rhizosphere > Soil ... | reverse complement strand
TCATCGACGTCCTCGACCGCGTGCTCGACAAGGGCATCGTGATCGACGCCTGGGTGCGCGTCTCCCTGGTCGGCATCGACCTGATCACGGTCGAGGCGCGCATCGTGGTCGCCTCCATCGACACCTACCTGAAGTACTCCGAGGCGGTCGGCCAGGTGGCGCCGGTGTCTCGCCCGGCGGCCGAGCTTCCGTCCTCGACCGAGACTTCGGCGGAAAATGCGGCCCTCCGCAAGGAGTTGGCCAAGACGCGAAGGCGGGGGAAGTCGTCCGAGTAGCCCGCCGGTTCATCTCAGGAGCTACGCCGCTTGCCGTCCTCCGCGTCCATCGCCCGCCACTCGCCGCAGCGCCCGAGCGCCGAGGCCCGCGTCGCCTTGCTCGAGGCCCTCCTGGGGTCCGACGACCTGGTGTCGTGCTCGCGCCTGGCCATGGAGTTCCTGGAGCGCTACTGCGGCGTGACCCACGCCCTGGTGGTCGCTCCCCGGCCGGGCGAGCCCCGCCGCCTGCTCCCCGTCGCGTCCCGCGGCCTGCCCACCTCCGGCCTGGACGGCTTCTCGGTGGACCTGGACGTGTGGGAGCAGCCGCTGGTCCGGGTGTTCTCCGGCAACGTCGCCGAGTCGTTCCCCACCGGGAAGATCCGCACCCCCATCCGCGGCCCGCTCTGGGCGATCCCCCTGGGCGGCCGCAGCTCCTCCCGCGCGGAGGGGCACGCGGTCGCGCTGCTGCTGCTGGGCGGCAACGGGGAGATCCCCGCGGAGGTGAAGTGGGTGGCGGACGTGCTGGGGGAGAAGGCCCAGCGCCTCCAGGTCACCAACGAGACCGCGGAGCGCACCTTCCGCCGCGAGCGCGCGCTCCTGTACAGCGTGGTGAACGCGGTCACCGACCCCATCCTCCTCACCGACACCGAGGGGCGGCTGATCATCGCCAACGCCCGCGCCGAGCGGTTGTTCTCCTCGCGCGAGGACGAGGCGGAAGGGCGCCGCCGCGCGGTGGGCCTGAACAACATGCTGTTCTCCGCGGCGCTGTCCTCGCAGCTGGTGGACCACGCCGAGGGCGGCGGCCGCAACGAGGTGCTGCTGGTCGACCCGTCGGAGGGCGAAGACCTGCTCTTCGAGCTGCTCGCCACCGCGGTGCGCGAGCCCGACGGGCAGACCGGCGTGGTCTCCGTGCTCCGCAACGTCACCGACGTGCGCCGGGCGACCCAGGAGGTCGGCGAGAGCTACCGGCAGCTGCACCAGGCGCAGCAGGAGATCCGGTCCGAGCGGCACCGCCTGGACCTGGTGCTGGACTCGGTGGTGGACCCCATCGTGGTGACCGACGCCGCGGGCGACATCGTGATGATGAACCCGCCCGCCGAGCGGCTGTTCACCATCCCGCCGGACGGCGCGGACGAGGAGCAGCGGCGGGTGCGCGCCAACGACGCGCACTTCTCGTCCTTCGTCTCCAACCTGCTCTTCTCCGGCGACGACATGCGGTGGCGGGGCGAGATCAGCCTCATCGACCCGCTGGACGGGTCCGCCCGGCCGGTGGAGGCGGTGGCGGGGAAGATCCTCTCCGACCGCGGCGAGATCACCACCGTGGTCACCATCCTCCACGACCGCCGCGAGGCGCTGGAGAAGGCCGCCCTCTACGAACAGCTCAAGCGCGCCTCCGACGAGCTGGAGGCGAAGGTGCAGACCGCCACCGCCGAGCTGGCCGAGCAGAACGAGCTGCTGCGCCGCCAGGCCATCCAGCTGGAGCAGGCGTCCACCGCCAAGAGCCAGTTCCTGGCCAACATGTCCCACGAGCTGCGCACGCCGCTCAACGCCATCCTGGGCTACTGCAACATGATGGTGCAGGGCGTGAACGGGAAGCTGAGCCAGGCGCAGCGCAAGAGCCTGGTCCGGATCGACTCCAACGGGCGGCACCTGCTGGAGGTCATCAACGAGATCCTGGACATCACCCGCATCGAGGCGGGGCGGATGCCGCTCCACGTCTCCGAGGTGCGGATCCAGGAGCTGCTGGACGAGGTGCTGGCGGAGCTGGAGCCGATCATCTCCCGCTCCAAGCTGCCGGTGCTGGCGGAGATGCTGGACTCGCTACCGGGGCTGCTCACCGACCGGCAGAAGGTGAAGCAGATCGTCCTCAACCTGCTCTCCAACGCGCTCAAGTTCACCCCGTCCGGGTCCATCCGCATCACCACCCGCTACGACGGCAAGGGGAAGGAGTTCCTCATCGCCGTGCAGGACACCGGCATCGGCATCGCGCCCGAGCACCAGGAGCGCGTGTTCGAGGACTTCCAGCAGGTCGACAGCTCGCCGACGCGCCCGTACGGCGGCACCGGCCTGGGCCTCTCCATCTGCCGCCGCCTGGCGAACATGCTGGGCGGGCGGATCACCCTGATCAGCGCGCTGGGCCAGGGCTCCACCTTCACGCTGCACCTGCCCAGGCGGGCGAAGGCGCGCTGAGGAGATCACGGTGCCCACCCGAGGAAAGACCCGCGCCGCGCACGCCCCCAGGAAGCCCGCCGCCAAGGGGAAGGCCAAGGCCCGGTCGCGCGCCGCCGCGCCGGTGGCCAGGGGCCCTCGCGCCTCCGGCGGGCCCATGGTGCTGGTGGTGGACGACTACGAGGACGCCCGCGAGATGTACGCCGAGTACCTCCAGTACTCCGGGTTCCGGGTGGCCGAGGCCCGCACCGGGGTGGAGGCGCTGGAGAGGGCGTTCGAGCTGCTGCCGGACCTCATCCTGATGGACCTCTCGCTGCCGGTGATGGACGGGTGGGAGGCGACGCGGCGGCTGAAGGCGGACGCGCGGACGAAGACCATCCCGGTGGTGGCGCTGACCGGGCACGCGCTGGCCGGCCACTCGGAGGTCGCCCGGAAGGCCGGCTGCGACGCCTTCGTCACCAAGCCCTGCCTGCCGGACGCGCTGGTGGTGGAGGTGAAGCGGGTGCTGGAACAGTCGCGCGGCAAGATGAAAGCACGGAACTGACGGGAGAATGGCCATGCCCAGCAAGAGCCAGCGGAAGGGAAAGCCGAAGAAGGCGGCCACCAAGAGCGCCCCCAAGCCGGCGGGGAAGGGCAAGCGTGGCCTGCGCGCCGTGCCGGACCCGCTCCCGCGCGAGCGCCCGAAGGACGAGGCCGTCGCGCTGGTGCCCATCCTCCAGGAGGCCGACCAGCGGACCGCCGATCAGAAGACGAACCGGGCCGCCACCCGCGGCAAGTACGTCTACTGCATCATGCGCACCTCGGATCAGCTCAAGTTCGGGGCCATCGGCATCGGCGCGGAGCCGTCGGACGTCACCACGGTCAACTTCAAGGACCTGGTGGCGGTGGTGTCGGACGTGCCGATGGGCGTGCTGGACCCGACGCGCGAGAACGTGCTCGCGCACCAGCGCGTGAACGAGACGGTGATGAAGGCCCACACCGTGCTGCCCATGTCCTTCGGCACGGTGTTCAGGACCACGGACGACATCGTGGAGCTGCTGCGGAGCGCGTACGACGCGTTCGGCGACGTGCTCCACAAGATGCAGAACAAGTTCGAGCTGGGCCTGAAGGTGCTCTGGGACCGCGACCTGGTCATCAAGGAGATCGAGGCCGAGGACGAGGGCCTGCGGCGGCTGAAGGGCGAGATCGCCTCGGCGCGCGGGTCCACCTACTTCGCGCGGGTGCAGTACGGGCGCGCGGTGGACTCGGCGCTGCAGCAGCGGTCGGAGCGGTACGTGGCCGAGCTGTTCGACGCGCTGCGCGACGTGGCGGTGGCGTCGAGGACCAACAAGCCCATCGGCGAGAAGATGATCCTCAACGCCGCGTTCCTCGTCTCGCGCGACAAGGAGACGGCGTTCGACGCGCGGGTGAAGGAGATCGGCACCCGGTACAACCAGCTGACGTTCCGGTACACGGGGCCGTGGCCGCCGTACAACTTCGTCAACATCCGCCTGAAGCTGGAGCGGGCGAACGCGAAGTAATGCTGGTCATCGACAAGCTCCTGGTGAAGGGGATCCGGTTCGTGCTGGACAAGGTGATCCAGGCCGCGGACACGGAGCTCAACGACGTGTCCTCGCTGCGGGAGCAACTGCTCCAGGCGCAGATGCGGAGGGAGCTGGGGGAGATCTCCGAGGAGGAGCTGGCGCGGGTGGAGACGGAGCTCGTCGGCCGCCTGCGCGAGATCTCCGAGCGGCAGGGCGGCGGGGTGATCGAGATGGGCGCCCGCTCCGAGGAGGGTGAAGAGGAGATGAAGATCGCCGGGGTGGAGGCGACCTTCGGCGGCGACTCCGAGGGGCTGCAGGCGCTGGAGCCGAAGGACGAGGAGTAGCGCCGCTCGTTCCCTGAGACTCGCCTGGAGCGCCCGCGCCCGTCCCGGCGCGCGGATGGCGCCGCGCCTGGTGGATGGGGCTCCGGCGCCCGTCGCTCGGGCGCGCGCTGGCACGTTCGCTGCTCAGGCCCCCGCCATGGCGGTGGAGCTGGGGGCGTCGAGGGAATTCACGGCGTGGTTCGAGTGGCTGTCGGCGTCCGACGCGCCGGTGGCGCAGGAGCTGGCCGTCGCGGTGGACGAGTACGCGGCCAGGACGGAGGCGGAGCAGAAGGTCGCGTTCGACGTCTGCGTGTCGCCGTCGGGGAGGCTCGCGTTCGTGGCGGCGCACGCGGGAGGGCAGGTGTTCCTCGCCAGCGGCGCGGAGATCGAGGGGTCACCGCGGCGGACGATGATCCTCGTCTCGCGCGCGCGGAAGGTCGTGCGGAGGATGCGGCACGGGGCGCTCGCGCTGGAGCGCTGGGTGGAGGTCCGCAAGGCGCTGCGGCCGTTGAATGTCGGGAGGGCGGGGTAGAGTGATGGGGAATTGAAACGGTCGAAGTGACGTGCTCTATGCGCTGGTGGATGACGTGACCGACCTCAAGGCCAGGTCCGACAGAATTGAGGAACGGCTGACCGCGCTACAGACAGACATGACCTACGTGAGGCGGACCGTGTCTGACGTGGCAGCCATCGTGCAGGCCATCGCCGACAAGCTCGTGTCCATCTCCGAGAGGTTGGACGACCATGGGCACCGCCTCGTCCGGATCGAAGCGCTCCTCACCTCGGGAAAGGCGTAACCGGGCGCCCGCCGCCCTCTCGCTCTTCGGCGGCAAGGGCGGCGTGGGCAAGACCACCTGCGCCGCCGCGCACGCGGTCGCCCGGGCCGAGCGCGGCCTCCGCGTCCTCGCCGTCTCCGCGGACCCGGCCCACTCCCTCGGCGACGCCCTCGACCTCCGCCTCACCCAGACCCCCAAAGCGCTGAAGGTCCGCCGGGGCACCCTCCACGCCGCGGAGCTCGACGCCTCCGCCGCGCTCGCCCGCTGGCTCCGCGAGCGCCGCGCCACCATCCGCCTCATCGCCGAGCGCGGCACCTACCTCGACCGCGACGACATCGACCGCTTCCTCGACCTCTCTCTCCCCGGCGTGGACGAGCTGGTCGCGCTCCTCGAGGTCCGCCGCCTCGCCGCCTCCGGCCGCTACGACGAGGTGGTCCTCGACACCGCGCCCACCGGCCACCTCCTCCGCCTCCTCCAGACGCCGCGCACGCTCCGCAGCATCGCCGGCGTGCTCGACGAGATGCAGGAGAAGCACCGCGTGGTGGCGGAGTCGCTGGTGGGCGGCGCCGCCCGCGACCTGGCGGACGCGCTGGTGGAGGAGCTGGAGGAGGACGGCGGCGCGCTGGAGGCGATGCTGCGCGACCCGGACACCGCCCGCTTCCGCTGGGTCCTCCTCCCCGAGGCGCTCTCGGTGGCGGAGACGAAGGACGGCCTCGCCGCGCTGGAGCGCCACCGCATCCCGGTGCACGAGCTGGTGGTGAACCGGGTGACCCCGCCGCCGGACGGCCCCTGCGCCCTCTGCTCGGGGCGCCGCGCCCTGGAGGCCGCCGCGGTCCGCTCGCTGGGGCGCGTCGCCGGCGGCCGCCCCATCCGCCTCCTCCCCGCGCTCGAGGAGGAGCCGCGCGGCGCCGCCGGCCTCCGCGCGCTCGGCGCCCGTCTCCAGTCGCGCGACCCGGGGGCGAAGCTCTTGGCGCGCTCGGGGAAGCCGCCTCGCCGGCGCGCGCCGCCGGAGCGCGCGCCCTCCGCGCTCCCCGAGGACTGGGCCTCGCTCCGGCTGCTGATCTTCGGCGGCAAGGGCGGGGTGGGGAAGAGCACCTGCGCCGCGGCGGCCGCGCTGGCCCTGGCGGACCTCCACCCGGAGCGCCCGGTATGCCTGCTCTCCACGGACCCGGCGCGGCGCATGGGCGACGTCCTCCAGACCGCGGTGGACGACCAGCCGCGCCCTTTGCCCGGCGGCCCGCGCGCCCTCACCGTCCAGCAGATCGACGCGGACCAGGCCTTCGCCCGCGAGCGCGAGCGCTACGCCCGCGCGGTGGACGAGCTGTTCGACGGCTTGCGCGGCCGCTCCAGCCTGGACGCCAGCTACGACCGGGCCATCGTGCGCGACCTCATCGACCTGGCGCCGCCGGGCATCGACGAGGTGTTCGCCACCCTGGCGGTGATCGACGCCCTGGAGACCAGGGCGCTGGTGGTGGTGGACACCGCGCCCACCGGCCACGCCCTCAAGCTGCTGGAGATGCCGGCGACGGCGCTGGAGTGGGTGCAGGCGCTGATGCGGCTGGTGCTCAAGTACCAGGACCTGGTGGGCCTGGGCGCGCTGGCGGAGGACCTCCTCACCCTCTCCCGCCAGCTCCGCGCGCTCCACGCCACGCTGACCGATCCTGCGACCGCCCGCTTCGTGGCGGTGACGCGGGCGGGGGAGCTGAACCGCCGGGAGACGCTCCGGCTGCTGGAGCGCCTGCGCGAGCTGTCCATCCCCACCGGGGAGCTGCTGGTCAACGCGCTCACCCCGGAGGGATGCGGGCGATGCCGGCGGCGGGCGGAGGCCGAACGGCGGGACGTCCGCGCGCTCCTCTCCGACTGCGCTCGGTTGCGCCGCGCGCCGTGCCCTGCCATCTTCGCCCCCGCCGTGGCGCCGCCTCCAGGGGGCGTGGAGTCGCTTCGCGGATTCGCCCGCCTCTGGTGGCGCCCATGAGCACGAGCACGCCCCTCACCTACGTCTATTGCCTGGTCTGGAACCCGGGGCCTCCGGCGCTCGGGCGCCCGCCGCGCGGGTTGCCCGGCGCCCGCCCTCCGCGCGTCATCCCCGGCGGTGAGCAGCTTTGGCTGGTGGTGTCAGACGCCCCCAAGGACCGGTACGGCGAAGAGGCCATCGACCGCGGGCTGAAGGACCTGGACTGGGTCTCCGCCTGCGCGGTCGGCCACCAGTCGGTCATCGGCCGCTTCTCCAGGGCCAAGGCGGTCATCCCGCTGAAGCTGTTCACGCTGTTCCGCTCGGACGAGCGGGCGGTGGCGCACTTCCGCGCCCAGCGCGCCCGGCTGCGCCGGCTGGCGGACCGCGTCTCCGGCCACTGCGAGCTGGGGGTGCGGATCCTCTTCGACGAGGCGGGGGCGGTGAAGGAGGCGGACCGCGAGGCCACCCGGGACGCCAGGGCGCGCGGCGGCAAGGGCGGCACCGGCTTTCTGATGCGCAAGCAGTCCCTGCGCAACGCCGGCACGGTGGCGGCGGCCGAGGCCCGCGCCCGCGCCGAGGACGTCTTCGAACAGCTCTCCCGCCTCGCCTCCGACGCCACCCGCCGCACGCCGGAGGTGGGCGACCCCACCGCCGGCCGCCTGGTGCTGGACGCCGCCTTCCTGGTGCCGGCGGGCAAGGTGGCCGCCTTCCGGACCGCGGTGAAGCGGGCGGTGAAGCCGCTCCCCGACTGTGACGAGGTGACGCTCACCGGCCCCTGGCCGCCCTACAGCTTCGTCGGGGAGGCCGCGTGAGGAGGCCACCCAGGCCGCCGCCCCCGCAGCGCCGCCGGCCGGGCCTGGCGGCGCCCTCGGGCCTCAGCCCGGCGCAGAAGACCAAGAGCGTGCACAGCACCACCCGGTCGTCGCGGGTGCCGCTGCTCTCCACGCTCCCGCCGTCGGGGATCCAGCACTCCACCTCCGGCTCCCGGCAGCGCCGGCCCGCCGAGGCCATCCCCCGCCCGAGGTCCCGGGTGCCCGACTCCAGCACGGTGGCCCAGGCGGTCATGGGCGCGCAGGGGACCTTGCTGGACCTGGTGGACAACCTGCTCAACCGCGGCGTGCTGGTCACCGGGGAGGCGGTGCTGGGCGTGGCGCACGTGGACCTGATCTACCTCCGGCTCACCGCGCTCCTGGCCGCCGCCGACAAGATCTTCCCCGCGGACCGCGCGCGCGGCCGGCCTTCATGACCCTCTGGGTGTACGGGTGGGCGAAGTCCTCGGCGCGGGCACTGGGTCGCGGGGCTGCGGGGGAGCCGCTCCGCGCGTTCCGGCTGCGCCACGGCCTGGTCGCCATCGCCGGCGAGGTGCCGCGCCCGCTGCAGGGGACGGCGGCCGTGCTCCGCGCCCACGACCGGGTGGTGCGGCGGCTGGTGACCCGGCTGGGCGCGCTGGTGCCGGCGCGCTTCGGCGGCGCGGTGGACGGCCCGCGGGCGCTCCGCGACGCCGTCGCCGGGCGGGAGGCGGCGCTGGAGCGGGCGCTCTCCGAGCTGCACGGCAAGGTGCAGATGACCGCGCGCGGCGTCTCCACCGGGGCGGGGCCGGCGCTCCCGCCGCTGCCCAGGTCCCCCGGCGCGCGACACCTGGCGAAGCTCGCCCGCCGCATCTCCGTGCCGGAGCTGGTGGCGGTGCGGGACGACTACGAGCGCTTCGTGCACCGCGAGCTGCTGGAGCGGAGCGCGACGCCGCCCCTGGCCTGGACCGCGCACCACCTGGTGGACCGGCGCCTCCTGCGGGCCTACCGCTCCGCCTTCCGCCGCGCCGCCGCGCGCGCCGGCTACGAGGTGGTCATCACCGGGCCGCATCCGCCCTATGCCTTCGTGTCCGAGATCTGACAGCCGCCGCTTCGCGGCGCGGGCGGGACGGGCGTAGGGTTGTCCCGGATGGCCGCCAAGCGACGGCGGCGCCGGTCTCCTTCGTCGACCCGGCCCGTGCGCACCATCTCCCAGGTCGAGGAGCGCGAGCTGCGCCGGGAGCTGGCGCGCGCGAACGAGGCCACCCGCCCCGCGCGCTGGAACGCCGACCCGGACGACGTGCAGCGGTCGGTGGCCAAGCTGGTGCTGGCGCTGGTGGAGTTCCTGCGCAAGCTGATGGAGCGCCAGGCCATCCGGCGGATGGAGGCGAAGACCCTGACCACCGAGGAGATCGAGGCGGTGGGCCAGGCCCTGATGAAGCTGGAGGAGACGGTCCACCGGATGGCGAAGCAGTTCGGGCTCCGTCCAGACGAGCTGAACCTGGACCTGGGGCCCCTGGGCAAGCTGAGCTGATTGACGCTCGGGCGTCCGAGCTCGCTACGCTGCGCGCCGCCATGGCCAATGACGACCTGGAGGCGCTGTTCGCCCGCCGCGAGGAGATCGACCGCAGCCTCCAGCAGCACCAGCGCGAGCTGTCGGTGATGTTCACGGACATCGTCGGCTCCACCCAGTACTTCGAGCAGAAGGGCGACATCGCCGGGATGGCGCTGCTGCGCCGCCACAACGGGATGCTCTTCCCGGTGGTGCAGGAGTGCTCGGGGCGGATCATCAAGACCATCGGCGACGCCATCATGGCGGTGTTCGACCGCCCCCAGGACGCCGTCCGCTGCGCCCAGAAGATGCAGCGCGCGCTGGAGGTGGAGAAGCGCGACCCCCACCAGGAGCGGATCCGCATCCGGATCGGCGCCCACCACGGCCGCGCCTTCGTCACCGAGAAGGACGTGTTCGGCGACACGGTGAACACCGCGGCCCGCGTCGCCCACGAGGCGGGCGCGGACGAGATCGTCGTCAGCCAGCAGACGGCGGAGGCGCTGGCGGCCTCGGGCGGCTTCCGGATGCAGCCGCGCGGGTCGGTGTCGCTCAAGGGGAAGGCGGAGCCGCTGCCGCTGTTCCTGGTCTCCTGGCGCGACGCCGGGGCGCCCGAGGCGGCGCAGAGCCCGCTCGCCCCCCGGCGCGAGCTGCCGGAGATGTTCTCGCTGGAGCTGCAGCGCGGCCCGGCGGGGCTGAAGGTGGCCGCGCTGGACGGCGACGCCGACAAGGGCACGGTGAAGCTGTACGCGGAGAGCCCGCTCTCCCCCGCCCAGCTCCAGGAGGTCTCCAACCGCTTCTCCGCCTTCATCGGCGGCGGCGCGGCGGGCTCGTACAAGGAGCGGATCCGCGAGCAGGGCCGCGCGCTGTTCGACGCCGCGCTCTCCGACCGCGCCCGCCAGAAGCTCCAGGGGAGCAAGCTCTCCTACCTCCGGCTGGAGCTGGACGACGAGCTGGTGGGCGTGCCCTGGGAGCTGATGCACGACGGGCAGGAGTTCCTCTGCCTGCGCTTCGCGGTGGGCCGGATGGTGGCGGCGCGCGACGACGCGTCCTCCTCCGGCCGGGGCGCGGCGCGCGCGGTGGCCGGGCACGCGCTGGTGGTCTCCAACCCGTCCGGCGACCTCCCCGCCGCCAACGCCGAGGGCGAGGCGGTGGCGGGCCTTTTGCGCGACGGCTTCGACGGCGAGGTGAAGCACCTGCGCGGGCCGGTGACGCGGCAGGCGTTCGCGGCCGCGGTGAAGGGGTGCTCGCTGCTGCACTTCGCCGGGCACAGCGAGGTGGGCGCGGTGGGCTTCGTGCTCGCGGACGGGCACTTCTCGCCGCAGGAGCTGGTGCAGGCGGTGGGGTCGTCCGCGCCGGTGCTGGTGTTCGCCAACGGCTGCTCCGCCTCCGAGGGCGCCGGCTTCACCTCCGCCGCCCGCGGCGTCACCGACGTCGCCTCCGCGCTGCTGCGCCAGGGGACGCAGCACTACCTGGGCCCGATGTGCGCGGTGGGCGACGCGGACGCGCTGGGGTTCGCGCTCCGCTTCTACGAGGCGGCGCTGGGCGGCGCCGCGCTGGGCGAGGCCGCCACCTTTGCGCGCCGCTCGCTGGTCCAGCGCGCCACCCACCCGCTGGCCTTCGCCGGGTACCTGCTCTACGGCGACCCGCGCCGGCCCTTCCCCGGGCGCGTCCGCCTCCAGCGCCCGCAGACGCGCGGGCCGGGGCCGCACACCCCGACGGGGCCCGGGCCCGAGCTCGCCACCCCGGCGCCGGACTACCACACGCCGCAGCCGTGGTCCGGCCCGCCGCCGGGCCCGGACGCGACGCCCACGCGCGCGGCGCGGCACCGCCCGCCGTCCGTGCCGCGCGGCCAGGCGTTCGAGCCGCCGCCGACACCGAGCGGGGCCAGCCTGACGACGCCGCCCAACGTCTTCGAGCCGCCGCCCACCCCAGGCGTCGCGCCGGCGTACGACACGCCGAGCGGGGCGTTCGCGCCCACGCTGCCGTCCCCCGGCCAGCCGCAACCGGCCCCCACGCCGGCGGCGGCCTCCGGCATGCCGGTCATGTCGCACACGCACGCGGTGGACGGGCCGCCCCCGCGCGCCCTGAACGCGCCGCCCCGGAAGCGCCCGCCGATAGCCCTGATGGTGGGCGCGTTCGCCATCGTGGTGGGCGGGTCGAGCGGGGCGTGGTTCGCCACCCACCGCATCACGGTGGACCCGGTGCAGCCGGGGGTGGGGGCGAGCGGCGCCACCGGCACGCCGCAGCAGGCGCAGGCCACGCCGCCCAGACCGAGGACGGGCGACATCCGCCTCACCGTGCTCCCGTTCAAGAACGTCAGCTCGGACAAGGAGCTGGACCCGCTGAAGGACGGGCTGGCGGAGGCGGTGGTGACGGACTTCGAGGCGCGCGCCGGCTTCAAGGTGATCGAGCACGGGCTGGTGGGCGAGGAGATCGAGTACATCGAGTTCACCCAGACCAAGTACGTGGACCCGGCCACCAAGGCCCAGCTGGGGAAGATCAAGGGCGCGGAGGTGGTGGTCATGGGGAGCTACCAGCGCTCCGGCCTGGTGCTCCGCACCAACGCGCGCTTCGTGGACTCGGAGACGGGGGAGATCCTCCAGTCGATCAAGGTGGAGGCGCCGGAGATCTTCGCGCTGGAGGACAAGCTGGGCAAGGACGTGCAGCGCCTGGCGCCCGCCGTCCACGACCAGCTCCGGCCGGGGGGTGGCAAGTGAGGCGGTGGCTGGGGCTTTGGCTGCTCTCGGCGGCGTCCGCCGCCTCCGCGGTCGAGGGGCCGGTGGCCGTCATGTCGTTCAAGAACCTCAACGCCGACCCGTCCCTGGAGTGGATGCGGGTGGGCGTGGCCGAGACGCTGGTGTCGGACCTGAAGAAGCGCTCCTCGCTGCGGGTGGTGGAGCGGGACCAGGTGGACAAGGCGCTCTCGGAGGTGATGCTCCAGGGGAAGCAGGGCGGGGACGAGTCCACCGCGGCGAAGGTGGGGAAGCTGGTGGGGGCGAAGACCATCGTCCTGGGGGCGTTCCAGAAGGCGGGCAACCAGCTCCGCATCACCGCCCGCTTCATCACCGCGGAGACGGGCGAGGTGGTGGACACCGCCAAGACCACCGGGCCCGTCTCGGACGTGTTCCTCCTCCAGGACGAGATCGTCGCCCGGCTGATGGGGGAGAAGTGGGTCAAGCCCAGCGGCGCCAAGGCCGGCGCCCGGCGCGCCTCGCCCAAGCGGCTGAAGGCGTACCAGTTCTACGCCATGTCGCTGAACACCGCGTCGGACGCGGATCGGGTGGGTTACCTCAACCAGGCGATCGAGGAGGACCCGGAGTTCAGCTACGCGCTGGAGGAGCTGGACGCGCTCAAGAAGCGGATGGAGGGGTACCGGAAGAACGCGGTGCAATCCGGGGACCAGGAGGAGGTGCGGCTGCGCCAGGCGTTCGAGGCCACGGACCAGACGGCCCAGCAGCGGATGATCAACTCCAACGCCCTGATGGTGCACTACCTCACCCGGCAGCAGCACACCCAGCTCAAGGCGCTGTGCAAGGAGGTCCTGGCCAAGCCGGAGTACGCCGACCAGCACGAGCAGTTCCTGTTCCGCCTCTTCGAGTCCGAACGGACGACGGCGGAGACGGACGCCGCCTTCCACCACGGCGAGGAGTTCCTCAAGCGCTTCCCCAGGAGCCCGTTCTTCTCGGTGGTGGACAGCCTGGTGCGGGACATGATCCGCAACCGCGAGGACCAGCCGCGGAACGAGGCCAAGTACGCCGAACGGCTGAAGCAGATCGAAGAGGAGCGCGCGCACGACGCCGCCGAGAAGGACGTAAAACCGGAGATCGCCAAGCGCCGGCAGCGCGGGCACGACCTGGAGCGCTGCACCGAGGCGCTCTCGCTGCAGCTCCCGCAGCAGGCGATCAAGGAGTGCGACGCCTTCGCCAAGAAGTGGGCGGGGGACACCAGCGACGCCACCTTCGCGTTCCAGGTCCCCGTCGCGCTGCTCTCGGAGGCGCGCGCCTATTCGATGCTGGGGAAGAACGCCAAGGCGCGGGAGCTCGGCAACCGGATCATCAAGGACTACCCGGACCAGGCGCGCGAGTGGCGGATCGAGGAGATCGTCACCCGGGCGTGGGCCGGCGAGTGAGCAGCATCTTGAACATCATCGCGTGGGTGACGAACAGCGCGGGGACGATGAACGCCGGGATGTAGTACGCGGCGCCCACGTCGGGCTGGAGGGTGAGGCCCCGGTAGTACGCGTTGACGAGGTCCACCGCGCCCACCACGTTGGCGATCCACGCCAGCGGGACGGCGGCCCCCGCGCGCGCCCTCACCGCGAAGATCGCCGCGAAGGCCAGGACGGAGGCGGCCAGGTCCCCGTACGCCACCGGGTCGGCGAAGGCGGGCGGGAGCGGGCTCTTCACCATCGTCGGGACCAGGAAGACCATCCCCACGTAGCGGAAGGCGTGGACGAACAACAGCGGCATCAGCGCGTCCGGCCACGGCATCGCCGCCAGCCTCGGCGCCACGTACCAGCGCGCCAAGAGGCCCCAGGTCAAAAAGCTCATCGCGATCTGCAGGCCGAAGATCTGGAACGGGTCCATGTCAGGACCAGCGTAGCGCCAGGTCCTGGCCGCCCAAGAAAGCGGCCAGCCGCTCCGCCTCCTCGCCCACGCCGCGCCGGGTGCGGGCCGGGAGCGAGCGGAACGGCTCCACCTCCACCTTCAGGGTCTTCCCCTTCCGCTCGTGCCGCCAGACGCCGGCCATCCTCCCGTCCACCAGCACCACCGCGGAGATCCACCCCTGGTTGCGGAACACCTGGCGCCGGTGCCGCGCGTGCGGGAGGAAGCGGTCCGCCCCCACGGACGCCACCAGCACGTACTGGTCGAAGCCGGGGAGGAGCCGGACGCCGGGCACCGGAGCGGCGTTCCGCAGCTCGTCCCGGTCCTTCGCCAGCGCGAACGCCGGCTGCCCGTCGACCTCCACCTCGCACAGCTCGTCCCGCAGCGGCTCCAGCGCGCGCTTGCCGGCCGCGCCCAGGAAGCCCCACCAGCGCGACAGCTCCGCCACCGACGCCGGCCCGTGCGCCGCGAAGAAGCGCCGCAGCACCTCCCAGAGCGCCGGCTCCGGGGCGAGGGGCTTGCCGTCGGGCTTCACCGCCGCCAGCCAGTCCCGGGGGTTGAGGAAGGTGACGTTTGGCCCCCGGCTGGGGCCGAAGCAGAGCTTGCCGCGGTACGAGGCCGGCTTGAGCGCCATGCCCCAGCTGTCCCGCACCGGCCGCGCCACCCGCTTCGAGGTGGCCCGCTCCACCGCCGCCGCCAGCTCCTCGCGGGTGTGCGGCCGCGCGTCCAGCGCCATCCCCACCGCCTCCAGCAGCCCCTCCAGCTCCCCGGCGGTGACCCGGCAGTACCGGAGCCACGCCGGCCGCAGGTAGTGGCGGTAGGTGGAGAGCGCGGGCTGCCACAGCCCGTACTCGCGCGAGGGGAGCAGGTGCAGCGTCCCCCGCATCGCCCACGTCTTGAGCAGGCTGCGCTCCTCCCACAGCGCCTTCGCCACGAACCCGGGCGGCAGCGACTCCACCCGCGCCCACAGCATCAGCTCCGAGCACGAGAGCACCTGCGCCTGCAGCCCGCACAGCCCGGAGACCACCTCCAGCGCGGCGCGGGCGGGCGCGCGCGAGTGGAGCCGGTGGCGGACCTGCCGGAAGCCGACCAGCTGCGAGGCGCGGAGCTTCACGCGCGCTTCAGCCGGCCTCGACGACCTTCTTGATCTCCCCCAGCACGTCGTCCGCCTTGCCGTAGCCCTTCACCCAGCCGGCGGTGAACTCGGAGCGGAGGTAGAGCTCGCCGCCGGCGCCGCGGGCGATGTCCACGTAGCCCACCGGCTTGCCCTTGCGGAGGTAGTCGATGTGCCCCTCCACCTTGGGCTCGCCGGCGGCGGGCGTCTCGCCCTTGCCCAGCACCTCCACCGCCGTGAGCCGCCACACCTTGTCCCCCCAGTTGCGGGCGAAGTCGTCCGGCTTGCCCTTGGCGGTGACGTGGATGGTGGTGTTCTCGTCCGCGGTCTGCTGCAGCTCGCGCTGCTTGTCGCCGGCCTTCACCACGAACCCGTCCAGCTCCGTCTGCTTGAAGGTGTGGAGCCGGCGGTCGACCAGCTGGTTCTGGCCGTTCTCCAGCTGGGAGATCATGGTCTGCGGCACCAGGAAGACGCTCCCGTCCTCCGCCATCAGGTAGGGCGATCCGGCGCCCACCACCGCGTTGCTCACCTTGAACACCGTCTCCTTCCCGCCTTTGCGGACGACGGTGAGGGTGCGCTTGGGCTCGTCCAGCCCCAGCTCCTTCAGCTTCTCCGGCGGCTGCTTCCCCAGCGCGCGCGCGGCCCGCAGCGGGGCGAACTTCTCCAAAAGCTTCTCCGACAGCTCGTTGCCCCTCATGTCGCGCGGCGGGACGGGCGGGGGCGGAGGTGGCGGGGCGACCGAGGTGCCGCCGTCCGTCCCCGCGTCCGCGTGTCCCGGCGGGTGCGGCGGGGGCTTGGGCACCTGGACGGAGTGGACCCAGACCTCGTCGTCGCGCCGCTGCACCTCGAAGGTGAGCTCCGGGCTCTGGAGGCGCACCGACGCCAGGTCCGACTTGCCCAGGTCCAGCGCCACCACCGAGTCGGGCGTGGAGGTGTCCGGCTCGCGCTGCCAGGTGACGTACGCCGCCACCAGCGCCACCGCCGCCAACCCGCCCTGCACCGCCGCCGATCTCGCCTTCATCGCCGCCCTCCGCGCCGCCGGGTGATGATCAGCCCGGCGCCCACCACCACCGCGGGCGCCAGGAAGATGGTCGAGTAGAACCAGAAGACGTCGTCCTTCTTGGTGTGCTGGACGGGGACGTCCACCTCGCTGTTGAGCGTCCCCTGGATCGCC
>Ga0068860_100003463_pt1 | contig 16233 bp, 7 predicted proteins | sample KBSSwiS32_FD_66597 | JGI IMG/M metagenome (GOLD analysis project Ga0068860, IMG submission 66597) | Switchgrass rhizosphere microbial communities from Kellogg Biological Station, Michigan, USA - KBS Switchgrass S3-2 | ecosystem: Host-associated > Plants > Roots > Rhizosphere > Soil ... | reverse complement strand
GCGGACATCACCTACGGGCAGAACAACGAGTTCGGCTTCGACTACCTGCGCGACAACATGAAGTTCAGGCTCCAGGACTACGTCCAGCGCGAGCTGAACTTCGCCATCGTGGACGAGGTGGACTCCATCCTCATCGACGAGGCCCGCACCCCGCTCATCATCTCCGTCCCCACCGAGGACACCACCGACCAGTACTACAAGGTGGACCAGGTCATCCCCGGCCTGGTGCCCGACCAGGACTACCTCCTGGACGAGAAGCACCGCTCGGTGTCGCTCACCGACGAGGGCGTGGAGAAGGTGCAGCGCCGGCTGCACGTCTCCAACCTCTACGACCCGGGGGAGATCGAGACCCTCCACCACGTGGAGCAGGCGCTGCGCGCGCACACCCTCTACAAGCGCGACCGCGACTACGTGGTGAAAGAGGGCGAGGTGATGATCGTCGACGAGTTCACCGGCCGGCTGATGCCGGGCCGGCGCTGGTCGGACGGCCTCCACCAGGCCATCGAGGCCAAGGAGGGCGTGAAGATCGAGAACGAGAACGAGACCGCGGCCACCATCTCGTTCCAGAACTACTTCCGCATGTACACCAAGCTGTCCGGGATGACCGGCACGGCGGACACGGAGGCGGAGGAGTTCGCCAACATCTACAAGATCGACGTCCGGGTGGTCCCCACCAACCGTCCCATGGTCCGCAACGACATGGAGGACGTGGTCTACAAGACGGAGCGCGAGAAGTTCGAGGCGGCGGCGAAGGAGCTCAAGGAGCTGCAGCAGAAAGGGCAGCCGGTGCTGGTGGGCACCGTCTCCATCGCCAAGAGCGAGATCTTCTCCAAGTTCCTCAAGCAGGCCGGCGTGCCGCACGAGGTGCTCAACGCCAAGAGCGCCGCGACCGAAGGCGCGCGCGAGGCGAACCTGATCGCCCAGGCCGGCCGCAAGGGATCCGTCACCATCTCCACCAACATGGCCGGCCGCGGCACGGACATCCTCCTGGGCGGCAACGCGGAGGCGCTGGCCAAGAAGGCGGTGGGGCCGGAGCCGGAGCCGCCCGAGCCCGTGGACGGGCAGCCGGTGGACCTGACCGCCTTCCAGCAGCAGCTGTCCGACTACCACAAGCGCTACCAGGACCTGCTGGCCAAGCACAAGGAGCAGACGGAGAAGGAGCGCGCGGAGGTGGTGGCGCTGGGCGGCCTGTTCGTCCTGGGCACCGAGCGCCACGAGTCCCGCCGCATCGACAACCAGCTCCGCGGCCGCTCCGGCCGCCAGGGCGACCCGGGCGCCTCCCGCTTCTACCTGTCCCTGGAAGACGACCTGATGCGCATCTTCGGCTCAGAGCGCATCGCCGGGCTGATGGAGCGGCTGGGGATGGAGGAGGGCGAGGTCATCGAGCACCGCTGGCTCTCCAAGTCCATCGAGAGCGCGCAGAAGCGGGTGGAGGGGCACAACTTCGACATCCGCAAGAACCTGCTCGAGTACGACGACGTGATGAACCAGCAGCGGCGCACCATCTACAAGCTGCGCCGCAAGGTGCTGGCCGCCGGCGCCGGGCTGCCGCTGGTGGAGTTCGACGAGCACCCCAAGACCAAGGAGAAGATCCGCTCCGAGCGCACCTACTCCTGGGCGGACTTCAAGGAGCTGGTGCTGGACGCGGTGGAGGACGTCATCATCTCGATGACGGAGACCTACTGCGGCGCGCGCAACCCGGACACCTGGGACCTGGAGGCCCTGGAGCGCGGGGTCAAGGACGTGCTGGCGGTGGAGATGAAGTTCAGCCGCTCCGGCAACAAGGAGCAGATCCAGGACCAGATCTTCCAGGTGGTGGAGAAGACCTACGCCGCCCGCGAGGCCGAGGCCGGCGAGCAGTTCCACCGCTTCCTGCAGATCCGCTACCTGGCCACCATCGACCAGCACTGGAAGGACCACCTGACCGGCATGGAGCACCTGCGGCAGGGCATTGGCCTGCGCGGGTACGGCCAGAAGGACCCCAAGCAGGAGTACAAGAAGGAAGGCTACGAGGGCTTCATCCGGATGCTCTCCGCCATCAACCACCAGTTCGTCAGCCAGATGATGCGCGTGCAGGTGCAGCGCGCGGACGCCACGGCCGAGGAGACGGCGCGCCTGCAGCGGCTGATGGCCCAGCGGGCCAAGCAGGCCCAGGAGGGCCGGGCCAACGCCGAGGGCAAGGTGGAGCGCGAGCCTTCCCAGAAGGTCGCCAAGCGCGAGGGCCCGCGGGTCGGGCGCAACGACCCCTGCCCCTGCGGCTCCGGGAAGAAGTACAAGAAATGCCACGGTTCAGCCGAAGCGGCCTGATCGGCTGCCCCCCGGCCGACGCTGGGGGGCCCGAAAGCTTGCGATTGCGCAAGGCGTTCTGGTACTTACACCGCTCCGCTCGGCCGGTAGGGCCGGGTGGGAGTTGAGAGCGGTCGAAGTCAAATACACACACGTCGGCGTCGGCGCCGGGTGCTCTCCTGAAAGCTCGCGGGAGCGAGTGGAGAGGTCTTCTCGAAGCTTTGAGGAGGCGGCGCCGGAAGGACCCCGCAAGGCGTGGCGGAACACAACCAGGAAGACGAGAAGACTCACCATGGAAACGCAGGAGCCGCAACAGCAGTCGCAAGCCCAGGCCATGGCGGCCGCGGGCGGCATCACCATGAAGCAGCTTCTGGAGGCCGGGGTGCACTTCGGCCACCAGACGAAGCGCTGGAACCCGAAGATGAAGCCCTACATCTTCGGCGCCCGGAACGGCATCTACATCATCGACCTGCAGAAGACGGTGCAGATGGCGCGGGCCGCGTTCAAGTTCGTGGCCGACGTCACCGCCCGCGGCGGGTCGGTGCTGTTCGTGGGGACCAAGAAGCAGGCCCAGGACACCATCCGCGAGGAGTCGGTGCGGGCCGGCCAGTTCTTCGTCACCTCGCGCTGGCTGGGCGGGACGCTGACCAACTTCAAGACCATCAAGCAGGGCATCGACCGGCTCAAGGCCCTGGAGAAGATGGCCGAGGACGGCACCTTCGAACGGCTCCCCAAGAAGGAGGTCGCCAACCTCGAGCGGGAGCGGATGAAGCTGGAGAAGAACCTGGGCGGCGTGAAGGAGATGAGCCGGCTGCCCGGCTGCGTGTTCGTCATCGACCCGAAGAAGGAGCACATCGCGGTGCACGAGGCCTCCCGCCTGGGCATCCCGGTGATCGGCGTGGTGGACACCAACTGCGACCCGGACGGGATCGACTTCGTCATCCCGGGCAACGACGACGCCATCCGGTCGATCAAGCTGTTCACCTCCAAGGTGGCGGACGCCTGCATCGAGGGCCGGGCGCGGTACCAGGCCTCGGGCGCGGCGGAGCGGGACCAGGAGGAGGAGCGGCGCGGCGGCGGCGAGGAGCGGCGCCAGCCGCGGCGGTTCGATCGCGACCGCGGCGACCGGCGAGGCCCCCCGCGGGACCGCGACCGCGACCGCGGCCAGGTCGAGCGCCCCGGGCCGCTGGTGGAGGTGAAGGGCCAGCCGGCCCAGGCGGCTTCTGCGGAGCCTTCGGAGATGCCGCCTCCCGAGGTGGAGGAGGCGGGTGGAGCCGAGGCCGCCGCCAAGGAACCGTGAGAGGGAGCTGACAAAAGTGGCCGACGTCTCCGCTGCGATGGTGAAGGAGCTCCGGGAGAAGACCGGGGCCGGGATGATGGACTGCAAGAAGGCGCTCGCCGAGACCGGCGGCGACTTCGCCAAGGCCGAGGACTGGCTGCGCAAGAAGGGCATCACCGGCGCGGCCAAGAAGGCGGGCCGCGTGGCCGCCGAGGGCCTGGTGGGCACCTACGTGCACGGCGGGAAGATCGGCGTGCTGGTCGAGGTCAACTGCGAGACGGACTTCGTCGGGCGGAACGAGGACTTCCAGGCGCTGGTGAAGGACCTGGCGATGCACATCGCCGCGGCCAGCCCGCTCTACGTCCGGCGCGAGGAGGTCCCCGCGGACGTGCTGGAGAAGGAGAAGGAGATCCAGCGCCAGCAGCTGCGCGACCAGAAGAAGCCGGAGCAGATGATCGAGAAGATCCTCGAGGGGAAGCTCGGCAAGTACTACGAGACCGTCTGCCTGCTGGACCAGTTCTGGGTGAAGGACGACAAGAAGCGGATCTCGGAGCTGATCACCGAGAAGATCGCCAAGATCGGCGAGAACATCTCCGTCCGGCGCTTCGTCCGCTACCAGGTGGGCGAGGGCATCGAGAAGAAGAAGGAGGACCTGGCCGCCGAGGTCGAGAAGACCATCGCCGCGGCCAAGTCCTAAAGCGGGTAGCGGTCAGCGCTTGGGGGCCACCGTGACGTGGAGGCCCTTGAGCCAGACCTTGTCCTCGTCCGTGTAGTAGAGGTACGCGCGGCTGGCGGGGCCGGTGTAGCGCCCCGGCACCGCGGCCACCAGCGAGAGGGGGACGCGGTTGGACGCGCCCGCCTCCATCCCGCGCCAGTACAGCACCACGTCGCGGCCGCGCACCTCGTACTGGTCGATGGCGCCCTTCTTCACCAGCTCCTTGAGCTGGTCGTGGCGGGGCTCCAGGCCGCCGGGGAGGCCGACGATGGCCACCACGGTGGGGAGGTGCTCCTGGGTCTTGTTGGTGACGGTGGCGGTCACGTCCACCAGCTCGCCCTCGGTGACGTCGGCCTTCGAGGTGCCCAGCTCCAACCCCACCTTGGCGCGCGGGGAGCTGTCCGGGGTGAGCGCGTGGTAGCGGACGGTGACCGAGTAGGGCATCTCCGAGCCGTCCTCCATCTGCAGCTTCAGCTCGTGCTTGCCGCGGGTGAGGAACGGGGCCGCGTCCGCCAGCGCGATGGCGCCCTTGGTGTCCGCGTCGAAGCGCACCGGCGCCCCGACCAGCTTGCCGTCCACCGTCAGCCGCACCGCGCCGCCGTGCTTGGGGTGGGCGCGCGCCTGGTCGTAGGCGACGATGGCGCGGAGGGCGAGCACGGTGGACTGGGTGGAGCCGTAGCGGCCGCCCTGGCAGGACTCGGCCAGGTACTTGATGGCGCGCTCCACGTTGCCGGAGAAGGAGGGCTCGCGGAGCCAGGCCAGGGTGGCCAGCGAGGTGGTCTCCACCAGCAGCGCCTCGCCGCCGGAGCCGACGATGGACTGGGTGCCGCCCTGGACGGAGCCGTCCTTGGCCTGGTTCTCGGCCAGCTTGGACATCATCGACCGCGCCAGGTCCTTCTGCCCGCCCAGCCAGGCGACGTTCGCGGCGAGCGCGGTGACGTAGGCGTTGGGCGACTTTTTGCCGGCGTCCTCGACGGTCTGGATCTCCCGCGAGAGCGCGTTGCCCTTCTCGCCGGTCTCCAGCATCGCCCAGGTGATGTAGGCGTTGGAGCTGTCCTTGTCTTCGATCCAGGTGTGGAGGGCGCGGCGCTTGCGCTCGAAGCCGCCGTTGCCGTCGCGCTGCTTCATCAGCCAGGCGCGGGTGTTGGTCATCATCGCCTGGTCCACCGGGCGCACCTTGGCCATGTCCGTGAAGTGGAGGAGGCCGAAGGCGGTGAGGGCCTCGTGGCCGGGGTTCTCGCCGAACCACTCGTAGCCCTTCTGGCTGCACTCGAAGCCGACCAGCCGGTCGTAGCCGCGGTCCAGCTTCTCTCGCGCGTCCTTCACCAAGCCCGGGTCCACGCCCTGGTGGGTGAGGAAGTACTGCTGGGCCATGGTCATCGGGTAGGTGGTGGAGGAGGTCTGCTCGAAGCAGCCGGAGGGCTCCTGGATGAGGCGGCTGAGCGCCTGGGTCATGTTGGCCAGCGGGGTGGGGTAGACGGACGCGGCGAACTGCACGCTGCCTTGGGCCACGCCCTCCGGGATGGTGACCGCGTGCACCGCCGGCTTCTGCGAGGAGAGCATCCCGCCGAAGGCGATCTCGTACGGGAAGCCGGCCGGCTTGACGGAGAGGGTCCGCTCCACGTGATCGGCGAAGCTCCCGGCGGCGCCGTCGAGGGAGATCTTCTCCGGGCCGTTGCCGCGCAGGATGCTCAGGGTGAGGACCTGGCGGAGGCGGCCGCCGGCGGTGAGGGTGGCGGAGGCCGGGTTGCCGTGCTCGATGTTCTTGCCGGTCTGGGCGGTGAGCCGGACGTCGCCGAGCGCCCCCATGGTGCCGTTCACCAGCGCGACCGGGGCGAGGACCTCGTCGCCCGCGGAGACCTCCAGCGGGAGCTTGGGCTCCAGGTAGAAGGGCTGGACGGACTCGACCTGCGATTCGGCCGCGCCCAGGTCGCCTGAAGCGGTGTAGCCGGAGGCGATGGCCTTGAAGGACGTCACGGAGTCCGCCAGGTGGAACTTGACGGTGGCCTGGCCGTTGGCGCCGGTGGAGAGGGCGGCGCTCCAGTAGAGGGTCTCGGAGAAGTCGACGCGGTCGTTGGCCTTGCGGTTGGGCCGGGCCTGGTGGGCGAACTCGCGCACCACGGCGAGCGCGGCCTGGACGCGGCGCGCGCGCGACTGGGCGAGGGCCTCCTTCTTGTTGCCGGGGACGAGCTGGTCGCCGCCGAGCTCGCCGTCGTCGTCCTCGGCCATCATGCGGGCGGGCTCGTCGGCGGGCCCGGCGGCCTTCTGGGCCTGGTCCTTGGAGGCGTCGCGTTCGACCTCCTCCGCCCCTGCCACGTCCATGGGCTTCTCCGCCACGGCGCCCCTGGGCATCGCCGCCATCGGCGGTGGGGCGAGGGGCATGGCGGCCTCCCGCTCCCTGGCGATGGAACCAGGCATGGGCATGGGTGCGGGCATGGGCTTCATGGGCACGGCCATGGGCCTTTTGTTGCCGCCGCCGCGGTTGATGCCGCCCCAGCCGCCGCCGGGGCGACCGCCGCCTCCGTTCCACTGGTTCGGAGGGGCCACGGGGAAGCGGTAGGCGAGCGCGCGCTTGGCGGCGTCGCCGTGCTCGGCCATGAACTTCTGGAAGTCGACGGTGGCGAAGCGGCGCCAGCCCTGGGTGCCGAGGAGGAGGTCGGTCTGGAGGGCGGCCTTGGGGTTCTGGGGGTCGAGGTAGACGCGGGCGTCCTGGAGCTCCTCCACCTCGGGCTCGAGGAGGGCCATGGCGGGGAGGGTGGGGGCCTGCTCGCGCTTCTCGACGAGGTTGAGGACGGAGTCGTCGGCGACGGTGAGGCCGACCCAGGCGGGGACGGGCTTGCCGTCGACGCTGGTCTTGATGGTGAGCTTCACCTCGCTGCCGGGGGCGGCGCGCGGGGGCGCGGCGGTGAGCTGGATGTCCAGCGGGTGGCGCGGGCGGCGGAGGACGAGGCGCTCGGCGAGGGGCTCACCGGTCTCCACGCTCCAGAGGGTGGCGGTGAGGACGCCCGCGGTGTCCTTGGCGTCCATGCTGATGGTGGCTTCCGGGCCGTAGAAGGTGGCGGAGGCGAGCTCCACCTCGCGCTGGGAGAGGGTGAGCTTGACCTGCTGGCCGGGCGCGGTGCGGACGGCGAAGCGGGCGGACTGGCCGGGGGCGACCACGTCCTCCAGCGCGCGCAGGGTGGCGCCGTCGCGCTTGGAGTCCGGGACGGGGAAGGTACGGGTGATGCCGGCCGGCTGGGTGAGGCGGAGGACGTAGCGGGCGCCTTTCTCCGGGCGGAAGTCGAAGCGGCCGCGGCCCTCGTGCTCGGAGCGGAAGTGGGCGACGGCGGCGTTGGTGCGCTCGTCGAGGACGTCGCCCGCGATGTCGGCGGGCTTGTGGGCGGGCGTGCGGGCCTCGAAGTAGACGCGGGAGGTGAAGCCGGCGACCAGGTCGCCGCCCTCGGGGTAGAGGGCGAGGTCCACGGTCTGCAGGAGGATGGGGATGGTCTTGGTGGCGGTCTCGACGACGCCGCCGTCCTGGATGGCGAAGGCGACGGCGCCCTCGCCGCGCTCAATGAGCGCGGGGAGCGGGAAGGTGGCGGTGGCGTGGCCCACGGCGTCCACGGTGGTGGGGACGCGGGCGACCTCCACGCCGTCCAGGCGGGCGGTGGCGGTCACCTGGGCGCCGGCGGGGATGCCGCCCTCGGCGCGGGTGACCTCGACGGTGGCGGTGACGGTGTCCCCGGGGCCGTAGCCGTCGCGGAGGAAGGTGATCTGGGTCTTCAGGCGCGGGGCGCGGTAGGCGCGCACGTCGAACTTGCGCTCCGCGGGGGAGTGGCCGTTGCTCGGGTAGGAGGCCTTGATGGTGTATTCGCCGCCGGATTGGCCGGGCGGGACGTCCCAGGCGAAGGACCAGGTGCCGTCCTGGGGCTGGGTGAAGCCGGAGACGACGACGTCGCCCTTGGGGCCGCGGATCTCGACGCTGGCCTGGGTCCACTCGGTGACGGGGGTGTGCTTGAAGGCGTCGAGGAGGACGCCGCGGATGTAGACGCGCTCACCGCCGCGGTAGATGGGCTTGTCGGTGGAGATGGAGGTGAGGGCGCGGCCGGGGCCGCCGAGGTTGGGCGGGGTGTTGGGTCGGGCCGCCAGGCCGAGCGCGATCAGCCCGCTGATGGCGAGCGTGCGCAGTGCGTGTACGTACATGGGATCTCCTTCGCGCGAGGGCGAATGGGAGGGTGAACGGGTGGGACGAGGGAAAGTTCTACGACAGTGTGGGACGGGGTGGCGGTACGATCAGCCCGTCGCGGGCCATCAGGTCGAACATCATGGAATCCTTCACAAGTCTCTCATTGCTTGTGACCACTGGGTCCCCCATGCCGCCAGGTCCACCACGTCTTCGTTCGCAACCTCGCCTGTCAGCATCTGCAGCACGACCTTGTTCGAGGACTGTGCATCCACGATGATGAAGCCGTCTGGCTTTGCAGCGAGAAGCTCAGCCCATCTTTGGTTTATGGCTGCCCGCGATATGCGTAGGACTCCAGCTCTGTCCGCCTCTGGCAGGATGACGAAGACGTCATCGCCGTCCGGCAGGAGCTTTGCCGACCGAGGAGCGCCACGGAGGCTTCTCCTGAGGAATGGGTAGTCGCCACCGTTGGACTCAAGCTCGACTCGCGACGGAAATGAACGTGTCGCGCGCTCCCGAATGTCGTCGCTCTCCTCGAGTGGCAAGAAGCCCAGCGTCGCTGCTGGTATTTCAAGAGCCGATGCCAAGAGCGCTCTGAGGCTTGGTAAAAGACCCCGACCTGCGCTCCCACGTTGAAGGCGGTCGCGACGTTCATTCGCCGTCATACTCCACCTTGACTTTGCCTTCGTTGAATATTCGAACGCGACCCAATGGGTCCAAGCCGTAGTCGGCGGGAGGTTTGACGCGTCCCACTTCCCAATGCGGCCCATGCCCAGGCACTCGGTCCGTCGTCTGTTGGGTGGCCGCCCACCGCTGGCCGTCCACTTCGTAGATGTATTGCCGGCCTGCTGGCGTATTGATCTGTGACACCGGTTGCTGGCTCGTAGGTATCCCTGCCCGCCGCATCGCCTCCAGTCGCGCCGCATCCGACCCCACGGGCTCACGTCGGACAGGTGGCTTCGATATCCGGCCGCCGCCAGCACCAGGCACACCGCCGTGTACCGCCATCGCGACTCCCACGGCACCCGTCACGGCGCCCTGAACGGTGATCGCGATGCCGCTCTGGGCCACGCTCGCTTCGCCGACCGCGCCGGCCAACTCCAATCCGACACTGCCAGTCTCAGTCGCCAAGGCGGCTGAGGCCTGTGTGGCGCGAGGAAGCTTCATCAGACGGGCAATCAGGCCTCCTTCGGCGATGGCTGCGGTGGCCAGCATGATGAGGATCCTCGCGGTCTGGGCCCCGACGAGGCGCCCGTAGCGCTGGCCCGCTGCCCGGACCTCATCGAACATCGTCGCGGCATCCAACTCCCGGACCATCTGGATCCACCCGAAGACGAGATCGCAGACCGCCCGCGCCCCGAGGTACGCGGTCAAGACCATCGTGGCGGCTGCCGCCGGAATCTTCGACACCAACTCGGGGATCGCGATGGTGGCCATGAAGATGACAAGGCCGGTCAAGAGGACGAGCCGGATGTTTGACGGGTCAATCGTGCTTTTCACCTCTCCGACGAAACCGTCCCACTGGGAGCCCATCGCGAAGTCGAACGCGATCTCGTAGATGCTGGAGTCGGTCAGCGCCCCTTCATGGCAATTGGTGCGGTGGGCCGCAGCACACCAGGCCCGGTACTCCTTGCCGATCTTCTCCAGCGCCACTGGCCCGGAACCCCAGCTCGCGAGAACCACTCGAAACTCCCCGGGCTGGCGGTCGTGGAACCGAGGATCCGCCACCATTCGGCGCAGCTCGGCCCGCGCCTTCTCCACGTTCACGTAGAGGAGGAGTTCTTCGAGTGCCCTTCGCAGCTCCAACTCCTCCAGCACAGGAGAGGCCACAGCTCTGGGCGCGCGTGGAAGAAAAACGCGTATCTGGGTGTCCGGTTGCCTGCTCTCCCTCCCTGTGCCGCACGAGACTGCGAGGAGCGCGGCGAGGGCTGAGGCGAGGGCGCGGGTGGCGATTGTCCTCATGGGCGCTGGTCGTGGCACCCAGCCCAGTCGAGTGTCTGCATGGCCAGTCATCTCCTCTTCGTCTGTCGAGAATTCGGGGAGGTGGAGGAAGGGCTTCGCGCCAGGTCCGCCTGGATCGCCTCGAACTGTTCCAGGGCCGCGCGTAGGTCGTCCACGATCTCTCCGGCAATGACATCCGGGGCGGGAAGATTCGCGGAATCCTCCAAAGATTCGTCCTTCAGCCAGAAGACGTCGAGGCTGACCTTGTCGCGCTGGAGCAACTCCTCATAGGGGTACGGGCGCCAACGGCCGTCCGGGTTCTTCTCCGACCACGTGGCTTTTCGCTGGTGGCGGTTCTCCGGCTTGAAGCAGTCGACAAACTCGTCGAGATCTTCGCGCTTGAGCGTGTTCGTCTTCAGCGTGAAGTGCTTGTTGGTCCGAAGGTCGTAGACCCAGAGCTTCTCCGTCCAAGGCTTCTCCCGCCCGGGTCTCTTGTCGAAGAAGAGGACGTTCGCCTTCACCCCCTGGGCATAGAAGATGCCGGTCGGCAGCCGGAGGAGCGTGTGGACGTCGCACTCGTGCAGGAGCTTCCGGCGCACCGTCTCTCCCGCGCCGCCCTCGAACAGGACGTTGTCCGGCACCACGACAGCCGCCCGCCCGTTCACCTCCAGCAGCGTCTTGACGTGCTGGACGAAGTTGAGCTGCTTGTTCGAGGTCGAAGCCCAGAAGTCATCGCGAACGACGGTGAGCGCCTCCCTCTCCTCTTCGCCCTCGTCGTTGATGACCGTGACCGACGACTTGCGGCCGAACGGTGGATTGGTGAGGCACATGGTGAAGCGCTCGCCGGGATCTGACCGCAGCGTGTCGTCGACCACGATTGGCGACTCGTCGCCGCCAATGCCGTGGAGCAGCAGGTTCATCGCGCAGAGGCGCGCAGTCGAGTCCACGATCTCCCAGCCGTGGAGCGCTTCAAGTTTGAGGTGCTTCTTCTGGTCCTTGTCGAGCTTGTGATGAGTCGCGATGTAGTCGTGGGCAGCGAGAAGGAATCCGCCGGTGCCACAAGCCGGGTCGATGATGGAGTCGCCGGGGCCCGGCCGCATAACATCCACGACTGCGCGGATGAGTGCGCGCGGCGTAAAGTATTGACCGGCACCGGACTTGGTATCTTGGGCGTTCTTCTCCAGCAGGCCCTCATAGGCGTCACCCTTCACGTCCGCGTCCAGGCTCGACCACTGCTCCTTGTCGATGAGATCGGCGATGAGGCGGCGGAGTTTCGCGGGATCTTGGATCTTGTTTTGGGCTTTCCTGAAGATGATTCCGAGTGTGCCCTTCGACTTGCCGAGCGATCCGAGGACATGGCGGTACTGGGTTTCGAGCGCATCACCGTCCTTCGACATCAGGCTCGGCCAGTCGAGGCCCCTGGGTATTGGCGACGGGCGACTCCATGGTGGTTCTGTCTGCTCGTGAGCCATCTTGAGGAACAAGAGAAACGTGAGTTGTTCCACGTAATCGCCGTACGACAGGCCGTCGTCGCGGAGGACGTGGCAGTAGCTCCAGAGCTTCTGCACGATCTGAGTCGACTGATGGCTCATGGCTGGGTGCCGGGCCTTCCCATGCGGCGTCTCGATTCGGACCATTGAGTGTGCTCGGTCGCCGACGCCGCCGGACGAAGGCGCTCCAGCAGGGACGCCGCGGGCTCCTCGCGCGGGTCCTGGGTGACCAACTGTCCCGAGAAGGCGCAGGCCAAGATTGCTTGGCGAAGTTGGCGCGCTCGTTGCTCGCATCGCTGCGCGGTCAGGGCGGCTGCGTCCGCGAAGGATAGTCGTCTCGCAACCTCGGTCGCAATTCGGGCTTGTTCCGCCAGAGGCGCCAGAGGCACCGGCATTGCGCGAAGGTCGCCTCCCGAGACTCCTGACTGGCCGGCCGTGGTACGAGTTCGGGATGCCAGGAAGGCCCGCGAGTGTCCCGAGTTGATGACGGCGTCGAGGAATCGCGAAGAGAGCGGGCTCCTCACGCGGCATCGGATGAGCTTGTCTGGATACACCATGGGTCGAGCAAGTGACGGAACGGCGCCGCAAACTCCAACGAGATCGACGGAGCCGTTGTACCGGGTAAAGAGCAGGTCTCCCTCTGCCAGTAGATAGTCGTCCCAGTCGCTGGTGGCACCAGGCATCCAGCGGATGTCGGCGATATTCACCGAGAGCGGGCGAACGGCGCTGATACGAAGGATCGGCAGTCCATCGGTTCCCTCCGGTCTCGCGGAGATACCGTTCCGGATCTGGTAGCACAGCTGGTCCATAGTGGCCCACGTCCATCCTTCGGCCAGCGCAGGAAGTTCGCGGTCGTTGACGCGGATCGGCTCGACGTACTTGTGCTTCCATGCATCATCTTTAGGCGTTCTCCCGGCGGCCTTTAGCCTTCCGAGCTGATCCTCCTCCCACCGGGTGCGGCGTTCGCCGAGAAGGCGTTCGAGCAGCTGACCGGCGGGCTCGTAGGTGCGCCGCTCGCGGCGGGCCAATTCGGCTTCGATCGGGACAAGGCGACCCTCGCATGCAGCCTTCAGGACCGAGGCGCGGTAGCGCTTGAGGTGGGTCTGCACGCGTTCGAGAGCTTCAATCCCGGCATCGAGGCGAGTGACCTGCTTTTCGAGTTCGATGACGATGCGTCTCTGCTCGTCCAGAGGTGGAATCGGTAGCTTGATGGATTCAAGCTCGCCTTGCGAGATCTTCCAGATCCCCGCGGTTGTCTTTACACGCGCTTCGATTTGCTCGCGCACCCCTCTGCTCGACCAGATCGCCTGAATCCACCCCGTGCTGAGAATGGGCTCCCGCAGGCGAGCGCGAATCATTGTGTCGGGAAAGATGGCTCGAAATTCGACCGATTGTGCCGATGTCCCGCGCCCAACAAGGGCGAGACTGCCATTGCCACGTGAAATGAAGAAATCGCCTGTGCGAATCTCGAGATCGCCGACGTCGGCCCAGTCCACCGGCAGGTACCGGACCTTGGTCCAGTCGAAACCGTGCTCGCTCATCGCGCTGAGTTTCAGAGCAGGCACTCCGGGCGGAGCCGAGGAGCCCTTGATCGAAAATCCATTCGCGAGCGGTTCGGAGAGGAGTTCTCCGAGCGCGGCCGATGCCCAGCCCACGGGAGCCAGGGCCGAATCGATCGGGCTCACGCGACCAATACCTCATTCATCTCGTCGAGCAGTTCGTTGAGTTTGCCTCCGAACACTTGGTGCACCCTCCCGAGGCCACCCTTCTGGTTGAAGGGGACATTCTCAAAGTCGTCCTTTTCGATCCTGAAGCTTGCCGCGACGTGGTCTTTGATGAGCCCGAGCCATTGCCGCTGCTCCTCGGTGAAGTGCCGCCCACGGTTCTGCTGCTGAGCGAGCCAATTCTGGAATCGCTCTTCAACCTGCTCGGAGAAGGGTACCAATTGGCGGTCCCGGTGGAGCGCGAAGCGCACGAGCGCTACGACATCGGTAAGAAGTCGCTCGGCACCAGCGCCACGCACCCTCGACCGGTCGAGCGTCTCGTACGCGCGCCACAGAATCTCCGGCGTCCACGAGCGCGGGGGAGCACTGATTACCTCCGCGAGCGCCTTGATATCGGAGAAGCGGAGTCGCTTCGCATACGGCTGGCTGTAGAGCGCTTGGAGTGCGGTGATTTCGTCCTTGTGCTCCTCGATGTACTTTTCGAAGGACTGGACCAGTCCGCGCGCCTTCTCGGCGGCCTGCGGATCGAAGGTGGCGGCAAGCACCGTGTCGATGCTCACGGTGTCGATGGTCTGCTCGAAGCTCTTCTTGATGAAGGCCAACTCGTTGCGTAGGTTGGGATTCGTCGTCAGCGGCGCGACCGCAACGCGGATGATCTCCTCGGCGGCTTTGACTACCTGCGCGGGCGTGGGGTCCTCGTTCTTTGGCAGCGTGTTCGCGATGCGGGCCGCCTCGATGTGGCGGTCGGGATCAAGCGCATCCACGAGCCCGCCAACGATTTCTGTGAGCGATCTTCCGCCAGCCAGACCGGCGAGTCGCTCCTTCTCTTTCTTTCCCATACGCCGGTCGAGCCGGGCCAACCTGTTTGCTAGGGAGGAGACGACGTCGGTGTCGGTGCTCCCCGCCGCCACCACGCCTAGAAGCTTTTCGAATCCCACCGCCGGATGCTTCTCCAACGGACGGGTATCCACGAGATTGGACTCGCAGATCCCGACGCAGTCGACCAACACGAAGTGCGTCTTGGCAACGGCAGATGGTGAAGCAATCTTCAGATCGCTCACACCAATGACGCGGACACCGCGGCCCTTCATCTGCTCGAAGAAGCTCCTGCTCTTTACTGAGCGCATGAACATCACGATCTCGAGCGGCTTGATGTCTGTGCCGGTCGCAATCATGTCCACCGTCACCACGACGCGCGGGTTGTACGAGATACGAAAGGCGGAGATCCGGTCCTCCGGCTTGATGCCAGTGGACTTATAGGTGACTTCCTCGACATCCTTGCCGTCGGGGCCGGTTTTCCTGGTGACGACGCGGGCGGTGCCGGTCTTGTAGGTCACCTTCTCGCAGAACTCGTTCCCCTTGCCGAACTCCTCCCGAACGATGCGGACGATGTCGTCGGCATGGGAATCGTCCTTGGCGAAGATGAGGGTCTTCGGAACTTCCTTCCGGCCGGGAAAGATCTCCTTGGAAAGTCGGTCTTGGAACGTGCGGATCACCGTTCTGATCTGGTCTACCGCCACCACGGAGCGGTCGAGCTCGCCAGAGCCGTAGCTCAGATCCTCGTCCAGCTTGTGCCACCGCACCGCGCGCGTCTCGCGGTCGCGCTTGTCGACGAACAGTCCCGCATCGACTGTCGAGCCCTGTTCGGTGATGCGCGTGCGGATCCGGTACACGTCGAACGGGACGTTCACGCCGTCAGCGACCGCGTCCTCGTGGGCGTACTCCATCACCAGGTTCTGGTTGAAGAATCCGAACGTCTGCTTTGAGGGCGTGGCGGTAAGACCGATGAGGTAGGCGTCGAAGTATTCCAGCACCTGCCGCCAGAGATTGTAGATGCTCCGGTGGCATTCGTCTGTCCAGATGAAGTCGAAGAACTCGACGGGGATGTCCCGGTTGTACGTGACCGGAAGGGGCGCCTTTCGAAGGTCGGCCATCGTGAACGCCGACTCCTCCTCCTGCTCCTCGGATAGTTCGGTACCCGTGAGCATCGAGTAGACGCGCTGGATGGTGGCGATGGCCACCTTCGCCACAGGGTCGAGCCTGTTCGAGGTGAGGAGTTGCACGTTGTACAACTCGGAGAACTTCCGGCCGTCATCCGGCGTGACGTACTGCTGGAACTCCTTGAGCGTCTGGCGGCCGAGGTTCGCGCGGTCTACGAGGAACAGCACGCGGGTGGCTCCGCCGAACTTGATGAGCCGGTAGATGGAGCTGACGGCGGTGAATGTCTTCCCCGAACCCGTCGCCATCTGGATGAGGGCGCGCGGCTTGTTCTCGTAGAACGATCGCTCGAGGTTCCGGACGGCCTTGAGTTGCGCCGGCCACAGCCCCTTCTCCTCAACCGAGGGCATCTTCTGGAGGCGGAGGCGGAGCGTCGAGGGGAGCAAGCTACGCGGATCAGGCTTGCCGTCTTTGAGGGGCGCCCCCGATGGCGGGTTCCTCTCGGGATCTAGCCACTCCGCCAGCGTCTCGGGCCGATGAAATGTGAAGAGGCGGCGGCTCCGCGGCTCGGGATCAAGCCGATTCGTGAATTGCGTCTCGATGCCTGTGCTTTCGTAGAGGAAGGGTAGCGGGCGGACATGCGCTGGAATGCCCGAAGGTACGCCGGTCGAGTACTTCTCCGACTGCACCTCGATGCC
>Ga0068860_100003460_pt1 | contig 16235 bp, 10 predicted proteins | sample KBSSwiS32_FD_66597 | JGI IMG/M metagenome (GOLD analysis project Ga0068860, IMG submission 66597) | Switchgrass rhizosphere microbial communities from Kellogg Biological Station, Michigan, USA - KBS Switchgrass S3-2 | ecosystem: Host-associated > Plants > Roots > Rhizosphere > Soil ... | reverse complement strand
TTACTTTCCCGAAGCTTGGCCAGCCGATGAAGGCGATCTGGCTGCACAAGTCGTCCTCGATCGGGAATGACAGGATTGTCCCTGCATCTCCGGATGATCCCGAAGCCGTGCCGGTCGTCTCGGTCGGCGCTGCTGTCGCCAATTGCCAGATCAGCATCCTCGACGAAGACGGAAAGCGAAAAGACGACGGCCACGTTGGCTCGATTTATGTCTCCGGAGCCAGCGTATCGCGTGCGTATTTGGGTGATTCCAGCGCCCACGCGTCGCTGCGCGACACGGGTGACGTCGGCGTAATTCTGGATGGAGATCTTTACGTTCTGGGGCGACGCAAGGACATATATATCCGCGATGGCAGCAAGTATCATCTGTCTGACATCGACGTGGTGTGTGACCGCGCCGTTGAGGACGAGAACCTGACTGTCGCGTGCGCGGTTGTCGGCCCGTCGATCCGGAATCAGGAGGAGTGGCTGATTGCGTTCGTGGAAGACAAGCGCTCAACCCTCGATCTGAAAATCATCAGTGCGGCGTTGAACCGAGCCACATACCGCTACTTCGCACTGAAATTGGACGACGTCATACCTGTCCCGAAGCTGCCAAGAACGACGAGTGGAAAAATTCAACGGCAGGAACTGGTGGACTGGTGGCAGAAGCGTCATGTCAAACAAGCGTAGTCGGATGCATGCGCTCCATGATCGAGAGGTCCCCAAAATGACTGACGAACTTTCGGCGCAAAGGAAACGGTCATCGGCACATCTGAATTCCTTCCTGGCTTCCAATGGCATCGAATTGCGTGAGGTGATCGCGCAAATCGGTGCAATCGACGACGCGGCCACCGCGATCGTAGGCGGCTCGGTTACCGACGGGTTCGCCAACGGCGAATCCGATCTCGACGTGATGATCATCGGGGGCGCCGACAAAGTTCTCGATCAGAGGGGGGTGATGGTTCACGAGACCGATCATCAGCACGCCACTTGGCGGCTAAATCGCGATCGTGACATCCAGGTCGTTGTGTATTCGGCCGAAAAAATCAGCAACTTTGCAAAGAGGATCGCCCCCTCCTTGTCGGGAGCGGGCGGCGATCAGTTGTACTATTGCAACGTGTCGGAATTGAAGTTGCTGCATCGTCTTTGGTCGGGGCTGCCCCTGGTGAACTCGCACGTGGCGGATGAACTTGTCGCACGGATGCGGCTGGAGAAGCTTCCTCGCTATCTCCTTCTCCAGAAGATGATGAACTATCTCGCTTTGCGAGAGGACGTGGTGGGTCAATTGGAAGAAGGGCACAGCGCAGACGCGGTCTGGATGTTGTCGCTAATGATGACCGAATTGGTGTGTGCTCTCAACGCTGCGTTGGGTGAAACCAACATGAACGGAAAGTGGCAATGGAGATTGCTGTCGCTCCACAGAGACGAACTGGGAGCGGAGTTCATGGACGAATTGTGGACTCACCGTTTTTCGAACGGCGGGAGCTTGCAGGCCGTCGCGATCGAAGGCTCGCTTGACTTCGCCGAAAAGGTTGCAAGGAAGATTTACTCGCTGCGTCCAACGATCGTGCCGGTGCTGCGAGCCTTGCAGAAAGGAATCCTGTTCAGCGATAACGTCGGCAAGAATGCGAAAGGCAACGGTTGACCGCGCCTTTCGTCACTCCAGACGTTTGCCAGCTTGAGACCTCGCGTCGGCCCCGGCATTGTGGAGTGTGGGAAGAAACTCCAACTACCGACAATATGGGCCAAGCAGTCGTCAAATTCGCTCTCTCCCTGATCGCTGGAAGTGGCGGAGCACCTTCGAGGAATTTTGGAGAGAGAGCAGGGGCATCCCGATGGAAGTGCGGAGCTACCGGACCTTTACGAAGGCTGGCTTCTTGACGGTAAGGGCCAGGGTGTGGACGTGCTCAACGGCCACAATCACGATTGTCTGTGCGCATGGAATTAGCCGTAACAGTTCGGACTTCATCAAACTCGGCCGACAGTTCCAGGCGGACTACAATGTCGTCGCTGTCGATCTGATCGGCCACGGCATGTCGGATCTGCCGGAATCGGCAGACGACTATTTGACCGGGATACAGACGGCTTCTCTTGCAGGCGTGCTGACCCAAATTCCGGCCAGCCAAAAAATTGTTTGGCTGGGAACGTCCTTTGGCGGGAGCGTGGGCCTGCGGTTGGCCGCTCAACGCGGATCGCCAATTCAGGGCCTGATACTGAACGATGTCGGAACTATCATCTCGGGTGAGAATATCTTGTCGCTGAAGGAGCGCTTCCGGCGCCTGCCAAAATTCGAATGCCTGGCGGCGGCCAAGCCATTCGTCAGACACATGCTGGGGATGAAACCCTCTGTCGGTACCGAGGATGAATTGGAGCAGTACGCAAGATATAACCTGTGGCACGATCCCGCCGACAACAGCTGGAGGCTTGCGTTCGATCCCAGGCTCATCGTCTATTTCGAACGGCATCAAGACGAGGGAAGCGATTTCACGCAACTATGGGAAAACCTGAACTGTCCGGCCCTCATTTTTCGTGGCGAACTATCGCATTTCCTTTCCGCGCGAGATGTCCAGGAAATGCTGCAGCGGCAGCCGCGGGCAAAGGCTGCGGTCGTTCCGCAAGCGAAGCATCCGCCTGACCTGAGTGGGCCAGAGCCGGTGGCGTCAATCAGATCCTGGATCAACGAGATCTTCCCGGAGTGCTCCGTGACGAGGCCGTCTTGCGCCTGAGCGGGCGGCGATCGTCTCTCCGGAGCGCACCAGGGCTGCGCGGCGTGACTATTGTCGCAATGACTCTGCCAGGGAGGCAATACGAGCGGCGACGAGATCTCGATACTTCTCGATTGGCATGTTCGGTTCGTCTACCGCTGCAATGCCTCTTGAGACCGGGACAAGAACAGGCGCCGTGTTCAGCGTCGCAGAGGCCAAGGAGTCCACTTGCGCGCCTTGAGCACCAACGCCCGGCATCAGGAACACGGAATTAGGCATGCGCTTTCGCAATTGTTCCGCCTGATCTGGAAATGTCGCTCCAATGACGGCGCCGACGGCGGCTACACCGTTACTGGCCAGTGTTTGACGTGCCCATCCTGCGACCTCGTCAGCAATCATGTTCGATACTGTTTGATCGCCGATCAACCTGTCCTGGAGCCAGGTTGATCCGGAGTTTGACGTCTTCACGAGAACAAAAATGCCTTTCCCGAATTGTCGACCGCACTCTACGAATGGTTCGACCGTTTCCGGGCCCAAAAAAGGGTTTACCGTCATGCAGTCCACCTCAAGCTCAGAGCCGCCATTTGCCCTCGGCGTCAGATACGCCTTCGCATACGCCTCAGCCGTTGAACCAATATCTCCCCGTTTTGCGTCGAGTATGATCGCGAACCCCCATTCGCGGGCCATCGATATTGCAGCTGCGAGTCCTGCGATGCCTTGACTGCCGAATTGCTCAAAATACGCCGACTGAAATTTTACAAAGCCGATCTTGCCGCGGGCAGCGCTCAGCAGAACTTCCGATAGATTCTCGACAAAATGCCTTGAGCCATGTCGTAACGCTACCGGCACCTGCTCGGGCAAAGGATCGACTCCCAATACGAGCGGTCCAAATTGCGAAACGGCTTCAACGACACGTTCGCCCCAGTGTAGCATGCTCAATTCGCTCTCAATCCATTGACGCGCCGATTTCGCGGGAAATTAGAGACCGCCGGGCAGGGATGCCGGAAGTTCAAGCCGTAGCCCTTTTGTTCGGTGCTCTAAGAGATCAGCTCATCTGCACTCATATCCCGCAAGGCCGGCATCTCAAAGAAGAATCTCCCGCTGCTGCGGCGAGTATTCACACGGACCTGATGTGATCGAACCGGCCATCGCAATCTTAAGCTCGGTCCTTGGGTGCCTCGAGTGCCTTGCAATACAGGCCGCCTCATCTGGTTAGGCGGGCGCACCGATGAAGTCTTCGGCCGCCAAGCGCTCGAACGTCGACACTGCGTGTTTGAGCTCGTACGAAAAAAGCGATTGCGGAAGCGAAGTCGAATGATACAATTAATGGTTGCTGCTTGCCTAGGGGGATTATTGGGTAGATTTCGAGCGTGGGTTGTCGTCGTCCGACGAGGATGTGTCGCCCTGCCGTAAAGCGCTTCCTCGGCGCGGACCGGAAGCGCCCCACGACCAGGTCGCGAAGCCGGCCGAGAGCCGAGCCTCGAGTTCGACGAAGGGCCACGGCCGGTTGCTGTCGCAAGCAGCAGTCTTGTTTCGGCCTAATTCTGGCATCGAACAATGGGAAGACTTCTGATGTACTCGGCCTTTGGGGAGTTTAGAAGCGGCATAGACCGCCTGCTGGCGGATCATCCGAAAAGCGATCGCATCGATGTCGAAACGCATGAACGCTTCCTGGATCTTTGCCGGGCTAGTTTCGGCAGAGTCAGCCTTGAGGAGTTCGTGGGCGACTACGTGGACGATCTGAACAAGAACGACCACAACTCCGGCAGTTCGCTCTTCCACGAAAACGGGTTTGTAAAGCTCAGCATGTGGAAGTTTCCGTGCGGTGCACAACTGCGATACCACATCTGGCCGGCGGGATCGTACATAGATTCGCGGATCCATAGCCACCGCTGGAATCTGTCATCCTACATTCTGCGCGGCGAACTTACCGCGTTCAATTATTCCGAGGATGACGAGAACGGCAGCTTGTTCAGCATGACGAAGCTGTTTGATGCAGATGGCGATGGCATCAAGCCTTCCGAATTTATCGGGAAGAAAAGGTTGGCCAGAACTGCGAGCTATTCGATAAGGACGAACGACGGTCATTACGTGGATCAGAAGATCCTGCATCAGGTCAAAAAGAGCAGCGGGGATATTGCAATCTCTCTTATGCTCTCCGGAAGGGCGCTCTCACCCTATTCTGTCGTCTCCGATTTTGTGCCGGGGTACAAAAGCGTCGCGAGACGCTTTCTGTCTCCTTCAGAGATATCAAGATTGGTCACCGACTCGGTCGCAAGGACGGAAAGTGAGCAACCGATACTTGTTGCGCGGTAGACCAGCGATCGGATGAAAAGCAGAGGAAAAGCAGTCTCCGTCATGCGCCTGGATGCGTTGAAAACTCCATCCCTGGACCGCGTCCTTGTGGTCGGACATTCCGGTGGAATAGGTTCGGCGCTATCCGCCCAACTTTGCGCGGCGAATATGCAGGTCATTGGAATTGATCGCCGTTCCTCAAACCTCAATGAGGTGCAGTTGCAGTTGAAGGCGCGATTGCGGGGGAGCAAATCGATTGCGAAGTCGATGAAATGGCTCGACAGAAACGGCGGCCTGCCTTCTCGTGTGGCAATTACGATCGGCACCTATCAGAGGATTGAGTTGCAAGACTATAGCGAAAGGAAATTTCGCGATATCGTGGACGACAACTTCACTTCGATCTTTTGGATTGTGCGTGAGGCCGCGCTGAGAATGACGCGAAGTGGGGGAGGGCGGATCGTCATTGTTTCCAGTCAGGCGGGTGTCACTGGAGGTGGCGATCCGGTCTATGCTTCGGCGAAAGCGGCAACCATCGCGTTGAGCAAATCGATTGCGAGAGAGTTCGGCCCGGTGGGTGTCCGGTGCAACATCGTAGCTCCCGGTCCGGTCGACACCCCGATGGCTCGGGCTGCGATGAGCAAGGACCGCACGTCGTTCTACAAAGCCGCGATACCTATTCGAAGATTTAGTACCGCAGCGGAAGTCGCCAGGGTGATCATGTTTCTTCTTGCGGGCGATGTTGATGCAGTAAACGGTGCGACATTTGATGTCGACGGCGGCTTGGTGAGACGATGAAGTCGTCATCGAAGATCGCGACGGTTACTCCTCCCTGCGACATCCGAAACAGGTGGGGCGAGTTCAAGCTGCGCATCTTCCGCATCCAGAGCAAGGCGGGCGTGGAAGACATCGCGGCCCTCTATAAGAACCTGCCAAGCGACGAGTGCCTTCTTCGAATCAATTCGGCTTGCATTACAAGCGAGTCATTCGGAGATGTCTCGTGTGATTGCAAGTGGCAGATGGACGAGGCGATTGCCGCGATCGCCGCGTTCGGCTCCGGCGTAATTGTATATGCCCAAAGTCAGGAGGGGCGCGGCATCGGGCTCTTTGACAAGGTGCGCACAATGCACGTGATGCAGACGCAGGGGCTTTCAACGGCCCGAGCCTTTACCGCTCTTGGATTCGAGCCTGATCATAGATCCTATGAGTTCGTTCCTCCAATTCTCGAGTTTTTTGAGATAAAGCGCCTCCGTCTGATGACAAACAATCCATCGAAGATACATCTGTTCGGTCAATCATCTTTCGATCTGGTTTCGACGGTACCAATGGTGTGTCGAGGTGAACCGGCGCTCTCGGAGTATCTGAAATCCAAGAAGGCTGAGCTCGGTCACGTCATAGATCTGAGCTTGGATGCCGATGACCGATAGCTTTCGACTCGAACACCAGCGGCGATACGCGCCAGAGGTTGCTGGTGGCGGCCTGTTCGATCCCGAACATTCAATTACGGTAGCTTGATAGTCTCTCCGCTCAGATAATTAGCGAGAGATTGCGATACGCTGGCCCGCGAGGGTGGGTGAAAAGACAGTCCGCGAGAGGCGGCGAGCAAATAGCTGGTCTCGGCGGATTGGCTGAACGCCATGCCGCCGAGAAGGGCTACCGCGAGATCGGTCGTGCGCTCGATCGCGCGCTCAATGGCATAACGTACGAACAGCATCCGGGCCAGCAAGTCCGGTCCGCTGCCACCCGCCGCGAGGTGATGCGCAACGCCCTCAAGCGCAGCCATTCCGGCTTCCAATTCGATCCCGAGAAGTGATCTATCGACCTCATGGCCACGCTGTGCAGCAATGACTCGTTCGGCCAGTGCGCTCGCCATGCCCAGATAGGAAGCCGTAATCAGCAGTTCGAACCACAGAAGCCCCTTCGCCTGGATTTGGTCCAGTTCTTCCGTCTCGCCGGCCACCCAGGCAAGTCGTGCCGGCACCGTGACGTCGGTCAGAATGACCTCGTCGCTTTCGGCGCCTGCCAGAATTGGGCTGCTCCAAAACCGCCGACGTTCGATTCCCTTCGATTTTGCCGGCACCAGGAGAACCGCGAGCGTAGCGTCCGCGCCGGTTTCGGGTTCAATCATGACACTGGCCGTCAGCAGGTCCATTGAATGGGAAAGACTGCATGGCTTCTTGCTGCCATTCACGATAAATCCCGCCGGCACTCGTTTGGCTCGCATCGTGGCCGCAAGCATTCCAGTGCCACTGCGTCCCTCGGCGAAACCCGATGCGACTAGCAGATGGTCCCGCGCAATGGCTTCGAGGAGAAATGCCTCCGGGCCTTTGCGCAGCCGACACAACTCCACGAATGTCACGACCGAAAACTGGTGCATGGTCGTCGCCACGGCCAGTGAGGGTGATCTGGCGCCGATCGCGCGTTGGATTTGGATCGCCTCAACTGAAGTTGCCCCGCAACCGGCGTATTCTCGCGGAATCAACAGTCCAGGGCCGCCACAGTCGCGAAAATACTGGATTGCCTGGCTTTGAGGGCTCTCGCGTTCAAGAAACGGAATCCCGGCCAACGACTGGTCGAGTCCGGGGAGGAATTTGTTTAGTGTGATGCGCTCTGACGTCAGGAATTCCACGCGGCTTCTCCGACAAGAGACCGGGCTTTTGTAGAAAATTTGATTGCTGCCATATTCCCATCGTTCCGGCTGAAGGCGAGAGGCCGCTCGCCGCATGTGAGCACTTCTTGGTCTTGCTGATCAACTTCCGCGGTTATCATGTGCCAGGAATCGAATTTCACAAACCGTATCGGTTCGAGCTTCGCATCGCGAGGGCCGCTACGTGACTTTGCAAGACGGCCGCGCCGCCGCCGCTCGTAAGTGTTGCAATTGTCTTCTGAATATCGCTGTGCGAGTTCTCGCTTGACCCTCAATTAGTGGTGGCATATGCTTATTATTTCGCATGAGTGGGATTAGTAGCGCGGTCTGGCTAATACCATGAAAGTTGTCAGGCTCGTTGCCGCTGATGTCCCACGCCTTGGCCTGATGGTGCTCGTCGGAGCCTTGGGAGGCATAGCCGGCACAGGTGTTTTTTTCGCCGTTGCCCGTCTCGTGGCGGAGGGAACGACGCCGTCAATCTGGTTGCTGGTATCTCTGAGCCTGGTTGCAATAGCCGGTCGCAGTCTCGCGCGCGAGCTAATCGAGCGTGCCGCGTGGGATGGCATCTTCAAGCTTCGCGTGCAACTAGCCAGGCAGATGCTCGCCGTACCGCTCGGTCGACTTGAGAGCGTCGGGAGTTCGCGTCTGCTGACCGCGATGACGGATGACGTGAGCCGCGTTGCAGGCGCTTTCCCTCATCTTGCGATGTTTTGCGTCAATACGGCCTTCATTTTGGGCTGCTTCGTATATCTCGCGTGGTTGTCGGTTGCACAATTTTTGATAACCGCTTCGATCATCGTGGCGGGCCTTGTCGTCCAGGATTTCATCCACCGGGCAGGAATCGATCAGTTCCGTATTTCCCGGCGGACGTGGGACCAGATGATACGCAGCTTTCGCGGTCTGATAGATGGCGCGAAGGAATTGAAGCTGAACACGCTAAAGCGCCGCCGGGCACTGGATGCTTTCTCTGGGGAAGCGGCGGCGGTCAGATTGTCGGCGCGAAAGCACAATATGCTGTTTGGCGCAGCGGCTACGTCGATGCAGGTGGCATTTTTCGCCGCGTTAGGCGCGGCGGTGCTGGGGACGGAGCTCGTCGGCACCGATCGTCAGACGGTAGCCCGTTATGTCCTGGCGATTGTCTGGATGGCGTGGCCTCTCCAGGGAATCATCGCCGAACGTCAGGCCATGCAAGAGGCGGACGTCGCGCTCGGCAGGCTTGAAGAACTCGGGCTCCATCTCAATTCGCTTGTGGAAGCCGGGGTGGAGGCGACCTCGCGAGCTGGAGGATTGGCGGGTGAACTTCGCGTCACTGGACTTCGCTTTGAATATCGCGGCGTGGATCGAACGGAAGGGTTCTCGTTCGGCCCTTTGGACTGCACCTTTCGATCCGGAGAAATCACGTTCATCGTGGGTGGCAATGGCAGCGGAAAGACGACCTTTGCAAAGGTGATAAGTGGTCTCTATCCCCCGTCGGGTGGCCGGATAATGATCGATGGATGTGAGGTGACGGAAGACAATCGCGATGCCTACCGTCAGAACTTCACGGCAGTTTTTCATGATTTTCACTTGTTCGATTTCGTCGCTGCGCCGGCCGGCGGCTCGGGGGGCAAGGCGATCAGCGAGCTTCTCGCGCGCTTGCAGATGGATCGCCGGATAAGAATCGATGGCGACAAGGTGTCGTCGACGACGGCGTTGTCTACAGGAGAGCGCAAGCGACTGGCGCTGCTGTGTGCGGTCCTCGACGATCGTCCGATTTGCGTGTTTGACGAATGGGCAGCGGAACAAGATCCGGCGTTTCGGGAGTTTTTCTACCGGCAGTTTCTCCCGGGTCTGAAGAAGCAAGGCAAGCTGGTTTTCGTGATTTCGCACGACGACCGCTATTTTGGCGTCGCCGATCAAATGGTGACATTGGAAAGAGGCGAGCCTCCGGTTTTGTCCGCCCCTGCCGTGCGGCTGGTCGCTCAGTGACTTCGTCTTTGGTGTGAAAGGGAGGTGTCGCCACTTCGCTGATCTCTAGGGAGCCAACATTCAACAACAGACCGGTAGCGCCAAGCGTCGGGCATTCGACTGGTGCCAACCTGGAAACGTCAAGCCTAATGGAGCGCTTGGGTGCACTTTCGATTGCGGGGCGAGATCGAGGACGTGGTTCTGGGCATTTGGCGCGATGTCCTTGGCATCGATCGACTCTGTCTCAGTGATAGCTTGCTAAGCTTGGGTGGGAGCTCAATCGAGGCCGTCCGGATTGTCGCCCGCATCCGGGAGTTGTTGGCCGTTGAGTTGCCGGTCGAGACCGTATTTGAGCTGGGCACAATCGCGGAATTGGTCGAATGGCTGGTTGAGGCCAGCGCTCATAGCAGTCTCTCCGTTCCACCGTTATCGGCTGGGGTGCGTGGGATTGATTTGCCGTTGTCGTTTGCGCAGGAGCGTCTTTGGTTTTTGGACCAGCTTCAGCCTGGGGGCAGCGAGTACAACATGGGCTGCCAGTTGCGGGTGAGGGGTGAGTTTGATGGGGTGGCGTTGCGGCGGGCGCTGAGCGGCCTTGTCGCGCGGCACGAGAGTTTGCGGACTCGTTTTGAGAACCGGTCCGGACGGGCGGTGCAGGTGATAGACGAGGCATCGGAGGTCGGATTTGACCTTGTCGATGTGCGATGCCCGGCTGAGGTGAGCGTTGAGGAAGGCGTTCGGCGCGCGATGGTTGCGGCGACGGGCGAACCCTACGATTTATCCAGCGGTCCGCTGTTCCGGGTGAAGGTGTTCCGGTTGTCGACGTCCGACCATCGCGTGCTGGTGATGATGCATCACATCATTTCGGATGGCTGGTCGTTGCGGGTGCTGGGTCGCGAGCTGCAGGCGACGTACCGGTCGTTTGGTTCGGGTGGCAGCTCGCCGCTTGCGCCGTTGCCGGTTCAATATGCGGATTATGCGCTGTGGCAGCGGGGCTGGCTGCGAGGAGAGGCGTTGGGGCGGCAGCTGTCGTACTGGCGCGGGCGTCTGGATGGCGCGGCGGTGCTGGATTTTCCCACCGACCGGGCGCGGCCGGCGGTTCAACGTTTCCGCGGGGCAGCAGCGTCGCTGGAGCTGCCGGGATCGTTGATTGGACAGCTGCAGGAGCTGGCGCGCGGCGAGGGCGCGACGCTGTTCATGATTTTGCTCGCCGGCTTTCAGATGGTGCTGTCGCGCTGGAGCGGGCAGGAGGATATCGTGCTGGGCTCGCCGATTGCGGGCCGGACGGCGCGTGCGACGGAGCAGCTGATAGGCCTGTTCGTCAATACGCTGGTGCTGCGGTCTGATCTGTCGGCAGACCCGAGCTTCCGCGAGCTTCTGGGCCGCGTCAGGGAGACGGCGATCGGTGCCTATGCACACCAGGATCTGCCGTTTGAGAAGCTGGTGGAGGCGCTGCAGCCGGAACGCGATCTGTCGCGCCATCCGCTGTTCCAGATCCTGTTCAATTCGCAGGAGATCGATGCGGAGGAGAGGAGGGAAGGCAGCGAGGAAGAGGCCGGGCTTGGCAGCCGCGTTGTCCCGATAGGGGGAGGACATTCGAAGTTCGACATGACGCTTTACCTGCATCGGCGCGGTGCAGGTATTTTCCTCAACCTGGTTTATAACACCGACCTGTTTGATGCGGAGACGATGCAGCGCCTGCTGCATCATTACCGCAACGCACTGCACGGTGCTGCAGGCGATCCCGGCCGGCGGATTTCATCGATCGAGCTGCTCGGCCGCGAGGAGCGGCAGGAACTGGCCGAGAAGTGGAGCGGCTCGCAGCTGAGCTATCCGCAGCAGCAGTGCCTGCATGAGTTGTTTGCGGAACAGGCGCGGCGGACGCCGCAGGCGCCGGCGGTGCGGTGCGAGGATGTCGTTCTGAGCTACGCAGAGCTGGAGGCCCGCGCGAACCGTCTGGCGCATCATTTGCGCTCGCTCGGGGTCGGGCCGGAGCGGATCGTCGGCCTGTGCGTGGAGCGTTCGGTTTCGAGCGTCGTTGGCCTCCTGGGGATATTGAAGGCGGGCGGGGCCTATCTGCCGCTGGACCCCTCCTATCCACGCGAACGTCTTGCCTACATGCTGTCGGATGCGCAGGTCTGTGCGGTGGTGACGCAGTCGGATCTTGCAGGCCGGATGCCGGCGGATGTCGGCCTGGTGTTGCTCGATAGAGCCGCTGACGAGCAGGGGCACTATCCCGCCAGCCCGCTGGAGAGCGGTGGCCGTCCGGGCAACCTGGCTTACATCATCTACACCTCCGGATCGACCGGTCGGCCCAAAGGCGTGCTGGTCGAGCATCGACAGGTCCTGAACTATGTATTCGGGATAAGGGCCCGGCTGGGGATGGAGAAGCTGGGCAATTTTGCCATGGTCCAGTCGTTCACGGTGGGATCGGCGATCACGGTGCTGTACCCGTCGCTGCTGTTTGGCGGTTGCCTGCACATCATCAGCCGCGACCGGCTGCTGGATGCGGCGAGCTGCGGGGAATATTTCGTCGAGCACGGCATCGACTGCCTGAAGATAGCCCCCTCGCATCTGTCGGCACTGACGAACGCGAGCGCCTCCAGGCGGGAGCTGCTTCCTTCGCTTGTCGTGGTCGCCGGGGAAGCCGCCAACAGCCGTTGGCTATGCGGCCTATCTTCGCTGCAGCCGTCGGGTCGGATCATCAATCACTATGGGACGACCGAGACGACGATAGGCGTGTTGACGCAGCCCGTGAGCGAGATGGGCCGGCAAGACCTCGCCAGCGTTCCGCTGGGCCGCCCGCTGCCCAACTGCCGGATATACATCCTGGACAAGTCGCTCAATCTGGTGCCGCCCGGCGTGGTGGGAGAGATCTATGTCGGCGGCGACAGCCTGACCCGCGGCTATCTCGGTCAGCCGGGAATGACGGCGGAGAAGTACATCCCGGACCCATTCAGCCGTGAGGCGGGCTCGCGTCTTTATTGCACGAGCGATCTCGGGCGCTGGCTGGCGGATGGCACGGTCCAGTATCTCGGTCGTCGCGACCATCAAGTCAAGATACGCGGCTTCCGGGTCGAGCTGGAGGAGGTCGAGGCGACGCTGCTCCTGCAGGACGGGGTGCAGCAGGCGGTAGCGGTGGTGCATACCGATCCCGCAGCGGGGCAGCGGCTCGCCGCCTATGTGGTGCCGGCCCCGGGCGCCTCGCCGGCGCCCGAGGACATCGCCCGCCGGCTGCGCGGCAGCTTGCCCGACTACATGGTCCCTTCCATGATCATGGTGTTGGCGGCGTTGCCGCGGACGGCGCACGGCAAAGTCGATCGCCGCGCGCTGCCGTCGCCCAGCGATGGATCGATCGCTTCTGCTGCCGCTGTTCGCACCTCGCCGCGCACAGCGACCGAGCAGGCGGTGGCGGAGATCTGGGGCGAGGTGCTGCGGCTTGCCCACATCGCGCCCGAGGACGACTTCTTCGCCCTCGGCGGCCACTCGCTGCTGGCAACGCAGGTCGTCGCCCGCCTGCGCGAGAGATTCCACGTCGAACTGCCGCTGCGCAGCCTGTTCGAGCGGCGCACCCTCGCCGACCTCGCAGACACCATCGATACCATCAAATGGGCCAACCACAACGCGCTCGCTGCTAACACCAATAACCACATCGAGCCCGAACACGAAGTCGGATTGATATAGCGTACGTCAGGAGTCTTGCGTGGGTAGCCGGACTGACCTTCAAAGCGAAAGAAGCGAGCTATTGTCTTTGATGTTGGCACGCGAGCCGCTGAACGCGGAGTCGAAACCCCCGCGCTATGTACCGATCGAACGGCCACCATTGCTGCCACTGTCGCATGCGCAAGAGCGCCTTCTGCTCATACACAGAGCAGATAATCTGGGATCAGCCTGGAACATACCTTTGAGAGTCCGGCTCATCGGATCATTGAATATTGATGCATTGCGGGCGAGCCTAACTGAAGTAGTCCGACGTCATGAGAGTCTTCGCACCCGCATCGGCATCCTGGAAAACGGAACCGCCGCGCAGCTGATTGACCTCGCGCGACCGGCCGAGATCCTTCGGTTCGATCTGTCGCACTATCCGGAGAGCGAGCGGGTAGCGAGGGCCGAAGCAATTACGCGCGAAGTACGCGCCCAACCTTTTGATTTTTCGGTCTCGCTTTTTCGCGTGGGACTGATCCGAATTTCAGCGATCGACCACGTATTGATTGCTGTAGTCCATCACATCGTTTCGGACGGATGGTCAATTCAGCTTCTGCGACGCGAAATCAGCACATATTACAATGCTTTCTTGCGAGGTGCATCGGCCCCACTTCCAGATCTGCCAATGCAATTCGTCGACTACGTGCTGTGGCAGAAGCAATGGCTGGAGGGGCCGATGATGGATCGGCAACTCGAATATTGGGTGGGGCGTCTGAAGAACGAAACGACGTTAGAGCTGCCCACAGACAGGCCACGCCCACGCGTGCCGAGCTATCGCGGAGCCACTCTGGAATTTCTGCTTTCTCGCGACGACGTGAAAGCGCTGACGGATTACGCCCACCGGCAACAGGCTACCCTATTCATGGTGCTCTTTGCGGCATTGAACGTGATGCTATCCGGATGGAGTGGGCAACGGAGACCTGTGATCGGCATTCCGGTCTCCGGAAGGCGCCTGAAACAGGTCGACGGCGTAATCGGCTATTTCATAAACACACTTGCGATATGCACGGAGGTCGCGGAAAAGTCCACCTTCGAGGCTTTGCTCGACGGTGTGCGCACCGCGATCATCGGTGCATTTGCCCATCAGGATCTGCCGCAAGCGGTACTCGAAGCCAAACTTAGAAATGTTCGAGACGTGGACGGCCAGCCGCTCTATCGCATACTTTTCGCATTCCAGAACTTTCCAACTGGCTCGACGCCTATCGAAGGTCTGCAACAAAGCGCGTTTCGCGCCGAAGCGACCACATCGAGGCGAGATTTGAGTGTTTTTGTGTATGAAGTCGCAGGAGGGCTTCGGATAGTCGCTGAGTACGCAGCAGATCTGTTCAATGAGTCCACGATCGAGCTGGCTCTCCGTAGATTCGAATCCATATTGGCACAAATCAAGGACGACCCTCGACGTCTGGTATCCAGCCTCCAGTCCGCCTGAGCGGAAGGTGTCTGGATCTGCAACCTCGTGATGCGAATGGGCGATAAGCCGGCGCTAGACAGGCCTGGTCGCGACAGGGTCATGACGTGCCAATAGTGCCTGTTTCAACACCTTGCCAATTATTGTCTTCGGCAAAGCGTCGATAAATTCCACGGCTGCTGGAATCTTGTAGCTGGCCAGGCGCGGTGCAAGGAACTGGTTAAGCTCGCCTATGCCGGGCGCCACCTTGCCCGGCTTCAAGACTATGAAAGCCTTGATGAGCTGACCCACCGTGGGATCGGGCAAACCGATCACGGCTACCTCAGCGACAGACGGATGCTCGGCTATCGCCCGCTCGACGTCACTTGGGAAGACATTCAGGCCGGCCGAGATGACCATGTCTTTCTTGCGGTCGACGAGCGTGAGAAATCCATCCCGATCAAGCCGGCCGATGTCGCCAGTATGAAATCGGCCGCCTCGAAAGGCCTCCGCCGTGGCTTCCGGATTGTTCCAGTAGCCCTTCATCACCTGTGGACCGGATATGCAAATCTCCCCCACCTCGCCCGGTGGAAGAACATCAACTCCGGCCTGGAGGTCGACTATTTCTATTTTGGTGTGAGATGCCGGGAAGCCTACGCTGCCCGGCGGCGTCAACACATTTCTCACGTGCCGGGCGGCAAGGGTTGCTGTTTCCGTCAAGCCATAGCCAGATCTCGGCTCCAATCCGGTGATTTCCTTGAACCTGTCCCGTATGTCCGCTGGGAAAGGGGCTCCGCCAACGCTGCAACGAAGCAAGGATGAAAGATCGAATTCGTGGACTTTGGGGTGATTTACGATAGCGGTGTACATAGTGGGCACGCCGGAGAAGAAGGCGATCTTCTTGCGATCTATGTCTCCCAGCAAACGACGAACGTCAAAGCGCAAATGCAGCACCAGTTCGTTTCCAGCCCGGACCGACTCCAGCATGGTCACGAGCCCAAAGATGTGGCTTATGGGCAAAATCATCAGTGTTTTTCTATGAGTGCCCGCGACCAACTCGCCTTGCTGCGCCGAGATGTGCAACACGGCGGAGAGATTTGCATGGGTGAGCATTGCACCTTTTGGAGAGCCGGTCGTACCACCAGTGTACTGCAACACCGCAACTTCGTCCCGGAGATCTCCGTGCGGATACGTCGTCAATCCGTTTTCGTTCGCAACAAGCTCCGAGAATTCGACTGATTGTCGTGCTTGGGGCATTCCACCGGCAGTCGATCCAACAATTGAGGAAGCGATGTCCGGTGCCAGGAAATCTTCGACGCGGCAAACAACAATTGTCTCGAGGTCGTCGAATTTCTCGTCCCAGGAGATGCGGCGATCGAGCGCTGGTACCTTCGATGTAACCAGCAGGCGGACGCCCGAGTCTGCGAGCTGATGTTTGAGTTCGCGAGGCGCCAGCAAGGGACTGATATTCACTACCCATCCGCCAGCCATCAAGACGCCAAAAAAACACACGACGTAGTGCGGAGTATTGAGCAAATGCAAACCGACAGGCGTGCCGGGTCGTACACCGAGTC
>Ga0068860_100003454_pt1 | contig 16253 bp, 11 predicted proteins | sample KBSSwiS32_FD_66597 | JGI IMG/M metagenome (GOLD analysis project Ga0068860, IMG submission 66597) | Switchgrass rhizosphere microbial communities from Kellogg Biological Station, Michigan, USA - KBS Switchgrass S3-2 | ecosystem: Host-associated > Plants > Roots > Rhizosphere > Soil ... | reverse complement strand
GGCGACGTCCTCTTCACCGGAGCGCACTTCTACCTGCCCGCGCGGCTGGACGCGGACCGGGGAAAGCTCGGAATGACGCTTCACGCGTTTCCGCTCGAGCAGGCCTCGCACCCGGGCTGGGCCGTGGCGGTGCGCCTGCCCCGCGAGGACCTCGCCGCGGTCGAGAGAGAGCTCGATCGCGCCGCGTTGGATGGGGCGCGCGTCTACTTCCAGGTCCCTCCGTCGTTCGTCCGCGTGCTCGGCCCGATCCTGGCTCGCCGCGGCGTCGTGCGGCAGCTCGCGGACTCTCCCGAAATGGTCCTCCTGGTGTGGTCGGCGGGCGATCAGAAAACCGGATGACGCGGAGGGTCCGGCCGTCGGACCTCGACGACCAGCCAGATGATCGCCGCAAGCCAGGCCGCGTAGGGAGAAAACTGAACGGGCAATTTCAGACCCCACGTTTCCGTGAAATGCCACAGCGATCCAACGGCGGTAAAGAGCCCATATGCGGGGGACGAGTAGAGGGACCCGAGGGCGACCGGCCAGACGATGTACTGGCCGCCATAGGACGGGAGAAAGACGAGGAGGCCGAGGAACAGCACCAGAGAAGCGCGAGTGAGCTCCATCTTTCGGGTCATCCAGATGAACCAGCCGACTGAAGCAAGAAAAAGAATCGAGAAGCCGATCGACGAGTAGCGAGCAAACTCGACATAACTCCACATCCCTCCGGGGCGAACCTTGCCGTGCTCGATGCCCGCCGAATAAAGAAAGACGTTTCGCATGATCGGTCGCCAGGCTGCGGCAAGCGGTAAGAACGAGAGGATGAAGATCGCGTAAGGGATCGCGACTCCCCAGACCGAGAGACCCGGCCGGCGAAGGCGACGCCAGAACAGTATTGGATGGAACGCCGTTACATGTTTGACAACCAACGAAAGGCCGAGAAGCAGGACGATCCGGGAGCGTTTTTCCCGGAAATCCGAATTCGTCGTCCAGTAGATCGCGGCCAGAAGACAAAGGATGGCGGTGCCATCGAACTGGCCGTGAAAACTCGAGACCTGGACCGAAACCGGATTCGAGAAGAACAGGAGTGCGGCCCGGCGAGACTCGGCGTCCGAAAAGCCGAGTCGCTGGCTCGCAATGCGCCAGACGAAGATCGAAGTAACCACGTCGACCGCGGTCTGCAAGAGACCGACAAGAAAGACGAAAAGGTGGACATTCGGGCGCGAGGCGGTCCAGATCCCGGCGAGAACGTAGGCCCAGAGGGGACTGTAGTTGTAACGGTTCGTCCCCGCATAGACGTTGTCGCCGTGCGCCGCAAGTTGCGCCGCCGTGAGAAACGATTGCGAGTCGAAATTCCCGCGGAACTGCGCGGCTATGGTGACCCTCAGCGTGAGAATCACGAAGAAGAGGAGAATTGCCCGTCGATGGCTGAGGAACGAAACTTCCGGCCGAAACTCCGTCATTCCTTCCGTGCCCTGGCGATCAGTGACAAACCTGCGGTCGGCGGGTTCTCCTTCTCGCGCTCCAGCATCGGCATCATCAGCTTGAACGCGAGGAGCTGACTGCGCGGCAGGACCCGGCGGCGCAGCAGCTTTCCGTTCAGCCACCAGCCGAAGATCCCGGGCCGGTTGACGAAGCGGAGGTCCTCGATCGCGAAGCCCGCCTCGCGGATCTTGCTCTCGAGCTCCGCCTTTTCGTAGCGGCGGAAGTGGCGGAGATGAACGTCGAGCGTCCCGAACAGGCTCTGGAACGCGGGGACGAGGAGCACCAGGCGACCGCCCGGCTCCAGCACCTCGTACATGTCGGCGAGCGTGCGCCGATCGTCCTCGATGTGCTCCAGGACGTTCAGGCACACCACGCTGTCGATCCGGAGCCGCCGGATCTCGTCCCGCTCCGCCGGGTCGAGGGGGAAGCGGTACGAGGCGATCCTCACGGACGGGTCGTCCCGGAAGGTGCCCTTCAAGTGCTCGAGCGCCACGGGATCGAGGTCCGACGCGACCAGGAGCTCGCGGCCGCGCAGGTGGCGGGTGATGTTCCCGAAGCCGGCCCCGATCTCGAGGACGCGGCGGCCGACCGCCCCGTCGAATCGCGAGACGAGCCACCGGTTGTAGGGCTCGAGGCGGGACATGCGCACGAGCGTGACGTGCCCGACGTTGCGGGGGTCCTCGGACTCGCGCAGGTTGTGGCGAACGATCGTCGCGACGGCGGACACCGCGTCCTTCCAGCCGATCTTCTTGCCCTCGTCGTAGGTGCGCCCGTAGTACGAGATGGGCACTTCGAAGATCCGGTAGCCGCGCCGCGCCACCTTCGCCGTGATCTCGGGCTCGATCCCGAAACGGCGCGACTCGATCGTGAGCGACTGGACGACCTCGCGCCGGAACATCTTGTAGCAGGTCTCCATGTCCGTCAGGTTCAGGTTCGTGAACATGTTGGACAGGAGCGTGAGCAGCCGGTTGCCGACGGTGTGCCAGAAGTACAGGACTCGCCGCGCGCCGCCCCCCAGGAACCGCGAGCCGTACACGACGTCGGCGTGGCCGTTCTCGATCGGCTCCAGGAGCTTCGGGTACTCGCGCGGGTCGTACTCGAGGTCCGCGTCCTGGATGACGACGACGTCGCCGGTCGCGTAGCGAAAGCCCACCGAGACCGCCGCGCCCTTGCCCTGGTTCTTCGGCTGCAGGAAGACGCGGACACCGTCCTTGCCCTCCATCTCGCGGAGGATCTCCCGCGTTCCGTCGGTCGACCCGTCGTCGACGATCAGGATTTCCTTCTCGATCGGCACGGCGGCGACCTGCGCGACGATCTGGCGGATCGTCTCGGACTCGTTGTACACGGGCATGACCACCGACAGCTTCATCGAGGTACCTTCCCCCGATTGTCGTCCAGGCGACCCGCGGTCCGGAGAATTTTTCGCTCGACTCGAGGAGCCGTGCGGGAGGGGCTCGGAAGCTCGAAGAGATCGATCGAGTAACCGACGCGCCCCACCGGCCGCCCGTGCGACGCGATTGCCGCGTTCAGCGAGCGGAGCGCGGCGGCGAGGCGATGGTCGCCGTGGTAGTCGTGGAATTCGGGTCCGACCGCGAGGTGGAACGCCGAAATGGCGACCAGCCCCGGGCGGACCTGCGGGTCGGCCGCGAAATCCGGCAGCCCCGTTCGGAAGTGCACGTCGTCGCCGCCGAAGTAGACGATCGTCGCGGCGGGCGCGTGACGCCGCGTGAGCTCGCGCGCCAGGCGCTTCAGGTCCAGCCCCCAATCGACGTTGGAGTCGGACAGGATGCGGCGCCCTTCGACCGGGCCGCCGGCGAGCGCATTGAAGTAGGAGAGCTCGTGCGGGTGGATCCGCAGGAGGTCGACCGCGGAGAGCGCCGGGAGGAGAGCGAGAGCGGCCGCGGCGAGCGACGTCCGGCCGCGGGCGCGCGCGTTCCCGGCGAGCCGGGCGAAGACGGCCGCGCCGCAGAGCGCCAGGAAAGGATAGACCGGCAGCAGGTGCCGGATCCCGATGTTGTAGGCGGATCCGATCGACGACAGGAAGAGAATCACGACCGGAAGCAGGAAAAGACGCGCCTCCTCCGAATAGGCGGCGCGGCGGCGGACCAGGGAAACGAGGACGACGAGCGTGACCGCGAGGAACGCGACCGTGCTCTTCAGCGCGAACGCCACGAAGAAGTACGCCGGGAAGCCGTGCACGGAAGTCTTCCCGGCCAGGAAGTTGACCCCCCCGCCGACCGCGCTCTGCCGGACGACCGAGGCGAGACCCCCGAGATAGTGCGCGAGGGGCCGGGAGACCGGAACGAGCGACTCGATTGCCCCCGACAGCCGCGGAGCGCCGCGCCCGGCCACCATCTCGTGGATGACCTGGCGCTGCTGCTCCGGGTCCATCCGGGCCGTGAGCGGAGCGTAGATCGCGAGCACCACCACGAGCGCGCCGGCCGAGATCGCCGCGAAGCGGGCGACCGCGAGCAGGGCCGCGCGGCCGGGCCGCTCCTCCCGCCGCGCCGCGATCAGGAACTGCACGAGGAGGATCGGGAGGAGCAGGATCGCCGAGAACTTCGTGGCCAGGGCGAGGCCCAGTGCGAGCGACGCGGCGGCGATCCGGAGCGCGGTCGGCCGGCGGCGGGCCGCCTCCGCCGCGGCGACCGCCAGGAGGAAACCGAGCGCGGCGCCGACGTCGGTGTGGACCACGCCCGCGTGCGCGATGAAGTTGGGATCCAGAGCGACGAGCGCCAGTGCGAAGAGCGCCGGGGCCGCGCCGTACCGGACGGCCGCGGCGGCGAAAACGGTTGCGAGCAGCACCGCGAGGACCCACCGGAACGGCGCGCGCGCCGCCGCGGCGATCGCGTCGGGAGAGACCTTGTTCTCGAACAGGAACGCGTGGCCGTATTCCGTGAACCGCGTGCCCATCGGGATGCTCGCGGGCGCCGGGGCCAGCGGAAGCGAGTGCAGCGCGAGCCCCGCGAGCGTCTTGGCGACCGGGGGGTGCTCGATGTTGACGATCGCGTTGCGCCCCGAGACCTCCAGCCAGCCCGAGAGGATGTGCACGGGCTCGTCCGCCGAAAGGGAGTCGTCGCGGGCGTGGTCCCGCACCAGGTGAACCGAGAGGAGGACGAGGGCCGCGGCGGCCGCCGCCGTCGCCGCCCGTTGGAGGCTCACCGCTCGGGGGTCGTCGGACGGCTCAGGCCGGGTTCTCCCCCGCCGGCGCCTCGCGCGTGGGCTCGGCGGGACGCGCCGGGGCGGGCGCGGGGAGGTGAGCGCGCGGCGCGAACGAGTGCTTCATGAGCGCCCCGAGCGCCGAGAATCCGTCCTTCATCCGGATCTTCTTGCCCTCCGCCTGCGAGCGGCCGAAGTAGGAGATCGGGACCTCGAAGATCCGGAAACCCGCGCGGGCGACCTTGACGGTGAACTCCGCGTCCACGCCGAACCGCTTCGACTCGAGGTCGAGCGCGGGCACGACCCTCCGGTGAAACGCCTTGTAGCAGGTGGCCATGTCCGTCAGGTTCAGGTTGGTGAAGACGTTCGAGATCAGGGTCAGCAGCCGGTTCCCGACGGTGTGCCAGAAGAACTGGACCCTCCGCTCGGAGCTGCCGAAGAACCGGGACCCGTAGACGACGTCGGCGCGGCCCGCCTCGATCGGCCGCAGGAGCGCGGCGTACTCGGCCGGGTCGTACTCCAGGTCGGCGTCCTGGATCACGAGGACGTCCCCCCGCGACTGCTCCAGCGCCGTGCGCACGGCGCGGCCCTTGCCCATGTTGCGCGGATGGAGGAACACGCGGACGCCCGCCTTGCCGTCCCAGCGCTGCAGGATGTCCCGCGTACCGTCGACGGAGCCGTCGTCCACCACCACGATTTCCTTCTCGATCGGCACGGCCGACACGAGCCGGAGGATCTCGTCGATGGTCCGGGCCTCGTTGTAGACGGGGATCAGGACGGACAGTTTCACGGTGTCACTCCATGATAAGCGGACGCGGACCTTTAGAATGAGGCGAATGCGATCGCGCCGGGCGGTCTTCGTCCTCGGCCTCGCGGCGGCGATCGCGGTCGGCGCCCTCCTCCGGCTCTCGACGTACCGGCAGCTCCAGGACGGAACGCGCACCCGCGCAGTGTCCGACGACGACTACTACCACCTGCGCCGCGCGCGGTTCGCGGTCGCCCATTTCCCGAAAACGATCCTCTTCGACCCGCTCATGAACTTCCCCGCCGGCGGCGTTTCGATCTGGCCGCCGCTCTTCGACCTCGCGCTCGCGCTTCCGACCCGCGTCCTCCACGGGCCCGACGCCCCGGGGCCCGCGCTCGAGCGCGAAGCGGCGTGGGTCCCGCTCGCCTTCGCGGCCGGCTCGATCGTGCTGGCGGGACTCCTCGGGCGCCGCCTGTACGGGCCGGCCGCCGGCGCCGCGGCCGCGCTCTTCACGGCGGTCGCGCCGGGACACCTCCTCTGGTCGCAGTACGGCCACGTCGAGCAGCACGTCGCGGAGTCCTTCTTTGGCCTGGCCGCGCTCCTGTCCTACGTCGCCAGCCGCGACGCGGACGGGGCACGGGACACGGGACAAGGCACACGAAAGAGCTGGCGGCGCGAGGCGGCCGCGGGCGTCGTGCTGGCGCTCGCGGTGCTCGCCTGGCAGGGGGCGGTCTACTGGGGTGCGATCTTCGCGCTCGCGCTCTTCCTCGAAATGCTGCTCACCCGGAGGTCCGTCTTCCGCGCTGCGGCGCTCACGCTCGGCCTCGCGGCGGCGATCGTCGCCGCGGCCACGGCCGCCTGGACCCGCGGCCTCCCGATGCCGTTCACCTACGTGTCCTTCGGGTTCTTCCAGCCGCTGTTCCTCGCGGCGCTCGCGGCGGGCACTATGGTATTGGATACTATAGTTTGCCTGGCGCGCCGGTGCCTTCCCCCGGGCGGCCTCCCGGGGCGCGCCGCTCTCCTCGTCCTGGCGCTCGGCGTCGTCGTTCCCTTCACGCCCGACCTCGCGCGGAGCGCCGCGGGAGGGATCGGGTACGTCGCCGGCCGGACGCAGGAGGTCTCGGGACACGGCGGCTACGTCTCCTACCCCACCGCGTGGCTGAAGGGGATCTTCGAGGCGCGGCCGCTCTTCGCGGACGGCTTTGCACTCCCGGCGAAACACCTCTCGCTCGCGCTCTTCTTCGCGCCGGTCGCGATCCTCGTCTGGGGCCGACGGGCGCTCGTGCGGCGGCGCACCGGAGTCCACGTGGTCCTCGTGATCTGGGGTGTCGTGACGCTTTTCCTCGCGCTGTCGCAGCGCGTGAACGAGTACTACGCGGTGCCGCTCTGCGCTTGCGCGCTCGTCGAGGCGGCGCGCCGCACCGCGGCCTGGGTCCGCCGCTGGTCCTCGCGAGACCGCCGGCCGCCGCGCCCCCGCATCGCGGGCCTCGCGGGCCTGGTCCTCGCGCTTCCCATGGCCGCGGGCGTGGTCGAGGAGGTCCGAAGCGATCACGTCGCCGGCTCCGACCTCTTCGCGACTCTGGGCTGGATGCACGACCGCATTCCTCACCGCGTCGACCCTTACGATCCGCGGCTCCTCGGGCCGGCCCGCGACTCCGCCGTCGTCCCGGACGCCCGTGCAGTGCTCGCCCCGTGGTCGCTCGGCCACCTCCTCCTCTACGAGGCGGAGCTGCCGGTCGTCGCGAACAACTTCGGATACGGATTCCTCGACTCGATCCGGTTCTTCCTGGCGACGTCCGAAGCCGAGGCGCTCGCGATCGCGAAGGCGCACCGCGCGCGGTGGGTCCTCGCGGCGGACCTGACGCCGCGCGTCAACGACTACGCGCAATACCTGGGCCGCCCGCCGCTCCTCCGCGCGACCGCGGACGGCCTCGCCGCCCAAGGCGCGTACTTCCAGACGATGCAGGCGCGTCTCTACGACTTCGACGGAAAGGGAGGGGACGCCGCGGGATACCTGGTCGAGCCCACGCCTTCGCTCCGACTCGTCTTCGCGTCGCGGACGGGCACGTGGCGGGCCGGCCGCTTCGTCGCGCGGTGGAAAGTGTTCGAAATCAGCGAAACGCGGTCCCCTATCCCCTAGCGCGGACCGCTCGTCGCCCACGCCCGATCCGCCTGCCGCTTCTCGAGCGGCGTCGCCGCGGAGTCGACGACCGCCCGAAGCTCGGCGCGCGCGGCGTCGCGCCCGGAATAGTCCCCGTAGATCGCGGCGCGCAGGAGCCGCGCCGGATAGGAGAGCGCGGGGGGCCGGGCGACCGCGATCGCGAGCGGCAGGAGGCCCAGCAGAACGGTGATCGGCGCCCGCGGGGAAACCGGACGCGCCGCGGCGAGCGCCGCTCCGAGAGCGAAAGCGGCCGCGAGGAGCGGGATCGCCAGGGCGGGGAGCGGCGGCAGCCCGACGGCGGTGCCCAGGTTCGGGGCGGCCCACCCGTGCGCGAGGAACCAGGCCGACGCGGTCGCCGGCGGGAAGGGGAAGTCGAGCGGGAAGTTGGGCCACGAAAACGTGGCGAGCACGTGGCCCGCGGCCGAGAAGACCACGGCGGCCGCGAAGAAGCCGCGCGACACCGGGGTGCCGAGCGCGAAAGGCAGCGACGCCGCGGTCAGGAAGAGGAGCGGAAGGAGGTAGCGGCTCCCGAAGGCCCAGCCGCCGTGCCAGTTGGGATACGCAGTCAGAAGCAGGAACGCGGAGGCCGACGCGACGAGCGCGAACACCGCGTCGGCGCGCTCGCGCTTCGAGCGCAGCCACCGCGCGAAGCCCGGCCCCGCCCAGAAGAAGAACGGCGAAAAGAGCAGGATCCCGCGCGCCGGATGGAAGAAGTACGCCACCGCGACCTTCGGGTCCGGAACCCCGAACCCGAAGAACCTCCGGCCGGCCAGCTCCGCGTACGCCGGATAGGCCTCGCGCGCGTAGGAGGGGATGAACGGCGACCCGAAGCAGATCGCCTGGTACGCGAGGACGAGGCCGAGCGGAACCGCCGCGCCCGCCGCGAACAGCAGGAACCGCCGCGCGCGGCGCTCGCCCGACGGCGGGAAGGCGGCGCGCACGGCGAGCGCGAGAGCCACCGGCGCCATCGTGTACTCGGAGATGGCAGCCCAGCCGGCGAGCAGCCCCGCCGCCACGCCGGCCAGGGTCCGGCCCCGTCCGCCCTCCGCGGCCTCGCTCGCCGTCAGCGCATCCCAGGCGAGGAAGAGGAGCGCCGCGGTCCACGCGTGTCCGAAGAACGACCGCGCGTAGTACAGGTACGGAGACCCGAAGCCGACGGCGAACGTCACGAGCGGCGCGACCGAGCGCCACTCGGGCCTCCGGTCGAGCCGGCGGGCGAACCGGGCGAGCGCGGCGGCGCAGACGAGCGACACGGTCAGGAACCGCAGCAGCACGAAGATGCCGGCGGTCGGGGACTGCGGGCGCGGCAGGAAGACCCGCAGGAGCGCGTACACCGGAATGGCCGCGAGCGACAGCCCCGGCGCCTTGTTCGAGTACAGGCGGCCCCCGGCCGCGGCCTTGTCCTCGTGGTCGCCGAGAGCCGCGAGCTCGCCATCGATCGCGAACGAGCCGGTCTCGACGAACGCCACGACGGTCTGGAACCTCGAGAGCTCGTTCGGGTTGAAGAAAGGGGGGAAGAAGCCCGAAAAGTACGCGCAAAAGAGGAGGAAGGCGCCGACGACCCAGGCGCTCGCGCGGGACGGGTTCAAGCCTCCAAGTGTAAGGTTGAACTTACAATCGAGCCATGTCGCGCCGGCGCGTCCTTTCCGGCCTCGCCGTCGCAATCCTGTTCGCCCTTCCCCTTCTCCCCGAGATCCTGGGCTCTCGCCGCCTGGTTTTCCGGGACGCGCACATGACGCACTGGCCGTGGCGGCGGGTCGCAATGGGGATGCTCTCTTCGGGCCACGCGCCCTTCGTCAACGAGACGGCGTCCGGCGGCCAGCCGTTCCTCGCCAACCCGAACGCGGTCCTCCTCTATCCCACCGTGCTTCTCGAAAAGGTCTTCTCGCCGGCGGCCGCGTTCAACCTGCACTACCTGCTCCACATCCTGTGGGCGTTCTTCGGGGCGCGCGCTCTCGCCGCCAGGCTCGGCCTGTCGGAGGGCGGCGCGTTCTTCGCCGGCGTGGCGTTCGCTTTCTCCGGGACGATGCTGTCGTACGGCTCGGCCTTCGCCAATGCCGGACCGGCCGCGGCGTGGCTGCCCTGGTGCGTCGCCGCGGCAATCGACGTCGCGAGGTCCGAGAATGCACGGGGACTCCTGGCCGCGTCCGCCGCCGCCGGCCTCGCGTTCGGACTGCAGCTCCTGGCGGGAGAGCCGGCAATCTCGCTTCTCACGGTCGCCGCAGCCGCGGTCGCGGCGCTCGCCTTCGCGCTGGCGGACGACGAGGCACGGCTGGCCCGCCTCGGCCGCGCCGCCGCGGGCGGGATGGTTGCGGGACTGCTGGCCGCGGCGATCGCGGCGCCGCTCCTTCTGCCGCTGGTGCAGGTCGTCCCGCTCACGTATCGCGGCCAGCACCTCTGGTCCGAGCGGGCGTTCGGCGCGTCGCCGTTCGCCTCGTGGCGCGTCATGGAGTGGTTCTTTCCCCGCTTCGGCGGCGATCCCGGGTCGCTCGGCCCCGGCGCGCACTGGCAGTACCGGCTGCACGAAGGCGATCTCGTCTACATCTGGTCGGTGACCTTCGGCGTGCTTCCGCTCCTCGCGATCGCCCTCGCCGCCCTCAGACGGACGTTCTGGACGAAGCGGACCGTCGTCCTCGCCGCCGGAGGCCTCCTCGCGCTTCTCTTCTCCCTCGGCTTCGCGTTTCCGCTCTACCGGCTGCTCTACTCCGTGGAGTTTCTTCGCCGCCTGCGCTACCCGATCAAGTTCTACCTGCTGACGACGCTCTGCGTCGCGATGCTCGGCGGTTTCGGGATCGACGCCCTGCGCCGGCGGAGGCCCGGAAGGATCGACGCCGTGCTGCTCTTCGTAATCTTCGCGGCGTTCGTCGCGGCGTACGTTTCGGCGGGACCGGGCGGTCTCCTCGACCGCGCCGTGCTTCCCCACCTCGACGGGCTCGGCCCCGCCCCCGGGACGCTCCTCCCCGCGATCCGCCACTCGTTCCAGGGGGACGCCCTGTTCGGCGCCGGCGCCGTTCTCGTGCTCGCGATCGTGCTCTTCCCGCGGGGGCCGGCGCGGGGCCGCGCCCACGTCGTGGGCCTCGCGGCGCTTCTCCTCGCGCTGCCGGGGGGACTTCCCCTGTTCGTCTCCGCCGACCGCAAGGATCTCGGCCGCGACCCCGCCCTTCTCTCCGTGATGAAGGGGGCCGGCCGCCTCTACGTCTCACCGGAACTGGCGAAGCTGCCGGCCTTCGCGTCCCCGGAACATCCGGAGCTCCCTCCCACGTACGCGAAGCTTTCCCGCGTCCAGGTCGAAGAGCTGATCCCCGCGACCGGCGCCCCCTTCGGCGCCCGCTATCTCTTCGACGAGGACCCCGACGGCTCGTACGGGTGGGTCAACCGCATCGCCGGTGAAGTTCTCACCGCGTCGCACCCGGAGGAGCGCTCGCGCCTCCTCGCGGCCTTCGGTGCGCGCTGGGTCCTGGGCCCGGCCGAGGAGCCGGCCCCGGGCTTCCGGGCGATAACGGGTTTTTCGGTCGCGGGCCGCCGGCTCGAGCTCCACGAAGCGCCGCGGCCGACGCCCGAGCTCCGCTGGGCCGGCCGCGAAATCCGGCGACCGTCCCTCTCCGGAGCGCTCGAGCTCGTGCGGTCCGACCTCTTCCGGCCGGCGACCGACGTCGTCCTTCCCGGGCCCGCCGCGCCCTCCGCCGGAGGATTCGCGCCCGCGCGCGTGACGGTCACGACGCTCGCGCCGGAGCGCGCGGCCGCGGACGTCGACGCGCTCGCCCCCGGACACGTCGTGTTTTCGCGCACGTTCTTTCCGAGCTGGAAGGCGAACCTCGACGGGGCGCCGGCCCGGGTTCTCCTCGCGAACGGCCGCGACGTCGCCGTCGCGGTGCCCGCGGGCCGCCACCGGGTCGAGTTCTTCTGGGACCCGACCTCGTTCCGGACCGGCGTGGCGCTGCAGCTCGTCGCGCTGCTCGCCGCGCTCGCGATCGGAATCGCCGAGCTCCCCCGCCGCCCGCGCCGCGCTCCCCGGGCGCCGGCGCCCGCGTCCGCCTGAGTTCGGAGACTCGTGACTACTTCAGAGGCCGAGCTCCGGCAGGAGGCCCAGGTGCGCGAGCAGCCGCGCGTAGATGTCGGGGCGGCAGCCGTTCAGCGGAATCACCCCCCAGGCGTAGACGAGCGAGACCGCGACGTAGGGCGCGAAGATCCACCGGAACGCGCGCGTGTCGATCAGGTCGCGGAACCCGACGACGAGCGCGAACGGCGCCATGGCGAGGAAGTAGCGGCTCCAGTCCTCCGTCGAGATGAAGAGGTGGAGCGCGAGCTCGAAGACGCAGTACCAGAAGATCACCGGGAACGGGCGGAGGCGGGACGTCCCCACGGCGTACGCGAGCGCGAGCAGGATGTGGAACTCGACCTGGTGGTAGAGCCCTTTCCGGAAGAGCTCGGGGAGAAAACCGAAGGGCCGGAAGATCGACATCTTGTCGCCGTGCTGGGAGAAGTACTCCAGGAAGTTCCCGGTGCGCGAGGCGCAGAAGAGGAAGTAGGCCGCAAGCGCCGCCGGAACGAGCAGGAGCCACAGCAGCTCGCGCCACCGCCGCCGCTGGAGCAGCACCATCGCGAAGGCGGGCGCGATCATCAGGCCCGAGATCCGCGTCAGCGTCGCGAGAGCGCCGGCGGCCGACGCGCGTCCGATCTTCGCGCGCTCGAAGAGGAAGATCGCGGCGAGCGTCAGCGCGATGTAGACCGCCTCGGTCGAGCCGGTCGACCGGTAGAGGAGCCATCGCGGCGGCAGGAAGAGGAAGACGAGCGTCAGCCAGGCCGGCGACGCGAGCTTCCAGACGTCGCGGCAGAGCCGGTAGAAGAGGAGCGTCGCCGCGCACGTCGCGAGCACCGAAACGAGGAGGAGCGCGGGCTGGTATCCCACGAACGAGAACGCACGCACGAGCAGCGGATAGACCGGCAGGTGGCGCAGGAAGTACGTCGGCGTGTGCACGTAAGCGAGGAGCGGGTTGTCCGGCGCGATCCGGTAGAGAGTCCGCGCGACCGTCAGGTAGTCGGGAGCGTCCCAGAACCGGTAGACGTCGGACATCTTCCCGAGGAAGGGGGCATAGACGAGGAACGAGCCCGCGACCGCGGCCGCGAGCAGCAGGATCTCCGGGCGGACCCGCGTTCGGGTAACGGGCTCGGCGCTCACGGTCGCTCCGGCGTGCGTGTCCGGCGGATTTCGAGCAGCAGCCAGAGGAGGACGCTCCACCAGACGCCGTGCCAGCCCGGCAGGTGCGGGATCGGAAGCCCGAGTCCGTCCGGGGAGCCGAGGAAGAACGCCGATACGACGAGCGTGAAGGCAGCATAACCGACGCCGCCGTAGAGCGATCCCAGCGCGATCGGCCAGACGAAGTAGTACTCCACCACCCCCGGAACGAAGAGGAGGAGGACGAGAAAGAGCAGGAGCGACGCTCGGCCGATCTCGACTTTTCGAAAGGCGACGATCGCGCCGAGGGCCGCGGCGAGCAGGATCGCGGTCGGCGCCCACTCCGGAAGACCCGGCAGCTTCCGGAGCATCGCGGTGCCGTAGTCCTCGGAGAGGCTGCGATAGCGGAAGACCCCCTCGACGACCGCGTCCCGCGAGGCCCAGTAGGGCGCGAGCGACGCGAAGAAGAGCCCGAACGGCAGGAGGACTTCGAGCGGAATCCGCTTCGGGCGCTCCCGCCGGAACGCGAACAGCAGCGGGTGAAAGAAGGCAACGTGCTTGACCAGAAGCGATCCGGCGAGCGCCAGCGACGTGCCGGCGCGACGCTCCGGCTCGCGGCCCGCCAGCCAGACCGCGACCAGCAGGAACAGGATCGCGACGTTGTCCCACTGGAGGTGGAAGCCGGTCACGAAGACCGACACGGGGTTGGCGAAAAAGAGGAGAGCCGCGGCCGCGGCGCGGTCGGACGGCCGGCCCAGCCGGTCCCGCGCGATGCGGAAGACGCCGTACGCGGTGAGGGCGTCCGTCAGCAGAAGGAGGCCGCCGACCGCCTTTTCGAAGGGAACGCCGATCGGGGCGGCCGCTTTCGACACGCCGAGGACGGCGAATGCCCAGAGCGGCGAGTAGTGGTACGGGGCGTCGCGATAGAGCCCTCCGCCCCGGGGCGCCTGCTCGACGAACTGTCGATACGTCCCCATGTCCCAGTTGTCCCGGAACGCCGACAGCCAGGTGATCCGGATGACCGCGGCGGCGACGAATCCCGCGGCGAGAAGGAAGCGCCGGCCTCGAGTCGTCACGTCTCTTTCCGGCGCGCCCGAGGCACCGGCCGCGCCTTCGGGACCCTCCGGTAGACGATCTCGGTCGCGATCGCCGAGACCGCCACCCAGAAGATGCCCACGGTGAAGCCCGCGACGACGTCGGTCGTCCAGTGGACGCCGAGGTACACGCGCGACGCCATGATCGACAGGATCGCCACCAGCGCGCCGGCGACCGCCGCGATGCGCGGCCCGCGGCGCTCCGTCAGGTGAAAGACGACCGCGGCGAGGCCGCCGTAGAAGACGGTGCTCATCGTGGAGTGGCCGCTCGGGAAGCTGTAGGTGTGCTCGGTCACGAGCGCGGGCCAGAGATCCGGACGCGCGCGGTGGAACGTGATCTTCAAGAGCGCGTTCAGGACGAATCCTCCCGCCACCGAAAAAAGGAACAGGAGCGCAGAGACCCAGTGCCCCTTCGCCCGCAGGACGAGCGCCAGGAGGATCGTGGCGGGAATCAGGAAGAGGTGGCTTCCGAAAAAGGACACGAGGACCGCGAGGTTGTTGCGAAACGGGGTCTCGAGTCCGCGGACGAAGAGCGTGACCTCGCGGTCGAGCGGCCCGGCGCGGGCCGTCAGGAAGACCTCCCGCGCCAGCAGTCCGAAGACGACGACGATCGCGGCGGAGAAGAGAAGCCCGGCGACGAGGGAGATGCCGACGGCCTGCAGCCGGTTCACGACGAGGTCGAAGAACCCGGGCTGCCGGCGGGGTGGCTCGGGCGCCGGCCCTTTCAGGACTTCCATCGAACCTCTCCCGAGAAACTCCAGCGGCGTTCCGGGTTCCAGACGCCGGCGGGCGCCCGGTCGGCGGTGACCTCGAACCGCAACACGTCCCGGCGGTAGTCGTAGGGAGAGCCGTCCCGGGCGTGGACCGCGGCGTCCACCGAGTAAACGCCGGGCGCGAGGTCGAGCGACGGGATGTCGAGGACCGCGGTCGCGCCGCCGGCGAGCTCTCCGGCGACGAAGCCGTCGATCGCGGTGTTGGAGCCGAAGACCGGGGCGCCGGCCACGGTCGCGATGCCGAAGCCGAAAACGAAGTCGGAGAGCGGCGCGGCGGCTTCGATCTCCATCGCGAGGCGCGCCGGCGCCCCCGACGCGATCCGCGAGACCGGCCGGCCGCCGCCGTCCAGGAGCCGCACGGCAGCGAGCGTCGCCTGTCCCGAGCCGATCCGGCCGGACGATCCCGCCGCCCGAACGGACGCCGGCGCCGCGCGGCGCTCCGCCTCGTGGACCGCGACGCGCTCCCGGTAGAGGGCAATGGTCTCCCCCGCCGGACCGTCGGCAGCGAGGCGGCCGCCGTCCAGCCAGAGCGCGCGGCGGCAGCGCTCTCCGACGAGGGTGAGGTCGTGCGAGACGAGGACGAGCGTCTTGCCGGCGCGCTCGAACTCCGCGAACTTCTCGAGGGACCGGCGCGCGAACGCCTCGTCGCCGACCGCGAGGACCTCGTCGACCAGGAGGACGTCCGGATCGGAGTGGGCCGCGATCGAGAACCCGAGCCGCACCGCCATGCCCGAGGAGTAGGTCTTGACCGGCGCGTCCAGGAAGTCCTCGATCTCGGCGAATCGGACGATGTCGTCGAACCGCGCCGCGATCTCTTTGCGGGTCAGCCCGAGCAGCAGTCCGGCGATCTCGACGTTCTCGCGGCCCGAGATCTCGGGGTGGAAGCCGGCCCCCAGCTCGAGGAGCGCGGCGAGCCGGCCGCGCACCGCCACGGTTCCCGACGTGGGGCGCAGGATTCCGGCGAGGACCTTCAACAGCGTGGACTTGCCGGAGCCGTTCGGCCCGACGATGCCGACGGCCTCCCCCGGCGCGACCTGGAACGAGACGTCGGTCAACGCGGGCACGCCCTCGTCGGGCGAGAGCGCCCGGCCCGGACGTCCCGAGAGGAGGGCGGACTTGAACGTTCCGACCGAGCGCTTCCGCCCCCACCGCCGGTAGACCTTCGTCAGCGCCTGGACGTCGACGGCGGGGTCCGTCATGCCTCTTCCGCGACCGAGTCGCGCAGCCGCCCGAACACGGCGGAGCCCGCGGCGAGCGCGGCCGCGGTCCAGGCGGCCATGCCGGCCCACGTCGCGGCCGGGATCGCCCGGTAGAAGAAAGCGCTCTCGTGGATCCCGACGAAGAACGGTACGAAGGGGTTCAGCCGCAGCACTGCCCGGTACCGTTCGGGGACCGATTCGATCGGATAGAGCACGGGGGTCAGGAAGAAGGCGAGCGTCAGCAGGTTCGCGAGCAGGTCCCGGACGTCGCCGAAGTGGACCGCGAGAACCGACACGAGAAGTGCGATCCCCAGGACGAGGAACGCGAGCAGGAGGAGCACGACGGGAAGCTGCAGCGCCGCGAGTCCCGGGCGGATGCTCCCCGTCAGGGCCGCGACGAGCACCGCGGCCGCCAGGATCGGGAGAGCGAGCAGCAGGTGGGCGAGGCGCGCTCCCGTGGCCATCGCCGGGAACACCTCGGG
>Ga0068860_100003449_pt1 | contig 16260 bp, 13 predicted proteins | sample KBSSwiS32_FD_66597 | JGI IMG/M metagenome (GOLD analysis project Ga0068860, IMG submission 66597) | Switchgrass rhizosphere microbial communities from Kellogg Biological Station, Michigan, USA - KBS Switchgrass S3-2 | ecosystem: Host-associated > Plants > Roots > Rhizosphere > Soil ... | reverse complement strand
CGCGCGGCGTCGTCGCCGCGGCAGGGGAGGGCGACGATGACGCCGGGCAGGTCGCGCAGCACGGCCAGGCTGTCGTCGTTGTGGAAGTGGCCGCCGAAGCCCTTCTGGTACCCCAGCCCGGCGACGCGGACCACCATCGGGTTCTTGAGCTGGCCCGAGGAGAAGAAGGAGAGGGTGGCGGCCTCGCCGCGGAGCTGGTCCTCCGCGTTGTGCACGTAGGCGAGGAACTGGATCTCCGGGACGGGGAGCAGGCCGGCCAGGCCCGCGCCCAGCGCCATCCCGAGGATGGTCTGTTCGTCCAGCAGCGTGTTGAAGACGCGCCGCGGCCCGACCTTGGCCCACAGCCCGGCGGTGACGCCGTAGACGCCGCCCTTCTGCGCCACGTCCTCGCCGAAGACCAGCAGCTCCGGGTACTTCTGCACCAGGTCGTGCAGCGCCATCCGGATGGCCTGGCCCAGCGGGCGCGGCCGGTCGCTCTCGGGCGGCGGCGGGCCGTAGCCGGCGCGCTCGGCCTCGGCGGTGACCTTGTCCTGGCGCGAGGGGGCGATCGCCGCCATCACCGCGTCGCGCGTGCGCAGCTTGGGCCGCTTCACCGCCTGCCCGGAGGCCTCGTTCACCCGCCCCCGGGCGCGCTCCAGCATCGCCCCCAGCCCGGCGCGGTCCAGGGCCCCGCTCGCCAGGAGCCGCCGCGCACAGAGGAGCACCGGGTCCGCGGCCTCGGCGGCGGCCAGCTCCGCGGGGTCGCGGTACTCGGCGTCCGCGTCGCTGCCGGCGTGCCCCCACAGCCGCGCGCAGCGCAGGTGCAGGAAGGCGGGCGCGCGGCGGTCGCGGCAGTGGGCCACCGCCTTCGCGGTCACCTCGCAGGTCGCCTCCAGGTCCGTCCCGTCGGCCTGGAAGTACGCCAGGCCGGGGAGCGCGCGCGCCCGCGCCTCCACCCAGCCCGGCGGCGTGCGGACAGAGATGCCCAGCCCGTTGTCCTCGCAGACGAAGAGGGCGGGGACCGGGAGCTTCTGGAAGGCGGCCCAGCCGGCGGCGTTGAGCGCGCCCAGGGCGGTGGAGTGGTTGAGGGAGGCGTCCCCGAACGAGCAGACCACCACCGCGTCCTTGGGGTACGGGCAGGGGACGTTGAGCCGGTGCGCGCGGTCGATGGCCACCGCCAGGCCCACCGCCCGCGGCAGGTGCGAGCTGATGGTGCTGGTCTGCGGGAGGACGCCCAGCGGCACCGAGCCGAACACCTTGTGGCGCCCGCCGGAGATCGGGTCGTCGGCGGAGGCGGTGAGCGACAGGAGCAGGTCCGTCACCCCGTCGTGGCCCTCTCGCTGGCGCGCCCGCTCCAGGTACAGCGCGCCGGAGCGGTAGTGGAGGAGGGCGGGGTCGGTGAGCCGGGTGAGCCGCCCGAGCGCGGCGTTGCCCTCGTGGCCCGCGGAGCAGATGGTGTAGTAGCCCTGGTTCCGGGCGCGCAGCTCGTGGGACTCGACGTCCACCAGCCGGCAGAGCAGCTGGGACTCGAAAAGCTCCAGGTACTCCCTGGGTGTCAGTGTCCGGTCGGAAGCCGTGGGCGGCGGTAGATCAAGGATTTCCTTGACTGTGAGGTCGAGGAGCCTCTGGACGGATTGCCGCGCGCGTTCGAGCGACATGGCGCCGTTCATAGCAGGCGCGGTACACGAGCGCGGTGTTCGCGGTGCCAGACACCATCGAGCGGCGCCCCCCCGCCTCCGGGCGGGACCTGGCGGAGCTGCGCGTGGAGCTGGGCAAGGACCTGCCGGAGCCGCTGTCCGCGCTGCTGGCGGAGGCGGACGGCCTGCAGGGCTGGCTGGAGCCGTCCGGCGCGTACCTCTCGCTCTACACGGCGGAGGAGATCGTCCTCATCAACCGGATGTTCCGGATGAACGTGGCGGGGGCGCAGCAGCTGTTGATCTTCGCTTCGGACGGCGGGCGGAAGCTGGCGGCGTTCGACCTCAAGGTCCACCCGGCGACCATCGTCGGGCTGCCCTTCGAGCTCAAGGAGGTCCTCTTCCGCTGCGGCACGCTGGAGGAGCTCCTGGACCGGCTGCAGCGGTCCGGCTGGGAGGCCGAGGTGCACCTCTCCAACCTCTAGGCCTAGACCAGGACGTCGAGGCGCCCGAGGAGGAAGTCGCGCGCGACGGTCATGTCGTGCACCTCGTCCGGGCCGTCGGCGATGCGGGCGGCGCGCGCCATCCGGTACCAGGAGGAGAACGGCATGTCCTCGCTGTACCCCAGCGCGCCGTGCATCTGGATGGCGTCGTCCAGCACCTGGCACAGCAGCTGCGCCACCTGGTTCTTGGCCATGGAGGAGTAGGGGCGCGCCTCCTTGTGCTGCCCCCGCTCCATCATCCAGGCGCAGTGGTAGGTCATCAGGTTGCCGGCGTGGATGGCGCGGGCGTTGTCCGCGAACATCTTCTGGATCGCCTGGTGGCGCGCCAGCTCCTTGCCGAAGCTGACGCGGGTGCCGGCGTACTCGCGGCACATGCTCAGCGTTCGCTCCGCCAGGCCCAGCCAGCGCATGCAGTGGGTCAGCCGCGCCGGCACCAGCCGGGTCTGGGCCAGCTTGAAGCCCTCGCCGACCTGGCCCAGCACCGCGGACGCCGGCACCCGGACGCCGCGGAAGCGCAGCTCCGCCTCGCGGTGGTCCAGCACCTCCAGCGCCATCGTCCTCACGTCCCGCACGTGCTCCACCCCGGCGGCCTTCCGGTCCACCACGAACATGCTGGCGCCCGTCTTCGGGTCGTCGCTGGTGCGCGCCATCACGATCAGGAAGGAGGCCTTCCCGCCGCCGGTGGAGAACCACTTGTGCCCGTCGATGACCCAGTCGTTCCCCTCGCGCTTGGCCGAGGTGCGGAGGTTGGACGGGTCCGCGCCGGCGCCGGGGGCTGGTTCGGTCATGCAGAAGGCGGAGGAGATCTCCCCGCGCGCCAGCGGGGCCAGGTACCGCTCCTTGATCTCCGGGCTTGCCGCCGCCAGCAGCAGGTCCATGTTCCCCTGGTCCGGCGCGTCGCAGTTGAAGCACTTGGCGCCCAGGAGCGACCGGCCCATCTCGCGGAACAGCGCGCACATCCCCATCACGCCCAGCCCCTGCCCGCCCAGCTCCCTGGGCAGGTGCGGCGTCCACATCCCGGCGGCGCGCACCTCCGCCTGGAGCCCCTGGAGGGTGTCCCACTTCCCGGCCTGGTCCTCTTCGACGATGCGGCGCTCGTTGGGGATGACCCGTTCGTCCACGAAGGCGCGGACCTTCTGACGGAGGGAGGCCAAAGGTTCGGGCAGCTCGAAGTTCATTCGATCTCCGCGGAGGTGTCGAAGGTGGGGTTGACCACGGCCAGGGCGTCCTGGAGGTTGCGCTGGAGGGCTTCCGAGGCCTTCTTGAAGTCCTCGGCGGAGAGCGGGCCCGACTTCAGCTTCTCCGCCAGCGCCGCGTTCAGCGCCGGCGCGTCCCCGTCGCTCCGGCCCAGCAATTCGCGCAGCCGCTGAAGCTCCGCTCCCTGGCGCTCCGCCTGGCCGCGGAGCTGGTTGGCCAGGGTGGTGGCCAGGTGAGAGGCGATCAGCACCCGGAACGCCAGCTTCTTGTCCTTCACCGCCGGCTGGAGGTCCGCGATGAGGAACTTGGCCAGCGCCTCCAGCAGCGCCGGCTCGTCCGGGCGCTCCAGCATGTCAGGCCCCCTTCTCGATCAGGCGGAGCGCCTCGTACTCCATCTCCACCGCCCGCCGCGCGATGGCGATCAGCTCCAGGTCCGACTCCTCGCCGGAGAGGTAGCGCTCCCCCTGCATCACGCTGCCCACCGCCCAGCGCGCGTTCCCCATCACCTCCCACCAGTGCACCTTGGCGGGGTCCACCGCCCGGCCGCTGGCCTTGGCGTAGGCGTCGTAGAAGCGCTGCCGGGTGGCCAGGCCGCCGGCGGGGAGCTGGTTCTGCCCGAAGCGCCAGTCGCGCACGCAGATCCAGGCCACGTCCTCCATGGGGTCGCTGAAGTGGGCGAACTCCCAGTCCAGCACCGCGGAGAGCCCGGCGGGCGTCACCATGAAGTTCCCCGTCCGGTAGTCGCCGTGGACCAGCGTCTCCTCCTCCTGGGCGGGGACGTGGTCGGCGCACCAGCGCAGCGCCAGCTCGATGGCGGGGTGCGGCTCCCGCATCCGGTCCGCCATCAGCCGCGCGAAGAGGAGCGCGGCGGCCGCGGGCCCCTTCCCGGCCTGGCCGTCGCGGTCGATCGACAAAGACGGCGCGGAGGCGCGGGTGACGGTGTGGAGCTTCGCCAGCTCGGAGGCCAGCGCCTCCGGCAGCGTCTGGCGCGCGGCGGCCAGCTCCGGGTGCTTCACCACCCGCCGGCCAATGGCCTCGCCCTCGGCCCAGTCCAGGAAGTACGCGCCGGCGCCGGGGCGCACCAGCCCTTGCGAGAGCCAGCGCGCCGGAGGGGTGCGCACGCCCGCCGCCACCGCCGCCTGGATGACCTGGAACTCCCGCGCGCGGTCCAGGCTGCCGGGGAGCGACTGGTTGGCGTCGCTGCGCAGCACCACCCGGCGGTCGCCCGCGAAGTCGCCGCGGGAGAAGCTCAGGTCCACCTTGTAGTTGTCCTGGCAGGCGCCGCCGAACAGCGGCTGCAGCGCCTTCACCTTCACCTCGGAGCCGGTGCGCTCGGAGAGGAGGGCCTCCACGGCCGGGGCCAGCTCCTCGGTGGTTCGCTGCGTCTCCGGCATTGGCGCCTCCGCCACGCTCCGCGGCGCGGTATATCGCGTCCCATGCCCGACTCGCTGACGCTCTTTACCGACCACTACTGGATCAGCCCGTACGCCTTCTCCGCCTTCGTCGCGCTCAAGGAGAAGGGCGTCCCCTTCGAGGAGAAGTTCGTCCGGCTGCAGGACAAGGAGCACCTCCACGCCGGCTACCGGGACGCCTCCATGACCGGCCGCGTGCCCGCGCTCCGCCACGACGTCTTCTGGCTGGCGGAGTCCAGCGCCATCGCCGAGTACCTGGAGGACCTCTTCCCGCCGCCCCAGTACCCGCGGCTGTACCCCCAGGACCCGCGGCAGCGCGCCCAGGCGCGGATGATCCAGGCGTGGATCCGGTCGGACCTGATGCCGCTGCGCGAGGAGCGCTCCACCGCCACCATGTTCTACGAGCGGGCGAAGGAGCCCCTCACCTCCAAGGGCCAGGCGGCCGCCGACAACCTTCTGCGCGTCAGCGCCCTGCTCATCCCGGACGGCGCCACCCAGCTGTTCGCCACCTGGTCCATCGCCGACGCGGACCTGGGCTTCATGCTCCACCGGCTGATCCTCAACGGGCACGAGGTGCCGGCGAAGGCCCGGGCGTACGCGGAGGTGCAGTGGCAGCGACCGTCTGTAAAGGAATGGGTCACCCAGAAGCGGCCGGCCTACGTCCCCTACGGCTGATTCTCCTGAATTTCCTCCAATTTTTTGAGAATTGTCGCGGCGCGGCCAGCGCTGGCGGTGGGTGAAAACCCCGGTGAGTTTAAGTGGTTATAAGTGCCCGACCGGGCCTTAAAGACCCTGGCAACAAACCGTCCACTCGTACGAGAATCTGATTGTCCAGTCCATCGCGGCCTACCCCGCGTCGTTGAAAGGCAGGTTTCTCCCATGGCGCTTCCTCCGGTCGGCAGCAACACGGTCACCAACACCGCCAACGGCAGCTTCTCGGACGCCGTGAAGGGCGACACCTCGACCACCAAGGCCTCCACCGGCGGTGCGGTGGAGAGCGCGAGCTCGGACGGCAGCATCAAGGCCGGAGGCAGCGACTTCGTGGGCAAGGACAAGCTCAACCTCAACGAGGATCTCTTCGAGTAGTTTCCGCCGCTTCCGCAGCGTCCCGATCTGCCGGGCCCGCGACCTCGCGGGCTCGCTCGGACACACGGGAACGCAGTAGTGTCCGGCCCCGCGATGCCGGCGAAGAACACGCTCCCTCCCGATCTGACGGACCCCGGCTACGCGAACTCCGTGGCCGGCGATGACGTCACCGCGGAGCCGAGCGTCACCACCGCGGCCACTTCCAAGCCGATCAAGCCGCTCGAGCGCGGCGAGCCGCTGGGCCGCTACATCATCCTGCGCACGCTGGGCGAAGGCGGGATGGGCATCGTCTACTGCGCCTACGACCCGGAGCTGGACCGGCAGGTGGCGCTCAAGCTGCTGCGCCCCAGCGGGAACGCCACGCAGGAAAAGCAGCTGCGGCTGATGCGCGAGGCCCAGGCGCTGGCCCGCATCTCCCATCCCAACGTGATCGCCGTCTACGACGTTGGCACGCACAACGAAAACGTCTTCGTCGCCATGGAGTTGGTCGAGGAGGGCACGCTCACCGACTGGCTGGAGGAGAAGAAGCGCACCACGCGCGAGATCCTCGCCATGTTCATCGACGCCGGGAAGGGCCTGGGCGCGGCGCACGCGGCGGGGATGATCCACCGCGACTTCAAACCCGAGAACGTGCTGGTGGGGAAGGACGGCCGGTGCCGGGTGACCGACTTCGGGTTGGCGCGCCTGGCCACCTCGGGTGAGGAGCACCAGCCCATCGGCGAGATGGACGCCCGGCCCACGGAGACGGACAAGCCGATCAACCAGCGGCTGACCCGCGCCGGGGCGGTGGTGGGGACGCCGCTGTTCATGTCCTGGGAGCAGTACCAGGGGCGGGCGGCGGACCAGCGGAGCGACCAGTACAACTTCTGCGCCTCGCTCTACTGGGCGCTCTTCGGCGCGCCGCCTCCCGGCCCGTACACCTCCGGGGACAGCCGCGACTCCACGGCGGAGGGCGTGGCCGACCACACCGGCGGCGCCGCGTTCACGCCGGAGCGCCTGCGCGACCTGCCCAAGGAGCCTCGCCTCCCCGCCCCGGTGCGCCGCGCGGTGCTGCGCGGGCTGTCGCTCAAGCCGGAGGACCGCTTCCCGGCCATGGAGGACCTCCTCCGCGAGCTGGGGAAGGACCCGCGCGTGGTGCAGCGCCGGTGGGCGATCGCCGGCGTGGGGACGGTGGTGGTGGCGCTGGCCGCGTCCACCTACTGGCCCATCCTCCAGCAGCACCGCCAGCTCTGCCGCGGCGCCGAGCGCAAGCTGGAGGGCGTGTGGACGCCGGAGATCCGCGAGCAGATCGAGACCGCTTTCAAGGCCACCGGCGCGTCCTACGCCGAGGACGCCACCAAGCGCGCCGCCGACGTGCTGGACAAGTACACCGGCGCCTGGGTGGCCATGCACCAGGAGGCCTGCGAGGCGACCCGGATCCGCGGCGAGCAGTCCGACGCGGTGCTGGCGCTGCGGATGATCTGCCTGGACCGCCGGCTCCAGCAGGTCGCCGCGCTCACCAAGGTGTTCGCCGGCGCGGACCTCAAGGTCGTCGAGAAGTCGGTGGACGCGGCGAACGGGCTCTCGCCGGTCAACAACTGCGCGGACATCGAGGCGCTGACGTCCCCCGTCCCGCGACCCGACGACCCGGCCGCGCAGGCGTTCCTCTCCAGCATGGAGCGGTCGGCCTCCGAGGCGAGCGCGCTCCAGGCCGCCGCGCAGTACAAGAGGTCGCTGGAGGTGTTGAAGCGTCTGCTGGCGGACCCGGGGCTGCAGAAGCACCCGTGGGCCCCGCTCGACGCGGAGCTGCTGAGCCTCGAAGGCTGGGCGCTCTTTCGCACCGGGGACGCGGCGGGCGCGGAGAAGACGCTCCGGGAGGCCCTCCTCCAGGCCGAGCACGGGCGCCTGGAGTCCGAGCGCACTCGCATCCTCACCCGGCTGGGATACGTGATCGGCTACGGCTCCAGCCGCTTCGACGAGGCCATCTATCTTCTCCAGCTCGGAGAGGCGGTGGCCTCTCGCACCAACGACGTGACCGCCAAGGTCGAGCTGCTCACGCGGCTGGGGCTCCTCTACATCAACAAGGGCGATTACGAGCAGGGCCGGACCACGTTGGAGCGCGCTGCGGTCCTCTGCGACCACTCGCTGGGCCGCGACAACCCGGCGATGGGGCCGGTCCTCCAGGCGCTGGCCGAGGCCTATGGGCGGACCGGCGACTACCAACGCGGGGTGGAGCTCCTCCAGACGGCGCTCGAGATCGCCGAACGCACCCGCGGGAAGTCGCACCCCAACGTCGCGTCGGCCCACCGGACCCTGGCGTTCGTCCTCATCCGGTTGGGCCAGTACGAGCGCGCCCACGAGCAGGTCCAGGCGGCGATCAAGATCTGGACGAACGCCTACGGACCCGAGCACCCGGAGGTGGCCGAGGCGCTCGACACGCTCTCCGTCATCCTCCACCTCGACGGGCTGGAGGCCGAATCGCTGGTCGAGGCCCAGAAGGCGCTCGCGCTGAAGACCAAGGTGTGGGGGGCCGAGAACACGAACGTGTCGTACTCCATGATCAACGTCGGCCAGGCGCTCCTGGGCCTGAAGAAATACCCGGAGGCGCTCTCGTACCTGGCGAAGGCGGCGAAGATGCAGGAAGACGCCAAGGTCTCCTCCGAGGAGCTGGCCGAGGTTCGCTTCGCCTACGCCCGCGCGCTGTGGGAGACGAAGAAGGACCGCAACCGCGCGCTGGTGCTGGCGGCGCAGGCGCGGGACGGCTTCCGGCGCTTGAAGGACAAGCGGAGCGAGGACGAGTCGGAGCGCTGGCTCTCCGCGCGCGGCGTGGGCCCCACCGCCGCGCGGCCGTAGCGTTCCGGCTCACCCCTTGAAGGTGGACAGCCCGGCGTCGCCGAACGGCTCGTCGCGCTCCTTCACCGCCTGCTTGAAGCCGGCTTCGGCCGCGCGCTGCTGGAAGGCGAAGCCCTCGCGCGTGTGGCGGGCCACCCCGTCGAACAGCGTCCCCAGCGTCTGGGTGGCGTGCAGCCCCTGCGCCACCACCGCCTGGTTGAGCAGCAGCTTGTGCATCACCAGCTGGTTGACGGGGACGCGGGCGATCCGCTGGAGGAGGGACTCGAAGCGCTCGTCGAGGCGGTCGCGGGGGGCGCACTCGGTGGCCAGGCCCCAGGCCACGGCCTCGGTCCCGCTGAGGCAGTCGCCGGTGAAGAGCAGCCGCTTCGCCTTCTCCAGGCCGATGCGGTGGGCCCAGACCGCGGTGGTGGGGACGCCCCAGACGCGCGCCGGCGGGTAGCCGATCTTCGCCGCGTCCTCGATGACCAGCAGGTCCGAGCAGAGCGCCAGGTCCGTCCCACCCGCCACGCAGAAGCCGTGCACCTTGCACACCACCGGCTTGTCCGAGTGGAACAGGCTCATGAAGCCGCGCACGTTCCGGCGCATCATCTGGAAGTCGACCACGGGGTCCCACGTGCCTTGCGGGTCGTGGTTGCCGGCGACGACCTCCGGGTCGACCGGAGACCCCTTCGTCCAGCCGGCCGGCGCGCCGCCGCCCTCTTCGGCCATCCGCTGGGCGCTCGCCACCAGGTCGTAGCCGCCGCAGAAGCCGTTGCCGTTGCCGGACAGGGCGATGACGTGGACGGCCGGGTCCAGGTTGGCGCGCTCGACGCACGCCTCCAATTCCACCGGCATCTGGAGGGTGATCCCGTTCCCGCGGTGGGGGCGGTTCAAGGTGATGCGGGCGATCCGCCCGCCGGCGGCGTAGGTCATCGTGGTGAGGTCCATGGCGCGCCGACCTTAACGTGCGCACCTTCCCGAGGAAGGAGGATCCAGGCCATGCGCCGTTCAGAAATCACGCTGTTGTCGCTGGGGGTCGTGGCCGGGCTGGCCTGGCGGCGCTCGCGGCGCCGGCGGGTTTCCCTCCAGCCGGCCGAGCAGGCGGAGGCCCAGCCCTCGCGACTGGAGCCGGGGCACGCGGGCGCCGAGCGGGCGTCGGTGCTGGGCTACGAGCGGGCGTCGCCGGCCGTGCCGGACCCCGCCGCCGGGCAGCTGAGTGGAGCGCCGGGGCACCGCATTCTCAACGGCTGAGCCGATTCGTGCCGGGAAGTTGGCGCCGGAGCCGAGGACGGGTGGCCTCGGCGGGGCGATGACCTAAGGCATGAGGATTGGCTCCCAGCCGCAGGTCGCGCAAACCTCCGCGGCCCGCTTCGACCCCCAGAACCCGCGCGACGTGCAGGCCCTGGCGCGCCAGTACGCCCCCATCCGCTACCTGCACCCGAGCGAGCAGTACAAGCCGGGCGACCCGCTGGCCTTCATCCACGACGCGCGCGTCCGCGAGCACAAGAGCTTCTGGCCCGACAGCACGCCGGACGGCTTCGACACCGGGCAGATCGACCCTTCGCGGCTGCGCGGGATGCAGAAGGACAACCTCTACCTGGACCTGAAGGATTCGGAGGCGGCGCGGCGCGGGAACACCGCCGCCTCGCCTACGCTGTACCAGTACGACCAGAAGACCAACACCATGACGTACTGGTTCTTCTACCCGTACAACCACGGGCCCGGCCCCGGCCGCCTCAGCCACGAGGGCGACTGGGAGCGGATGACCGTCCAGTTCGACAAGGGCCAGCGGCCCACCGAGGTCCGGTACAGCTCGCACGCGGGCTTCATCTCCCGGCCCTGGGCGGACGCGCCGAAGGAGAACGGCCGGCCGGTGACGTACGTCGCCGAGGGGAGCCACGCCAACTCGCCCACCACGAAGTCCACCACCGCGCTCGAGGTGGGCGGCGTGGTCATCGCCCAGGACCGCTACGGCAAGGGCCAGCGCGTGGACGGGTTCCAGCAGCCGTTCCGCGACGTCACCGCTGAGCCCTGGTACGGCACGCGCATCCACTGGGGCCAGCGCGGCGCGCTCGCCGCCGTGGGGCAGGAGTTCACCAGCGGCCCCAGCGGGCCGTCACCTTCCAAGGGCCCGCTGAAGTAGCGGTGTGCCGCGCGCTGCACGCTGTGCACGCGCGTGCACCGGAGCGGGAGGTCGCTCCCGCTCTGGGGTGAGTGTTGGTATGTCCGCTGCATTGGGGCGGGGGATGCGGCCTGCCCTCCTCTCCGCCCTGATGACTCTCGCGCTCGCCGGCTGCGGCTCCCCCGGCTTCTCCAGGCTGGGGGCGTTCCAGTTGCACTTCGCGAGCCTCGGCAGCGCCGTCGCCCAGGCGTCGTTCGACTATGACTCCCAGAGGATGGGATGCCAGTCGCTGGGCGACGACGTCAGCGCCGTCGCGAACGGGAGCCCGGCCATCATCGTCCGGGGAGGGGCCGACAGCGCCCGGTTCGGAGCGACGGGGTGCCTGTTCCCCGCCCTCCAGTTCACCCGGCCGCTCCTGGTGAGCGAGAGCATCTTCCTGATCGCGGACGCGGGCCCCGACCAGCTGACCGTCCAGGTCGACGGCGCCGGCAGCAGGCTGACCGGGGCCCCGCTGGTGACGCCGGGCGAGGTGATCCACGTGGGGCAGCGCATCCAGCTCAAGCTCGGAGCCGGGTTCGAACGGGTGCAGTGGCCGGCGTTCGGCGGCGTGTACCTGGAGGGCCAGGGTGGGCCGACCACGGTCGACCTCGCGCCGCCCTCGGCTGGCGGCGTGCTGGACGTGCAGCTCCCCTCCACCCTCCCCCCCGGCGAGCAGCACGTGCTCGTCAACCTGGAGGTGACGCCCACCTTCACGCTGTGTGACGGCCCCACCCGCGGCTGCCGCTGGGACTCGTCGCTGGTGCTGCAAGCGACGATGGACGTGCCCTTCCAGGTGCAGCCGTGAGGGCCGCGCTCCCGCTCGCCGCGGCGGCGCTGCTGGCGGGGTGCGGTCCCGGACCGGGGTTCGCCCAGCTCGGGGACTTCCAGCTGCTTCTCCAGGGCGCCAGCAGCGGCTTGGCCCAGGCGTCGTTCGACTACGACTTCCAGTCGTTGGGCTGCAAGACGCTGGACGGGGACTTCACCGCCGCCGTGAACGGGAGCCCGACGGACGTCTTCAGGGGCGCATCCCAGACCCACCTGTTGTTCGGCACGACCTGCGTCTTCCCCTCTTTCGTCTTCACCCGGCCGCCCCAGCTGAATGACGGCGTCTTGATGGTCGCAAGCTCCGGCCGCGACCATCTGGCGGTCCAGGTGGATGGCGTGGGCCTCTCGCTGGGCGGGGTCCCCCTGGTGGCGCCCGGCGAGGTGATCCACGTCGGGCAGCGCATCCAGCTCCAGCTCGCGTCCGGGTGGGAACGGGTGAGCTGGCCGGCCTCCTGCAACGTGTCCCTGGAGGGCCAGGGCGGGCCGACCCTCGTCGGCATCGCGCCGCCCTCCGCCCAGGGCGTGCTGGACGTGCAGCTCCCCTCCACCCTCCCTCCCGGCCAGCAGCACGTGCTCGTCAACCTGGTGGTGACGCCCACCTTCTCGCAGTGCGAGGGCCCCGCCCGCGGCTGCGGCGTGGACGAGCTGGCGGTGCTGCAGGCGAAGCTGGACGTGTCCTTCCAGGTGCAGCCGTGAGGGCCACCGTCCCCGTCACTCCCTGAGTCAGGGCTTGGGGCGCACCAGCGCTCGGACGGCGGGGGCGCCCCGCGCGCGCAGGGCGGCGTAGATCGCCAGCGCCGGGACGCGCGCCTGGGCCTCGAGCACCTTCCAGCGCCGCTCGGCGGCGGGCATCCCCGGCGCGCCCACCACCTCGCCCAGCGCGTCCAGCACCACCCGCTCGATGGGCTCGGAGAGGACGTAGTCGTGGTCGGCGAGGTGGTTGATCTCCGCCTCGATGGAGGGCCCGCGGGCCAGCGCCTTGCCCGCGACCAGGCGGCGCTGCTGCGGGTCGGCGCCGGCGAGGATCGCCGCGGCGCGGAGGAACCCCACCACCTTCTCTTCGGCCAGGTGCGGCGGGTCGTGCGCGGCGGCCACCGCCACCACCAACTCCGCGGAGAGGCCGCGGTGGATGGCCTCCGCGAGGATGAAGATGTGGTGCGACGCCGTCCCCGCGATGGTCGCCTGCTCCAGCTCCGCGCCGTCCGCCTTCCACTGCAGGCACCACGCCTTCATCAGGTCGTGGAGGATGGGCGCGGCGATCACCAGGTCGTGGTCCAGGTCCGTGAGGCCGTAGCGCTTGCGGTAGTTCGCCTCCAGGTCCAGCGCCGACTGCAGGTTGAACGCGGTGTGCTCCGCCAGCCCGCCGGGGTAGCTGTGGTGCCCGCCGGTGACCCCGCCCGGCGCCGCCAGGAAGGACTGCGGCGCCTTCGCGGGATCGGCCAGCGGCGGGAACAGCGCGTCGGGCGCCACGCGCGCCGGATCCAGCAGGCCCTCCTTCACCAGCGCCGCGTGCGCCCGCGCGCGCGCCGCCGCGTCCGGCCAGCGCGCCATGAAGGTCGGCGCCGGGTTCGCCACCATCGCCTTCACCGCTGATCGGAGCGCCGGGTCGCGGAGCTGGGCGATCTGGGACTCGATGAAGGCCAGGGCCGCCTTGCCCCCTGGGGAGGCCTGGGCGATCGCCTCCGCCCTGGCGTTGCCCTCCTGCGCGACCGCCGCGGCCGACCAGGGTCCCGCCAGGACAAGCGACGCTAACATGGCGGAATTCCATCGAAACGCACATTTCTCCATAATTCCTCCGAAACTCCTACTCAGTCCCCAAGAAAATGGGATCAAGGCCCCTGTCCCCGCGGGCCCATCGACGACTGGAGCGTCGAACATCATGGGTGTCTCTGCTGCTGACGCCGATCCTTCGGTATTTCAACCGCCTCCCGAGGTGGATGATCCTGCTCCCGTAGGGGGCAGCACCGGCGCCGACGAGAGCGGTGGCGACGACACGACGCCCGTCTCAGCGCCCGCATCGTCGCCCGCGCCCGCGGCACCGGTCGACTCGTTCGAGGGCCCACCAGCCCCGACGTCTGCGTCCACGCCTGCACCTGCGTCTGCGCCGAAGACCGATGACCCCAAGCCCACCGGCGGCTTCTACGGCGCGGCGGGCGCGGACGTCGAGCGCCGCCTGAACGACAACACCCGCCAGCTGCAGGGCGTGGTGAAGGACCTCACCGAGGATCCCAAGAAGGGCTTCTTCAGCCTGACCACCGTCTCACAGGAGCGCGCGGACCTGCTGGGCAAGGTGGAGGAGAAGAGCACCGGCGGGACGAAGGACCGGATCGCCCGGGAGCGCCAGAGCTTCGACGACCGGGCGCGCGCGAACTACGCCGAGTTCAAGCGGAGCTCGGAGCGCCAGGAGCAGCTCAAGGCCCTGCCGGCCGACCAGCAGAAGGCGTTCCAGGCCGGGCTGGACAAGTTCAACGCCGGCCAGGCGGGGCGGGCCTCGCCGGCCGCGGGCACGGACGACTCGGCGGTGCGCCGCAAGGCGGAGCTGCAGCGCACGCTCAACGATTCGTACACCCAGCTGCCGGACCTCAAGCAGCAGGCGCAGGCCAAGCCGGAGAAGGCGCTGGACTACGCGCACGCCTGGAACAAGGCGGACGACGCGCGGCGCGAGCTGGGCGAGCCCGCCAACCGCTCCTGGTTCGAAGACAAGCGGCGGGTGATCAACGACGCCACCGCCCGGCCCAACCTGAGCCCGGACGTGCGGCAGCAGCTCTACGACGAGCACGAGAAGACCAGCGCCGCGGAGGCGAAGGACCAGGTCAAGCAGTACGACCAGGACATCGCCGACATGAAGGCCGGCCGGAAGGCCGACGACGGCGGCCACGCCGAGCGGATGCGCGCGCGCGCGCAGGACACCGTCGACCGGGTGGAGGGGAAGGGCCCGCCCACCGCCGCGTACCAGGCCGACAAGAAGCAGCTCGACGGGCAGAAGGCGGACCTGGACAAGCGGATCGCCGAGGAGCAGGCGAAGTCCAAGCCGGCCGCGGCGCCCGCGCCGGGGACGGGGACGGGGGGACAGCCCGCCACGGGGAGCCAGCCGAACACCACCCTGGAGCGGCTGCAGCGCGAGCGGGCGGAGCTGGACAAGAAGGGCGACCAGCTCGACCGCGACCACCGCGAGGCGATGGACCGGTACGCCAGGGACCAGGCGGATCGCGCCGCGCGCCAGCCGCGGCAGGCGCTGGATGGGCTGGAGAAGCAGCGCGCGGACCTGGACCGGCAGCTCAAGGATCCGGCGCTGGACGCGGGGAAGCGGGCGGAGCTGGAGAAGCAGCGCGCCGGGCTGGACGGCCAGGTGGACAAGGCCCGCGACGAGGTGAAGCGCGCCGAGCAGCAGGCGGCGGAGAAGGTCCGCGCGGCCGCGGAGAAGGAGGGCGGCCCGAGGCGGCTGCAGGACCAGGCGAACGCGCTGAAGGGCCAGCTGGGCGACTACGACCGCGACCACGACGTGCCCGCGAAGCGGGACGCGGTGGCCAGGGCCAAGGACAACCAGGCCGCCACCGAGCGGGGGCTGGAGCAGGCCAAGAAGGAGCAGAAGCAGTTCGCCCGCGGGGAGCTCCGCCAGAGCCGGGACGGGAAGGACGTCCCGAACAAGGAGCTCGGGCGCGAGCTCGACGAGCGCGTGGACACCCTGGACAAGGGCCTGGCGCGCGATCGCGCGGTCACCGGCCGCGCCGAGGCGACCCTGGCCGGCACCCAGGTGGGGCGGGCGGAGCTGGAGGCAAAGCAGCGGATCAAGCAGGTGCAGGCCACCGCCGCGGACATCGGCACGCAGCGGCTGGGGCAGCGGCCGGAGACGCTGGGGCGGAGCGGGTTCCCGGCGGACATCGAGCGCGGGCTGCTCAGCAAGGACGAGAAGGTCCAGAAGGACGCCCAGACCAAGGCGATGGCGTGGGTCGAGGACCGGAAGAAGAACGGCCTCGGCCCCTCGGAGAAGGCCGAGCTGAAGGAGCTGGGGAAGAAGTACGACTTCCAGCCCCACGAGGACCGCGGCCTCTACCGCGAGGCGAAGAGCGCCCAGGAGGCGGAGAAGAAGGCGGACGCGGCGCGCGCCGAGGCGAAGCGCACCGCGGAGGAGGCGGACAAGCTGGAGGCGGAGGCGAAGGCGCGCGGCGCGCAGCTCCCGGCCCAGCCCACCGAGGCGCCGCCGGACAGGAACCGGTTCCCGGCGCCGCCGCAGCCGACGCAGCAGCAACAGCTGGCCGCCCAGCAGCCGCAGCCGGCGCAGGGTGGTCCGGCGAAGGCCGCGCCCGCGCCCGCTCCCGAGAAGGAGCGCGCCCCGATCAACCCGGCCCTCTCGCCCGAGGACCGCGCGCACCTCGAGCGCCAGCAGAAGGAGCTGGGGGAGATGGGCGAGAAGGTCCGCGAGAAGCTGGAGCCGGTCGCGAGGTGGATGCAGTCGCATAGCGCGCCGACCTCGCCCGCCGCGCCGGGTGAGGCCAAGGGCCGCGGAGCCGAGCTTCCCGATGTGATCCCGGGGAGCGTGAAGGACGCGGTGCACGGCGTGGCGAAGGCCGCGCTGGAGAACCCGGCGATCGTCAAGGGGCTGATGGAGAAGGAGCGGCAGGCCTATGGGTTCATGTCCCAGGCGGCCGGGA
>Ga0068860_100003440_pt1 | contig 16286 bp, 11 predicted proteins | sample KBSSwiS32_FD_66597 | JGI IMG/M metagenome (GOLD analysis project Ga0068860, IMG submission 66597) | Switchgrass rhizosphere microbial communities from Kellogg Biological Station, Michigan, USA - KBS Switchgrass S3-2 | ecosystem: Host-associated > Plants > Roots > Rhizosphere > Soil ... | reverse complement strand
CTGGTACTTTTCATAGTTGAATTTGTACAGCTTACCGGGACGGTGCGGTACATCGGCTTCATATTCGCCGGTGTCTTCCAATAAATCCATGGAGAAAAATTTTTTTCTGAAATTGCGCCTGTCCATTCTTACACCCAGGATGGCTTCATATAAATTCTGCAGTTCACGCAGCGAGAATTTTTTTGGCAACAGACTGAAGCCCAGGGGGTGCTCCTGTATTCTTTTCTGCAGCCAGCTATAACAGGCGTCTAAAATCTGTTTGTGGTCGAATGCCATTTCTTTGATGTGCCGCACATTGTGCCAATGCAGTTCATTATCCAGTTTATTAAGCTGGTGGTGCTGTACGTTTACCAGTGAACAATAAGCCACGGTTATAACTCTTGCGGCCGGGTGCCGGCCTATTTCACCAAATGCTTTTACCTGCTCAAGATAAACATCGTCCATGCCGGTGCGCTCTTTTAAAACACGATAGGCAGCGCCGTCAAGGGTCTCCTTGCTGTCTATCAGGTCGCCCAGCAACGACCATTGCCCCTCAAAATTTTTGAGATCGGATTTAATCAGCAATACTTTCAGCTCATCTTCATCAAACCCAAAGATTACACAATCCACCGAAATGCCATTCAGCCCTTCGTTCTCCAGTTCACGGAGAATGGTCTTGATATTTTTCTGGTGCGGGGCAGTAGCAGGCATTCGTTGATATTTATTAAAAGTCAGATCCAAGCGCTGCTAAATTAATATTCTCAACAATACCCCGTAGCAAAAATTTTGACGGAAAGGCTAAAAGCCTGAAACAGATAGACATCGATCTGGTCATAAGCACATTCACAGGAACCGGGATTCAATACAGCAAAATGGGTTTGAATCTTACATAAAGCTGGAAACCCTCTATGGTTGGTTTGTATATCTTACTGTTAGATAAGCCAATGCTATACAGATACCCCTATTGTTTTCATGAACAATCTGCGTATCGTATTTTATTAAGAAAATATTGTGTGTTGAACCGTCTTTATTTTATACTAAAAAAGAAACCTGGGTCGTTTTGAATGAGTAAAAGACCCCGTATGAAAAGACTTGCCATTCTATTACCGTGGTTTTCTTTCTTTCTTCGTGAAAAATATACACAGGGCTATATCTGCCTGGCACTCCAAATCAGCATTATTGGATGGCCGATTGCATCCTTATGGGCATTTTTCAGTTTATTGGCCGGCGGAAAAACTGCCAGGAAAGGCTTTGTGATGGATTCGTTACGCCCTTACTATCATAAAGGACAACAATTGCAGCATAAAAACATTGCATAAAATTCATTAGCCTTTTGCTATTGCTGGCCGAACTCATCTTCCCCGGCAACTATCATTTTACATCTCCAAACAGGAAAGCAATGCTTCAATATCCGATGCATCGTTGTACAAATGCGGTGCTACCCTGATAGAGGTACCCCTGAAACTGATCACCACGCCGGCTTCCTGTAATCTTTTTTTCAGCGCTGTAAGATCCCTGCCATCCAAAGGAATATTGATGATATGGCCAACCGATGGTGCCAGTGCGTTGAAAAGGTTTTTTTCTTTTTTATAGGCTGCGATAATATCTGTAAGCTTTTTTATACCACCCTGTATGAAGCTGGTGCTCCAATTGTTTATCTGCCGCAGACCCGCAATGGCCATCGGCAATAAGTTAATTTGCGGAAACTGTCCCATATCAAACTTCCTGGCGCCCTGCCGGTAATCGGCTACATAGTTTGTAAGGTTCGCAAAATTTTCACTCCCTTTTTTTATCAGCCAGGAATATTCCAGCGGCAATCCGCTCTGTTGCCATTGCGGCGACACATACATATAGCTTACCCCATAAGGACCCAGCATCCACTTGTACCCGACAGATACGGCAAAATCGGGTTGAATGGTATCAATCTCTGCAGGTAATGCTCCCATCGACTGACTTAGGTCCAACACTAAATAAGCGCCTACTGCCCTTGTAGCATCGCTTATTTTTCGCAGGTCGAGCCAGACCCCGCTGGTCCAATGGCAATTGGGAATGGCAACCAATCCCGTATGAGCATCTATTTTTTCCAGCACGCTTTCGGTAAGCGTTTTATTATCTTCCTGGCGGATGCTGATGAGTTGGAGCCCCTGCCTGGCAGCCATCTCTTCCCATACATAGTAATTAGAAGGAAACTCCTGGTGCAGTACAATGATGGTTTTACCGCGCGCCGGTAAACAGTTTTTCGCTGCTGCTGCCAACCCGTAACTGGCCGAAGGAATCAGCGCTATGTTATTATAATCTGTTTGAAATACGCTGCCTGCTTCCGCCCTCAGTATTTCCGCATTGCCAAACCATTCGGCATCGGTCAGTTTCCAGGGAGTAGCGCGTGTTTCCAGCGCCTGTAACCCGGCCGCTTTTACCGATGCCAGCATGGGCGACATATTGGCGCAGTTCAGGTATTTCACTTCTTCATCCAATAAGAACAAATGCTTCTGCGTATTCATGAACGCAGTATACAAATTAATATGGACAAAGGCCCGCCGTTCATACATTCCCGCACATTGAGGCTATCATCGCCAAACCTGCCGGTATCAACTATGAGCTGTTGCTGGCAGTTTTGCACCTGTTGTGCCGGCAAGTTTGTTATAACTGATATAGGATACCAGCAGCACTGATAAAAACACCAGCACCATTACACGCGCAACAACAGGATCGCCCGATACAGAATGCGCAATAAAGGCCGATACGAATGTGAACGCAAAACCCGCGTATACCCATTCTTTAATGCGGGTAGCTACAGGTGCAAGTAATAATATGGCTCCTGCTATTTTTGCCACCGCCAGTTCTACCCTGAAGTAGCCGGGGAAGCCCAGGTGTTGAAATGCCTGCGCCAATGCCGGATTGGCCAGGTAGGCATACGCCGTATACAGCATCATTATTGCTATGAGGGACGTGCTTGTCCAATATAAAATCTTAGTTGCTTTCATGTTCAGTATGTTTAATTGTTAAAAAAAAGCTGCTCGCGTCTTTCGCTGAACAAAGCTACCTACCTTTACTATCTAAAAGATACCAGTATACCAAAGGATACCAGTATCCTGCAGGATAGCAATACATCAATCAAACAGTTATGAAGTGCAAACCAACAGAACATTCACAGGAAGCCTGCCTGAAAAGCATTGTGGCGGTGCGCGATACGCTATATGTATTAAGCGGCAAATGGAAACTGCCCATCATTATTGCGCTCAGCGGTGGCACCAAACGATTTAAGGATTTACAGCGCTCGCTGCAGGATATTACGCCCAAGATCCTCTCCAAAGAATTAAAGGAGCTGGAGCTGAATGAATTTGTAACCCGCACTGTCTATGCAACCTCCCCGGTAACGGTAGAATATGCGCTGACAAAGTACAGCCAGTCGCTCAACAATATTATCGATGAAATGCGTGAATGGGGATTGCAGCACCGGAAAAGGCTAATGAACAGCAGCAGGAAGAATAACAAGAAAGAACTGGTGGATTAATTTTCGATTGCTGATTTTGGGATTGGGGGATTTTGAGATCTGCGTGATTGCTGCACAGGCAGGGACGGGCCACTTGCTTAATTAGGTTTAATACCAGATCAATATTTTTAATCTTTGACATAATTTTTTTATCGGGGGTGCAGCCCATACTGCAACTTGTAAAATTCGATATGCATTCCCAACTCGTTCAACTGCATTTTTGAAATCTGGGCAAATCCCTGTTTTATTCCAGCCGCGTTGAAAGGATTTTAAACGAGTGCAGCAACAAATACATTTCCCACAACCCACCCTTAATCGCAAATCCCCAATTCCTCTCCATTCCCTTAATTTTATAGCCCAAATAGTTGAGCCATGTATTCTGCCGTACAAACAAAAGACCTGCAAAAGCTAACCAAAAAGCTGATGGAGGAAAATGCCAAACACCCTCTTAAACCAACCGAGATAGAAGAACTTCGCAAAGTGCTGCGTTTTCATGAATACCGGTACTATGTAATGGATGATCCGCTGCTGGCCGATTATGAATACGACCAGCTTTACAAGCAACTGGAGAAAATGGAAGAAGATAACCCGGGGCTGATCACAGGAAGTAGCCCTACCCAACGGGTGGCGAAAGGCCTTACCAAAGATTTTCCAACGGTACAGCACCTGGTGGGCATGCTCTCGCTGGAGAATTCCTATAATGCGGAAGACCTGCTCGACTGGGATCGAAAAGTTCGCGAGGCCAGCGGATTAACAGAAATAGAATACTGCGCGGAACCTAAATTTGATGGGGCCAGTATTTCACTGATCTATGAAAACGATTTGCTAACCCGGGCCGCTACCCGCGGCGATGGTGTGCAGGGCGATGAGATCACTGCCAATATCAAACAAATAAAATCGGTGCCCCTGTCAGCGACGTTTTCTGACTACGGATTGCAGCAAATAGAAATCCGCGGGGAAGTGCTGATGAGCAAAAAAAGTTTTAAGAAATACAACGATGACCTGATTGCCGCAGGTGTGCCCCCCCTGGCCAATCCGCGCAATGCCGCTTCGGGCTCTTTGCGGATCAAAGACCCCGCTGAAGTAAAAAGAAGGAACCTGGAGGCCTTCCTGTACCATGTCAGTTATTTTGTGGCCGACGGACTTGATCCGAAAACCGGCAAACAGGGAGATATTGCCCTAAGCACGCACAGCCGCGCACTGGAAATGCTCTGGAACCTGGGTTTCCGCAGCCCCAAAAGAGAATTAAAGGTTTTCAAAAACATACAGCAGGTTATTGATTATTCCCTTTCGTTTGAAGCTGGCCGTGATGATTTACCTTATGAAATAGACGGCATGGTGATAAAAGTAAACAACATAGAACTGCAGGATAAATTGGGGCAAACCACGCACCATCCCCGCTGGGCTATTGCGTACAAGTTCAAAGCCCGGCAGGGCACCAGCAAACTGCGGGCGGTAGAGTTCCAGGTGGGCAGAACAGGTTCCATAACACCGGTGGCTAAAATTGACCCGGTACCCATCGGCGGTGTAACCGTAGGTTCTATTTCTTTGTTCAACGAAGACGTAATAAAAGAAAAGGATCTCATGATTGGCGATACAGTGCTGGTAGAAAGAGCGGGAGACGTGATTCCGTATATTGTAAAAAGCCAGGCCGAACTGCGCGATGGCTCAGAGAAAACAATCGTATTTCCTAAAAAATGCCCTGTCTGCGACCATCAGCTGGTAAAGCCAGACGGCGAAGCGGTATGGCGCTGCATCAATCCGGCCTGCCCGGCCCAGGTGGTAGAACGTATCATCCATTTTGTAAGCAAAGATGCCATGGACATCCGCAGCTTTGGTGAAGCCAATGTTAGAAAATTTTATGAGCTGGGTTTGCTGAACAGTATTCCCGGCATCTACCATATCAACTTTGATAAAATTGCTGAACTGGACGGTTTCGGTAAAAAATCAATCGACAATCTTACGGCCGCTATTGAAAAATCCAAACAGCAACCATTGCACCGCGTTATATTTGGGCTGGGCATCCGGTATGTGGGTGAAACAACGGCCAAGATTCTTGCCAATGCCATTCATTATCTGCCCGATGCGGCTAATCTTTCACAGGAAGCATTGCTGAACCTGGAAGATGTTGGCCCAAAAGTAGCAGGCAGTATTTACGAGTTCTTCCACAATGCCGATAACCTGTCACTGTTAAAACAGCTTGAGGCATCGGGCGTAAATATGCGCAGCAGTAAGAAAGAAACAGCCGCCAGCGGCAACCTGGAGGGACAAACGTTTTTATTTACCGGTACCCTGCTGCAGTTAAAGCGAAGTGAAGCCGAAGAACTGGTTGAGGCCAATGGCGGCAAACTGGTGAGCGGAGTAAGCAGTAAACTCAATTACCTGGTGGTGGGCGAAGACGCCGGGTCCAAGCTTGAAAAAGCAAAAAAAATTCCCAGTATACATGTTATAACAGAGCAGGAGTTTCTGAACATGATTGGTAAATAAATAGTCTAACGGCAAGGCATAATAACTGTTTTGAAACAGGCTACCCGCGGGAATATGCTGCTAAAAAATAAAATAGTAAAGCTGTAATATTTCTGTAACTTTAAAAAAATACCAGGCATGATAAAAGCACTGTCCGCCGAAGTATGGAAACCGCTTCAGTTTCCCGGATGGAAGCAGCTCAGAAACAAATACGCCTTATCTTCCAGCGGGCGTATTGCCAGTTACAAAGACGATGTGCTGCAAGATGGAAAACTATTGCAAGGCTCCATTACTACCGGTTACAAGACCCTTAACCTGCACAGGCCGGAAAACAACGGCACACTGTACATCCATAGGGAGATTGCCAGGCTCTTTAACAAGAAGCCGAGTAACAAACACAAGTATGTTATCCATGTTAATCACAACAAAATGGATAACAGCAGTAAAAATCTGCAATGGTCAACGTTAGAAACGATGATTGACCACCAGCAAAAAAGCCCCGCGAAGATTGCTTACAAAAAAGTACAGGCAAATCGAACGGTTGGACTTAAGCTGACAGCCGCCCAGGTAAAATCGATTAAAAAAACACTCACAGACCCCAAACGAAAACTCACCATCAAGAAAGTGGCCGAGAAATATGGAGTTAGCGAGATGACCATGTACCGCATCAAAAGCGGTGAAAACTGGGGGCGCATCCGGAAATAACGTATTGCATGTCTGAACTGATTTAAAGGGTGATTTACGAATCACCCTTTATTTTTGTGCTTCGGCTAAAAGTTTCCCCGGCGTTTAAAGCGGGCAGCTAATGCAGCGCTCTTTGCTCCGCTGCCGGCTTTGCGCGAAATAAAATACCATGATAACAATATATATATGCTTCAACCAACAACGATAAAATTTTTAAAAAACCTGCAGAAGAACAATAACAAACCCTGGTTCGAGAAGAACCGGGCCGTGTATGAAAATGCCAGGGCAGATTTTGCCGGCTTTATACAAACGCTGATCGACAGGCACGCAAAAAAGGATAAGAGCATTAAAGGCCTGAAGGCAAAGGACTGTGTGTTCCGCATCAATCGCGATGTGCGGTTTTCAAAAGACAAATCGCCTTATAAAAATAATTTCGGCGCCAGTATAAACAGGGGCGGAAAAAAATCTGTGTATGCCGGCTATTATTTTCACTGTCAACCCGGCGAAGCATTTGCCGGTGGCGGGTTGTGGATTCCCATGCCGCCCGATCTTAAAAAAGTAAGGCAGGAAGTAGACTATTGTTTTGATGAATTCAGGAAAATACTGGCATCAAAAAAATTTGTTGCCACCTATGGTGATTTAATAAAAGACAAAGAAACCAGCCTTATTAATGTGCCGCAGGGATTTGAAAAAGACAACCCCGCTGCAGCCTATATTAAACTGAAAAGTTTTATTGCTATGAAGAAACTGGATGATGCAACCCTTACTTCAAAAGATTTAATAGAAGAAACACAGGAGGCATTTGAAGCACTTAATCCCTTGCTGAATTTTTTGAACCGTGCGCTCGACAGCAGCAATGACTAATTAGTTATTTATACGTATAGGAGCCCGGGTGTAATTCATTTTTGATTGCCAAAAGGAGCCTGCTTGATCCCGGTCAACCCCTTTATAGGTACTCCAAATCATGCGTTGCCGTAATATAACGCCAACACCTGATTGTATTCTAGGCGTTGCGCTGCTTGGTAATTCTTGCTTTATCTTAGATTTCTTTCCATTCACCGAAGAAACTTGTAGCAATGCCGAATTAATTACCAAACCTGTTATTCTTTTCGCAATTTTATACCAGCAAGAACGAAATATTCAAATCCTCCGAAAAATTTCCCAAATCCTTTAAAAGCCAGCCAATCCAAAACCTGTAGAACCGCCGTCCAAATCCTTACAAAAACTTACCGATCCCTTTGAAAGACCAGGCATCCGTTTATCCTGACCGGGACCCAATTTGTTTGCCAATCTCCAAATCCGTTGAAACCATGATCCTACTCAGAAACCATTTTTTAACCGGTACGTTGTTATTTTTTTTCTGAGCCAATAAAATAAAGAGCTGCTAACGCGGCTCTTTGTTTTTTACAGTAAGAATGCTTTTAAAACAAATACGATCCATGTTTGAAAAGCATTCATTGCCAATACCGGTGCCGACAGTTTGCAATCGGACATTATAAACGACTTACATTAACACGGTTCTTCATAGCCGGAAATTACCTGTTAATATGTTGAATTTAGAATTTTAACACGCAAGGTTCTATACATTTGCCTACGCTATGCTTCTCCGGTTAAGGTTAAAATTAAATTAAATGCATGTACGGCTGATACTTTTACAGTTAAAGCAAAAGACTCTTCTCCTATTAAAAAAAACAGGCAGCACATTTTGCACTGTCCTCTGTACAATGGCCGCACAATGGGGTACTGCACAAAACAGCGGGATACTTCGCTTATCGGATGCTGTTAACAATGGGTTGAATAATTATCAAAGCATCAAAGCCAAATCCAATTATATCAAATCTTCGTCGGCATTGGTGGAGAATGCAAAAAATCAATACCTGCCCGATGTGATTGGTTCTTTGCAGGAAGCGTACGGTACCATCAACGGGCAGTTCGGTCCATCGGCTCCCATTGCCGGAACGGTTGCTTCTTCCGGCCCCACCTATAGCAAACAAAACTGGAACGCTGCTTTTGGCGCGGTTTACCTGTTGAATATAAACTGGGAGTTTATTTCTTTTGGGCGTTTGCAGTCGAGAATACATGCGGCCGAAGCTCAGGTAAAAACAGATTCGGCTGATTACCGGCAGGAGCAATTTGTAACCGGTGTGCGTATTGCAGGCACTTACCTTAACCTGTTGATTGCGCAGCGGTTTATACAGAACGCGCAAGCCAATATTGAACGGGCCAGCTTTGTACAGCAATCAGTGATTGCCCGTGCCAAATCCGGGTTGATTGCCGGTGTGGATTCTTCTATCGCCAATGCAGAAGTATCCGGTGCCAGGCTTGCTTTATTGCAGGCCACCGCCAACGAACAGCGCATCCGCAATGAGCTGGCACAGTTGCTAAATGCCGCACCTGATCCTTTTACACTCGACACCAGCTTTTTCAGCCAAACACCCGCAAATTACAATACCAATTTCGCGGTAACAGAAAATCCGCAGGTAAAATTTTATGCGCAACGCGTTCAGCAAAGCAATGCACTGGAAAAATATATTCGCAGGAGCATTAACCCGGGCCTTAACCTTTTTGGTACATTCCAGGGGCGGGGTTCCGGCTTCGATTATAATTACACCCCGGATTTTACCGATCGGTATACCAAATCTTATCTCGATGGTATCAAACCCGAACGATACAATTACCTGCTGGGCATTGGCATCAGCTGGAATTTAATAAGCCCCTTCAAAATAAAGCAACAGGCAAAATCACAATCCTATCTATCGGCTGCATATAAAGACGAATATGATTTGGTGAGTGCCCGTTTAAAAGATCAGTTGTTGCTGGCCGATCAACAAATTGAAAACAGCTTAAAAAGTGTGCAGGAAGCACCGTTGCAACTAAAGGCGGCCACCGATGCTTACCTGCAAAAAACAGTATTGTATAAAAATGGGTTAACGAATATTGTAGATGTACAGCAGGCTTTGTTTACATTGAACAGGGCGCAAACAGATATCAGTGTAGCCTATATCAATACCTGGCAGGCTTTGTTGCTGAAGGCGGCAGCTTCGGGTGATTTTGATCTATTTATCAAACAGGTGCAATAGCGTTAGTATGAATCTTATCAGAACAGCATTAAGAAAACCCATTACCATTATGGTATTGGTAGCCGGTTTGTTTTTCTTTGGCATCAAGGCCATCAATACCATCAAGATAGATATTTTCCCGGCCATGAACCTGCCGGTGATTTATTTATCGCACCCCTTCGGCGGCTACTCTCCCACACAAATGGAATCTTTTTTTGGGAAGCAATATGTAAACCTCCTGTTGTATGTTTCCGGTGTAAAAAGTATTGAGACAAGAAACATACAGGGATTGAGTTTGCTAAAACTCAGCTTTTATGAAAATGTAAACATGGCGCAGGCAGCTGCGGAAGTAAGCGCTTTCGCCAACCGGGCACAGGCCATCTTTCCACCTGGCTCGCAACCACCTTTTGTAATCCGTTTCGATGCATCCACTTTGCCGGTAGGGCAATTAGTGCTCAGCAGCGATAAAAGATCCAATAATGAGTTGCTTGATATGGCGAACGTTTACATACGTTCTTCTTTTACTTCCATACCCGGTCTCATTTCTTCGGCACCCTTTGGCGGAAATGTCCGCAGCATTGTAATCAAGGTTGATCCGGATGCGCTGCGCTTACACAATCTTACGGCCGACCAGGTAGTGGAAGCACTGCGCATCAATAATCAGACCTCTCCCGCGGGCAATGTAAGAATCGGCGATATTAATTATATCACGCCGGCCAATACCACTATCAAGAGCGTAAAAGATTTTGAAAACATTCCTTTATTCAAGGGCAGTGTTCCCAATGTTTTCCTGCGCGATGTGGCTACCGTAGAAGATGGCGCCGATATAACCGTAAGCTATGCATTGGTGAATGGAAAACGATCCGTGTATATGCCCATTACCAAATCTGCTGATGCTTCTACCTGGGAAGTGGTACAAAATTTAAAAAAATCGATCCCGCGTTTCCAGGCGCTGTTGCCGGACGACGTGAAATTATCGTACGAATTTGATCAGTCTGTCTATGTTATCAATGCCGTAAAAAGTTTATTGAGCGAGGGTGCTATTGGTGCCATTTTAACCGGCTTAATGGTATTGTTGTTCTTGGGCGATGCGCGTGGAGCCCTGATCGTTATATTGACGATCCCTACTTCCATTATTTCCGGTGTGCTGTTCCTGTCGCTGTTTCACCAAACCATCAATATCATGACGCTGAGCGGTCTTTCGCTGGCTATTGGCATATTGGTAGATGAATCCACGGTGACCATTGAAAATATTCATCAGCACCTCGATATGGGCAAACCAAAAGCATTGGCTATTTGGGATGCCTGCCAGGAAATTGCTTTCCCCAAACTGCTGATTCTTTTTTGTATACTGGCCGTATTTGCCCCGGCCTTTACCATGACGGGTATCACGGGTTCTTTATTCTTGCCATTGGCCCTGGCCATTGCATTTTCTATGATCACATCTTATTTGCTGGCGCAAACCTTTGTACCGGTACTTGCCAACTGGATCATGAAGCGCCATGGCAAAAAAGAGGATGCTCCTGAAGATTATAGAAACTATAAGGTAGATGCTGCCGCAGAAGCAGATACCTGGGATCAGAAAAAAACATTGCTGGAAGGCGGGCACGGTAAAGAAGGAAAGCTCACGCGGTTTGAAAGATTCAGGAATCGCTACCTGCGGTTTTTAAACCGGCTGCTCCCCTACAAAAAGATCATCACCAGTTTATATGTCATCATTATTACAGGCATAGCGGTGTTATTGTTTATGCGCATCGGCCGGGATGTGCTGCCAAAAGTAAATGCCGGCCAGTTCCAGGTTCGTTTTCGTGCGCCCGATGGAACCAGGCTGGAACGTACAGAAGAAAAGCTGCTGGCGGCCCTCGATGTATTAAAGCAAACGGTGGGCGAAAAAAATATTGCCATTACCTCCGCGTTTGTTGGTCAGCATCCGGGGCAGTTTTCTACCAGCCCAATTTATCTTTTTATGAGCGGTTCACATGAAGCTGTATTACAGGTTGCGCTGAAAGAGGATTACAAAGAAAACCTGGACGATGTAAAGGAGCGTTTCCGCCGGACCATGAAAGAGAAATTGCCCGATTTCGTAGTATCTTTTGAACCCATACAATTAACTGATAAAATTCTCAGCCAGGGCTCGCCCACACCTATTGAAGTAAAGGTAAACGGCAAAAACAAAAAACTGAATGTTGAATATGCCAATAAAATGGTGGCGAAACTGAAACAGATCGCTTACCTGCGCGATGTACAAATTGCACAATCAGTACAATACCCGGCCATTAATATCAATATAGACAGGATAAAAGCTGCTCAACTGGGTGTGGATGTAAGTGATATTTCAAGATCCCTGACGGCTTCTACTTCTTCCTCCAGGTTTACTGAAAAAAATGTCTGGATTGATGAGAAAGCGTCGCTGGCCTATAACGTGCAGGTGGAGATACCTGAAAATAAAATGAACAGTACCGGTAATATGGGTGAGATACCAATATTGAAAAACACGCCGCGCCCCGTATTGAGCGATGTGGCCAGTTTTCAGCGCGATACCGCTTTTGGTGAAAATGATAATATTGGTTCCCTTCCCCAGGTTTCTGTTACCGCCAATCTGCATAAAATGGATTTGGGCACTGCGTCTGCCGATGTGCAGGCAGCCATTAAATCGCTGGGTGAACTACCGAGAGGTTTAACCGTGGAACTAAAGGGTTTAAGCAATGTGTTGACCGATACATTGGACAGCCTGCAGAGTGGCTTGTTGGTGGCCATCATCGTTATATTCCTTATGCTGGCGGCTAATTTTCAATCGTTCAAGGTTTCATTGGTAGTATTGTCTACTGTGCCCGCGGTATTGCTGGGTTCACTGGTACTGCTGTTGCTGACTGGTTCTACACTAAACCTGCAATCATATATGGGTATGATAATGTCAGTCGGCGTATCCATCGCCAATTCGGTATTACTGATCACCAATGCAGAACATCTGCGGTTGCACAATGGCAACGCGGTTGAATCTGCCAAAGAATCTGCAGCACTGCGCATCCGGCCGATTTTAATGACCACGGTAGCGATGGTGGTGGGCATGATACCCATGGCGTTGGGCATTGGCGAGGGCGGCGATCAGGCGTCTCCACTCGGTCGTGCTGTAATTGGAGGGCTGATAGCTTCTACCTTTGCAGCGTTGTTGATACTTCCCCTGGTCTTTGCCTGGGTGCAGGAGAAAACTACTACAGACTCTGTATCGCTTGACCCGGAAGACAAAGAAAGCAAATTTTATATACCATCATTGTATGAAGCACATCATAAATAAGCATAGAAAGGTTTTGGGAATTGTTGTGGCGGCATGCTACATCACCGTGATAGGCAGCGGTTGCGGGGCGTCAGAAAAAAAAGAAGCCGAAGAACAGCAAGAAAAAACAAAAGAACAAAGCCCCCTTGCCACAGAAGTGTTTCTGTTACAGAAAGGGAAACTTACTTCTTCATTGCAAATGCCCGGAGAACTGATTCCATTTCAACAGGTAGACCTGTATGCAAAAGTGAATGGCTTTGTAAAAAAATTATATGCAGACGTGGGCACTGAAGTAAAAGCCGGGCAATTACTTGCCGTAATGGAAGCACCTGAACTGGGATCCCAACTGGCTGGCGCGGAATCAAGACTGAAAGCGCAGGAAGCAATTTATACAGCCAGCAAGGCCAATTATGATCGATTATATGAAACCAGTAAAACACCGGGCACTATTTCGCCCAACGATTTAGACCAGGCAAATGCCAAAAAAAATGCTGATTACGCGCAATGGGAATCGGCCAAATCGGCTTATAAAGAAATTGCGCAAACGCACAATTATCTCGAGATAAGAGCGCCCTTCAGCGGTGTCATCAGCACAAGGAATGTAAATACGGGCGCCATCGCAGGGCCTGCCGGCAAGGGTTCGGAACTACCGTTGTTTGTTTTGCAGGACCAGCGAAAACTGCGCCTTGCAGTATTAATACCGGAATCGGCCACGGGTTACATCAATGATAAAACAAGGGTTGATTTTATGGTGAAGGGCCTGCCCAATGAAAAATTCTCGGCCGCCATCAAACGCTCAGCCGGCTCGCTGGATACCAAACTAAGGGCTGAAAGAATCGAAATGGACATTGATAACAGTAATAAAAAATTGTTGCCCGGTATGATCGCGGAAGTAAACATCCCCACTTCCCCGCGCGACAGTGGCTTCATTGTTCCAAAAACAGCGGTAATAAATTCAACCGAGCGGGTCTTTGTAATAAAACTAACTAACGGGCACGCGCAATGGATAGATGTAAAGAATGGCAGAGAGGCGGATGGCAAGGCAGAAGTATATGGAGCGCTTACCGTTGGTGATACGCTGCTGACGGTTGCCAGTGAAGAAAGAAGGGATGGGAGCGAAATAAGGCAAGTAAGCTTTTCCGGTAAGCGGTAATCACTGCGATAATCGAAAGCAATATCATACAGTGGCAAATCACCATAAAGGCTACCGTAGTTTTAAAAACTACGGTAGCCTGGGTACCCAATACTGCTGCCATTCTAATTTATCGGAGAGTGGTGAGGTCAGAATAGCCCCTTCTCATTCAAATATTCCGCAATCTGCACGGCATTGGTGGCGGCACCTTTGCGCAGGTTATCACTCACAATCCACATGTTTAGTGTATTGGGCTGTGTTTCATCGCGTCTTAATCTTCCCACAAATACCTCATCCTTTTCATGCGCGTCCATGGGCATGGGATATTGCTGGTTGGCCAGATCATCTACCAGCACAACACCCGGCGCTGCTTTTAATAATTCCTTTACTTCATTCAAATCGAAATCTTTGCTGAATTCCACGTTTACCGATTCGCTATGGCCACCCATGACCGGTATGCGCACAGTGGTAGCCGTTACCCTAATACTATCGTCGCGCATGATTTTCCTGGTTTCATTCACCATTTTCATTTCTTCCTTGGTATAGCCATTATCTGTAAACACGTCAATTTGCGGTATTACGTTCAGGTCGATGGGATATTTATAGGCCATTTCACCCTTGATCCCTTTCCTTTCATTCATTAGCTGTGTTACGGCCTTTACGCCGGTGCCGGTTACACTCTGGTAAGTAGAGACCACGATGCGTTCAATATTATATTTTTTATGCAGGGTATTCAGTGCTACTACCATTTGTATGGTGGAACAATTGGGATTGGCAATAATCTTATCCTTTGCAGTGAGGATATCCGCATTAATTTCCGGCACCACCAAGGGTTTTGAAGGATCCATTCTCCAGGCAGAAGAATTATCGATCACCGTTATTCCGGCTGCAGCAAATTTTGGCGCCCATTCCAGCGAGGTGCTTCCGCCGGCAGAAAAAATGGCTACATCCGGTTTGGCAGCAATGGCATCCACCATGCTCACTACTTTGTATTTCTTTCCCTTGTATTCAACTTCCTTACCCACAGATTTTTCTGAAGCCACCGGCAACAGATCGCTCACGGGAAAATTACGTTCTTCCAATACCTGTAACATTTTGGTGCCTACCAGCCCGGTAGCGCCTACTACTGCAACTTTTAGCTGTTTCATAATTTAGTTTTTGCAACCAGTTGAACGGTTATGCCGTTTCTTTTCTGTTTTGTTTTTAAAAGTGATAAAAAAAGCCCCCGGTGTACCGGGGGCCTGAATATCTTGTAACCTACAAAACGATCAATAACCTCCCGTTGTGGAATGTTTCTTAATGCGCTTTGTGGTCTTAATTACATTTTTCATGAGGGGCCAAAAGTAATACAGCAATGTTATTAAACCAAAAATATTTGGTGAAAAAACAACAGCAATAAACGCCACCCCCCAGGTTTCCGTTTTAACTTACTGCAAACCTTATTGATTGAAAAATAAACTAACAATCGTTCTGTTGAGCATTGGACTGCATGCTTATTCACAGACTGCAACGCCCTATAATGTGGTGATCGATGAAATAATGGCCGACCCCACGCCCCCGGTTGCGCTTCCCAACAGCGAGTTTGTTGAATTGAAAAACGTATCTGCACAAGCTTTCAATTTAAACGGCTGGCGCGTCGGTGATGCCAGCGGTTTTGCAACCATCGGTATAAATTTTATGCTGCAGCCCGATAGCTTCGTTATTATCTGTAACAGCAGCGGCGCTTCTTTACTCAATGCATTTGGAACAACAATCGCCGTAAGCAATTTCCCTTCATTGGACAATGATGGAGACCAGCTATACTTGCGATCAAAAGAAGGCAGAACCATCCATGCTGTTGCCTACACGTCTTCCTGGTATCAAAATGCAGTAAAAAACCAAGGTGGCTGGACCTTGGAAATGATAGATACCCGGAACCCCTGTAGCGGTACCGGCAACTGGACGGCGAGCACCGATTTCAAAGGCGGTACACCGGGTAAGAAAAATTCAGTTGACGCTGTTAATGCAGATCAACAGCCGCCCATGTTGTTGCGCGCTTATGCCGCCGACAGTGTTGATGTTATACTCAGCTTTGATGAGCCCCTGGATAGTGCCGGCGCAGTTATTACCAGGCGTTATTCAATGAGTGATGGCATAGGTGAGCCTTTGTCGGCTATGGCTATCGCACCTTTTTTTACGAAAGTGCAACTAAAGGTTGCG
>Ga0068860_100003439_pt1 | contig 16286 bp, 15 predicted proteins | sample KBSSwiS32_FD_66597 | JGI IMG/M metagenome (GOLD analysis project Ga0068860, IMG submission 66597) | Switchgrass rhizosphere microbial communities from Kellogg Biological Station, Michigan, USA - KBS Switchgrass S3-2 | ecosystem: Host-associated > Plants > Roots > Rhizosphere > Soil ... | reverse complement strand
AGTGCCGCCCACGCCAAGCGCGAAAAGCCGCTCACCGCGAGCAGCGCGCCGCCGGTGGCCGCACCGATCGCCTGGCCGACGTAGATTGCGGCCGAGTTGAGCGCCATCGATGCCGGCGCGAGCGCCGGGGCGAGTGACGTCAGGCGCGCATGCTGCGCGGACTGTGCCGCGAAGCAACCGAAAGACCACGGCACGATCGCCAGCGCCATCGTCGCGACGCTGCCCGCGAACGGCCACAGCGCAAAGCTCACCGCCATGCCTACCAGCAGCAACGCCACCATGCGCGCGGCTCCGAGGCGATCGATCACGCGCGTGACGACCACGCTGCTGGCCAGCCCGACGACTCCGAACACCAGGAACAGCCCCGCAATCTGCGCCGGCGTGGCCGCCAGCATCTGGCGAAAGTACGCAGCCATGTACGAGAACAGCGTGAACTGCGCGGCACCGGCCAACGCAGTGACCAGCACCACCGCCATCAGCACCCGGTCGGTGAACACCGAGCGCCATTGCGCGCCCGACAGCGCAGCGGGCCGAACGCCGTCGGGCATCACGTGCCAGACGCCCCAGGCAGCCAGCAGCGACAGGCCGGCGACGCCACCCAGCGCCACGCGCCAGCCGAACGTCTCAGCCACGTAGGCGTGCATCGGCAGCCCGAGCACCGAGGCCACCGCCCAGCCGAGGAAGACGAACGTGATCGCATGGCCACGCGCCTGCGGCGGCGTCATCACCGCGATGGCCGCGCCGGCCTGTGGAGTGAACACCGCGGCGCCGAGCAGCGTCACCGTGCGCACCACGGCGAGCACGGTGAAGTTGGGCGCCAGCGCCGCGATCGCGTGGCCGGCGGCATACCACAGCAGCCAGAAGGTCAACAGGCGCCGGCGGTCGCTGCCGGCCACCCAGGCGGCGAGCAGCGGCGCGCTGAGCGCAAGCAGTACCGCGCCGATCGTGATCAGCTGGCCCGCCACCGCTGCGCTCACCTGCAACGAGTCGACCAGGTCGTTCATGACGCCGGAGGGCGCCATCACGCCGCAGGCGATTGCGAAGTTGCCGCCGAGCAGCGCCCAGCGCGAGCGTGCGACGGTGCGCCGGTCGAGGGCGTCGGTCACTGCGGGTGTCGCGGCGCGCGCCGGCCGCTGCTCGAACGCTGCAGTGGACTCACCCGCGCATCACCTTCAGCGCCTCGGGGTTCACGACGTTGGTCGGCTGCTGCTTGATGAAGTTGACCACGTTGTCGAACGCGGTGCCGAAGTACAGCTCGTAGCTGTCGAGCTCGACGTATCCGATGTGCGGCGTGCACACCGCGTTCTCCAGCCGCAGCAGCGGGTGTCCCTGCAGGATCGGTTCGCTTTCGAACACGTCGACCGCCGCCATGCCCGGGCGGCCGCGGTTCAGGCCGGCCACCAGCGCGCCTTCTTCCACCAGCTCGGCTCGCGAGGTGTTGACGAACAGCGAGGTGGGCCGCATGCGCGCAAGGTCCTGCGCGTTGACGATGCCGCGCGTCTCGGGTACCAGCCGCAGGTGCATCGACAGCACGTCGCTGTTCTCGAACAGCGCCTCGCGACTGTCGGCACCGATGCAGCCATCGGCCACTGCGCGCTGGCGCGACGCGTCGCTGCCCCAGACGATCACCTGCATGCCGAACGCGCGGCCGTAGCCAGCCACCAGTTGGCCGATCTTGCCGTAGCCCCAGATGCCGAGCGTGCGCCCCTTGAGCACCATGCCGAGGCAGAAATTGGGCGGCATTGACGCAGCCTTCAGGCCCGACTGCTGCCAGCCACCGTGTTTCAGCGTGGCGATGTATTGCGGCAGGCGGCGCATCGCCGACATCACCAGCGCCCACGTCAGTTCGGCGGCGGCCACCGGCGAGCCCTGGCCTTCGGCCACCGCGATGCCGAGCCGCGTGCACGTCTCGACGTCGATGTGCGGACCGACGCGCCCAGTCTGCGCGATCAGCTTCAGCTTCGGAAGCTTCTCGAGCAGTTGGCGCGGGAAATGCGTGCGCTCGCGGATCGTCACCAGGATGTCGGCGTCGCGCAGCCGCACCGACAGTTGTCCGATGCCCTTGACCGTGTTGGTGTGTACCTTGGCGTTGTAGGGCTCGAGCTTGGCTGCGCAGCGCAGCTTGCGCACCGCATCCTGGTAGTCGTCGAGGATGATGACGTTCATGGCGGGGCCAGTCGATTGTGCCCGCTCCAGCGAGCCGAACCCGCTCGCGCTAGCATCCGGTTTCATCATCATTGCTGCATCCGAGGAGACCGAGGGTCATGAGCATTTCCATGTACACGGCCAGTGTGCCTGTTTTCATCAAGACATTGACCAACATGCTGCGCTGGCTCGACAAGGCCGACGCGCACGCGAAGGCGCACAACTTCGACCCGTCGGTGTACCTGACGCTGCGCCTGTATCCCGACATGCTGCCACTGCCGGCGCAGATCCGCATCGCCGGCGACGCCGCCAAAGGGTGCGCCGCGCGCCTGGCCGGCAAGGATGCGCCGGTGTTCGAGGACAACGAAGCCACGCTCGATGAGCTGCGCGAGCGCATCCGCAAGACGCTGGCCTATCTCGAGACGGTGGTCGCAAAGGACATCGACGGCAGCGAAGGGCGCGAGATCGTGATTCCGGCGCGCAACCGCGAGCCACGTCGCTTCAAGGGCGAGTACTACCTGAAGCACTGGGCGTTGCCCAACTTCTTCTTCCACGCGACCACGCTGTACGCGCTGCTGCGCCACAACGGCGTCGAGCTCGGCAAGGCCGATTTCCTGCAGGCCGACTGAGGCGGCCGCTCGCGCACCCGCTCAGCGCCTCGCTGCTGCGAAGCTGAGGGTTCTGGCGAGAACGGAGAGCCGGGCGGGCGACTGCGGCCTAGAACGCCATCAGCAGCTCTTCGTCCTCGGAGCCGCCGGGCATCACGCTTTCGAGCGCGCGCTGCAGCTCGCTGCGCAGCTCGCCCGCATCGGCGGGCCCGCGCGGCGACAGCGCATCGAACACCGCGCCGCGCAGCAGCCACAGGTCGATGGCCTCGTTGGTGTGACGCACCTGGTGACGCAGCCACTGACCGCGCCGCCCGTCGACGCGCTCCACCGCGGCCATGAAGCAGCGCTTCACGTGCACGAAGCTGCGGCGCGCCGCGATGCGGCCGCTGCGGTCCTCGGTGCGTTCGTTGGCAAGCCAGGCCGCCAGCGGAGCGGCTGGCGCGGCAGACATGTAGTGGCGAGGGGCGGGCGTCATGGATGTGCGGTGCGCAGACTCTGGATGCATCGCATTGTTCGGTTGCACGCGCGCGTGCGATCGCGCGAACAGCACCGCTTGCACGCCCAATTGGCCCACCGCCCGTGAATTGCGCCGTCGGCGCAGCCCAATTCGGGCGTTCGCCGCGGCGTCGCAACGGGGCCGTGATGCGCTACGCTGCGCGCCTGCGGTCCGGCAGGCCGCTGCGGCATCGGCGATGGAGCAGGCGATGAAGTGGTTGCGCGGTGTGATGTATGGGGTGGTGACTCTGCTGTTGCTGGTGGCGCTCGCCGTGGGCGTCTACACGACGCGCGCGATGCCGACGGTCGATGGACAGCTGCAGATCGCCGGCCTGCGGCAGCCGGTACGCATCGAGCGCGATCCGCACGGCATTCCGACGCTGAAGGCGCAGAACCAGCACGACCTGCTGTTCGCGCTCGGCTTCGTGCACGCACAAGACCGGCTCTGGCAGCTCGAGACCCATCGCCGCATCGGCTCCGGGCGACTGGCCGAGGCGTTCGGCGAGGCAGCGCTCGAATCCGACAAGTTCCTGCGAGCGCTCGGGGTGCGGCGTGCGGCGGCCGCGCAATGGGCCAATCTGAAGCCCGACGCGCGCGCCGCGGTGCAGGCTTACACCGACGGTGTCAACGCCGTGATCACGACCCAGCTGCATGCGCGGCCGCCCGAGATGGTGATCCTCGGCATCCAGCCGCAGCCGTGGGATCCGGTGGACAGCCTCGCCTGGTCGATCATGATGGCCTACGACCTCGGCGCCAACTGGAGCACCGAGCTGCTGCGCCTGCGGCTTGCGCTGCGCCTGCCGGTGGAGCGCATCAACGAGGTGTTTCCACCGTATCCGGGCGAGAAACCGCTGCCCACCGCCGACTACGCGGCGCTGTTTCGAGCGCTCAAGCTCGACGCCGCCACGGCCACGGCGTCGCTCGACAGGGCGCTCGACCGACTGGCGGGCGCAGCGCCGCCGTCGGGCCTCGAAGGTGTGGGCTCCAACAACTGGGTGGTATCCGGCAGCCACACCACCACCGGTTCGCCGCTGCTCGCCAACGACCCGCATCTGAAGCTGTCGGTGCCGGCGCTGTGGTACTTTGCGCGCCTCGAAGCGCCGGGCGTCAAGATCGCGGGCGCGACGCTGCCGGGGCTGCCGCTGGTGGTGCTCGGACAGAGCGAGCACCTCGCGTGGGGCTTCACGAACACCGGCCCCGACGTACAGGATCTCTACATCGAGCGCTTGCATCCGGCCGACCCCAATCAGGTTCAGACGCCCGGGGGTGGCTGGGCGACGCTGAAGAGCTACGAAGAGACGATCCAGGTGCGCGGCAAGCCCGACGTCGTGCTGAAAGTGCGCGAGTCGCGTCATGGGCCGCTGATCTCCGACGCCGGAATCACCGATGACCTGCTCGGCAACAAGAACCGCAACGCGTACGCGATCGCGATGCGCTGGACTGCGCTCGATGCCGATGCCGACATGGTGAGCGTCGCGCTGGCGATGAACCGCGCGACCGACGTCGCATCGTTCATCGATGCCGCCCGGGGGTGGGTGGCGCCGATGCAGAACATGGTGGTGGCCGACCGCGCCGGCCACATCGGCTACATCGCGCCCGGCCGCGTGCCACTGCGCAAGCCCGACAACGACCTAAAGGGGCTGGTGCCTGCGCCGGGCTGGGATGCGCGCTACGACTGGGCCGGCTGGCTCATCCCCGACGTGCTGCCGCAGACGCGCGACCCGGAGCGCGGCTGGATCGCCACCGCCAACCAGCGCATCGTGGCGCCTGACTATCCGCACTTTCTCACCAGCGAGTGGGCGTTGCCATATCGGCAGCAACGCATCGAGCAGTTGCTAGGCGCCAAGCCCAAGTTGTCGATTGACGACCTGGCGGCGATCCAGGCCGACATCCGATCGCTCGCCGCCATCGAGATGCTGCCGTGGCTGCAGCGCGCCCGGTCGGACCATCCGCTGGCCGCGGCCGCCAAGCAGGCGCTCGAAGGCTTCGACGGCACGATGGCCGCCGACAAGGCGGCGCCGTTGATTCTGTGGGCGTGGCAGCGCCACCTGGTGCAGCAGATCTTCGCCGACGAGATGGGCCCGGTGTACGAGCGCACGATTGCGTCGCGCACGCTGCGTGACGCGCTGCAGGGCGTGCTCGAGCGCGACGACGCGTGGTGGTGCGACGACAAGTCCACGCCGGCCGTCGAGACCTGCGCGCAGCAGGTCGACAAGGCGATCAGTGCCGCGCTCGACGAGTTGCAGCAGGCGCAGGGCAGCGACGTGGCGCGTTGGCAATGGGGCCGGGCGCATCAGGCGCGCTCGGAGCATCGGCCGTTCTCGCGCGTGAAGCTGCTCGCGCGCTGGTTTGAACTGCGCACGCCGGTGGGCGGTGATACCTACACAGTCAACGTGTCGCGCGTGTTGTTCAAGCCCGACTCGACAACCGGCGAGCTCTACCTCGACGAGCACGGGCCGAGCCTGCGCGCGCTCTACGACGTGGCCAACCCGAAGAACTCGCGCTTCATGCACAGCACGGGGCAGAGCGGTCTGGCGTGGTCGAAGTGGTATTCGACGTTCGTCGAGGACTGGGCCAAGGTCGACTACGTGCCGCTGTGGCACGACGAGCCGCCGATGGCCACGCTGCGGCTGGAGCCGGTGCCCTAGAAGCGCCGCGCTACGGCACGCCGTTGCGGCCGTGCGCGCGATAGCCCGGCCGCTCGCTGAGCCGTTCGTAGTACGCCTCGACGGCGGCCAGCGCCGGGCGCTGCATCGGCGTCATGAACCAGCGGTGGGTCGCCAGCCCGACCGTGATGTCGGCCAGCGTGAAGGTTGCGCCCGCGACGTGGCTGCCGCTGCGCTGCAGCTGCCCGTCGAGCAGCGCCATGTGGCGGTTCCAGTTGGCGATGCTCGCTTCGATCGCGCGCGCGTCGGTGTAGTCGGCGGCTTTGCGAACCAATGCCATGAATGCGTAGCGCCACGCGCTGTTGAGCTCGGTGGCCATCCAGTCCATCCACTGCTCGACGCGGGCACGGGCGCGCGGTTCGTTGGGCAGCAGGTCGGTGCGGCCGTGCTGCCCCGCCAGGTAGCGGCAGATGGTGTTGGACTCCCACAGCACGAAGTCGCCATCGCGGATCACTGGCACCAGCGCGTTGGGGTTGAGCGCCAGGTACTGCGGCGATTTCAGCGGCAGCTCGGGCACGCCCCACGGCGTGTGCTCGACCGGCAGGCCGAGTTCCTCGCACAGCCACAGCACCTTGCGCACGTTGATGGAGTTGGGGCGGCCGAGTACTTGCAGCATGGCTGCATTCTGGCAGTGCGCGCGGCACGTCAGACGCTGCCGTACAGGACCTTGCGCTGCGCGGTGTAGGTCCACCACGGCGCGGGCGCTGCGCCGCGCATGAAATCGGTGATGGCCATGAAGGTGTCGAGGACGCACGGGTCCTGGCGCCTGCCGGTGTGCGCGCACAGCGCCTGGTACAGCACGAACGGGTCGCGGTGCGCCAGCTCGCGCGGGTGTACGAGCCCGATCGCGCGCAGGTCACCGGCCATCGCCGGCCCGACGTTGGGCAGTTGCTCGAAGGTGTCGCACTCGGCGGCGCGTGCCGCCTTGCGCGGCTTGATGCGCGGGCCGAAGGTCATGGCCGGGCTGATCGACGACACCATGTCGTGCACTGCCGTCTCGGGCGCAGCGCGATCGGGCGGGTTCACATCAGCATCTGGTTGCGCACCAGCCCCACGGCCACGCCCTCGAGCTCGAAATCGACATCGCCGAACGGCACGACGATGGTCTTGAAGTCGGGGTTCTCGGCGATCAGCTCGATCGTGCTGCGTGTGCGCCGGAAGCGCTTGACGGTGACCTCGTCGCCCAGGCGCGCCACCACGATCTGACCGTTCTTGGCCTCGCGCGTCTTTTGCACCGCCAGCAGATCGCCATCGAGGATGCCGGCATCGCGCATGCTCATGCCGCGCACCTTCAGCAGGTAGTCGGGGCGACGCGGAAACATGCTGGCTTCGACCAGGTAGGTCTGGTCGATGTGCTCCTGCGCGAGGATCGGACTGCCGGCGGCCACGCGTCCCACCAGCGGCAGCGCCAGCTGCGCCAGGCTCGGCAGCGGCAGCGAAAACTGTTTGCCGCGCGTCTCGTTGAGCGCGCGTAGAGTCTCGGGACGCAGACGAATCCCGCGCGAGGTGCCACCGACCAGTTCGATGACGCCTTTGCGGGCGAGCGCCTGCAGGTGCTCTTCGGCCGCGTTGGGCGAGCGAAAGCCCAACTCGGCCGCGATTTCGGCGCGGGTGGGGGGCGCGCCGCTGCGTTCGATGGTGCTTTGCACCAGGTCGAGGATCTGCTGTTGGCGGGCAGTGAGCTTCGGACTTTCTTCCACGGCGGTGCCTGTTGATGCATCCAGTGGCTGTATTTTTATACAGATGGGGCAAAAATGCAAAACATCGTTGTGATCCTCGGGATGGGAGGGACGATCGCCGGCGTGGCGCCCGAGGGTCAGAGCGACCTGGCCTATCAGGCGGCTCAACTGAGCGTCGAGGCGCTGATCAAGGCGGCGCCCGAGCTCACCGATGTGCCCCTGCAGACCGAACAAGTGGCACAGGTCGACAGCAAAGACATGACGCATGCGCTCTGGCAGACGCTGGCGCAACGCGTGCACCATCACCTGCTGCGCGAGGAAGTCACCGGCATCGTCGTCACGCACGGCACCGACACGATGGAAGAGACCGCGCACCTGCTGCAACGCGTGCTGGCACCGAAGAAGCCGGTGGTGCTCACCGGCGCGATGCGGCCCGCCAGCTCACGCCAGGCCGATGGGCCCGCCAACCTGGTGCACGCGGTGGGCGTGGCGCGCGAGCCGGGCGCACACGGCGTGCTGGTGACGATGGCCGGCACCGTGCACGGTGCGGCCGACGTGCGCAAGGCGCACCCGCACAAAGTCGACGCATTCAGCTCCGGCGACGTCGGCCCGCTGGCGCGGTTCGAAGACGACGGGCGGCTGCAGCGCCGGCGCGCATGGCCCAACGGCGAGGCCCTGGGCATCGGCGTGCTCGACCAGGATCCGGCCGGCTGGCCGGCAGTGGAAATCGTCACCAGCCATGCCGGCGCCAGCGGCGCCTTGATCGACGCGTTGGCGCGCAGCGGCGCAAAGGGCATCGTGATCGCGGCCAGCGGCAACGGCACCGTGCATGAGGCCATCGAGCGCGCGCTGCACGATGCGCAGTGGTCCGGGATCGCGGTGTTGCGCGCCACCCGTTGCGGTGACGGGGCGATCCTCGATCCGGGCAACGCCCAGGAACCCTGGCCCTCGGCCGGTGCGCTGACACCGGCCAAGGCGCGCGTGGAGCTCATGCTGCGCTTGATGGCGCAGCCGGCGCGCGGCTAGCGGCGTCTCCGGGCGTGCGGCCGGACGATCCGGCCGCCATTCAAACGGTGGCAAGACTCGCTCCAGCCGTGCAGTGTCGTCACGCCACGCTCAGGCTCACGTCGACATTGCCGCGCGTCGCATTGGAATACGGGCACACCTCGTGCGCCGCCTTCACCAGCGACTCGGCCGCGGCCTTGTCCATGCCCGGCACGGTGATCGCCATCGCCACGGCGATGCCGAACGCGCCCGGCTTGCCAGCCAGCGGGCCGATCGAAACGTCGGACTTGATGGACACGTTGGCGGGCAGGCTGATCTTCTGGCGCGCAGCCACCGCCTTCATCGCACCGATGAAGCATGCCGAATAGCCGGATGCGAACAGTTGCTCGGGGTTGGTGCCGGGGCCGTCGTCTCCGCCCAGCGTCTTGGGTGTGGACAGCTGCAGCTCGATGCGGCCGTCGGACGACTTGGTGGTGCCGGTGCGACCGCCGGTGGAAGTGGCGGTTGCGGTGTACAGGGCTTTCTCGATCGCCATGGTGGGCTCCTTCGGGGTGGGTGGGTGACATCCGGCGCGGGTCAAGCCGCGCGGACCGTGGTGTCTTGGATCTGATCGCGCAACGTTTTCAGGCGCGTCGTGAGCGCCGCCAGCTCGTCGAGAGCGCAGCCCGACGCGCACGCCACGTTCTCGGGCACGGCCCGCGCCTTGGCTTTCAGCGCGCGGCCGGTCGGCGTGAGCTGCAGCAGCACCCGGCGCTCGTCGGCGCTGTCGCGCAGGCGGCGCACAAGATGCGCGGTCTCCAGCCGCTTGAGCAGCGGTGTCAGCGTGCCCGAGTCGAGGGCCAGCCGCTCGCCGAGCTGCGACACGGTGATGCCGTCGCCCTCCCACAACACCAGCATCGCCAAGTATTGCGGGTAGGTGAGGCCGAGCGGGTCGAGCAGCGGCTTGTAGAACTTGGTCATCGCCAGCGACGCCGAATACAGCGCGAAGCACAGCTGGTGGTCCAGTTTGAGCCAATCGGCTCGAGCGCGCGATGCAGGAGCGGAGCGGTTGCGTGACATGGCGAGAAGTATAGCGAGCAACTCAATTGCACACAATCTAAATGGTTTTGGCATGCGTCACGGCAGCGCGGTGCGCCATTGCACCGACACCCCGTGGCGGGCAAGCGCCACGCTCACCGATTGCTTGGGGTCGACCAGCCACCAGCTCGACAGCGCTGCGACACCGGCCGCGCCGGCCACGTCGGCCCAGCGGTGGCGCTCGGATACCACGCGTGTGTAGCCCACGTAGGTGGCCAGCGCGTAGAGCGGCCACGCGTCGGCCAGACCGTAACGGCGGTGCACGTAGGTGGCGCTGGCGAATGCGCGTGCGGCGTGGCCGGAGGGGAACGATTGGTCGTTGGTGCCGTCGGGCCGCTCGACGTGCGTGGCGCGCTTCAGCACTTCGGTGCTCGCCACCGTGACCACGAACGACAAGGCGAACTGCTTGGCGCCGGTGGATTCGCCGCGCCACAGTTCGACGCCCAGCGTGGCCAGCGGCATCGCAGTGGCCAGCACGTCGCCGGCCTCGCGCTCGCCATCTGACGATGCGTGTGCGCAGGGCGTGCCGACCGCCAATGCGGCACAGGCCCAGAGAGCCAAGGCACTGCGGCGCATCGGCACTGCGGCGCGCGGCTCACGCAGCCGCGCCGATCGCCTCGATCTGCGCGTGCAACTCGAGCCAGCGCTCCTCGAGCATCGCGGTCTCGGCCGCGATGTGATTGAGGCGCCTGCCGGTGTCGGCCAGCGCGTCGCCGACCACCGAACCCGCCGCCAGCGCGGCCTCGAGACCGGCCTTCTCGGCGCCGAGCTTTTCGAGCCGCACGTCGATCTGCTGGATCTCCATGCGCAGCGGCCGGGTGCGATTGGCCAGCTGCGCACGCGACTGGGCTTGCTGCTTGCGTTCGTCGCGCCGGCGGCCGGGCGGTGGCACGGCTGCCGCTGCCTTGGACGACGCCGCACCCGCTGCGACGGCCTTGTCCGCAGCGGGCGATGGAGCCGGCTCGCGCCCCGGGCGCGTGGGCACGTCGCCGCCGCGCGCGCGCGAGCGCGATACCTCGAGCAGCCAGCGCTGATAGTCGTCGAGGTCGGCATCGAGTTCCTCGACACCGCGATCGACCACCAGCCAGAACTCGTCGCACACCTCGCGCAGCAGCGCGCGGTCGTGGCTCACCAGCATCACGCTGCCTTCGAACTCGTTGAGCGCCATCGACAGGGCCTCGCGCGTCGTCAGATCGAGGTGGTTGGTCGGCTCGTCGAGCAACAGCAGGTTGGGGCGCTGGTAGACGATGGTGGCCAGCACCAAACGTGCGCGCTCGCCGCCCGACAGCGTGCCGACGCGCTGGTGCACCATGTCGCCTGCGAATGCGAACTGGCCCAGGAAGTTCCGCAGATCCTGCTCGCGTGCGTCGGCGCCGCCCGACTGCTGCGCCAACGCGCGCGACAGCCGCGTCATCATCTGCAGCGGCGTGTCGTCCTCGTGCAGCAGGTCCATCTCCTGCTGCGCGAAGTACCCGATCACGAGGCCCTTGCCGACGCCCATGCTGCCGGCCAACGGCGCCAGCGCGCCGGTGATCGTCTTGACCAGCGTCGATTTGCCCTGGCCGTTGGCGCCGAGGACGCCGATGCGCTGGCCCGCCATCACACTGCGCGTGACACCGCGCAGGATCACGGCGTCGCGGCCATAGCCGCAGCTCACGTCGCGCAGGTTCAGCATCGGGTTGGGCAGGCTCGCCGGCTCGCGGAATTCGAACTGGAAGTCGCTCGCGGTCAGCACCGGCGCGAGCTTCTCCATGCGTGCCAGCGCCTTCACGCGGCTTTGCGCCTGCTTGGCCTTGGTGGCCTTGGCTCGAAAACGGTCGATGAAGCGCTGCAGGTGCGCGATGCGTTCCTGCTGCTTGGCATAGGCTGACTGCGCCTGCTCGATGCGCTCGGCGCGCGCCTCTTCGAAGGCGCTGTAGTTGCCGGCGTAGCGGTCGACGCGATGCTCGTCCACGTGCAGCGTCACGCGCGTGATTGCATCGAGGAACTCGCGGTCATGGCTGATCACGATCAACGTGCCGGGGTAGCGCACCAGCCAGCTCTCCAGCCACACCAGCGCGTCGAGGTCGAGGTGGTTGGTCGGTTCGTCGAGCAGCAGGGCGTCGCTGGGCGCCATCAGCGCACGCGCCAACTGCAGCCGCATGCGCCAGCCGCCGGAGAAGCTGTTGACCGGCGCATCCAGCTGCTCGACCCGAAAGCCCAGCCCGAGCAACAGCGCCTGCGCACGGGCGCGCGCATCGAAGGTGCCGGCTTCCTCGAGCGCGAGGTGCGCCTCGGCGATCGCGTGGCCATCGCCGCCCGTTTCGGCCTCGATCAGCTGCGCCTGCGCGCGCATCAGCACATCGTCGCCCTGCAGCACGAACTCGGTGGCGCCGTCGCCGGTCTCTGGCATCGACTGCGCCACTTCGCCGACGCGCCAGCGCGGCGGCACCTCGACGTCGCCCTTGTCGGCGTGCAGCCGGCCGGCCAGCAGCGCGAAGAGCGACGACTTGCCGGCGCCATTGCGGCCCACCAAGCCCACCTTCTCGCCGCCGTGCACCGTGAGGCTGGTGCGCTCGAGCACGACCTTCGCGCCGCGGCGCAGTGTCACATCGCGCAACGTGATCATGGGGCCCTGCTCATCCCCGTTCGAGCGCCTCGCGCGTGATCAACAGCACCGCGTCGTCGCCTTCGCTGGTGGGCAGGCTCGCCACCTCCAGCGCCGGGAACGCGGCGTCGAAATGCGCGCGCTCGTGGCCGATCTCGAGCACCAGCAGGCCGTGCGGCTGCAAGTGCGCCGCTGCGTCGCGCAACACGCGGCGCACCAGGTCCATGCCATCGTCGCCGCCGGCCAGCGCGAGCGCCGGCTCGCACTGGAACTCCGGCGGCAGCGCCGCCATCGATGTGGCGTTGACGTACGGCGGATTGCAGACGATCAGGTCGTAGCGGTCGCGCAGCGCGGCGAAGCCATCGCCGGCGTGCAGCGTGACGCGGTCGGTGAGGTCATGGCGTTCGACGTTGAGGCGTGCCAGGTTCAGCGCGTCGGCCGCGATGTCCGAGCCGTCCACCGAGGCAGCCGGCCAGCGCAGCGCGCACAACACCGCCAGGCTGCCATTGCCGGTGCACAGATCGAGCACGCGCGCCGGCGGGCCGTGCAGCCAGGCATCGAGGGTGCCGTCGGCCAGCACCTCGGCGATCAGCGAGCGCGGCACGATGCTGCGCTCGTCGATCGTGAACGGCACGCCTTGCAGCCAAGCCTCGCCGGTCAGGTAAGCGGCCGGCCGGCGGCTCTCGATGCGGCGCGCAATCAGCGCGTCGACGCTGGCCACCGTCGGCTCGTCGAGCGCGCGTTCGGCCACGTCGTCCAGCGCATCGAGCGGCACATTGAGCCGCCAGAGCACGAGCCAAGCCGCTTCGTCGAAGGCGTTGGTCGTGCCCTGTCCAAACGAAACGCCCGCCTGGTCGAGGCGGGCGCTGGCGCGCTCGATCAATTCGAGGACAGTCATGCCAGAAGGGTCTCGAGGGTGCGGCGGTAGACGTTCTTCAACGGTTCGATGTCGGCCACGATCACGTGCTCGTCGATTTTATGGATCGTCTCGTTGTTCGGCCCGAACTCCACCACCTGCGGACACACTTTGGCAATGTAGCGACCGTCGGAAGTGCCGCCGGTGGTCGACAGCACCGGCGTCACACCGCACTCGGCGCGGATCGCTGCGCTCAACGCCTCGCTCAGCGAGCCCGGTGGCGTGAGAAACGGCTCGCCGCCCTGCGTCCAGGCGGCATCGCAGGTGAGGCCGTGACGCTCCAGCACCGCGTGCACGCGCGCCTTCAGCGACTCGGGCGTCGATTCGGTGCTGAAGCGGAAGTTGAAGTCGATGGCCACGCTGCCAGGGATCACGTTGAGCGCGCCGGTGCCACCGTGGACGTTGGACACCTGGAACGTGGTGGGCGGAAAGTGCGCATTGCCGCGGTCCCACTCGGTGGCGGCAAGCTCGGCCAGTGCCGGCGCGAGCTGGTGGATCGGGTTGCGCGCCAGTTGCGGGTACGCCACGTGGCCCTGCACACCGCTGACCGTGAGCTTGCACGACAGGGAGCCTCGGCGTCCGTTCTTGATCATGTCGCCCAGCCGCTGCACCGACGTCGGCTCGCCGACGATGCAGCAGTCGAGCCGTTCGCCGCGCTCGCGCAACGCGTGCACGACACGCACCGTGCCGTCGATCGACGGGCCTTCCTCGTCGCTGGTGATCAGCAGCGCCACCGCGCCCGCATGCGACGGCTGCGCGCGCACGAACTCGCCGCTGGCCACCACCATCGCGGCCACCGAGGTCTTCATGTCCGCGGCGCCACGGCCGTACAGGCGGCCATCGCGATGCGTTGGCACGAACGGATCGCTGCGCCATTGCTCGAGCGGTCCGCTGGGCACGACGTCGGTGTGACCGGCGAGCACCACGGTGGGGCCGGGGCGTGACCCGCGATGGATCGCCCACAGGTTGCTGACCCGCGCGTGGGCGGGCCCGAAGGGCATCGACTCGCACGAGAAACCCTGCGGCTGCAGCCGCAGGGCGATCAGCGCCTGGCAGCCGCCGTCGGCGGGCGTGACGGACTGTCGCGAGATCAGCGCCTCGAGCAGATGCAGCGTCTCACTCATGCCGTCAATTATCTGCGACGCTGCAAGCGTCGCGTCCCCGAGAGGACACGCGGCGCAATCGGCGCGCCGGTCCGCGCCGGCCGGCGTTCTACCGTCGCGTCAGCGGCGCGCTGCGCGTGGTGGGGCTCTCGGCGACCACGTCGAGCGCGATCTCGGTGAAGAACGCGGTATCGGGGTCCTCGCTCTTGACCGGAGCGCGCGCGATCGGCGTCTGGTCGTTCTGCAGGCGCCACATTAGGTTGGTGGGCGAGTCGGCATGCGACAGGCCTTCGTCGCGCGTGATCAGGCCGTCACCGATCATGCGGGCCAGATCCTCTTCGAAGGTCTGCGAGCCTTCGGCCAGCGACTTTTCCATCGCTTCCTTGATTGCGGTGAACTCGCCCTTGTCGATCAGCTCCGACACCAGCTTGGTGTTGAGCAGGACCTCCACCGACGGCAACCGGCCACCGGCCGAAGCGCGCACCAGGCGCTGCGACACAATGGCGCGCAGGCCGGAGGACAAGTCGCTCAGCAGCGCGGGGCGCGACTCCGGGGTGTAGAACGACAGGATACGACCCAGTGCGTGGTAGCTGTTGTTGGCGTGCAGGGTGGCCAGCACCAGGTGGCCCGAGAGCGCATACGAGATCGCCGAGGTCATCGTCTCGCGATCGCGGATTTCGCCGATCAGGATGCAGTCCGGGGCCTGGCGCAATGCGTTCTTCAGCGCAACCTGCAGCGTGTTGGTGTCGCGACCGACCTCGCGCTGGTTGACCAGCGAGCGCTTGTTGGTGAAGGCGAACTCCATCGGATCCTCGATCGTCAGGATGTGGCCGGCCATCTGCTGGTTGCGCCACTCGAGCATCGAGGCCAGCGTGGTGCTCTTGCCGGTGCCGGTGGCGCCCACCATCAGGATCAGGCCGCGCTTCTCGAGCACCAGCTGCGACAGCATCGGCGGCAGGTTCAGCGTATCGAGGCCCGGGATATCGCTCGGAATGTGGCGGATCACCGCGGCGATCGAGCCGCGCTGGCGGAAGCACGACATCCGGAAGGTGCCCAGCCCTTCCATGCCGATGCCCATGTTCAGCTCGCCGGTGTCGTCGAGCTCCTCAAGCTGTTGCGGCGACAGCAGTTCGGTGAGCAGTTGGCGAGGCTGGCCCGGGGTCAGCGACTGGTCGGACAGCTGCAGCATCTGACCGTTGATCTTGATCAGGATCGGCATGTTCGCCGACAGGAAGACGTCCGACGCCTTCTTGTCCGCCATCATGCGCAGCACCTTCTCCATGTTGCCGCTCATTCACTGACCTCCGTGCTTCGCACTGCGGTGCGGCCCCTCGAGGCGGCCGGGCGGAGCCCACGCCAGGCCCCGGTTTGCATCAACCGCTAGTGTGCCCGCTCAATCCCGCAACAATTCGTTGATGCTGGTCTTGGCGCGTGTCGAGGCAGTGACGCGCTTCACGATCACGGCGCAGTAGAGGCTGTGGCTGCCGTCGATGGCCGGCAGAGACCCGCTCACCACCACCGAGCCGGCCGGCACCCGGCCATAGTGGATTTCTCCCGTCGAGCGGTCGTAGATCTTGGTGCTCTGGCCGATGAAAACGCCCATGCTGATCACCGAGTTTTCCTCGACGATCACGCCTTCGACGATCTCCGAGCGTGCACCGACGAAGCAGTTGTCCTCGATGATCGTCGGGTTCGCCTGCAACGGCTCGAGCACGCCGCCGATGCCGACGCCACCCGACAGGTGCACGTTCTTGCCGATCTGCGCGCACGAGCCGACGGTGGCCCAGGTGTCGACCATCGTGCCTTCGTCGACATACGCGCCGATGTTCACGTAGCTGGGCATCAGAATCACGTTTTTCGCGAGATAGGCGCCGCGCCGCGCCACCGCCGGCGGCACGATGCGCACACCCGCGCTGCGCAGCGACTCTTCGTCCGTGTTGGAGAACTTCGTCTTGACCTTGTCGAAGAAGGTCAGGTCGCCGGCGTGCATCACCTGGTTGTCGCT
>Ga0068860_100003435_pt1 | contig 16292 bp, 16 predicted proteins | sample KBSSwiS32_FD_66597 | JGI IMG/M metagenome (GOLD analysis project Ga0068860, IMG submission 66597) | Switchgrass rhizosphere microbial communities from Kellogg Biological Station, Michigan, USA - KBS Switchgrass S3-2 | ecosystem: Host-associated > Plants > Roots > Rhizosphere > Soil ... | reverse complement strand
CCCGGCGATCGGCCTGGTGGCCCCGACGACAGCCCCGGTGCGAGCGTCAGCGAGCGTCCGGGGCTGTTGCGGGCGAAGCCCGCGTCGTCGGGGACATCCAGGCCGAAGCTCGCCGGGGTAAAGAGCCAGCCAACACTGTTCTCTTCGAAGCCAGGCAAGCAGGAACCCCACTTCAGGTGGGGCCGAGCTCAGGTGGGCCGAGCTCAGGTGGGGCCGAGCTCAGGTGTACAGCGCAGCCACGTCGTCCTTGTTCTCGCGCATCACCACGTTGCGCTTGAGCTTGAGGCTGGGGGTGAGCTGACCGCCTTCCTCCGTCCACTCGTCCGGCAGGATCCGGAACTTGCGGATCGACTCGGCCTTGGACACCGCCTTGTTGGCGTCCTCGACCGCCGCCTCGATCTCGGCGTGCAGGTCGGGGTCGTCGACGAGGTCCTCGGCCTTCGCGGACTTCCCGTGCTGCTCGGCCCAGGTGGCCACGGCGTCCCGGTCGAGCGTGACCAGGGCGGCGATGAACGGCTGCCCGTCACCGACGACCAGGCACTGGTCGACCAGCGCGTTGGCGCGGACCCGGTCCTCGAGCACGGCCGGCGCGACGTTCTTCCCGCCCGCGGTCACCAGGATCTCCTTCTTGCGACCGGTGATCCGCACGAACCCTGCGTCGTCGACCTCGCCGACGTCCCCGGTGTGGAACCAGCCCTCCGGCTCGAGCACCTCGGCCGTCGCGGCCTGGTTGTTCCAGTAGCCGGTGAAGACCTGGCCGCCCTTGAACAGCAGCTCACCGTCCTCGGCCACCCGCACCGCCGTGCCCGGAAGCGGCCGTCCCACCGTGCCGACCTTCAGCGCGCCGGGCTCGTTGACGGTGAGCGCGGCCGTGGTCTCGGTGAGGCCGTAGCCCTCGAGGACGGTCACGCCGATGCCTCGGTAGAAGTGGCCGAGCCGGTCACCGAGTGGAGCACCACCGGACACGGCGTACTGGCACCGGCCGCCCAGCGCGTCGCGGAGCTTGCCGTAGACCAGCCGCGAGAACACCGCGTGCTGGGCGCGGACGCGCAGCGACGGCTTGCCCCTGTCGAGCCCGCGGGAGTAGGCGATGGCGACCTCCGCGGCCCGGTCGAACACCGCCCCGCGGCCGTCCGCCGTGGCGCGCTGCGAGGCGGTGTTGAAGACCTTCTCGAAGACCCGCGGCACGGCGAGCACGAACGTCGGCCGGAACGCCTGGAGGTCGGTGACGAGGTTCTTGATGTCGGCGCTGTGGCCGAGCCGGCTGCGGGACTTCACGGCCCCGACCTGGATGATGCGGGCGAAGACGTGCGCCAGCGGCAGGAACAGCAGCGTCGAGGCGTCCTCGGGGTCGAAGAGCTCGTGCAGCTCCTCGACGGCCACGCCGAGCTCGACCATGAAGTTGCCATGGGTGAGCATGCAGCCCTTGGGCCGCCCGGTCGTCCCCGAGGTGTAGATGATCGTCGCCAGGTCGGCCGGCCCGGCGCTCGTACGCCGCTTCTCGAGCTCGTCGTCGGAGATGTCTTGTCCCAGCCGGGTCAGGATGTCGACGGCGTTGTCGGTGATCGACCAGACGTGGTTGAGCTGGCTGAGCCCGGCGCGCACCCCCGTCACCCTGGCGACGTGCTCCGGGGTCTCCGCGACCACCGCTCGGGCACCGGAGTCCTCCAGGATCCACTGCACCTGCTCGGCGGAGGAGGTCTCGTAGATCGGCACCGTGACGGCGCCGGCGAACCAGATCGCGTAGTCGAGCAGCGTCCACTCATAGCGGGTCTTCGACATCAGCGCGACGCGGTCGCCGGTCTCGATGCCAGCGGCGACCAGCCCCTTGGCGACGGCGCACACCTCCTCGTGGAACGAGGCGGCGCTCACCCCGACCCAGCCGTCCGCGCTGGGACGGCTGAACACGACCGTCTGAGCATGGGCGCGGGCGTTGGTCACGACGTCGTCGGTCAGGTTGCCCGACGAGGGCGGGTCCATGGTCGCCGGCGTGGAGTACTCGCGCACGTGCGGCACGTTACCGCGCCACCGCCGACGCCCCGGATCCCATCCGGTACGCTCGCTGACCGGTGATCCGGCCGTGGTGCCCCACGTTGGCGACAGCTGCGGCAGGGGTCGGGAGGACGAGCAGTCAGGGAGTTCGAGATGGCCGATCAGACCACATCCTCCATCACCGTCGACGCGCCCGCGTCGGCGGTCATGGACGTGATCGCGGACTTCGACGCGTACCCCCAGTGGGCCAAGGGCGTGACCCGGGCCGAGACCCGCTCCACGTTCGACGACGGCCGGGCGGAGCGGGTGTTCTTCGCGCTCGACGTGAGCCCCATCAAGGATGAGTACACGCTCGAGTACGTCTGGGACGGCGACCGCGAGGTCACCTGGACGCTGGTGGAGGGCAAGATGCTGCGTGCCCTCGACGGCGCCTACATCCTGCGCGAGACCGGACCGGGCACCACCGAGGTGACCTACCGGCTCGCGCTCGACGTCGCGATCCCGCTGATCGGGATGCTCAAGCGCAAGGGCGAGAAGATCCTCATCGACACCGCGCTGAAGGGGCTGAAGAAGCGCGTCGAGTCCCTCGGCTGATCGATGACCGTCGCCTGATGCGCATCCTCCTCTTCACCGGCAAGGGCGGTGTCGGCAAGTCGACCGTCGCCTCCGGCACCGCGGCCCTGGCCGCCGCAGAGGGACACCGCACCCTAGTGCTCTCCACCGACGCGGCGCACTCCCTGGCCGACGCGTTCGGCACCCCCGTCGGCGCCGAGCCCACCCGGGTCGCTGACAACCTCTACGTGCAGCAGGTCGACGCCCAGCTCAGGTTCGAGCAGTCGTGGGCCGAGATCCAGGGCTACCTGCTCTCGGTGCTCGACACCACCGGCATGGACCCGGTCGCGGCCGAGGAGCTGACGGTGATCCCGGGCGCCGAGGAGGTGCTCGCGCTGCTCGAGCTGCGGCTGCACGCGCTGTCCGACGACTGGGACCTCGTCGTCGTCGACTGCGCCCCGACGGCCGAGACACTGCGGCTTCTCGCGCTCCCCGAGGCACTGGGCTGGTACATGCAGCGCGTCTTCCCCGTGCAGCAGCGCGTCGTGAAGGCGCTGCGGCCGGTGCTTTCGCGGGCAGCGGGGGTCCCGATGCCGGGCGGCAGCGTGTTCGACGCGGTGGAGCGGCTGCACGCCGAGCTCGACGAGGTGCGCAACCTGCTCTCCGGCCCGGACGCGAGCGTCCGAATCGTGCTCACGCCGGAGGCCGTGGTCCTGGCCGAGGCCCGCCGCGCCTACACCACCTTGTCGCTGTTCGGCTACCGCGTCGACGGGGTCGTCGCCAACCGGGTCTTCCCGGCCGAGGGTGCCGACGACTGGCGGGCCGGCTGGGTGGTCGCCCAGGATGAGGTGCTGGCCCAGGTCGCGCAGTCATTCGCCGGCGTACCGCTGTGGCGCTCGGAGTACCAGCCCGCCGAGCCGGTCGGGGTCGAGGCGCTCGAGGCGCTCGCCCGAGACCTCTACGAGGGCGCCGACCCGATCGCCTCGTCCAGGGTGCGCAGCCCCTTCGAGGTGGTCTCGGTGCGCAAGGGCGTGGAGCTGCGGCTGCGGCTGCCGTTCGTGACTCGCGACCAGGTCGACCTGGCGCGCAGCGGCGACGAGCTCGTGGTCACCGTCGGCTCCTACCGGCGCCTGCTCACGCTGCCCGCGGGGCTGGCGCGGCTCCAGGTGGCCGGTGCGCGGGTCGACGACGAGGGCGTGCTGCGCGTCTCGTTCCAGGATCCCTCCATACGGGCCACCAAGGAGCGCGTCGGATGATGTCCGTCTGCGCACCCGCGCGCCAGCCCGCACCGGACAGGGACCCCACCAGATGACACCTCCCCACGACGAACCCGTCGGCAGCGTCGGCGACGAGGCCGCCAAGCTGCTCGGCGCGCTGGCCGGCTGGGCGGGGGACCATGCCCGCGAGGTCAACGAGCACCTCGCCACCGGTGACGCAGAGTGCCTCTACTGCCCGATCTGCCGGACCGTGCACGCCGTACGGCAGGCCAGCCCCGAGGTCAGGACCCAGCTCGCCGAGGCCGCATCGACGTTCCTGCAGGCCGCTGCCGGGCTGCTCTCGGCTGCGGCGAAGGCCGAGCCCACCTCCTCCCGCGTCCAGCACATCGACCTCGACGCGGACCTCGATCCCGACCTCGACACGGAGCCCGGCACGGGCCCCGGCACGGACCCGGGCACGAACCCCGGTGACCTCCCGTGAGCCTGTCCTGCGGCATCGACGTCGGCGGCACCAAGATCCTGGGTGGTGTCGTCGACGACTCCGGCTCCATCGTCGAGGAGCTGCGCGTCGTGTCGCCCGCGACCGACCAGGAAGCGATCGAGAAGGCCATCCAGCAGCTCGTCACCGAGCTGAAGTCGCGCCACGAGATCACCTCGGTCGGGATCGGTGCGGCCGGTTACATCGACAAGGCCCGGTCGACGGTGATGTTCGCGCCCAACATCGCGTGGCGCGACGTCGCCCTCAAGGCCGATCTCGAGGCGCTCGTCGACCTGCCGGTCGTGGTCGAGAACGACGCGAACGCTGCGGCCTGGGGCGAGTTCACCTACGGCGCCGGCCACGACGTCGACGACCTGCTGCTGGTCACGGTCGGCACCGGCATCGGCGGCGGGATCGTGCACGACGGCGAGCTGCTGCGGGGGGCGTTCGGGGTCGGTGCCGAGATCGGCCACATGCGGGTCGTGCCCGACGGGCTCCTGTGCGGCTGCGGCAACCGGGGCTGCTTCGAGCAGTACGGCAGCGGCAGCGCCCTGGTCCGCGAGGCCCGAGCCGCGGCTCGGGCCGGCTCGTTGCTGGCCCAGTCCCTGCTCGATCGGGCCGGTGGTGACCCCGACCTGATCACCGGCCCGCTCATCACCGAGGCGGCCCGGAGCGGTGACCCGTTCGCCGTCGAGCAGCTGGCCGACCTCGGTCGGTGGCTCGGGGAGGGCATCGCGTCGCTCACCGCCGTCCTCGATCCCGCGATCGTCGTGATCGGCGGCGGCGTCAGCGAGGCCGGTGACCTGCTGCTGGGCCCGGTTCGCGCGGCGTTCCAGTCACAGCTGACCGGCCGCGGGCACCGGCCCGTCCTCGAGATCCGCAAGGCCCGGCTGGGCAACCGCGCGGGGCTGATCGGCGCCGCGGACCTGGCGCGGCGCTGAGGGAGCGAGAAGCCCGTGTCCGATCGCTCCAGCCGCGCCGCCACCCGCGCCGCGTCCAGCCGAGCCGCCCGCCGGGCCCGGATCAACCTGTGGGACCCGCTGACCATCGGGATCGACATCGGCGGCACCAAGATCCTGGCCGGCGTCGTCGACTCGAGCGGCAACGTCGTCGAGCTGCGCCGCCGCCCGACGCTCGGCCACGACGTCGCCGGCGTCGAGAACACCATCGTCGAGCTGGTCCAGGAGCTGCAGCAGCACTACGACGTGGCGGCGGTCGGCATCGGCGCCGCGGGCTTCGTCGACGCCAGCCGGTCCACGGTGATGTTCTCCCCGCACCTGGCGTGGCGCGACGAGCCGCTGCGGGCCCGGGTGGGCAGCCGGATCACCATTCCGGTGGTCGTCGACAACGACGCCAACACCACCGCGCTGGGCGAGAGCCGGTTCGGGGCCGGTGCCGGGCACCGCTTCGTCCTCTGCATCACCCTGGGGACCGGCATCGGTGGCGCGATCGTCATCGATGGACGGGTCTACCGCGGTGCCAACGGCATGGCGGGGGAGTTCGGGCACATGCAGGTCGTGCCCGACGGCCATCGCTGCCCCTGCGGCAACCGGGGCTGCTGGGAGCAGTACGCCTCGGGCAACGCCCTCGAGCGCGAGGCGCGTGAGCTGATCGCCGCGCGCTCGCCGGTGGCGCACCACCTCAGCGAGGTGTGCGGCGGCGACCCGGCCCGGCTCTCCGGACCGCAGGTGACCGAAGCGGCCCAGGGTGGCGACCCCCTCTCGATCGAGCTCCTGGCCGACGTGGGCCGGTGGCTCGGCACCGGTGTGGCGGGGCTGGTGGCGGCGTTCGACCCCAACTGCGTCGTGATCGGCGGCGGTGTCTCGGACGCCGGAGAGCTGCTGCTCGGCCCCACCCGCGAGTCGATGCTCCGCTCGCTGGTCGGGCGCGGCTACCGGGCGGAGCCGCCGATCGTGCTGGCCAGCCTCGGCCCTCAGGCCGGCTTCATCGGCGCGGCCGACATGGCCCGCTCGGCGGCGCGTCGCTCGCGTCGCGCCGACCGCAGGCGGGAGAAGCAGCTCGAGCGTCAGCAGCTGCGCCAGCAGCTCCGCGAGCAGCGCGGCGAGGGCTGGTTCCGCCGCCCGGCGCCGTAACGGACTCGACGAACCTCAGAGCCTGGCGCCGTCGTCCCAGGGGTCGATGTCGGTGCTGCGGGGCATGTTGACCACCAGGTAGACGAAGCCGCCGACGAAGGCCGCCACGAGCATGTAGGCGAGCCAGACCGGGAGCGAGACACCCAGGACCAGGCACACCAGCAGGGTCGCCGGCGAGCCGAACAGCCCGACCCAGGCCAGGAACCGGTCGGGAGGCAGCTTGGGCAGCGGTGGCGGGGTGGGCGGGACGAAGTCGTCATCGAGCTCGTCGTCGGGCTCCACCGGCTGTGGCAGCGGGCGGAAGAGCCGCTCCAGCCGCTGCCCGGACGTGGGGTCGGCGACCGGGTCGACGGGCGGGTCCCCGGCCGGGTCTCCGGCCAGGTCTCCGGCCAGGTCTCCGGGAGGCGTCACCGGCGGCTCGTCCTCGAGCTCGACCCGCTCGCCGTAGTTCTCGACGATCCCGCGCCAGGCGTCCTCGTCGCTGTCGCGCTGCACGAAGCGAGCGTACGCCGGTCGCGGTGGCGCGATGCCATAGAGTCGGGCCGACGGGCAATCCGGTTGGCATTCGTTTTCGCAGGGCGTTTGGAGGTCGGCGGAGTGTTCTACTGGTTCCTCAAGTGGGTGGCGCTCGGCCCGGTGCTCCGGCTCGTCTTCCGGCCCCAGGTCAGTGGCGCCGAGCACGTGCCGGCGTCCGGTCCCGCGATCCTGGCGAGCAACCACCTGTCCTTCGCCGACTGGCTGTTCATGCCGCTGACCCTGCCCCGCCGGGTCACCTTCGTCGCGAAGGCGGAGTACTTCAACACCCCGGGCATCAAGGGCTGGTTCCAGAAGAAGTTCTTCTCCGGCGCCGGCCAGGTCCCGATCGACCGCTCGGGTGCCTCGGCCGCCGAGGGCGCGCTGGCCGCGGCCAAGCGGATCCTCGACGACGGCGACCTGTTCGGGATCTACCCCGAGGGCACCCGCTCCCATGACGGCAAGCTCTACCGCGGCAAGACCGGCGTCGCGCGGCTGGCCCTGGAGTGCAAGGTGCCGGTGATCCCGGTGGCGGTCGTCGGCACCGACGTGGTCGCTCCTCCCGGCCAGATCTTCGGCAAGTTCACCCGGCCCATCGTGCGGTTCGGGAAGCCCCTGGACTTCTCGCGCTACGCCGGGCTCGAGAACGACCGCTACATCCTCCGGTCGGTCACCGACGAGATCATGTACGAGATCATGCGGCTCTCGGGCCAGGAGTACGTCGACATGTACGCCACCCGGGCCAAGGAGGAGTCCAAGAAGGCCGCCGACGCCGCCGCCTCGGCCGCCGAGACGGCGGCGGTCCTGGACGAGCTCAACCGGAAGGCGTCCTGACGCTCCGCGTCCCGGGTCCCGTCCGGCGGGCCGCGACGTGGTGGTTCGGCCCCGCGGGGACCGTCGAGGACCGGCTGTTCTCCTGGCTGGCGGTGCTCCGGCTGGTGGTGCTCGCACACGCGCTCGTGCTCAACGTCTACCGCCGTGACAACTTCGTGCACCCGGTCGGCGGAGCGGTGTGCCTCGTGGCGATGGCGGCCTGGACGGCGTTCACGATCTGGGCCTACGACGCCCGGCGCCGCCGGGTGCCGTTGCTGCTGGCCGCCGACCTGGCCGCCGCGCTCGGGGCCGTCCTCGTCTCGCCGGTGCTCAAGGGCGACGGGCTCTCGGCCACCGTGCCGGCGTTCTGGGTGATGGGCGCCCTGATGGCCTGGGCGATCCACTGGCGCTGGCTAGGCGGCCTGGTCGCGGGGGTCGCCATCACGGTCTCGGACCTCTCGATCCGCGAGCACGTCACCCAGGCCAACTACGGCAACGCGTTCCTGCTCCTCATCGGCGGGCCGATCGTGGGCTTCATGGTCGAGTCACTGCAGCGGATGGCGGCAGACCGCGACCGCGCCCAGCGCGACGCGGCCGCTGCCGCTGAGCGGGCCCGGCTGGCGCGCGCCGTGCACGACGGGGTGCTGCAGGTGCTCGGCCTGGTGCAGCGTCGCGGCGCCGAGCTCGGCGGCGACGCGGCTGAGCTCGGCCGGCTCGCGGGTCAGCAGGAGGTCGCCCTGCGCACTCTGATCCGCGAGCAGGACCAGGTCGGCTCCGGCCCGTCCGGCCACACCGACCTCGCCCAGGCGCTCGTACATCTCGAGTCGCGGCCCGGCGTCAGCGTCGTCACCTCGGGTGCGGTCGAGCTGCCCTCCGAGGTCGCCTCGGAGCTGGTGGCCGTGGTGGCGGCCTGCCTCGACAACGTCGCCCAGCACGTCGGCCCGGACGCCAGGGCGTGGGTGCTGCTCGAGGGCTACGCCGACCGGGTCGAGATCTCGGTGCGCGACGAGGGCCCGGGCATCTCCGAGGGGCGCCTCGAGCAGGCCGCGGCCGACGGCCGGCTGGGCGTGACCCAGTCGATCCGCGGCCGGATCGCCGACCTGGGTGGCACGGCGCGGCTGACCACCGGCGCCGACGGCACCGAGTGGGAGATCGTGGTGCCGCTCAGCCGACCCTGACCGGCTCGTCGACGGGCTCCGCCGGGGTCGGCGGGCCGAGCCGTCGTGCGGCGGCGGTGACGGCGACCACCACCAGCAGCGCGAGCGGCAGCCGGATCGGCGCGTCGAGGAGCGCCTCGACGAAGGCGTTGTGGGTCCAGGCCTGCTGGTAGGTCAGCGCGGTGTGCTCGAGCGTGGCGCCGAGGAGGATCACGACGAGCTGCAGCCCGAGGACGGGTGCGAGGAGGAGTCGGGTGGTGCGGTGGGCGCGGGGTGTGGCGAGGGCGTAGGCGGGAGTGGCGCAGGTGAGGAGCTCGAGGCCGTAGCGGTAGCCGTAGATGGGGTCGCCGCCGGTGAAACCGATGAGGGCGGCTTGGAGGACGGTGTAGGCCAGGCCGCCCAGGAGGAGGGCGGTGGCCCAGTCGGGGAGGGTGCGCCAGGTGCGGATCAGGGTCGGTAGGAGGAGGAGCAGGGCGGGGGTGTAGATGAGGAGGCCGCGGTCGGGGGAGATCCACATGCCGGCCTGGTTGGGGAGGTCGAGGAGGCTCTTGTGGACCTCGGAGAGGGCGCCGGCGCCGTAGAGGGCGGTGGGGTTCCAAGTGCCGTAGACCCAGTGGGTCCACAGGGCGAGGGGGGCCAGGGAGACCACGCCGGGCAGGCCGGTGCGTAGGGCGATGCCGAGGCTGCGTCGGCGCCAGGCGAGGGTGAGGCCGAGGACGGCGACGATGAGGGCGGCGTGGGGGCGGGCCCAGAGCATCAGGATGCCGCCGAGGCCGACGGTCCACCACTTCTCGCGGACGGCGGCCCAGGCGGCCAGGGCGATGCCGAGCACGGTGATGGTCTGGGGCCAGATGCCGTTGGCGGCGACGCTCCAGACGGGGGTGGTGAAACCGAAGGCGGCGGCGGCGATGAGCGCGTGGCGGCGTCGCATCAGGTGCAGCAGGGCGAGGTACATCAGCAGTACGGCGGTCGCGGTGAGCAGGGCTGCGGTGATCGCGGCGGGGAGCACGGTCATCGAGTCGGGCTGGGTGAGCAGGTAGGCCGGCAGGCCGGCGATCACCACCGCGGGTGCCCGGGTGATCACCACATGACCGTTCGGCGCATCGTCGTCGATCCAGACCCAGCGCAGCGGGTGGTGCTCGAGGTCGGGGACGTCGAGGCCGTCGATGTAGGGCGACCCGGTCGTGGCGAGCTCGTAGGACGCGAGGTTGGAGGTCCACACGTCGTAGCTGATGTAGGTGCGACTGGCCGTCGCCCCGAACACGAGGAAGGTGACCAGGAACAGCGTGACCTCGACGCCTCGGGCCCGGCGCCAGGAGGTCGCCGGCCGCGTCACGACTGGCGTCACGACTGGCGTCACGACTGGGGTCTCGCTGGCCACGCGGTCATTGTTCGCGCGCCCGACGCCGCGCGTACGGGAAACGCCGGAAGTCGGCAGCAGCCAGGTGGGTCCCCGGTCGGCCTACCGAGCCTGACCCGCGCCCGCGGGGAGCGGCATCCGGGCGGCGGTTGCGTCGGGTGTCACGTGCATACGGGTTCGCCAGCGGATCAGCAGGAACGTGGAGACCGCGACCACGAGGGCCAGCACGGGTGCGGCCGGGGCGCCGCGACCCATCGCCTCGAGGAACGCGTTGTCCGTCCAGGCGTTGGACCGCCACAGCGCCGCGCGCTCGAAGACCGCGCCCATGGAGATGACGGTGAACTGGACGGCCAGCAGCGGGGCCAGCGACCGGCGGGCCCAGCCGGTGGCGCGAGCGGCCGAGAAGGCGAAGGCCGGGGTCGCGCAGGCGAGGAACTCGAGGCCGTAGCGGTAGCCGTAGACGGGCCAGCCGCCGAGGAAGCTGATGAGCGCGGCCTGGATGACCGTGTAGGCCAGACCGGCGAGGACCAGGTCGGTCGACCACCTGGGGAGCTCTCGCCACTGCCGGACCAGGGTGGGCAGGAGCGCCAGCAGTACGGGCGTGTAGACGAGGATGCCCCGGTCGGCAGAGACCCACATCGCCGCCTGGTTGACCGGGTCGAACAGGCTCTGTCGCACCATCGAGAACGCGCCGGCGCCGAAGAGCGGCATCGGGCTCCACGAACCGTAGACCCAGTGGGTCCACAGGCACAGCAGCGGCAGCGAGACGAGGCCGGGCAGGCCGGCCCGGACGAGGATGCCGAGCCGCCGGGCTCGCCAGGCGAGCAGCACGGCAAGGACGGCGACGATGACGGCGGCGTGTGGACGCGCCCAGAGCAGGAGGATCCCTCCGAACCCGAGCCACCACCACTGCTCCGTGCTCGCCGCCCGGGCGACGATCGCGATACCGAGCACCGTGATGGTTTGCGGCCAGATGCCGTTCGCCGCGACGCTCCACACCGGCGTGGTCAGAGCGAAGGCAAGAGCTCCGGCCAGCGCCTGCCACTGCGTCAGCGACGAGCGGAGGGCCCGGTGCATCAGCACGACGGCGACGGCGGTCAGGAGCGCTGCGGTGAGCGCTGCCGGCAGCACCGTCATGCTGTCGGACCCACTGATCAGATAGGCCGGCACGCCGGCGATGACCGTCGCCGGCGCACGGGTGATGACGGTGTGGCCGTTGGGTGCGTCCTGGATCCACACCCAGCGCAGGGCGTTGTCGTCGATCTCGGGGATGGACACGCCGTCGATGTAGGGCGTGTGGTGGATGGCGAGCTGCCACGAGGCGTAGTTCGAGGTCCATACGTCGCGGCACAGGCCGCTGCGGGCCGCCGTGACGGCGTAGACCAGGAAGCAGAACGCGAGGAGCAGCAGCTCGGTCCGGCGGTCGGCGCGTGACCAGCGGCCGGCGACAGCCGAGATCACGCGCTTGTGCACCCGAATATCTTCGCCTCGGCGCTTGCGGGTGTCCCCGAAACGGCCAAAGGCCGCCCCTTGGCATGCTGGCCTGCGATGACCATCCACGACAGCCATCCCTTCGCCGATCCCGACCCCGATCCCGCGCGCCGGCTGCGGGGCCGCATCGGCGGCACGGTCACGCTCTGGACGTCCGGCGGCGAGACGGCCCGGGCCGGGCTCACGCTCAGCTCGGTGCTGGTGGTGCTGGGCGAGCCGGCCCGAGTGCTGGGGCTGGTCGACCCCGACTCCGACCTGGCCGACACGGTCGCGGAGACCGGGCGGGCCGTCGTACAGCTCCTGCAGTGGACCGACCGCGACCTTGCCGAGGCGTTCGCCGGCACCGCACCGGCCCCGGGCGGCGCCTTCCGCCAGGCGGCCTTCGTGGACACGCAGTGGGGACCCCGGCTCGATCGAGCGGTCACGTGGGCGGGCGTCAGCCTCGAGAGCGCCACGGAGGTCGGCTGGTCACGGCTGCTGACGTGCACCGTCGAGCACCTCGAGGTCGGCGAGGACGCGGAGCCGCTGGTGCACCGGCGCGGTCGCTGGCTGCGACCGTGACGGTCGCCCGGTCGCGTCCGGCTCCGTGATTGGATTCCGACGTGAATGAGCCGGAGCCGCGGATCAAGGTGATGGTCGTCGACGACCACCCGATGTGGCGCGACGCTGTCGAGCGGGACCTGCAGGACGCCGGCTTCGACGTGGTCGGCGTGGCCGCCAACGGCAGCGAGGCGCTCGCCCGCTTCCCCGCCTGCCGGCCGCACGTCGTGGTGCTCGACCTCCAGATCCCGGCGCCCAACGGCGTCGAGGTCACCGCCGAGGTGCTCCGTCACGACCCGTCGGCCCGGGTGCTCATCCTCTCGGCGTCGGGAGAGCAGGAGGACGTGCTGGAGGCGGTGAAGGCGGGCGCCACCGGCTACCTGGTGAAGTCCGCCTCGAGGGCCGAGCTGCTCGACGCCGTACGCCGCGTCGCGCGCGGCGACACGGTGTTCACCCCGGGGCTGGCCGGGCTGGTGCTGGGGGAGTACCGCCGCCTGTCCGAGCCCGCCGGCGCCGACCCCGGCCAGCCGACGCTCACCGAGCGCGAGACCGAGGTGCTGCGGATGGTCGCGAAGGGGATGTCCTACAAGCAGATCGCCGAGCGGCTGGTGCTCTCGCACCGCACCGTCCAGAACCACGTGCAGAACACCCTCCGCAAGCTCCAGATGCACAACCGGGTCGAGCTGACGCGCTACGCGATCGCGCAGGGTCTGGACGAGGACGATGCAGACGAGGAGTGAGGCGACCGCGGCGTACCTGCGCCGGGTCGATGTCGACGGCGACCTCCCGCCGACCTACGACACCCTGCTCAGGCTGCACCGGGCGCACCTCGACGCCGTGCCCTACGAGAACCTGGGCATCATGCTCGGTCGGCCGCCGTCGGTCGACCCCGCCGAGAGCCTGGCGCGGGTGGGTGAGGTGGGCCGGGCGGGCTACTGCTTCCACCAGAACGGCGCTCTCGGCGCGGTGCTGACCGAGCTCGGCTTCGAGCTGAGCCGCCGTCACGGGCACGTGTGGACGGGTGAGGGTGACCGCGACGACTCCTACCTCAACCACCTGGTGCTGGTGGCCGACGGGCTGCCGACCGACGACAACCCCGGCGGCCGGTGGTGGGTCGACGTCGGTCTGGGTGACGCCTTCCGCGACCCGGTGCCGGTCACCGTCGGCCGCCACGACCAGGCGGGCTTCCGCTACGAGATCACCGAGGTTCGCGACGACGGCTGGTCCTTCCGGCACGACCGCGCCGGCACCTTCACCGGCATCGAGGTGTCCTCCCTCTCGACCGAGCAGCCGGTGGTCGAGGCGGCGCACGCGCGGCTGTCGGCCCCGGAGGACGGCCGGTTCGCCAAGCTGCTGGTCGTGCAGCGTCGCGACGAGACCGGTGTCGACACGGTCCGGGGCTGCCTGCACCACCGGACCCTGGCCGACGACGCGACCGAGACCGAGCTGGCGTCGTACGACGCCTGGCGGGGCGCGCTGGTCGACGGCACCCGGCTCTCGCTCGAGGGCGTCGACGATGGTGGGCTGCGGGCGCTCTACGACGCACAGTGGGCCAAGCACCTCGCCTGGACCGCTGCCGGACGGCCGTGATCTGGCGGCTCGCCACAGCCGATGACGCCGTTGCCCTCCGGGATCTGGAGCGGGCGGCCAACGTGGCCGGGCTCGCGCAGATCTTCGGCGACCTGCCCTTCCCGGACGATGAGGTGCTGCTGCGCTGGCGGGTCACTCTGGCCGATCCCGCGGTCACCGTGCTGATGGCCGGGGTGGCCTTAACGTCGTGGGACGCCACCGGCCGGCTGCGCCACCTCGCGGTGCACCCGGACCACTGGGGCCGTGGGCTCGCTCGTGAGGGCGTCGCGCTGGCGGTCGCCGGGATCCGGTCCGCCGGCCTCGTTCCGACGCTCTGGGTGCTCGCCGACAACGACCGGGCGCGCGGCCTCTACGACGACCTGGGCTGGGCGCCGACCGGTCGAGAGCAGCCGGCCGAGTGGCCGCCGTACCCGGTGGAGCTGGAGCTCGCGCTCGACCCTGGATGAGGGCCGCCGTGACAGGGGGCTCGCGGCCAGTGCCGCCCTGTAAGAATCCTGGGCATGACCGACGAGCTCCTCGAGATCGCCGACGAGCTCTACGCGTTGACGCTGCCGGAGTTCACCCCGGCCCGCGACGCGAAGGCCAAGGAGCTCAAGGGCACCGACCTCGCGGCGCCGGTCAAGGCGCTCAAGAAGCCGTCGTTGGCCGCGTGGGTCGTGAACCTGCTGGTCCGCCATGAGACCGAGCAGGTCGACCAGGTGCTCGCGGTCGGCGCGGCACTGCGCCAGGCCCAGGAGTCGATGTCCGGCGACGAGCTGCGCCAGCTGACCCGCCAGCGGCGGCAGGTCACCGCCGCGGTCACCACGCAGGCCCGACGGCTGGCACGCGAGCACGGCCAGAAGATCACCGAGGCCGTCGCCGGGCAGGTCGAGGCGACCCTCACCGCGGCGATGGTCGACGAGGGGTGCGCCAAGGCCGTGCGGTCCGGGCTGCTCCTCACCGCCCTCGAAGCCACCGGCGTCGGAGAGGTCGAGCTCGACAAGGCGGTGGCGCTTCCCGACGCGCTCGGCTTCGTCGCCACCCGCCGCTCCGACGAGCCCGCCGGCAAGCCCGACCTGCACGTCGTCCCCGATCCCGACCGCGACGAGAAGGCGCTCGCTGCCGCCCGCGAGACCCTCGACGAGGCCGAGGCCGAGCTCACGGAGGCGACCGAGGCCCAGAAGCAGGCCGCCCGCGAGCTGGCTGACCTCGAGGCCCGCTCGATGCAGATCCAGGCCGAGATCGACGAGCTGAAACGCAAGATCGCCGAGCTCGAGGAGACTGCCGACCAGGTCGACGACGAGATCGCCGAGGCCGAGGAAGCCCGCGACGAGGCCCAGGCCGTCGTGGCCGAGGCCACCAAGGCCCGTGACGACGCCGCGAAGGCCGTGGCGAAGCTGGAGAGCTAGGTACGGCTCGGTCGTCGAGGAGGTCGCGCAGCGACCGTCGCGAGACGTGGTGACCCGGGGCTGGTGGTCGCTCGTGGTCTTGGGTTGGGGGCGGCAACCCGATCACCGAGTGTCTGACCCTCGCCCGGGCCGTCAAGCTTGGGTGCCTTCGCTGCGGTTCCCGGGGCGGGTTGACGGCCCGGGCGAGGGTCAAAGGCAGGCTGGTTATCGGGTTGCCGCGGGAGCTCTGGCTGCGGTCCGCGCGGTGATGGTCCCGTTCGTCGAGGAGGTCGCGCAGCGACCGTCGCGAGACGCGGCGACCCGGGGCTGGTAGTCGCTCGTGGTCTTGGGCTGGGGGCGGCAACCCGACAACCGAGTGTCTGACCCTCGCCCGGGCCGTCAAGCAGAGTGCCTCGGCGTACGTCGCAGAGGCGGGTTGACGGCCCGGGCGAGGGTCAAAAGCGGGCTGGTTATCGGGTTGCCGCAGGAGCTCTGGCTGCGGTCCGGGCGTGGTTGGGGTTCGCCGCCGGTGGTTGAGGAGGTCGCGCAGCGACCGTCTCGAAACCTCGCACCCCGGTGCTGTAAGGCGACCGGTTCCAGCCTCGGGGTGCGGGGTCTCGCGGCAGGCGCTGCGCGCCTTCCTCGACCACCGGCGGTGGGCCGCGGCAACCCGCGGCGGGTCTGGCCGCACCGCAGATCACGGTTGGATCACGAACCCGGAATCCCTTGTGGATAAGGGGAAACTCGGCATCTGACTGTCGGTGGTCGATGGCAGGGTAGGACCCACGATGACCTCCACCACCCAGCCCCGCAGCCTCGACGGCGCCGACGACCCGGCCGCGGTTCTCGCCTACGCGCGGGCCGAGAAGCAGGCCGAGGACCAGGCCGCCCGCAACGTGATGCGGGCCGCGGCACGGTGGGCCGGCATGCACACCAAGGAGTCGCTGGTCGGGCCCATCGACGAATGGCACGAGCAGGCGTTGCCGTTGGGTGGCGAGGGGTGTCCGGAGGTGGCGGAGTTCGCGGTCGTCGAGTTCGCCGCCGCCCTCGGCAAGACCACCCAAGCCGGGCGGCTCTACCTCGCCAAGGCCATCGAGGCCCGCTACCGGCTCACCCACTGCTGGAAACA
>Ga0068860_100003434_pt1 | contig 16292 bp, 16 predicted proteins | sample KBSSwiS32_FD_66597 | JGI IMG/M metagenome (GOLD analysis project Ga0068860, IMG submission 66597) | Switchgrass rhizosphere microbial communities from Kellogg Biological Station, Michigan, USA - KBS Switchgrass S3-2 | ecosystem: Host-associated > Plants > Roots > Rhizosphere > Soil ... | reverse complement strand
CCGGACTCAAGGAGGGATTTCGATGACCGTTCGCGTCGGCGCCCTGCTCTGGCCGCAGACGAACAGCTGGCCCGCCCTTCGCGACGCGGCGATCCGGGCCGACGCGGCCGGGCTCGACTCCCTCTGGACCTGGGACCACCTGATGGCGATCGTCGGGCCGTGGGAGCAGCCGATCCTCGAGGGCTGGACGACCCTCGCCGCCCTCGCCGCCGTCACCGAGCGGGCGACCCTCGGCCTGATGGTCGGTGCGAACACGTTCCGCAATCCGGGCCTGACCGCGAAGCTCGCCACGACCCTCGACCACGTGTCGGGCGGGCGGGCCGTCCTCGGGATCGGCGGTGCCTGGTTCGAGCGCGAGCACGATGCGTACGGCTTCGACGAGACCTGGGGCTCCGGGTTCGGGGAGCGGCTCGACCGGCTCGACGAGTCGGTGATGCTGCTCCGCCGCCTCCTCGACGGCGAGCGGATCGCGGAGCACGTCGGCCGTTTCTACACGATGCGCGACGCGCTTTGCGAGCCGCGTCCGGTGCAGGCCCACGTGCCGATCCTGATCGGCGGCTCCGGACCGCAGAAGACGCTGCGGACGACCGCGCGCTACGCCGATGCATGGAACTCCGGCGGGACGGCCGAGGAGCTCCGGGAAAAGGATGCGATCCTCCGCGAGCGCTGCGCCGAGGTCGGCCGGAACCACGAGGAGATCGAGCGGACGGTCACGGTCTGGCTCGCGATCCGGGACGACCCGGCCGAGGCCCGGCGCGTCCTCGCGGCGAACGCCGCGGCGAACGGGGACACGCTCGGCGCCGACGACCAGGTCTTCGTCGGCTCACCCGCGAAGATCGCGGACGAGCTCCGACCGATCGTCGAGGTTGGCTTCCGCCACGTCCTGATCGACTCGATGGCGCCGTACGACGCCGAGACCCTCGAGCGCCTGCCGCAGGTTCGCGAGCTGCTGGCCGGATGACCATCGCGCCTCCGGTCTTCGTCGATCCGCGAACCGATCCGTCGGAAGCGGCCCTCCGCGCCGCGATCCACGACGACCTCGTGGCGTCGGCGATCCGGCGCCGGACGATCCCGGGCGAGCGCCTGATCGAGACGGCCGAGCTCGTCGGGTACGCGAGCGACGTCAACTCGCCGGACGTCAACGAGATCGTCCGCGCGCGGTTCGGGGCGGGCGAGGCCGCCGACGCCGCGATCGACGCGACGATCGCGCTCTTCGCGGGCCGGCCGTTCCTGTGGTGGGTCCGCGCTGACGACGAACCGGCCGACCTGAGCGCCCGCCTCGAGCGGCGCGGCGTCATCTTCCTCGACGAGATCCCGGGCATGGCGATGGTCCTGACCGACCTCGAGCCACCGCACGCCGCTCCCGCGCCGCCCGAGCTCGAGATCCGGCCGGTCCTCGACGCGCCGACGATGGACGCGTTCCACAGCGTCCTGATCCAGGGCTTCCCCGAGGACTTCGCCGACAGCACGGCCGAGAGGGAGGTCGGCGCGTCGAGCCGGCGCGTCGCAGACGAGTCGGGCTATCGCGAGCCGAACGGCCTGCCGAGCCGCTGGATCGGCACCGTCGACGGCCGGCCGGTCACGACGACCCGGCTCCACACCGCGGCGGGCGTGGCCGGGATCTACGCGGTCGTCACGGCCGATGACGCCCGCCGCCGCGGCTACGGTGAGGCGATCACCCGCCACGTCCTCCACGCGGCCCGCGACGGCGGCCTTCGGATCGGGACGCTCCAGGCGTCACCGGCCGGGCGCGGCGTGTACGAGCGGATCGGCTTTCGGGAGCTGTGCCGGTTCCGGCTCCACGAATGGCGACCGGCCGGGGTTCGCTGACCCGGAACGCAGGATCCCCGTGGACCGGCGAGAATCGGGGCGATCCCCGGCGGGCGGTCCCCACAGGAGAGAACGGATGCGGTTCGGCGCCCAGCTCTGGTCCCAGCACACGACGTGGCCGGAGTTCCGCGACTCCGCCCTCGCCGCCGAGGCGAGCGGCTGGGACTCGGTCTGGACGTGGGACCACCTGCTCGCGATCTTCGGGCCGTGGGACCAGCCGATCTTCGAGGGCTGGACGACGCTGGCCGCCCTCGGTCCGCTCACGTCGCGCGTCCGGCTCGGGCTCATGGTCGGCGCCAACACGTTCCGCAACCCCGGCCTGACCGCGAAGCTGGCGACGACACTCGATCACGTCAGCGGCGGCCGGGCGGTCCTCGGGATCGGCGGCGCGTGGTTCGAGCGGGAGCACGACGCGTTCGGCTTCGGCGAGGCGTTCGGCGCGAGCGTCGGCGAGCGGCTCGATCGGCTGGACGAGTCAGTGACCGTCCTGCGCCGTCTCCTCGATGGCGAGCGGTTCACCCACGCCGGGCGCTTCTACACGCTCCGCGACGCGCTTTGCGAGCCGCGGCCCGTCCAGTCCCATCTCCCGATCCTCGTCGGGGGTTCCGGTCCGAGGAAGACCCTGCGGACCGTCGCCGAGCGGGCCGACGCCTGGAACACGTCCGGAACGATCGAGGAGGTCCGGGACCGTCTCGGGATCCTCGACGAGCACTGCGCCGCGGTCGGCCGGGACCGTGGGGAGATCGAGCTCACGATCAGCTTCCCGATCACGATCCGCGACACGACCGCGGCGGCGAACGCCGCGGCGGCGCAGCTCTACGCGATCAACGGCGTCGAGAACGCCGGCGCGGGGCCGCACCTCCAGGGGCCGCCGCAGCTCGTCGCGGACGCGATCGCGCCGTACCGCGACCTCGGGTTCTCGACGGTCATCGTCCGCCTCGCCGCACCGCACGATCGCGAGACGATCGAGCGGATGGCCGACGTGAGCGCCCGGCTCGATGGCTGACTCGACCGACGACCCGACGACCCGACCGCGCGTCGTCGTCCTGGCCGGCGGGGTCGGCGGCGCGAAGCTGGCCGAGGGGTTCCAGGCGATCGTCGGCGAGCGGCTCACCGTGATCGTCAACACGGCCGATGACACCGAGCGCCACGGTCTGCTCGTGTGCCCGGATCACGACACGGTGCTCTACACGCTGGCGGGACTCGAGAACCCGGATCTCGGCTGGGGCCTGGCGGGCGACAGCTGGACGACGATGGGCGCGCTGGAGCGCTACGGCGAGGAAGGCTGGTTCCGGCTCGGCGACCTCGACCTTGCGACGCACATCGTCCGGACCGACCGGCTGCGCCGGGGCGAGCGCCTGACCGACGTCCTGCTCGGCCTCCAGCGCTCGCTCGGGATCGCGGCCACGATCCTGCCGATGGCCGACGAGCCCGTCCGGACGCGGGTCCGGACCGGCGATCGCTGGCTCGACTTCCAGGACTACTTCGTCCGGCTCCGCCAGGAGCCCGACGTCCACGAGGTGCGCTTCGAGGGGATCGAGGCGGCCCGCCCGATCCCGGAGGCCGTCGCCGCCGTCCGGGCGGCCGACATCATCGTCGTGGCGCCGTCCAACCCGATCGTGTCGATCGGGCCGATCCTCGCCGTTCCGGGCATGCCCGAGCTGCTCGCGGCGGCCCGCCGGCTGGGCACGCGCTGCGTGGCGGTCAGCGGGATCCTCGGCGGCAAGGCGCTCAAGGGCCCGGCCGACCGGATGCTGGCCAGCCTCGGCCACGAGCCGAGCGCCCTCGGGGTCGCCCGGGGCTATGCCGGGCTGATCGACGCGTTCGTGCTCGATACGGTCGACGCCGGCCTCGGGCCGGCGGTCGAGGCTCTCGGGCTGCGGGCCGTCGTCACCGACACCGTCATGACCGACGACGCATCACGCGCCCGGCTCGCCCAAGACGTCCTCGCCGCCGGCGGCGGCGCCGCCGGCTGAGCGGGCTCGGGGGCAGACCGACGCGCCGCCTCACATCCGCTTGAACCAGTCGGCCGGTCGGTCCGCCAGGTCGGCGGGCGGTTCCGGAAAGCGCGGCCGGAAGCCGGTGATGAACCCGTTGAAGGCGCGCTGAGATCGGAGCCCGAGCAGGACCGCGGTCACGATCCCGACGACGACCGCCGCGCCTCCGACCTCCATGCCCCGGTAGCCGATCTTGCTCAGGGCCGCGCTCGTGATGACGGCCGCAATGACCGAGTCGACCACCGCGATCATCCCGGGCATCGTCACGAAGAAATGGAAGATCGTGTAGCGGACGTCGCCGCCGAGGCCGTAGCTCCGACCGATCCCCATCGGATCGTCGGTGTAGCCGGAGGTCAGACGATCGGCGACGGCCGGCACGATCGTCACGTAGGCGTGGCGGATCCGGTTCATGGCCGCCATCCACAGGGCCTCCTCGCGATTCGCGTCGTCGAGTCGGAAGAACGTCGCGATCCCCGCGAACAGGGTGACGGGCAGGAGGATCAGGGCGAACGTCAGGAAGTCCTCGCTCTCGGTGCCGATCAGGCTGAGGGCGACGACCGAGGCCGACAGCAGGGACAGGAACAGCCCGGCCCGGGCGAACGACTCGCTCCAGATCAGGGATCGCGTCGCGAGCAGGCTCCAATGCTCGGTCGACAGGATCTGGAGGGCCCGCGGATCGTCCAGGCCGGTCGCGCCTCCGGTGGTCGTCTCGGCCCGGGGCGGCAGCCCGACGCCGTGCTCGGGTGGCAGAGAGGGCCGTTCGTGCATCCGCGGGTCTCCTGGACGATTGTCGCGTTGACAGCGTATCGCCCGGCGCTCAGGATGCGCGCGATGACCACACCGGCGGCTCCGATCAGCACGGCGACGCGCGGCCAGCAGCAGCCCTCGACGAGGGTCGGCCTGGCCTGACGACGCGCGCCCGATCGGCGCCATCGATCACCACCGCCCTCGGCTCGGCCGGGGGCCTTTTCATGTCACCCGGACCCGCGCCGACGGCACCAGCCACGGAGCAAGCACACATGGATCCAACGTTCTTCACCCGCGGTCTCGTCATCGGCTTCACGGTCGCCATGGCCGTCGGCCCGATGAGCCTGCTGACGATGCGCCGGACGATCGCCCACGGCCGGCTGTACGGACTGGTCTCCGGTCTCGGCATCGCCACCGCCGACGCGTCGTACGGGGCCGTGGCCGCGTTCGGCCTGACCGCCGTCACGGCCGTCCTCGTCGGGGCCCGGATGGCGCTCGGCGTGGCCGGTGGCGCGTTCCTCATCTGGCTCGGAGCGCGGACGATCGTCGACCGAGCGGTGGCGACCGAGGCTGCCGCGGCTGCCGGAAGCGACCGACCCGGCCTGCCCGCCGCCTGGCTCTCGATCTACGGCCTGACGATGACGAACCCGATGACGATCCTGTCGTTCGCGGCCATCTTCGCCGGCTTCGGCCTGGCCGGCGGGAGCCTGCTCGAGGCTGCGCTCCTGACGATCGGCGTGTTCGTCGGCTCGAGCCTGTGGTGGATCGCGCTGACGAGCGTGGTCGGGCGGCTTCGAACCCGCCTGACTCCGGCGGTCCTCGTCTCGATCAATCGCGCGTCGGGCGTGGCGCTGCTCGTGTTCGGAGTGCTCGCGATCGCGGCCGCCGCGGGCGTCGGGCCCTGACGCCGGCTCGCGCCCGTCCGGCCCCACCAGGCGACCCGGATCGCGAAGTCGCCTAGCATTCCGGGCATGGCCAGTCCTGCCCATCCCGATCGCGGCGTCGTCGCGATCATCCCGGTCGGCGCGCTCGACGGCGCGAAGTCGCGGCTCGGCGCCGTGCTCGACGCCGAGGAGCGGCTCGACCTCACGCTCCGGCTCGCACGCACGACGATCGCCGCGGCCGTCGCGGCGAAGCGCGTCGATGACGTCCTCGTCATCACTCCGGACGACACGGTCCGGACCATCGCGGGCGAGCTCGGTGCCCGCCCGATCCGGCAGCGTGACAGCGGCCTGAATCACGGGCTCGTGGCCGCCCGCGACGAGGCGATCGCGGCCGGCGCCCGCGCGATCCTGATTCTCCCGATCGACCTGCCGGACGTGACGCCGGCCGCGATCGACGCGGTGGCCGCCGAGCTGCACGACGCGGACCGGCCCGACAAGGACCGGCCGCTCGTCGCGATCGTCCCGGATCGCCATGGCCGTGGGACGAACGCGCTCCTCATTGCCCCGCCCGACGCGATCGACGTCTGCTTCGGCGGCGACAGCGCCATCGCCCACGAGGCTGCCGCCCGGGCCGCCGGTGCCCGGCTCGTCGTGCTCGGCGGGCCGCTCGCGCTCGACCTCGATACGCCTGACGATCTGCTCCTCGCCGAGCCGAGTCTCCGTGTCGACCAGGCGGCCGAGCCCGTCGATGTCGGCTGACCCGACGCCCATCGAGGGCCGGATCGAGGCGATCGCCCTCGCCGGCATCCCGGAGATCTCCGTCGGCGACGATGTCGGCGCGGCCATCGGCGACGCCATCGACCGGACATCCGGGATCCTGCCGCTCCGCCCCGACGACGTCCTCGTCGTCACCCAGAAGATCGTCTCGAAGGCGGAGGGCGCGATCGTCGATCTCCGGACGGTCGAGCCGCGACCCGAAGCCGTCGCGTTCGCGGAGCGCTGGGACCGCGACCCGCGCCAGATCGAGGTCGTCCTCCGCGAGGCGCGGCGGGTCGTGCGGATGGAGCACGGCGTCCTGATCACCGAGACCGAGCACGGCTTCATCTGCGCCAACGGCGGAGTCGATGCCTCGAACGTCGGTCCGGCCAGCGGCCAGATCGTCACCCTGCTGCCACGCGATCCGGACGGGTCGGCGACGGCGATCCGCGAGGCGATCCGGGCGCGCTTCGGCGTCGATGTGCCGGTGATCGTCTCCGACTCGTTCGGCAGGCCGTGGCGCTGGGGCATCACCGACGTCGCGATCGGCGTGTCCGGTCTCGTCCCGATCGAGGACCTGCGCGGGACGCCCGACGCGGACGGCCGGGTGATGAAGTCGACGATCCGGGCGTCGGCCGACGAGATCGCCTCGGCCGCGGAGCTGGCCCTCGGCAAGACCGCGGGCCGGCCGGTTGCGCTTGTGCGCGGCGCCCGGCCGCTCCTCGGCGAAGGCTCGATCCGCGACGCGATCATGCCCCGCGAGTTCGACCTGTTCGTCTGAGCGCGGCGCCCCGTCCGACGCGTCCACGCTCGTTGGGCGCGTCGCACCCGTCCGGTGGGTGGGGCGGGCGAATCCACGGGAGTCCGTGGACACGGGACCGAACCCGCGTCATCGGTCCGGAACGGCCCGACGATCCGGACCCCTCTGGCGCGATTGCAAGGTCGGGCGGCTCGGACGATTCGTCGCGATGACGCCGGATCGGGTACACCTCGTTCGTGACGACCGAGACCCCCGGACCGGACCTCGCTCCGCCCGCGAGCCGACCGGCCGATGCGAGCGCGACGGACCCACAGGCGCGCCGGACCCCGGGTCTCGCGATCCGACCCCCGTCCTGGCTCGATCGCGCGCTCGACGTCGCGATCGTCGGCGCGAAAGGGGCGACGATCGCCTGTGCGATCGACGGCTTCGTCAACGCCGACAGCCCACGACTCCGGGGCAAGGCGATCCGGGTCCGGGCGATCGGCTACACGGCCGCGCTGTTCATCGTCCCGGCGATCTGGCGGCTGCTTCCGGACCGCGGCCGTTACCCGCGCGGGCTCGACCTCGCGGTGAGCCTGCCGCTCCTGATCGACGCCGGCGGGAACGCGCTCGGGTTGTACGAGGACGCCCACCTCGACGACGTCGTCCACTTCCTGAACGCGGCGATCGTCGCCGGGGTCGCCGGGGCGTTGTTCGCGACCCGGACGGACGAGCCGTTGGAGGCGGCTCTGGCCGGAACCGCCACGGCGATCGCCGGCGAGACGGTCTGGGAGATCGCCGAGTACGTCGCGATGAAGGCCGGCGCCGACGGCATGGACCTGACCTACGACGACACGATCGCCGACATGGCGGAATCGGCGCTCGGGGCCGTCGTCGGAGGGATCGTCACCCTGCTCCGGATGCCGCGCGACCGAGCCGAGCGACGGCGGGGCTGGCGCCACGCCATCGCCGGCTGGCGCGAGGCGGGCGAGCCGATCGCGATCACAGGTGGCCGCGGATCGGTCGCCGAGCGGGTCGCCGCGGCAGCCAGATGACCTCGACGGCGCCGAGCACGGCCGACCAGGCGTCGTCCGTCCGGCTCCGGTACCTCGGCCATGCCACCGTCGTCCTCGACCTGCCCGGCGTGCGGCTGATCACCGATCCGTTTCTGCGCGACCGCCTCGGGCCGCTGCACCGCCACGGACCGCTCCCCCGACCGGGCGCGATCGGGTCGATCGGGTTCGTCGCGATCTCCCACGCCCATCCCGATCACTTCGACCGCCGATCCCTGCAGGCGCTGGCCGGCGATCCCCTCGTGATCGTCCCGCGAGGCATGGGCGGAGCGGTCCGCCGGATCGGGCTTCGGGCGCGCGAGGTCGTGGCCGGCGAGCGGGTCTCGATCGCGCCATCGGTGACGATCACCGCCGTGCCGGCCAGCCATTGGCGCTGGCCGGGCGCCCTCCGCGCGGCGGCCATCGGCTACCTGATCGAGGGTCCGGGCCCGAGCGGGATCTACTTCGCCGGCGACACGGGGCCGTTCGCCGGGATGCGCGACTTCGCGGATCGGGTCGACATCGCCCTGCTCCCGGTCGGCAGCTGGGGTCCGCACCTCGGCCCCGGGCACCTCTCGCCGCGATCCGCCGCGGAGGTGGCGCGCGACCTCGGGGCCCGTGTCGCGGTCCCGATCCACTGGGGAACCCTGTATCCCGCGGCGCTCGAGCGCCTCTTCGGCCGCCGGCTGACCGAGCCCGCGACCGAGTTCGCCCGATGGGCCGCGCGGCTCGCCCCCGGCCTGGACGTGCGCGCGATCGCGCCGGGCGACGAGACGAGCATCGATCGCTAGTCCGGGAGCCGCCCCGTCGTCGCCGGCGGCCGGCGGGCGATCGCGACCCAGGTCAGGACGGCGCCCGCCGCGTACCCGACCGCCGCGATCGCGAACAACGCCCGGAGCCCGAAGACGGCCCCGATTGCCCCGCCGACCACGGACCCGCCGATCGCGCCGATGCTGTTCGACGTCCCGGTGAAGATGCCCTGGGCGGTCGCCTGGACGCCCCGCCCGACCGACCCGGCGACCCAGGTCACGGTCCCGACATAGAAGAACGAGAACCCGACGCCGCCGAACGCCGACGCCAGGACGATCGCGACGGGCTGATCGACGATGGCGACGATCAGCGCGCGGATGGCGAACGAGAACGCCCCGACGACGATCAGCCGCTCGGCGCCGAAGCGTCGGGCGAGGGCCGGAAATCCGGCCATCAGGAAGACCTCGATGACGGCGCCGAGCGACCACGTCGCCGCGATCGCCGCCGCGTCGCCGCCGAGCTCCTGGACCCGGATCGAGATGAAGCCCTGGAGCGCGGCGTGCGACGTCCAGACGACGACCGCCGCCACGAAGAACACGCCGAGACGGGGCGTCTGCAGGACCCCGAGGATCGTGGCCGGCGACAGGCCGGCGAGCGCGCGGCCGGTGGCCCCGGATCCGGATCGCCGGCCGGCCCGGGTCGCCGGCGACATCGTCGACGGCGGCAGGCGGAGCAGCGCCCACGCCCCGAGCCCGGTCAGGATCACGAGCGGGCCATACACGAGGAACATCCCGCCCGGCCCGGCGACCCCGAGCACCGCGCCCGTCGCGAACGCGACGACGACGAACGCGCCGGAGCCGGGCGCGCGAGCCTGGCCGAACCGATCCCGCTGGCCGAGGAGGCGGACGGTCTGGCTGTCGATCATCGGAATCACCCCGGCGAAGGTCGCCGCGAGCAGGATCGTCGCGCCGGCGAGGGCCAGCGGCCCGACCGCGAGGGCCAGGAGCAGGACCGCGCCGCCCGAGAGGAAGCCGGCGACGACGACGGGCCCGCGGACGTCGCCGATCCCGTCGGCAAGGGCGCCCCAGCTCGGGGCCGCGACGAGGCTGACGACCGCGAACAGGGCGATCAGGGCGCCGACCGTGCCGAGATCGAGGCCGGTCGATGCGAGATAGATCGGAATGTACGGGAGATAGGCGCCCTGGGCACCGAACAGGAGCGCATACACGATCGCCGGCCGGAAGACCGACGTCGTCGCCCGGGCGGGCGCCGCGGGCCCGGCGGGCGAGTCGGCCACGGCACGGGCGAGCGAGCCGGCCGCGGCTCGGGGCGTCGACGAATCGGGTGGGACGGGCTCCATGCCCGTCAGCGTGCCCGATCCGGCGGACGCCCGTCGGATCGGGGCGTCGGGCGGATCGCGCCGGCGATCCGCCCGTCAGGCGATCAGGGGACGATCGTGTTCGTCGTCGCCCCGTTGGCCGCGTTGTACGTCGTGGTCGTCGTGGCGTTGAAGATCGGGCCGTACATGTTCGACTGGCCCGAATAGCCGTACGAGTTGAGGGACTGGATCGTGCCGGTGTCGCCGGTCGAGGTGTTGAAGCTCGACAGCCACGGGCCGCCCGACGAGCCGCCGGTCATCCCGCACGCAAGCTTGTAGTTCGTGTTGCCCGTGTTCGCATCGAACCCGATCGGGCCCTGGCAGTAGACCAGGTCGTTGCCGTGATACTTCTGCGCGGCCGGATAGCCGAAGGCGTCGACGACCGTGGCACCGGCCATCGCGCTCGCCGAGTGGCTGAACGTGCCGACGGTCGTGTCGAGCTGGGCATTGCTCTTGCCGCCCGCGGGCACGACCGCGAAGCCCCAGTCGTAGTGGGTGGCCTGGGTGTTGAAGCCGCCGGCGGAAGCGAAGCCGTTGTTGACGACGAGCGCCTGCGCCGTCCAGCACCCGTACGCCGTGTTGGCGCAGGTGAACGTCGGGCTGCTGTCGAACTGCGGGATGAACAGCCAGTTCGTGGCGAAGCCGGACAGGCCGCCCCCCGACGTCTCGTCGTAGACGCAGTGGCCGGCGGTGATGACCAGCGAGTAGGTGCTCCGGCTGTCGGTCAGGGCGGTGCCGCTGCAGACATACGCGCTGCTGCCCATCACGAAGTAGACCTTGCCGGTGGCGCGGTAGACCTTGCCGAGGCCGTTCGGCCACGAGGCGCCGGTGCCGCTGCCGCTGCCGCCTCCCGGCTTTGCCTGCGGGACGACGTGGTAGCCGCGGACCGTGTCGAACGCGAAGTCGCGCGGCACCGCAGCCCGCATCCGGGCCTCGGTCCAGTAACTGACGATCCGGTTGTGCTCCGCCGCCTGACGCGCCGCCTGGGCGTCGGCTCCGCCGCCGGCGATCGCGCCGCTGGCGAGGATGGGCAGGGCGGCGAGGACGAAGGCTGCCGCGACCGTGGCTGAACGCTGGATCCGCATATCCACTCCCGATGCGTTGCGACCTGGGGGTTTGGGGTAGCAAACCCCATCGGCCTCGCTCGGGTCAAGGTTTCCTCGACCTTCGTCCAGCCGGCCCACGCGTGTCCCGTTGACCGGACGCACCGCGATACGTCTGGCACGCGCTTGTAACCCGGCGACCGTCATCCTCCCGGCCGGCGTGGCGGGCCGCACGGAATGATGGCCGGATGGCGGAAACCGTCCTGTTCGAGCGGTATCGGCTGGTCGAGCCCGCCGGCCGTGGCGGCTCGGCCGAGGTCTGGCGTGCCCTCGACGAGACGACGGGCGACGAGGTCGCCGTCAAGCGCCTCCATCCGGTCGTCTTCGCCGACGAGGCGGGGCGGCGCCGGCTGCGGCGCGAGTTCGACACCCTTCGCACGCTCGACGAGCCGCACATCGTCCGCGTCCGGGATCTCCGCTTCGGCGAGCGTGAGGCGGCCCTCGTGCTCGACTTCGTGCCCGGCGAATCCCTTGCCCGGCGGCTGGCGCGCCAGGCCGCCGACGGCGCGGCGATGGATCCAGCGGTCGCCCTGGCGATCGTCGAGGACGTCGCGGCGGCGCTGTCCGCCGCGCACGCGGCCGGGATCGTCCACCGTGACGTCACGCCGGCCAACATCCTGCTCACGCCGGACGGTGAGGCGCGCCTCACGGACTTCGGCATCGCCCACGCGAGCACCGAGACGGCGACCGTGACGGCGACCGGCCTGCTGATGGGCACGCTGCGCTACCTCGCCCCCGAGCTGCTGCGCGGCGGCGGATCGACGCCGGCCAGCGACCTGTACGGGCTGGCGGCCGTGGCCTACGAGATGCTCGCGGGTCATCCCGCGTACGAGGCGACCTCGCCGGTCGCGCTCGCCGAGGCCCAGCAGATCGGACCGCCCCCGATCGGCGGCGTCACGCCGGACGTCGACGCCGCGGTGCGGAGCGGCCTGGCCGTCGACCCGGCGGCGCGACCGGTCGACGTCGCGGCGTTCGCTGCGGGCCTGGCGGCGTCCATCGAGAACGAGGCCACGATCGCGACGCCGATCGCGGCAGACGAACCCACCGCAGTCATCGCGTTGCCCGATTCCGGTACCGTCGGCGTGGCGTCGCCGTCGCGCGCAGCGGCCGTGCACGGACCCCTGCCCCTCGCCGTCGGGCTGCGCGATCGCGCGAGCGCGGATGCGCCGCAGCGAGCGGCCGGGCGGCGCGTCCGTGGCGTGCCCGCCCCGATCGCCGTCGGCCTCGGTCTCGTCCTCGCGTTCGCGGCCCTGGCGGCAGCCGCCACCCTCGACCGCGCCGGACCGGCCGGTGGTGCAGTGCGCCCGAACCCCGCGGTCGCCAACGACCCGTCGCCGACCGCACGCCCCAGCCCGAAGCCGACTGCCACCCCGGACGCCGAGCGCGGCAAAGGCGATGGCGACGGCAAGGATCACGGCAAGGGCCACGGCGACTGACCGATCGGCACCGCGACCGGTTCCGGGACCTGGCTGCGACAGATGACGTGGCTCGGGTGCGACGAACGTTCTCTCCTTCGCGCGTTCGCGGATTTCGTTGAAGAGGAAGCACGCCCGGGCCCTCGTACATGGTGATCCGGCACGTCGCCGGTCTCGGCAGTCTCGAACTGCAGTCAGCGAAAGGTCAGGACCCCTCCGTGTCCCGCTTCACCGAATCCACCCGGGCGTTCCGCCCTCTGTCCCTCGTCATCGCCGGCCTGGCGGTCGCGACGGTCGCGGTCGTGGTCATGGCCGCGAACCCGGGCCGGGCCGCTGCCGATCCCGGCACCCGGCCTCCCGCGAGCGCGGGGCCGTCGAGCCCGTCGACGCCGGCGACCACGCCGCCGCCGGCCGTTCAGACGCCCATCCCGACCGCCGTCCCGACGGTGAAGCCGTCTGCCGAGCCGACCCAGGACGGCCAGGACGCCATGCCGATCACGCTGAACCTGACGACGTATGACCGCCATCGCGTATCGATCGACATCGTCGATCGCACGGGCTCGATCGTGTCGGCCGTCAGCGGGAAGCCCGGCGACAATCCCACGGCCGATGGCCTCGTCGCCACCAATCTCGACGATCGGACGATCGAGCTTACCTGGGTCGACTTCCCGATCGACAACCGCCTCGGCCTGTTCGTCGACGAGGTCGATGGCCACCTCCAGCTCCTGCTCATCCAGCCGGCTCCGACGAGCCCCACCGACGCCGTCGGCATGGATCGCAAGGTGATCCTCAGGTTCGACCACGCGGTCGACGCCTCGAGCGTCAAGGGGATCATCCAGGAGGGGCTGGACACGTAGCCGCTCCCCCATCGTCGGACGCCGGCGTCGCGCAAGCGGCGCCGGCGTCGTCGCGCGCCGGGGGGGTCGCCGTCAGCCGGGCTCGAGCGGGCTCGGCGACTCGGCCGCGGCCGCTTGGGGTGCCGCGGGAACCGACGCCACGATCGCGAGGATGTCCGACCCGTACTTGTCGAGCTTGGCCGGTCCGATCCCCTTGACCCGCTCGAGCGCGGCGAGGGTCGTCGGCCGGGCGGCCGCGATCGAGGCGAGCGTCTCGTCGTAGGCCACGACATAGGCCGGCATCTTCTCGTCGCGCGCGCGCTCGGTTCGCCAGGCGCGGAGGGCGTCGAACAGCGGGTCCTCGCCCGTCGCCGGCCGAGCCCGGACCGTGGTCGTCGTGGGCAGCAGGCCCCGGCCGGCTCCGCTCGGGCGCGACGTTGACGGCGCGAGGCCGGCCAGGAAGCGGCTCCGCGTGCGGCGGCCCTCGCGGCCGCGGGTCTCGCGCCGATCCGCCCACGACAGGTGGAGCCGGCGCCGGGCTCGGGTGATCCCGACGTACAGCAGGCGGCGCTCCTCGGCGATCGCCCCCTCGTCGTCGAATGCCTGCCGGATTGGAAGCGTCCCGTCCTCCAGCATCGGCAGGAAGACCGCGTCCCATTCGAGGCCCTTCGCCCGGTGATAGGTCAGCAGGTTCACCCCGCCGGCGGCTCCGTCGCGCTCGTGGGCCGCGCGCCGCTCCAGCTCCGCGACGACGGCCGATCGATCGGCGGCGGGATCCGCCCGGACGACGTCGTCGACGATCCCGAGGACGGTCTCGAGCGCGGCCGCTCGCTCGCGGGCTTCGTCGCCGCGGGGGCCGTCCGGTGCGCCTGCCGTGTCGCCCGTCTCGTGCCCCAGCTCGTCGACGAACGCGGCCCGGATCGCGACGGCCAGCGCCCGACCGGTCACGGCCGTCGCCGGACGCCGGATCGTGGCGAGCGCGGCCACGACCTCCGGCCGCTCGTAGAACCGGACGCCGCGGACCTGGTAGGCGATCCCGGCCCGGGTCAGCGCCTCCTCGATCGGGGCGAGCTGGGCGTTCATCCGAACGAGGACCGCGATCTCGGCCGGATCGAACCTCTCAGGCCCGGCGCCGTTCAGCAGGCCGCGGATCGTGCGCGTCAATGCCGCGAGCTCCATGGCGCCGTCGGGATAGCGCTCGATCGTCGGCTGGGGTCCGTCTGGCCGGGTCGCTGTCAGCGCCTTGGAGCGACCATCCGCTGCGAGGAGCCGATTCGCGACGCCCAGGATCTGCGGGGTCGAGCGGTAGTTCTCGGTCAGGGCGATGACCCGGGCCGCCGGGTGCCGGGCGGCGAACCCGGTCAGGTATGACGAGGTCGCCCCGGTGAACGTATAGATCGTCTGGTCCTCGTCGCCGACGACGCACAGGTCATCCCGCCCGTCCGCCCACAGCTCGAGCAGCCGCTGCTGATGCGGGCTCGTGTCCTGATACTCGTCGACGCTGAACCAGGTCTTGCGCGCCCGGACGATCTCGGCCGCCTCGGCGTCGGTCTCGAGGAGGGCGATCGTCTCGGCGAGGAGGTCGTCGAAATCGATGCGGCCCGCCCGGGTCTTCGCCCGCTCGTAGTCGGCGAAGACGCGCCGCATCAGGTCCGCGGGGATCGGCGGCATCCGCGCCCCGATGGCCGTCTCGTAACGGGCCGGGTCGACCCCGCGCGCCTTCGCCCATTCGATCTCGGTCGCGAGGTCGCGGACCGCCGTGAAGCGGTAATGCCCGGGCAGGCCGCGGGCGATCCGGATCAGGATCGAGAGCTTGCTGTCGAGCAGGCTGGGCAGCGGCTCGCCGTCGTGGCGCGACGGCCAGAAGAAGCGGAGCTGCGAGAGCGCGTGGGCATGGAACGTCCGGGCGACCACCCCGTGCAACCCGAGCCCGGCCAGGCGCTCGACCATCTCGCCGGCCGCCTTGTCGGTGAACGTCACCACGAGGGCCTGGTCTGCCGGAACGACGCCGGTGGCGATCGCGTACGCGGTCCGCCGGCTGATCACCCGGGTCTTGCCGGTCCCCGCGCCGGCCAGGATCGCGACCGGCCCGCTCGTGGCGAGGACGGCCTCCCGCTGGGCGCTGTTCAGGTCGTCGAGCAGGCGGTCGGCGTCGGCCCGCGGTGCGATGGCCACGTCCGACCCCCGATCAGCCCTCGCTCGCGTCCGGGCCGTTGGCGGCCGCGGCGGGTGGAGTCGACGACGGCGACGGAGCCGTCACCGGCTCGAGATCGATCGTCCGCACCTGGCGGGTCCGGCCGGCCTCGGTCCGGACGACCGCCGACGGGATCGCCCCGGTCGTCAGCTTCTCGATGGTCGCGATCTCGCCCGAGTAGAGCCCCGTGCCGTTGATCCGGACCCGGTCGCCGATCTTCAGGCCCGCCCGCCCGGTGCTCGCCGACAGGTTGATCGACGCAACCGTCGGCCGAACGTAGGGTTCCCCCACCGGCGGCCCACCGGGACCTCCCGGCTCGCCCGGTCGTGGTGGGCGGGTGGCATTGCGGGGCGGTGGGTAGACGGTCCGGCGCTTGCGTGGCGGCACTGGCTGAGCGGTCCTCCGGGTTCGGTGGTCTGGACGGGTGTCGAGCGCGAGGCGCGATCGACGTTCCGTTCAGGTGCAGCATGCCATACCGCGATCACCTGGCCGTCATCGGCCACTCACCGCGGGCTCCTCGCCGCCGATCGCCGCCCGCGAACCCTCCGAAATCGAACGGTGTCGAGATCCACATCCGCCGCGGGCCCGGTCGTCCGATCTCGGACTCCGAT
>Ga0068860_100003433_pt1 | contig 16293 bp, 9 predicted proteins | sample KBSSwiS32_FD_66597 | JGI IMG/M metagenome (GOLD analysis project Ga0068860, IMG submission 66597) | Switchgrass rhizosphere microbial communities from Kellogg Biological Station, Michigan, USA - KBS Switchgrass S3-2 | ecosystem: Host-associated > Plants > Roots > Rhizosphere > Soil ... | reverse complement strand
CTCGAACTGCTTGGCCTCGCGAAAGAACGAGGTCTCGTGGGTGCACAGGCAGTCGATCATCCGCACCGTTTCGCTCTCGCCCAGCTCTTTGGCGCGATGGTAATAGGCCGAAAAGGAATCGAGACCGAGCTCGGCGACCCGGCGGCCGAGCCGGCGGATCAACAGCGTCCGCTTCGAATCGGGTAAATAGATCCCCGACTCGCGCTGGATCCAGGTTTGGAATCGGGCGAACTCGGCATCGCCGATCGAACGCGGCGGCTCCACGGCCAAGCTCATCCGGAAGACGCCGCTTTCGACGCGGCGCTCGACGCCGCTTTCGATAAATCGAGCACCGGCACGAACCGGTCGTCCACGGCCACCAGGCCGCCGATCAGATCGGCGGAGATCGTCCCGTCGAACCGCGGCGCGGCTTTGAGCGCCTGCTCGCCCACCTCGACGAAACCGAGGACGCTCGATACCCAAACCCCGAGCCGCGCCGCGGCCTCAGTCGGACGAAAGATCAGAATCGCCGGCCGGCGGCCCTCTTCCGCGCGCGCAACGAGGCCGAGCTTCCGCGCGAGATCGATCACCGGCAGAGCTTGGCCGCGCAGGTTGAGCGCGCCGAGCACCCAAGGAGGCGCCCCCGGAGCGCGGGTGATCGGCCCCGGCTCGACGATCTCTTCGAGCCGGGAGAGCTCGATCGCCAACTCGACTTCGGCGAGCGCGAACAGCAGGTAGCGCCGTTCCTCTCCGAACGGAGCCGAGTCGTCCAGATCGAAAAGCTCGCCGTCGTGCTCCGCCGCCATGACCGTCCCTTGCGAGCTAGAACCGTTCGAAATCCGGGTCCGGCCGGCCGGAGCGGGAGACCGGGCCGCGCGGCGCCGCTTGGCGGCTCCGCGCCGCGGTGGCCGCCAAGGCGGCGGACCTTACAACCGGCGCGACCGCGACGGGTGCAACGGAACCGCGCGGCGCGGGAGCGTCCTCGCCGTCGGCGAGACGGAAAATGTCCAGCTCCTGGCGCAGCGATTCGGATTGCGCGGCCATCTCCTGCGCCGTGCTCGCGAGCTGCTCGGCGGCCGAGGCGTTTCGTTGCGCCACGTCGTCGACCTGGCCCATCGCGCGGTTGATCTGTTCGACGCCGGTCGCCTGCTCGTCCGACGCCGCGGCCACCTCCTGGACCAGCTCGGCGGTCTTCTTGATCGCCGGCACCAGCTCGACCAGCAGCCGGCCGGAGCGTTCGGCCACACCGACGCTCGATCCGGCCATCGAGCGGATCTCCTTGGCCGCCGCTTGGCTCCGCTCGGCGAGCCGGCGGATCTCCGCGGCGACGACCGAGAAACCGCGGCCGTGGTCCCCGGCGCGCGCCGCCTCGATCGCCGCGTTCAAGGCGAGCAGGTTGGTTTGGTAGGCGATCTCCTCGACGATCGAGATCCGCTCCGCGATCGAGCGCATCGCGCCCAAGGTCTCGGCGACCGCCGAAGCGCTCGCCTCCGCATCTTCCGAGCCGCGGATCGCCATCCGTTCCATCTGCCGGCTGCTGCTCGCGTTCTGGGCGATCGAGGCGGTCATCTCTTCGAGCGACGAGGTCGCCTCCTCGACCGACGCGGCTTGATCGCCGGTGCCGTTCGACAGGCTCTGCGAGGTCGAGGCGACCTGCGAAGAGGCCGCCGAAAGCAGCCGGATGCCGGTGCGCACCTCGCGGATCGTCCGGCGCAGGTTCTCGGTCATCCGCTTGAACGCGTTGCCCAGCAGGTCCTTTTCCGAGCGCGGCGCCACCTCGGCGCGCAGGTCGCCGTTGGAGATCCCGTCGGCGAGATCGGCCATCGCGCGCAGGTAGGCGATCATCCGGCCGAGCGCGGTCTGCAGCTGGCCGATCTCGTCGCGCGAGGTGACCGGCACCTCGAGATCGAGGTCGCCTTCGGCGAGCCGGTCGAACGCCCTGGCCGCGGCGCGGATCGGCGCCACCAGCGAGCGCACCAGGTACCAGGAAAGCCCCACCAGCAAGAGCAGGCAAGCGATCGAAACAAAGGTAATCGCAACCAGCACCCGCCCGGCGTTTTGTTGATGTCCGCGCGCGGTCGTGAACGCGCCGGAAATTCCATCTTTCGCCCGTTTCATCGCGGCGGCCAGGCGCTGCTGGATGCCGACGTAGCGCGCGCGCATGGCGTCGAGATCCTTGGCCACCGCCTCGCCCGTATCCGCCGCGATCAACCGCTCCGTCGCGTGCCGCGCCAGGTCGTAATAGGCCGCGAAATCGGCTTCCAGGCTCGCCAGCTCGCGCGGATCGAGCTTCGGGATCTTCTTGCCCTCCTCCATCCGCGCGAGCATCTCGTCGCGCGAACGGTCGGCTTCGGCCAGGAACTCCGCATCCTTGGCCGCCGCGGCGTCTTGCAGCTGCCGCTGGATCGAGCCGAGCTTCTCGCCCAGGTCGCGATGCAGCTCCCAGGCCGGGAAGTAGCCGGTCTCGATCGCGGAGAACACCTCGTCGTTCTTGATCACCGCCCGTGGGATCGCGACCAGGATGATCAAGAACGCCGCGCCGGCCACCGCGGGCAACAGCATGACCTTGTGGACGACTTTCAAGCGCGAGATCAGATCGGAGCGCAGTTTCATGGGGCTCTAGCTCCCGATCCGCAGCGCCTTGACGCCCGCTCCGAGATCCGTTCCGGCCGAGACGTAACCGATCCCGCCGGGGGATTTGGCGACGAATTCCATCACCTCGCGGTCGGTATCGAGCTCCGCGGGCGGCGTCTCCTTGCCCGAGAACAACAGCCGCTGCCAATAGCTCTTGACCGCGGCGACGTCTTTGCCGAGGACGCTTTTGGAAAACGCCGCGCGCACCGCGGCGCCCGGCGCGCGGTCGACGACCGCGACCTTGGTGCCGTCGCCCCACCGCGTTTCTTTTTTGAGGAAGTAGGCGGCGAGTCTTTCTTTCGCCAACGAGGCCGAAGGGTTCGCCGAGTTGACGACGATCTGGTACGGCTCTTCGGTGTGGCCCGGCGAGCCGAAGGCGCCGAGCGCGAGCGCGCCGAGCGTGGCGAGAAGGAAGGGGCGGAAGAATCGATGAATTCTCATCTCGTTCCGGTCCCTAGAAACTGAACTGCGCACCAAAGGTGATCAATCGGCTGGTTTCGTCGAGCTTGCCCGCGGCGAGAACGTCCGCCAGCTCCTCTTCGCTGGGATGGGCGAACAGGTTGCCCTCGATCCGGTGGTAGGCCAGTCGAAGGACGAGATTCTCCGAGAGCCAGTAGCTAATTCCGGCGACCAACTCGTCATGATCGAGCAGCGACTTGGCGTCTGGCGGCAGCTCCTGGTCGAAATCGACGCGGACGCTCTCTCCTCGTAGCGCGCCTTGCCAATGGGTTCCAATGCGCCGCGAAATCTCCACATAGCCGGCCTTGGAGGAGTACTCGTCTTCGTAATGGCGGCCGACCTCGGTCCGCAGGTTCCATGGACCGCGCAGGAACTCGAGATGCGCGCCATAAGAGGAGAAGTCTCCCCAGGACGGATTCCTCAGCGCCGTGTTGCCGCGCGCTTGCGGTTGGCCCGAAAACGCCGAGGCTCCGAACGAGAGGCCGTCGATCGGTGAAGTGAGGGTCAGCCGGCCGCCGAACAACTTCTCGACCCCGGCCTCGGCGCTCTGAGCTTCCCCGCCGTCCGAGCCTGAAGCCGGAACTTCGAAGATCTCTTCGGTCTCGAAATCGGTGCCCCCGGCGAACAGGTCGTAGTCCACCTGCCAGCCTCCCGCGAAGGGGGCGAGCCCACTGATCCCGGCGCCGTTGTACGCCTCGTTGACGAAGCCCGTCGGGCCATAGATCGATTGCGGGAGAAAGTAGAGGGGGCGTAAGGTTCCCACGTCGAAGATGTCGGTATAGATGCCGAACGGTAGGCGGTTGCGTCCCAGGCGGAGGCGCAGCTTCTCCGACGAGCTCCACTCGACCGACGCGATTTCGAGAGACTGGCTCTGTTCGGCGGATTCTCCAGACTGCGCGATTTCCCAGCCGGGGGCGAGAACGATTTGAACGTTCTCGGTCGGTCTGAACTGAAAGAGCAATACGGCCTCGACATTGTCGACTTCCGGATCGCTGTCTCCGCTGCCCGATAGGTAAGGATAGGGATCGGAGCTCCCGAGCGCCCAGCCGCCATAGGCGTGGATCGAAACCTTGTCCGTCCATTCCGCGGCAAGCGACGGCGCGACGAACGTCGCACCGGTTGCGACAGCGAGCGCTCCAACGAGCGCAAAAACTCTTTGCCTTCCCCACATTTCAAAATCCCTCCAGCGAAAACGACGTCGCATGCGAGCCGACGCCACAAATTAGCGAATCAACCAGGAGCGCCACTGGCCTTGGAGCGCGGAGACGGCCGTAGGAGCGACGCCAGGTCCAACACGAAAGCCACTTCCCCCGAACCGAGGATCGTCGAGCCGGCGAGACCCGGCAGCCCTTCGAACAGCGGCGCGAGAGGCCGGATGACGATCTGCTCGCGGCCGAGGAGCTGGTCGACGCCGAGCCCCACGCTGCCGCCGCTTCGCTCCGTTCGCGGCGACACCACCAGCAGCTGCTCGCGCTCCGGCCCGGCGCCCGGCACGGCGAGGAGATCGCGCAAGCGAACATAGGAGAGCGCCTCGCCGCGTAGGGCGAACACGCCGGTCGCCGCGCCCTCGGCCGCCGGCCGGTCGATCACCTCGTCGACCGCTTCGAGCGGCACGATGTAGGTCTCTTCTCCCACCGCGACCGCCAGGCCGTCGAGGAGGCCGAGCGCGAGCGGCAGGCGAAGCCGGATCGTGGTGCCGACGCCGTTCCGGCTGATCAGATCGACCCGGCCGCGCAGCGATTCGATCGTCCGGCGGACGACGTCCAGTCCGACGCCGCGCCCCGACGACTCGTCGATCGTCTCGGCGGTCGAAAAACCCGGCAGCAGGACCAGGCGATCGATCTCCTCGCCGTCGATACCCTCGTGCACCCCGGCTGCCTGCGCCTTGGCGAGGATCTTCACCCGATCGAGCCCCCGGCCGTCGTCGGCCAGCTCGACCACCAGGGAATTGCCGTCGCGAAAAGCTGAGACCAGAATCGTGCCGAACGGCTCCTTGCCCCTCATGCGCCGCTCGGCGGGCACCTCGATGCCATGGTCGACGGCGTTCCTCGCCAGGTGCGCAAGCGGCGCCCGTAGATGCTCGGCGACTCCGGCATCCACCTCCACCTCTTCGCCGCTGTAGACCACGCGGACTTCTTTGCCGCGCTGCGCCGACAGGTCGCGCACGGTGCGCTCGAGAGTCCGAAACACCGGCCCGATCGGCACCATGCGCAGCGTGAGCACCAGCTCTTGAAGCTCGCCGTGCAAGCGATCGTGCTCGCGATGAAGCTCCAGGATGTCGGTTTTCGAGATCTCCTCGCGGCCGAGCAGATTGGCGATCCGGCCGCGCGCGATCCCCAGCTCGCCCACCCGGTCGACCAGCGCGTCGAGCCGTTCGATCGCCACGCGGAGCGTCGGCCGGACCGGCGCCATCTCGGGGAGCGTTCCGGTTTCGACCGTCGGCCAGCGGCCGGTCGCCTGGCTGGCCGGCTCGACCGTCCGGCGCCGCGATGAAGGCAGAATCGGTGCGGTCGGCTCGATCATCCCGGCCAGGCGCGCGATGCCCGCCTCGTCGTCCGGTCGTTCCTCCTCCGCCCCGGCGGCGGCGCGCGCGAGCATGGCGCGCAGCACGTCCACCGCTTCGAGCAGAACGGTCGTCGCCTGGGCCGAGAGCCGGCTTTTGCCCGAACGCACCGCTTCGAGGTAGTCCTCCATCCGATGCGCGTAGTGCGAAAGGTGAGGAAATCCGAGCGACGCGGCATCCCCTTTGAGCGTGTGCGCCAGGCGGAAGACGTCGTGCAGGCGGTCGCGGTCGTCCGGCGTCCGCTCGAGAGCGAGCAGGTCGGCCTCCATCGCCTCCAGGTTGTCGCGCGCCTCGGCGAGAAAGGTCTGGAGCAGGGCGTCGAAATCGATCGGCATGGGCGCCTTAGAGCAGCTTGATCCAGGCGCTGCCGTCGTCGGTGTGGAAGATCAGCTTGCGGCCGCGCTCGCCGCCCACCGCCTCGGCGACGATCGGAATCGCGCGCCGCCTGAGCGTCTGCACCGCCACCTCGACGTTTCGTCCGCCCAGATGGCCGACGCTCCCGTTGCCGTCGGCGAACGCCGCCAGCACCCGCGCCCCGCCGAAGACCTTGGCATGCAGATTCGCCTCGCGGGCGCCGGAAGCCACCACCGCGTCGATCAGCCCTTCGATCGCCGCGTTGCCGTAACGCCAAGAGCCACCGCCCCCCTCCGCCCAGTGGGGCAAAAGGAAATGGTTCAAACCGCCGACTTGGGCCTCCGGGTCCCATAGACAGACCGAGACGCACGAGCCGAGGATGGTCGAAATGGCGGTCGGCGTCCGGGCGATCGAAAAGCCGCCCGGCGGCACGTAGACCCGCTCGCGGAAGAGCACCGCAGGCTCGGACTGCCGCAGACCGGACGTTACGCCCGCGTCGAAATTCCTGTCGCTCAAAGGGGTTCCCGAACCTAGCGCTCGAATGTGGAGCAATAGACCGCCGGCGCCGCCTGGGCCGCGAGCATGTCGAACAACTCCGCGTCGATCGGCGCGAAGCGGCCGCCCTTTTGCGGCAGCAGGCGGAAGACCGCGATCAGCCCGGCGACCCGGCCGTCGAGCCGCAGCGGCACGCACGCCGACAGGTGTTGCTCGCCCTCTTGCCTCTCCTCGTCGGGCGCCGTGCCGGCGAAATAGGCGCTGCCGGAAGCCGCCGACCGGCCGATCCACCCTTCGCCCAGATTCACCCGTTCGAACTGGTCCGCCCCGAGGCCGAAGGACGAGACGCGCAACAGCTCGTTCGCCCCGGGGGCCAGCTCGTAAATGCCGAACTCTTCGCAGCCGATCAGGTTGATCACGATCTCCTGGATCGCCTGCAGCACCTCTTCGCGATCGAGCGTCGAATGCAACCGGTAGGTCGCGACGTAGAGGTTCGCGAGGTCGTTGTTGCGCTGCTCCAGCTCGGTGAACCGATTCGAGAAGCCGTGGTTCTCGCGTTCGATCTGCGACAGTTGAAGCTCCAGCCGCTCGCGGTCCCGGCGGAACGAATCGAGCTCGCGCGCCAACCCCGACGCCTGGTCGCGCCAGCGCGCCGCCTCGTCCTCCAAGCGGCGGCGCTCGCTATCGACCTCGGCGGTCAGGCGACGCAGCTTTTCGTTCTCGGCCAACAGATCCTGGATGTAGCGCTGGGTGTCCTGGCGCACCCGCTGCACGTATTGGCCCGGCTCGGTGCCGGACCCGCCCCCCGCGATCACCGGCTTGTCGTGCTCGCTCGGGCGATCGCTCGGTCGATCGCTCATAGGGAAGCCATTCCTCCGGCGACCGCCGGAGCCGGACCGGTTGAAGCGAACTGGTTGTCGACCTTGGTCAACAGCTCGAGGCCGTTGATCGGCTTGGTGACGTAGTCGTTGCAACCCGCTTCGAACCCGCGTTCGACGTTCTCCTCCTCGCCGCGGGTGGTGACCATGATGATCGGCGTCGTCCTCGTCCCCTCTTCGGCGCGCAGCGCGCGGCAGACCGCGAAGCCGTCCATCTTCGGCATGATCACGTCGAGCAGGATCAAGTCGGGACGCTCGATCCGGGCCTTCTCGATCGCGTCTTCGCCGTTGGTCGCCTTGACCACCTGATAGCGGCCGTTGAGGATCATCTCCTCCATGAACAGGGTGGTCATCGAGTCGTCGACCAGCAAGACCTTCCTTTTAAGCATGGAACCTCCAGCACTGGAAAATCGTCATGAAAACGCAGCTTTCCGAACCGTGGTGCGAGTCGGCACCGCGCGGTCGATCCCAACCCCCCCTCCGGGTTCGTAGGTTCGTTGGATTCCCTCAGGCTTGCACGATCGAGGCCCGGTCTTCGGCCAGGTAAGGTTCGATCGAAGCCACCGCCTCGGGCCTCCCCGGCGCCCTTTTTTTTCAATTGTGCCCGGGCCGCCGCAGATACTTTTTCACCGCTGCGATTGCCCAGTCGCAGAGCTTCTGGCTCAAGCGCTCCTGGCGCCTGGGGTATATTCGCCGCACCGCGGGTCGCTTGACCGAACCCGCCACGATGAACACGACCGCCGCCAACTCACCCTCCCCCTCCTCTCGCCCTCGGCGGCTCGACGAGCCGATTCGCGGCGAGATCCTGGGCGCAGAGCAGCTGGAGCAGCGTGCCGAGGAGCTGGGCGCCGCGCACGTCGGCGCGCGCGCGCGGCGCGGCCGGCCGCTGTTGCCCCGGCTGCACGACAATCGCACCGCCCTCCGGGTGGCGCGAATCGCGCTCGAAAAAGCGGTGGGCGAGCATCGCGCGATCACCCTCGGCGCGGCCTGGCTGGTCGACAACTTCTACCTGGTCGAAGAGCAGGAGCGGCAGATCCGCCAGGATCTTTCGCCGCAGTTCTACCGCGAGTTGCCGAAGCTCGACGGGGCGCCCTGGGACGGGCTGCCGCGCGTCTATGCGCTCGCCTGGAGCTTCGTCGCTCACACCGACAGCCGTTTCGATCCGGACCTCCTGCTGCGCTTCGTGCGCGGCTACCAGCGCAAGAGCCCTTTGCGCATCGGCGAGCTTTGGGCGATCGGCATCCACCTGCGCATCGCGCTGATCGAAAACCTCCGCCGCCTGGCCGAGGGAGTGGTCGTCCGTCTCGCGGCGCGCGCCCGCGCCGACTCCATCGCCGACGGCGTGCTCGGCCTCGGGAGCCCGCAAAACGAGAGCCTGCGGCGGTTGCTGGATCTCTCCCCGGAAAGCCCGGAGCTCGCGTTTGCCGTACAGCTCCTGCAACGCCTGCGCGAGCAGGACCCGGAAGCGACGCCGCTGCTCGCCCGCCTTTACGAACAGCTCCACTCGAACGGGGCGGGCGAGGAAGAGGTCATCCACCTCGAGCACCAGCGCCAAGCCTCGACTCAGGTGAGCGTCGCCAACGTGATCTACAGCATGCGCCGGATCGCGGCCTTCGACTGGGCGCGATTCGTCGAAGACGCCTCCTTGGTGGACGACGTGCTCCGCCGCGATCCGGCCGGGGTTTACGCCCTCCAGGATTTCGAAAGCCGCGACCTCTACCGCCATGCGATCGAGGAGCTGGCGCGCGGCGCGGAGCTGCCGGAGATCGAGGTGGCCCAACGTGCGGTCGAACGCGCCCGGAGCACGACGGCGGACGGGGCGGCGGAGCACCACGTCGGATTCGTCCTGGCCGGACCCGGACGCCGCGGGTTCGAGCGCGAGGTCGGATTTCGCCCCACCCTGCGCCAACGGCTCATCCGAGCGGTGATCGCCGCGGGGCTTCCCGGCTACCTCGGCGCGGCCGCGCTCACCACCGCCTTGCTGCTCGCTCCCGCGCTCTACCTGCTGCGCGAGGCGGGGGCCTCACGTCCGGCGCTCTTCCTTCTCGCGCTGCTGGCGCTCGTCCCGGTCTCGGATTTGAGCCTGGCGATCGTCAACCGCCTGGTCGCGGCCTGGATCCCGGCACGCCGGCTGCCGAAGCTCGCGCTCGAAACCGGTCCGCCTCCGGAGCTGCGCACGCTGGTCGTCGTGCCGACGTTGCTCGAAGCGTCGGCGATCGAGGAGCAGGTGGAGCGCCTGGAGGTTCACTACCTGGCGAATCCGGACGGCTCGGTCGGCTTCGCCCTGCTCGCCGATTTCGCCGACGCGGCGAGCGAAGAGACGAGCGAGGACGCCCCCCTGCTGGCCGCCGCCGCCGAGGGGATCGCGCGGTTGAACGAGCGGTACGGGCCGCTCGACGACCCCGGCGGCCTCGGTGGCCTCCACGACGGCGGCCCGCGCTTTTACCTGCTCCATCGCCGCCGGCTGTGGAATCCGGGCGAAGGGCGCTGGATGGGCTGGGAGCGGAAACGCGGCAAGCTCCAGGAGCTGAACCGCCTGCTGCGCGGCGCGACCGACACCACGTTCGAAGCGGCAGCCGGCACGCCGGAGGTTCCGTCGGGGGTCCGCTACGTCATCACGCTCGACGCGGACACGCGGTTGCCGCCGGGAGCCGTCCGGGCGCTGGTCGGCGCGCTCGCCCATCCGCTCCACCACCCGCGATTCGATCCGCGCACGCGGCGGGTCATTTCCGGCTACGGCATCCTCCAGCCGCGGGTCGTTTCGCTGCTTCCGGCGTACGGCGAGGATTCGCTCTACCAGAAGAGCTTCTCCGGACCGACCGGCGTCGATCCGTACGTCGCCGCGATCTCCGACGTCTACCAGGATCTGTTCGGCGAGGGGTCCTACGTCGGCAAGGGGATCTACGACGTCGACGCCTTCGAAACCGCGCTGGCCGGCAGGGCGCCGGAGAACGCGCTGCTGTCGCACGACCTGTTCGAGGGGGGGTTCGCCCGCGCCGGCCTCGCGAGCGACATCGTTCTGTTCGACGAGTTTCCATCGCACCTGCTGGCCGGCGCGGCGCGGCAATCGCGGTGGGTGCGCGGCGACTGGCAGCTGCTCCCCTGGCTGCTACCCAAGGCGCCGACCGCCGCCGGCCGGCGCGAGCAGAATCCGCTTTCCGCGCTCACCCGCTGGAAGATGCTCGACAACCTGCGCCGATCGCTCACCGCCTCGGCGGCGTTTCTGCTGCTGCTCGCCGGCTGGCTGCTGGTGCCGTTCTCGGCCTTCGGCGCGGGGACCTGGAGCGTCGCGGTGATCGTCTTGATCAACCTGCCGGCATTCCTTTCGACCATCGTCGGCCTGTTGCCGAGCCGCAGAGGCATCGCCAAACGCACCCACGTGGGCGCTCTGCTCGGCGACCTTCAGACCGTGCTCACGCAAGCGGAGGTGACCGTCGCCCTGCTGCCCGCCCGGGCGGTGCTTCGCCTCGACTCGATCTGCCGCACCCTCTACCGCCTGATCGTTCGCCGGCGGATGCTCGAATGGCTCACCGCGGCGCAGGCCGGGGCGGGTGCCACCTTGGATCTCCGCGGCTTCTACGTTCGCCTGATCGGCGCGCCGATCGCCGCGATCCTCACCCCCGTCCTGGTCGCGGCCGTCCGCCCCGCCGCGTTCCCGGCCACCCTGCCGTTTGCCGCCCTGTGGCTCTTGGCGCCCGCCTTCGCGCGTACCTTGAGCCTGCCTGCGGTGTTCGCGTCGCGCAAACCGCTCGAACCGGCGCACGCGCGGTACCTGCGCCGGATCGGCCGCCAGTGCTTCGGCTATTTCGAGCGCTTCGCCGACGCGGCGGAGAATTTCCTGCCGCCCGACAACTTCCAGGAAGACCCGTTGCCGGTGATCGCCCACCGCACCTCGCCGACCAACATCGGGCTCAGCCTGCTCGTGAGCGTCACCGCCCACGATCTCGGATGGGCGGGTCGGATCGAGACCCTCGAACGGTTGGAGGCGACGTTTGCGACGCTCGACCGGCTGGAGCGCTACAACGGCCATCTGTTGAACTGGTACGACACCCGAACTCTTACGCCGCTCGAACCGCGCTACGTCTCGACGGTCGACAGCGGCAACCTCTGCGGTCATCTGATCGCTCTCGCGACCGTCTGTTCGGAGCTCGCGGAACGCTCTCCGGCGCATTCCCGGTCGCCGGACGCGCGCCTCGCCGTCTACCGCGGCCTGGCCGACGCACTCGGACTCGCGCGCGCCGCGGCCTCGCGTGCGCCCGCCGCCGGCAAGGGAGGCGCGGTCGGCGCCCGGGATCTCACCGAAGCGCTCGACGGTCTGGATCGCGAGATCCGCGCGGCGCTCGCCGCAACGCCGGATGCCGCCCGGACCGGGGAGGCCGCCCAGGCGGAGATCGCCGCCATCCGCCGCCGCGCCCAGGGGCTCACCGACATCGCGGGCGCGCTCGCCGCGGCGAACCCGGGCGGCTCGGCGGCGGAGACGTTGGCTTGGGCCGAGGCGTTCGAACGGACGGCGGCGAGCCACGCCCGCGATCTTGCGGCGGATCAGGATTCCGAACAGTCGGTCCAACTGGCCGAGCGGTTCGCGGCGCTCGCCGAGCGCGCCGAGCGGATCGTGCGCGAAATGGATTTCGCGTTCCTGCTCGATCCCGCGCGCAAGCTGTTCGTGATCGGGTTCCGCGTCGACGATCTCAAGCCGGACCACTCCTACTACGACCTGCTCGCCTCCGAGGCGCGCCTGGCGAGCCTGGTGGCGATCGCCAAGGGCGACGTGCCCCATACGCACTGGTTCCAGCTCGGCCGGCCGCTCGCGCCGATCGGCCGCGGGTCGGCCCTGCTCTCCTGGTCGGGGTCGATGTTCGAGTACCTGATGCCGAGCCTGGTGTTGCTCGAACCGGTCCGCAGCCTGCTCGGGGCGACCGCCCGGCTCGCGGTCGCCGAGCAGATCCGCTATGCCGCCGAGCGCGGCGTGCCCTGGGGGATCTCCGAGAGCGCCTACAACGAGCGCGACCTCGAGCTCAACTACCAGTACGGGCCATTCGGCGTGCCGCGCCTCGGACTGCGCCGCGCGCCGGCCGACGAATTGGTGGTCGCGCCCTACGCGACCGGTCTGGCGACCCTGTTCGCTCCGGAGGAGGCGATCAAGAACTTCAAACGCTTCGACAAGCTCGGCGCGCGCGGACGCTACGGCTTTTTCGAGGCGCTCGATTTCACCCGCCGCCGGGTTCCGGAGGAAGAGCCGTTCGCCCTGATCCGCTCCTACATGGCGCACCACCAGGGGATGACCCTGCTGGCGCTCGCCGACGTCCTGTCGGACGGCGCGTTGCGGCGGCGGTTCCACGGCCATCCGCTCGGCCGGGCGGCCGAGCTGCTGCTGCAGGAACGGACGCCGCGCGACGTCGTGGTCGCCCGCCCGGTTCCCGAGGAGAAGCCCGCCGCCCGCGTGCGCGCCGGGGCGCTCTCCGGCCTGCGCCTGTTCGACACGCCGCACCTGAGGACGCCGCGCGTTCACCTGCTCGCCAACCGCGACTACGCGGTTCTGGTCACCAGCTCGGGCGCCGGCTGGAGCCGCTTCCGCGGCCTCGCGGTGACCCGTTTCCGCGAGGATGCGACGCGCGACGATTGCGGCACGTTCTTCTACCTGCGCGACCTTACCTCCGGCAAGCTCTGGTCCGCCGGCTATCAACCGACCGCGGTCGAGCCCGACCGCTACCGGGTTCAGCTGACGGCCGAGAAGGTCGAGATCCGGCGCACCGACGGCGCCATCGCCTGCCAGCTGGAGGTGATCGTCTCGACCGAGGACAACGCCGAGCTGCGGCGGCTGACGCTCACCAACTCAGGGGACCAGCCGCGCTCGATCGAGATCACCTCGTACGCCGAGATCGTGCTGGCGTCCCAGGGCGCCGACGAGGCGCACCCGGCGTTTGCCAAGCTGTTCGTCGCGACCGAGGCGCTGCGCTGGCCGCACGCCCTGCTCGCCACCCGGCGCACCACCGCCCCTGAGGCCGAGCCGGCGCCGTGGGCGGCGCACGTGCTGGCGATCGACGGGGAGACCGCGGGGCCGCCGGAGCACGAGACCGATCGCGCGCGCTTTCTCGGCCGGGGCTTCGGCCTGCGCCGGCCGCTCGCGATCGTCGAAGGGCGACCGCTCTCCGGCACGGTCGGCTCGGTGCTCGATCCCGTGTTCAGCCTTCGCCGAACGGTGATCGTGCCGCCGGGCGGCCGGGTTCGCGCCCTGTTCGTGACCGGGGTCGCGACGAGCCGCGAGGACGCCGTACGGCTGGTGGAAAAATACAGCGAGGCGAGCGCGTACGGGCGCGCCGCGAGCCTCGCCTGGACCCTCGCCCAGGTCGAGCAGCGGCATTTCGGCATCCAACCCGACGAGGCGCACCTCTACCTGCGGCTCGCCGCCGACCTGGTGTTCGCCAACCCGGACCTGCGTTCCCCGCCCGCCGTGCTGGCGCGCAACCGGCTGAGCGCGAGCGCCCTCTGGGGCCACGGCATCTCGGGCGACCTGCCCGTGGTCCTGTTGCGCATCGACCGGATCGACGACCGCGAGATCGCCCGCCAGCTCGTGCTCGCGCACCAGTTCTGGCGTACCAAGGGGCTCGCCGCCGACCTGGTGATCCTGAACGAACAGCCGAGCGCCTACGTCCAGGAGCTGCAGGCCGAGCTGCTCGCCATCGTGCGCACCGCGCAGACCCAAGGCGGTGCGAGCTTCGCCCATTCCGCCGCCCCCACCGGCGCGGTGTTCGTCCTGCGCGCCGACCAGATGCCCGAGGATCATCGCGACCTCCTGCGCACGGTCGCCCGCGCCGTCCTCGTGGCGCACCAGGGGTCGCTGCCCGAGCAGCTCCAACGCCACACCTCGGCGCGCATCGCTCCGCCTCCGGCGCTCGCCCGGGGCCTGGAGTTTCCCGAGGCCCCGGCGCCGCCGGTGCCCGAGAGCGATCTGGAGCAGTGGAACGGCGTCGGCGGCTTCGCCCGCGGCGGCCGCGAGTACGTGATCGTGCTCAGGGCCGGCCAGCGGACGCCGCTTCCTTGGCTCAACGTGATCGCCAATCCGCGTTTCGGCTGCCAGATCTCGGAATCGGGCTCGGGCTACACCTGGGCCGAAAACGCGCGCGAGAACCGCCTCTCCCCCTGGTCGAACGATCCGGTCTCCGATCCGCCCGGCGAGGCGATCTACGTCCGCGACGAGGAGACCGGCGAGCTGTGGGGACCGACCGCGCTGCCGATCCGCGACGAAGCCGGTACCTACGTCTGCCGCCATGGCCAGGGATGGAGCCGCTTCGAGCACGCCGGGCACGGCGTGGCGCTCGACCTGCTGGTGTTCGTGGCGCAGAACGACCCGGTGCGGATCGCGCGCCTGACCTGCCAAAACCTTTCCAACCGGCGGCGCAGCCTGTCGGTCGCCGCCTATGTCGAGTGGGTGCTTGGCAACTCGCGCGCGGCGGGAGCACCGTTCGTGGTCACCGAGCGCGACGGCACGACCGGCGCGCTGCTCGCCAGGAACGCCTGGAACCAGGATTTTTCCGCCCGGGTCGCCTTCGCCTGGCTCTCCGGCGGGCTTTCCGGAGGGGGGGTCGCCGCGACCGCCGACCGGCGCGAGTTCCTCGGCCGGCACGGCACGCTCGCGGCGCCGGCCGCGCTGCTCGGGCGGGCGCCCTGGTCGGGCAACACGGGCGCCGGGCTCGATCCGTGCGCCGCCTTGCTCAGCCGCTTCGAGCTGCCGCCCGGCGGCAGTGCCGAGGTCGTCTTCCTGCTCGGGCAAGGCGCGGACCGCGCCGACGCGCTCGACCTGGTCGCCCGCTACCGCGACGCGGACGTCGGCGCGCTGTTCGATCAGGTCGAAGCCGGCTGGGACGACGTTCTCGGCGCCCTCGACGTGCGCACCCCCGACCCGGCCTTCAATCTCCTGGTCGATCGCTGGCTGCTCTATCAGGCGCTCTCCAGCCGGATCTGGGGGCGCACCGCGTTCTACCAGTCGAGCGGCGCGTTCGGCTTTCGCGATCAATTGCAGGACTCGATGGCGCTCGCCCTGGCCCGGCCCGACATCGCCCGCGAGCAGCTGCTGCGCGCGGCGTCGCGCCAGTTCATCGAAGGGGACGTCCAGCACTGGTGGCATGTCCCGAGCGGCAAGGGCGTCCGCACGCTCTGCTCGGACGACCTGCTCTGGCTGCCGTTCGCCGCGGCGCACTTCGTCGCCACGACCGGCGAACGCGCGGTGCTCGAGAAGCAAGTGCCGTTCCTCGACCAGCCGCCGCTCGGAATCGGGCAGCACGAGGACTATCGACAACCCGAGATTTCCGCGCAGCGCGCTTCGCTCTACGAACACTGCGCCCGGGCGATCGATCGCTCCCTGCTGTCCGGCCCGCACGGTCTGCCGTTGATCGGCTCCTGCGATTGGAACGATGGCTTCAGCCGGGTCGGATTGGCGGGCCGGGGCGAGAGCATCTGGCTCGGCTGGTTCCTGCTGTCGGTGATCGACGCCTTCGCGCCGTTCGCCGAGGCGCACGGCGAACCTGAGCGGGCGGCCGCCTGGCATGCCCGCGCCGACACCCTCCGCACGGCGCTCGAAGAGAACGGTTGGGACGGCGGCTGGTACCGCCGGGCTTATTACGACGACGGCACGACGATCGGTTCGGCGGCGGACGCGGAATGCCGGATCGACTCGATCGCCCAGTCCTGGGCGGTGATCTCCCACGCCGCCGACCCGGCCCGCGCGGCGCGCGCGATGATGGCGGTGGATGCCCATCTGGTCGAGCGCGATCACAGCCTGATCCGCCTGTTTACGCCGCCGTTCGATCCCGCCTCGCGCGGGGCGGGCAGCGGCGATCCCGGCTATATCCAGGACTATCCGCCGGGGTGCGCGAGAACGGCGGCCAGTACACCCACGCCGCGATCTGGTCGGTGATCGCGTTCGCCGAGCTG
>Ga0068860_100003426_pt1 | contig 16306 bp, 17 predicted proteins | sample KBSSwiS32_FD_66597 | JGI IMG/M metagenome (GOLD analysis project Ga0068860, IMG submission 66597) | Switchgrass rhizosphere microbial communities from Kellogg Biological Station, Michigan, USA - KBS Switchgrass S3-2 | ecosystem: Host-associated > Plants > Roots > Rhizosphere > Soil ... | reverse complement strand
CCGACGTCGGGCGTTGCGGTGGGGGCTTGGGCGGATGCGGCATGCCGTCATCCTTACCCGCCGCCGCTTAACGACGGGTCAAACCCGCTCGATCTCGTCCTCCGCCCGCAAGGCGTCGGCCGTCTCGGCCGCGTCGGCGGCCTCCGGCCCGGCGGCCAGCTGTTCGGCCAGGGCCAGCAACGCCGCGCGCGTTCGCGGCGCCGCGATCTTGCCGAACGCATGCAGGAGCTCCAGCGCGCCCGGCGTCGCCAGCGCCCGGAACACGTCGTCGCTCTGGGCCCCGTCGCCCTCTTCGCCCACCAGCCACCCCACGGTCGTCCCGAGCGCCGCCGCCGCCGCCACCAGCGTGGACCCGGACACCCGGTTCACGCCGCGCTCGTATTTCTGGACCTGCTGGAACGACACGCCCAGCGCATCGGCCAGTTCCGTCTGGCTGAGATTGAGCTGGCGCCGTCGAGCCCGCATCCGTGCGCCGATCGCAAAGTCGACGGGATCAGTCCCGGCGGCGTCCTTAAGTTGCATGCCCATTCTCCTTCATGTTCCCACGCATGGCGCCCCTCAAAGCATCGCGCGATATGCCAGCGTAGACGCGGAGGCCGGCAAAGCGTTTACTGTTCGCCGTATGCGAGTATTTGCCCCATGTCCGACCCGAATATCGAACTCCTGACACCGCGGGAACGGGAATGTCTGCGGCTGGTCGATCAGCATCTGTCCTCTAAGCAGATCGCCCGGCAACTCGGCATGTCGAAAACCTCCGTCGACACCTATTGTGACCGTGCGCGCCGCAAACTCGGCGTCGGCGACCGTTACGCGGCGGCGCGTCTCCTCGCCGCCCGCGACCGCGCCCACGGTGTCCTCACCGTGTCAGGACACGATCCAATCAGGACAGACAATCCCCCCGAGCCCTGGTCCGATGAGTCGTCGGCGGGAGGAAGCGATGGGCGACAGGGGGAATTTCGACAACCGGGTGGCGGTGGGCCGCGCTCTACGGCTGCGTCGGGAGATCGAAGCCTTCGAAGCCCGGTGGCCGGCTCCAGTCGGCACGGAGGAAGCGATGCCGACCTTCACATGGGTCGAGCTGGAGCGACAACTGGTCGATCTGGCGGCGACAGATACTCAGGCGGAGATGGCGCGTCACTTGGTTTCGGCTACGCGGAAGCTGGCGCGCTTCAAACCGTCAGAGATGGTTCTGCGCGAGATCCTCTGTTTGACCTGGGTCCTGCTGGACGAGAATTTCCGGCCGGAAGTTGGCGTTGGGTCGGCGGACAGCAGCTAGGTCCGCTCGCTCGCCTTGGGGCGATCTTGGCTATCGCTCTCGTCTCGGCCCTGGCGTTCGGTTCTGTTCTGGCCGGGCTCCACGCCCTCAAGGATTTGATTTAGCGCCGTTTTTGGCGCCCGCGTTGGTCTTCTAACAACCCTACTCAACCAAGTTGCGCCCAGCTCGCTGAGCGCAAAGGAGAACTCTCATGCTCAAACAACGTCGCCTGATCGCCGATCATGTCGCTGCTTCGCTCTTCGAGGCCGAGGCCGCCATCGACGCCGCTCTCGGTAAGGCCGCCGCCTTGGCCGGGGTGATGCCCAGCATGCGCGCCGAGGCGGGCCTGTCCGCCCTGATCGGCCAGGAAGCCGTCGAATGGACCTCGAAGTCCATCACCGCGCTCACCGAAGCGCGCCGCGCGATCGTCGAAACCCACAAGGAACTGAGCGTCGCCCAAAAGCAGATCGGCCTCGGCGCCGTGATGTTCGGCGATCCCATCAAGCCGGAGATGGAAGCGGGCGGCCGCGTCCTGCACGAAGTGCCGAGTCCGGCGATTCGCGCAGCCGGCTAAAACCCTACGAACAGTTGCGTCGCCGCACGGCGCACGCAAATTGGGCCCTCAGGCGACTGAGGGCCCAATGTCTTTTCCGCTGCATCACTGGATCTGGATCAGCGCCCTGGTCGCGGTCTGCGCTTTCGCCCTGTGGCGGGGCGGCCCCGCCGAACGTCAGGCCGCCGCCGCCGCGCTGGTCGCGTGGGTTCTGTCGCTGATCGTGCAGGACACCCAGGATCTCTTCGATCCCCAGCTCGGCATTCTCGCGGTCGACACCGGCTTCCTCCTGTTCCTGATCTGGTTGGCGCTGACGCGGGACCGGACCTGGCTCTTGTTCGCCGCCGCCTTCCAGCTCCTGGGCGTGGTGATGCACCTGGCCAGCATCGCCGACACCGGCGTGCGCAATCTCGCCTATCTGCGAAGCCTGGCGATATGGGGCTACCTATTCGTGATCGCGCTGGGGATCGGCGCTTACACGGCGCGGACACGGCCGCCGCCGCAAAGCTAGTGTTGGGTCCGTTCAGGTGCGTCCGATCCAGGTCCCGTGCAGGGATGTCACAGTTGACATAATGTGCTTGCGGCCCCTCGCTCTGCGCTTGCGTCGGTTTTTATAATATATATCTTATAAATAAATGTCTTGGGGCCACTGCGCCGGGCGCACAGCAATATAAGATGGCAGATTGAAACGGAGCGGTAATTAAACGCTGCATCTGCCAAGGGGGAGATTTTAGAGCGTCTTGAGTGAGACGGCCGCAGTATAAGAAACAAGAGTCCTGTGGCCTGACGAGGGATCAACCGTCAAATCCGGGAATAATACCGGAGAAGCGACAATGGCCGCTGTATAGGCGCCCACCAATAGGGAAGAGGAAACATGACCTACAAGACAATGTTGCTCCGTGGCGTGTGCGCGCTGGTGGCCGCCGCCGTGGCGCCGACGGGCCAGGCCCTGGCGCAGGGCTCGGCGACCCTGGACGAGGTCGTGGTCACCGCGCGGAAGCGCGAGGAAAGCCTGCAGTCGGTGCCGGTGGCCGTCACCGCGCAGACCGGCCAGCAGCTTGAGCGCCAATCGATCGACGAGCCGAGCGACCTCGCCCGCATCGTGCCCAGCATGAGCGTGCCCCAGCAGACCAGCGCCAAGCCGAACATCGCCTTCATCACCCTGCGTGGCCAGACGGCGGGCGACAACATCCTGACGGTCAGCCAGCCGGTCGGACTCTACATCGACAGCGTCAACATCCCCCACCCGGTGGGCGCCAACGGCTCGTTCTTCGACCTGTCCCGCGTCGAAGTGCTTAAGGGCCCGCAGGGCACCCTCTACGGCCGCAACACCACGGCCGGCGCCATGAACATCATCACCCGCAACGCCGACTGGCAGGGCGTGCACGGGTACCTGGCCGGCGAACTGACCAAGTTCAAGGGCCGCAAGATCAACGGCGCCGTCAACCTGCCGGTCGTCGAGGACGTCCTGGCGGTCCGCCTGGCCGGTCAGTACTGGAAGCGCGACGGGTACGGCCGTTCGCGAATCACCGGCCAGAAGCAGGGCGGCGACCACGACGACAAGAACATCCGCGCCACGGTCAACTTCAACCCGGTCGAGGACGTCTCGATCGTCGTGAAGGGCGAATTGGGCAAGGCGAACCGGGTCGGCAACCTGGTGAAGATGTTCGACCTGCAGACCACCGGGGCCGCGGCCACCGCGGTGCAGGAAGCCAACGCCAACGACGGATCGCCGGCGGGCCTGAACCTGCTGCAGTCCTGCGTCGGCGGCGACATCTTCGTGAGCTGCTCGGGCAGCCGGCAGTTCGAGGTGGACAAGACCCGGCACTTTTCGCTCGATATGAACTGGGACATCACCGACAACGTCCGCCTGCGGTCGGTGACCGGGTACCACTGGTTCTCGGTGCTCTCCTGGTTCGACATCGACGGCAGCCCCTACCAGTTGGGCGAATCCAGCGGCGGCACCAACACCTTCCAGCCCGACACCGGCATCGCCGTTCCGCCGGCGACCGCGCGCCTGCCGAACGGCGCGATTCCGCCCGGCCCGCCCTACCTGTTGCCGTTCAAGGCCCGGCCCGACCAGGAATCCGGCCAGTGGACCCAGGAGCTCAACCTCTCCGGCTCCTTCATCGACGACCGCCTGAACTGGCTGCTCGGCGGCTTCGTCAGTTCCGACAAGGGCAATGGCGTGCAGATCTCGGTGCGCAACCCCTCGCTGGGCGTGCTGACGGCGCCGTTCTACGCGCCCACCATTCCCAACTCCTTCGAGGGCCTGGACGTCGACGCCAAGACCTGGGCGGTGTTCACCCAGAACGACTTCAAGATCACCGACATCTTCTCGGTGACCGGCGGCCTGCGCTACACCAAGGAAAAGTTGTTCCAGAACAACGCCTCCTGGGCGTTCAACCAGAACTTCCCGTCCGCGGTGAACCCCTCCGCCGGCCCGGGCAAGGTCTATCAGTGCCTCTATGGTCTGTTGGGTCCGTCGGGCGTCGCCGACTCGTTCGGCCCCGCGCGGCTGGCCACCTACCAGACCGACCCCAAGGCCTGCGCCCTGCCGCAACGGGCCAAGTTCGACGGCTGGTCCTATCTGGCCAGCTTGAACGCCCAGTGGACGCCGGACATCCTGACCTACGCCAAGATCTCCAAGGGATTCCGTGGCGGCGCCCTGCAGCTTCGCCTGCCGCAGGCCGCCCCCGCCGAGCCGGAAATCGCCAAGGACATCGAGGTCGGGATCAAGGGCGACTTCCTCGAGCGGCGGCTGCGGGCCAACTTCGCCTGGTACCGCACCAACTATTCGAACCAGCAGTTCTCCTTCCTGGTGATCCTGCCGTCCGGTGCGCGCACCACCCAGCTCTTCAACGCCGCCTCGGCCCGCTACAAGGGCTGGGAGCTTGAGGTGCAGGCCCGGCCGATCTCCGGCCTCTCCATCTCGGGCTCGATGAGCCACCTGGACGCCAAGTACACGTCCTTCCCCAACTTCCCCAGCGCCTCCTTCGGCACCATCGACGCCTCGGGCTTCAGGGTGGAGAACACCAACGGCGGGCCCACCAAGTGGACCTATAACCTCAGCGCCCGCTACGACGTGCAGGCGGGCCCCGGCGTGCTCGGCTTGCAGGCCGACTACAGCGATCAGAGCGACACCCCGCTCACCCGCGCGGCCGAACAGCCCGCCGTGGCCGACTCCATCGAGCGGTTCCTGCGCCACAATCCCGCGCTCGTGAGCGCGCGGATCGACTACGACCTGAAGGAGATCGGTCTGCGCGTCTCGGCGTTCGGCACCAATCTGACCAACGAGAAGTACGCCGGCAACGGCCTGGCCCAGGGCACCAACGGCGGGATCACCACGGGCATCGTGCGCGAACCCCGCGTCTATGGGGTCGCCCTGCGCTACACCTTCGGCGGCGATTGATCGTGGAGGGGAATGTTCGGCCCGCATAGAGCGTGACAGCCGAAAGTGTATGCGGTTTCGGCGCCCGTCACGCTCTAACTTCAAAGACGGAGCAAATTTGGTTCGAACTGAACCAAATTTGCTCCGGGCAGGCTGAGCGCCGACGGGCGCCGCGCGGCGACGGCTCATGGCCTCGGCGCGCGGCGCACCGCTCCGTTGACGGAAGACCCCCGCGGGTCCCCTATCCCGCCGCGAGTGGCGCGCCCAGCGCCACCCGCCGATAGATCAGCGCCTCGGCCACGTGCCCGCGGCGCACCGCCTCGGCGCCGTCCAGGTCGGCGATGGTGCGGGCCAGCCTGAGCGTCCGCGTCCACCCGCGGGCGGTCAGCCCGCCGGCCTCCGCCGCCCGCGACAACAGCGTCCGGCCGGGCGCATCCAGGTTCACGATCCGCTCCAGCCGCTCGCCGCTCGCCTGGGCGTTCAGCGGCTCGTCCGGCGCCCCGTCGGCCGCAGCCCGCGCCTGCTGCCGTTCGCGCGCCGCGGCGACCCGAGCCGCCACCTCGGCGGTGCCCTCCGCCGGCTGCGGCAACGCCAGGTCCGCCGCCGTCACCGGCGGGACCTCCACCTGCAGGTCGATGCGGTCCATCAGCGGCCCGGAAATCCGCCCCTGGTAGTCGCTCTGGCAGCGGGGCGCCCGCCCGCAGTGGCCTCGGCCAGGCCCTCCCAGCCCGCAGCGGCAGGGGTTCATCGCCGCGACGAGCTGGAAACGGGCGGGATAACGCACGTGCGCGTTGGCCCGCGCCACCACCACCTCGCCGGTCTCAAGCGGTTGGCGCAGCGAATCGAGCGCCTGGGCCGAGAACTCCGGCAGCTCGTCCAGGAACAGCACGCCGTTGTGGGCCAGCGACACCTCCCCGGGCTTGACCTTCAAGCCGCCGCCGGTGAGCGCGGCCATGCTGGCCGAATGGTGCGGGCTGCGGAACGGCCGTGCGCGGGTGAGCTCGCCCTTGGCGATCAGCCCGGCCACCGAATGGATCATCGAGGTGGCCAGAAGCTCCGCGGCGGTCAGCGGCGGCAGCAGGCCCGGCAGGCGCTGCGCCATCATCGACTTTCCGGAGCCGGGCGGGCCCAGGAAGCACAGGTTGTGGCCGCCGGCCGCGGCGATCTCCAGCGCCCGCTTGGCGTTCTCCTGGCCCTTCACCTCGCGCAGGTCCGGCGCCGGGCCGCCGTCGACCACCGGGCCAGGACGCGGCGGCGACAGGATCTGGGTCCCGCGGAAGTGGTTGACCACCGCGATCAGCGACGGCGCCGCCAAGAGCCGCACGTCGCCGGCCCAGGCGGCCTCGGCGCCGCTGGATTCCGGGCAGATCAGGCCGAGGCCGAAACCCGCGGCGGCCACCGCGGCGGGGAGGGCGCCGGCCGCGCCGACAATTCGTCCGTCCAGGGACAGTTCGCCCATCGCCGCCCAGCCCTGAAGCGCATCGGGCGGAAGGATCCCCATCGCCGCCATCACCGCCAGCGCGATCGGCAGGTCGTAGTGGCTGCCTTCCTTGGGCAGGTCCGCCGGAGCCAGATTGCAGATGATCCGTCGGCCGGGCATCGCCAGGCCCAGCCCGGCGAAGGCGGCGCGCACCCGTTCGCGGCTCTCGCCGACCGCCTTGTCGCCCAGGCCGACGAGCACGAAGTGCGCCTCGCCGCCGGTGAGCTGCACTTCCACGTCCACCCTCCGCGCCTCGACGCCCTGAAACGCGACGGTCACGCACCGTGCGGCCATCCGGTCCCCCTTCGCCCGTGGTCAGACTTGTCCACAACCCCACCACGAACGCCGGGTCGGATCAAGAACAAATGAGGAACTTTTTGGCAAGATGAGACGATTCCGTAACATAGACGGATGTCTTGCAACCTTGTGTCAGCCGCCGGCGCGAATGGATTCGATCCGTACCCAGAGTATCTCGGTGGCGTCGACGCCCGTGAACCGCTTGAGCTGCTGGGCGCCGGTGGGCGAGGTGACGTTGATCTCGGTCAGGTAGTCGCCGATTACGTCGATGCCCACGAACAACAGTCCGCGCCGCTTGAGTTCGGGTCCGATCATGGCGCACAGCTCCTTGTCCCGCGCCGTAAGCTCCACGGCCTCCGCCTTGCCGCCGACCCGCAGGTTCGAACGCACCTGCCCGGCCGCCGGGACGCGGTTGATCGCCCCCACCGGCTCGCCGTCCACCAGCAGGATGCGCTTGTCGCCTTTGGAGACGGCGGGAATGAACTTCTGGGCGATCACCGGCTCGCGTCCGATCATCCCGTGCAGTTCGAGCAACGCGTCCAGGTTGGGGTCGTCGGCGGACAGCCGCACGACGCCGGACCCGCCGCCGCCGTACAGCGGCTTCAGCACCATGTCGCCGTGGCGGGCGCGGAAATCGTAGATCGCCTCGGCGTCGCTGGTCACCAGGGTCGGCGGCTGCACGCCCGGAAAGCCGGTGACGAACAGCTTCTCCGGGGCGCTGCGCACCTCGGCGGGGTTGTTGACCACCAGGGTCTTGGGATGGATCGCCTCGAGGAAATGGGTGGTGGTGATGTAGGCCATGTCGAACGGCGGATCCTGCCGCAGCAGCACGACGTCGAAGTCCGCCAGCTCGCGCCGTTCCCAACCGCCGAAGTCGGCGTGGGCGCCGGTCTCGGACTTCACGCGCACCGGCCGTCCGCGCGCCGTCACCCGCCCGTCCTCCAGCGAGAGCTTGTCTGGCGTGTAGACCCACAGGTCGTGGCCCCGCGCCTGGGCCGAGAGCATCATCAGGAACGTGGTGTCGGCCTCGATGTTGACCGCCTCCAGCGGATCCATCTGCACGGCGACCTTCAACGGCATGGCGGGCTCCCGATCGTGAAGGTCGTCACATAGGCCGCAGAGGGAGCCGGCGCCAGCGCAGCTAGTTCAGCTTCAGCCGCATCCGCTCGCGCTGCGCCCGCGCGGCCAGCGCGGCGCCGCCGTCCAACTCGGCGGCCCGGGTCAGCGCCTGCAGGGCGCCGGCCAGCGCGCCCTGGCCCTCCCGCGCGGCGGCCACGTCCAGCCAGGGGCGGTGGTCCGTGGGGTCGAGCAGCGCCCGGCGCAGGGCGGCGCGTTCGGCGCGGCCATAGGCGCGCACGTTCTGGGCGCGGGCGAAGATGTTGTTCTGCAGCCGGATCAGCACCGCGCGGTCGCTCACCGGCGCCATCAGCCGGTCCAGCCGGTCGGCGACGTCTGGGGTCAGGCCCGCATGCAGCGCGCGCCGCGTCAGCTCCGAGGGCAGCACCACCCGGCCTTCGCTGAACGGGTCGAGCGCCAGCGGCCCTTCCTCAGTCTCGATGCGCAGCAGGAAGTGGCCGGGGAAATCGACGCCGCGCACCGTCAGGCCGCAGAGCCGGGAGACGTGCAGGTAGAAGACGCCCAGCGCAACCGGCAGTCCCTTGCGCCGTTCGGCCACGGCGATGATGTCGGCGTTGTCGGGATGCTCGTAGGTGAACAGGTCGCCCGCCAGCCGCAGGTCCCCGGCCATGGCCTCGGCCAGGGCCTCCTCCGCCGATTCGCCCTTCAGCCGCTGGCCCAGCCGCTCGACGCCCATCTGGGCCAGGTCGCGCACCGCCTGGGCGTCGCGGGTGGGATCCTCGTGCAGCGCGCAAGCGAGCGCGGCGTCCAACAGGGGGAACGCCCCGTCGGCCGTTTTGCCAGCTTCGAGCAGGATGGATTCGGCCTCCTCGCGGGTCATGCCGGATGCGAATCCCTCATTACGAGTCACGCCAAGCGTCGGGACTATGCCTAGGAAGACGCCCGGGCGCGAGAGCGATCAGGTCGAGGCGAACCGCCGCACCCTGCAACCCCGGACGCCGGGCGGCCAGGTTCGCCCCGGCGCGGCGCAATCGGTCGCGCTGGTCGGCGCTCACGGCCTCCAGCGCCGCGGCGATCGTGGTCCGCCGCTTGACCTCCACCACCGCCAGGACGCCGCCGCGCAGGGCCAGGAGGTCGATCTCCGCCTGGGGCGTCTTCAGGCGAAAGCCCAGGATCCGGTAGCCCTTGGCCATCAGCCACAGGGCCGCCCACACCTCGCCCCGGCGCCCGGAGATCCGCGCCGCCGCGCCCCGCGCCCGGCGAACCTCAAGGCTCACGAGTCCGCGCCTTTCAAGGCCAGCGCCCGGCGGTAGAGGTCGCGCCGGGGCAGGCCCAGGGCCTTGGCCACCTCGGCCGCCGCATCGGCCGGGCGCAGGCGGGCGAGCGCTTCCGAAAGCGCGGCGTCGGCGTCCGCCGCGGTGGCCGCGGCCTCACGCCCCGGCGACACCAGCACCACGATCTCGCCCTTGGGCGCGGCGAACTGCGGGTCGGCGGCCAGCACGTCCAGCGTCGCGCGCGTCACGGTCTCGTAGAGCTTGGTGAGCTCGCGGCCGACGACGGCCTCGCGCGGGCCGAACACCTGGGCCATGTCCGCCAGGCAGGCGGCCAGCCGCGAGCCGCCCTCGTAGAACACCAGGGTGGCGCGGACGCCCGCCAGCTCCTCGAACAACGCCCGCCGCGCCGCGGACTTCGGCGGCGGGAACCCGGCGAACAGGAACCGGTCGGTGGGCAGCCCCGCCGCGGCGAGGCCTGCCAGCAGCGCCGAGGCGCCGGGGATCGGGAACACCGGCGTGCCCTGGGCGGCGGCCTCGCGCACCAGCCGGTATCCGGGATCGGAGATCAGCGGCGTGCCCGCGTCGGAGACCAGCGCCACCCGCCCGCCCTGCGCCAGCACCGCCAGGGCCTTGGGCCGGGCGCGGGCGGCGGCGTGCTCGTCGTGCCGCTCCAGCTTGGCCGAGATCCCGTAGACCGAGAGCAGCTTGCCGGTCACGCGGGTGTCCTCCGCCAGCACCAGGTCGGCGGCGGCCAGCACGTCCAGGGCCCGCAGGGTGATGTCGCGCAGGTTGCCGATCGGCGTCGCCACCACATAGAGCCCCGGCGCCAGCGGCGCGTCGGAAAGGGCGGGGGAGGGGACGGACCGGGCCATGGCCGGGAGGGTTCGCCGCTCCGGAGCCTTCTGGCAAGCGCGCTCGTCGCCTAAGCGACGTCGGCCAGCTCGGCGGTCAGTCGGTCGAGCACCCGGCGACCCGCCGGCGTGGCCCGAAGGCGCCCCGGATCGGCGGCCAGCAGCCCCAGCTCGCGCAGCGCCGCGACCTTCGGGGTGTCGGCGGTCAGGCCCAACGCCGCAACCTCCCCGAACGGGACGCCCTCGTCGATGCGCAGGCCCATGAGCACGCGCTCCTCGGCCGCCTCGACCGGGCTCAGCGCTTCGTCCGTTTCGATCCCCACGCCGGTGTCGCGCACCCGGGCGATATAGTCCGCCGGCCTGGCCGCCGCGACCGTGGCGTGGCGCACGCCCGCACGCGTCAGCCGCCCGTGCGCGCCGGGGCCCGCGCCCACGTAGTCGTGGCCGCGCCAGTAGACCAGGTTGTGCCGCGACCGCGCCGCCTCGCCCCGCGCGTGGTTGGAGACCTCGTAGGCGTCGAAGCCCGCGGCGCTCAGCACCGCCTGCGTCGTCTCGTAGAGGTCGGCGCCCAGGTCCTCGTCCGGCGTGACGAGCTGGCCGCGGCGGGCGGCCCGCCCGAACGCGGTGCCGTTTTCGATGGTAAGCTGATAGGGCGAGACATGCTCTGCGCCGAGGTCGGCGGTTTGCGCCAACTCTGTGCGCCAGTCCTGCGGGGTCTGCCCGGGGCGCGCATAGATCAGATCCACCGACAGCCGGGGAAACGCCCGCCGCGCCGCCACCGCGGCCCGCCGTCCCGCCGCGGCGTCGTGGTTGCGCCCGAGGAACGTCAACGCCGCGTCGTCCAGCGACTGCAGGCCCAGCGACAGCCGCGTCACGCCGGCCGCGGCGAAGGCGGCGAAACGGTCGGTCTCGGCGTCGGTGGGGTTGGCCTCCAACGTCACCTCCAGGTCGGCGGCCGGCCGCCACAGCGAACGGGCGCGGTCCAGGATCCGACCCATCGCGTCCGGCGCCATCAACGAGGGCGTGCCGCCGCCGAAATAGACCGAGACCAATGCGCGGGGGCCGGTCAGCGCCGCCTGGGCGGCCAGGTCGTCCTCGATGGCGCGGGCCAGCGCCGCCGGCTCGTCCGTCCGGCCGCGATCGCGATAGACGTTGAAGTCGCAGTAGGGACAGATCCGCGCGCAATACGGCCAGTGCACGTAGACGCCGAGCGGCGTCACAAGAGCGCGGCTTTCAACTTGGCGAAGGCGCGGGCCCGATGGCTCATGGCGTCTTTCTCGGCCGGATCCATCTCACCGAAGGTCAGGCTCCCACCTTCGGGCGTGAAGATCGGGTCGTAGCCGAAGCCCCGGCCGCCCCGCGGCGGGAAGGTCAGCGTCCCGTCGATGCGGCCCTCCACCACCACCGCCGGCCCGCCCGGCCAGGCGACGGCGAGCGCGCAGGTGAACCACGCCTCGCGCTCCTCGCGGCCGCTCTCGAGGATGCGGTCCTCCAGGTTGCGCATGGCCAGAGCGAAGTCCTTCGCGGGCCCCGCCCAGCGGGCGGAGAAGATGCCGGGCGCCCCGTCCAGCGCGGCCGTCGACAGGCCGGAATCATCGGCCAGCGCTGGCAGCCCGCTGGCCTCGGCGGCCGTGCGCGCCTTCAAGAGCGCGTTGCCCACGAAGGTGGTTTCGGTCTCCTCAGGCTCGGGCAGGGCCAGGTCGCCCGCGGTCACCAGCTCGAACCGGTTCTCCAGGATCTGCGCCAGCTCCCGCGCCTTGCCGGGATTGTGGGTGGCCACCACCAGGCGCGCGCCGGGTTCGAGGGTCAGGGCCATAGGATCATCCGCCGGTTCACGGCGCGACACATAGGCCCTGAGGGGGCGGCCGACAATTCGCCGCCGCCTCGCCCGCGGCGCGGCGATCCCTTAAGGTCCCAACCGCAAGCTCGACTGCAAGGGAGGATCGTCATGCGCGCCTTGGGCCGGGGCTCGGTGTCGAGCTTCCTGAAGGTGATTCTCGACGTGGTCTACGCCTCGCTGTGGGCGGGCCTGGGCCTCGTCGGCCTTCTGCTGCTTGCCGCCGTCTTCCTGTCCTTCGACGGCGATCTCCTGGCCAGACTGGCCGCGGGCGGCGGCAGCCAGTTCGCGCCCACCGGCCCGGTGCTGATCGGCGGACTGGGCGCGGCGGGCCTCTACGTGACCGGGCTTCTGGTGATCGTCGACCAGCTTCGCCGGATCTTCTCGACCCTTTCGGCGGGCGATCCCTTCCATCCGGACAATGTGCGCCGGCTTCGCACCATCGGCATGGCCCTGGCCGGGGTCGAGCTGGTCCGCTATCTGGTCTGGGCGCTCAGCGCGTGGTTCCTGTCGGGCGTCGACCGGGTGGAGGCCCGCATGAGCCTCACCGCCTGGTTCGCCGTCATGGTGGTCTTCGTGCTGGCCGAGGTGTTCCGCGAGGGCGCGCGGCTGCGGCGCGAGGCCGAACTGACGATTTAGGACGATGGCGATCCGCGTGAACCTCGACCGGCTGTTGATGGAGCGTCGCATGTCGCTCTCCGAGCTCGCCGACCGCGCGGGCCTGAACCCGGCCAACTTGGCGCTCCTGAAGGCCGGCGACGCCCAGGCGGTCCGCTTCTCGACCCTGGAGACCCTCTGCCGCGAGCTCCGCTGCCAGCCCGGCGACCTGCTGGCCTACGACTCCGACGCGGGCGCGCCGCCCGACGACGCGCTCTAAAGCGCCACGGCCGCCCGCTGGAAGGCGCAGAGATCGGTGATCCCCGCCCGCGCCAGGCTGAACAGCGCCTCGAACTCGGCCTGGGTGAAGCCGCGCTTTTCGCCGGTGGCCTGGATCTCGACGATGTCGCCGGCCCCGGTCAGCACGAAGTTGGCGTCCGCCTCGGCGTTGGAGTCCTCTTCGTAGTCGAGGTCCAGCACCGGCGTGTTCTCGAACACCCCGCAGGAGATCGCCGCCACCTGGTCGAGGATCGGGTCGGTCTTGATGACGCCCTCGTCCAGCAGGTAGCGGGTCGCCAGGCGCAGGGCGACCCAAGCGCCGGTGATCGCGGCCGTGCGCGTGCCGCCGTCCGCCTGGATCACGTCGCAGTCGACGCTGATCTGCCGCTCGCCCAGGGCGCGCATGTCGGTCACCGCCCGCAGCGACCGGCCGACCAGCCGCTGGATCTCCTGGGTGCGGCCGGACTGCTTGCCTTTGGCCGCCTCGCGGTCGCCTCGGGTGTGCGTGGCGCGGGGCAGCATGCCGTACTCCGCCGTCACCCAGCCCTGGCCGCGCCCGCGCAGGAACGGCGGCACCCGCTCCTCGAGGCTCGCCGTCACCAGCACCTTGGTGTGGCCGAAGCTCACCAGGCAGGAGCCCTCGGCGTAGCGGTTGACGCCGGTCTCCAGGGTGACGGGCCGCAGGGCGGTGGGCGTGCGTTCGGACGGTCGCATGGAAAGCTCCGGGACAATGGGCGCCTTGCGCCGCCAAGGACCGCGCTTATCCTAGATCGGCGTGGCCCCGTCCATGGGCGCTCCCGGAGCTGAGGCGCCGAAAGTCTTGACCCCGCCCTTCTTCACTCGCGGCCCGACGCTCACCGAACTCGACGAGCGGGCCCGGGACATCTTCCGACGCATCGTCGAGAGCTATCTCGAGACGGGCGAGCCTGTCGGTTCGCGCACCATCTCCAAGGGCGGCGTGGCGCTGTCGGCGGCCTCGATCCGCAACACCATGCAGGACCTGACGCAACTGGGCCTGCTGGGCGCGCCGCACGTCAGCGCCGGGCGCCTGCCCACCCACGCGGGCCTGCGCCTGTTCGTGGACGGCCTCCTGGAAGTGGGCGACGTGGGCGAGGACGAGCGGCGCGCCATCGAGGCGCGGCTGCACGCCCATGGGCGCAACTACGAGGACGCGCTGAACGAGGCCAGCGCCATCCTTTCCGGCCTGGCCGGCGGGGCGGGAATCGTCGTGGCTCCGGTCCGTGAAGGCGGCGTCAAGCACGTGGAGTTCGTGGCGCTGGGTCCCGACCGGGCGCTGGCGATCATGGTCTTCGAGGACGGCTCGGTGGAAAACCGCCTCATGCGCCTGTCCGCCGGCGTGACGCCCTCGGCCCTGCAGGAGGCGTCCAACTTCCTCAACTCGCGGATGATGGGGCGCACCGTCGCCGATTCCCTGGCCGCCCTGCGCACCGACCTCGACGTCGCGCGGCGCGAGCTCGACGCCACCGCCGCCCGCCTGGTGGAGGACGGCATGGCCGCCTGGAGCGGCGGCGGCGAATCGGAGCGGGCGCTGATCGTGCGCGGCCGCGCCAACCTCCTGGGCGGCCCGGAGGCGACCGAGGACCTGGAGCGGGTCCGCATGCTGTTCGAGGACCTGGAGCAGAAGGAGCAACTCATCGGCCTTCTGGACGGGGTGCGCGAGGGTCAGGGCGTGCGCATTTTCATCGGCGCGGAAACACGCCTGTTTTCGCTTTCGGGTTCCGCTGTCGTCGCGGCGCCTTATATGAGCGGCGACCAGCGGGTCCTGGGCGCCATCGGCGTCATCGGGCCCGCACGATTGAACTACGCCCGGATCATCCCGTTGGTGGACTACACCGCCCGCGTGCTTGGCCAGGTGATGCGCCCATAAGACCAGGATGCCCATGTCTGACGATCAAACCCCGGCTGAAGAGCTTGAGCAGTTCGTGGCCGACGCCGCTGTGGCGGAGATCGAGTCGCTTCGCACCGAGGTGGCGGCCCTGAAGGAGCAGGTGCTCCGCTACGCCGCCGACGCCGAGAACACCAAGCGCCGGGCCGAGCGCGAGGCGAACGACGCCCGCGCCTATGCCATCCAGAAGTTCGCGCGCGACCTCCTGGGCGTCGCCGACAACCTCGCCCGCGCCCTGACCTCGACGCCGCAGTCGACGGAAACCGCCGTGAGCAACTTCGTCGTCGGCGTCGAGATGACCGAAAAGGAGCTGCAGCAGGTCTTCGAGCGCAACGGCCTGAAGAAGGTCGACCCCGCCAAGGGCTCCAAGTTCGACCCCAATTTCCACCAGGCGATGATGGAACAGCCCTCGACCGAGGTCGCGGGCGGCGGGGTGATCCAGGTCCTGCAGCCGGGTTACGAGCTGTTCGGCCGGATCGTCCGCCCGGCCATGGTGGTGGTTGCCGCCAAGGGCTCCGGCGAACCCGCCCCCGAGGGCTCCGCCGCCGCCAACCCCTACGCCGAAGCCGGCGGCGAGGAAGCCGGCGCCTCCGTGGACCGCAAGGCCTGAGCCCGATCTACCTCCTCCAGGGGGGAAGCAGGGCGAAGCCTTCATCCTGCCGACGAAGGCTTCGCCGACCGCGCCGGAAAACCGGTCAATCCACGCCGTTTCGCATCACCGTCCGGCCGGCCCCTTCCCGCCGCGGGCAAATGAGGTAATGTCCCAGGTCCCTCCCTTCCGGGGGGCGTGAGGTCGAAAAACGTCCCGCGCGAGGAGGTACGGACGAACATGAAGCTGACGATCGAGCGGGCGGCGTTGCTGAAGGCGTTGGGACACGTCCAGAGCGCCGTGGAGCGGCGCAACACCATCCCCATCCTCTCGAACGTGCTGTTGTCGGCCGATCGCGACCGGCTGAGCTTTTCGGCGACCGACCTCGACATGGAGATCGTCGACGAGGCGATGGCCCAGGTGGACCGCGCGGGCCAGATCACCGCGCCCGCCCACACCCTCTATGAGATCGTCCGCAAGCTGCCCGAGGGCGCCGACGTCTCCTTAAGCTTCTCGGGCGAGGACCCCCGGCTGATCGTGGCGGCGGGCCGCTCGCGCTTCAACCTGCCGGTGCTGCCGGCCGGCGACTTTCCGGTGATGAGCGCCGAGGGCCTCTCCAACAGCATGAGCGTCGACGTGGGCGACCTGATCCGCCTTGTCGACAAGACCCGCTTCGCCATCTCCACCGAAGAGACGCGCTACTACCTGAACGGCTTGTATCTCCACACCGTGGTGGACGGCGGCGTCTCCAAGCTGCGCGCCGTGGCCACCGACGGCCACCGGCTGGCCCTGGCCGAGATGGCGGCGCCGGAGGGCGCGGTGGGCGCGCCCGGCGTCATCGTGCCGCGCAAGACCGTGGGCGAAGCCCGCCGGTTGCTGGACGACGCGGGCGAGCAGATCGAGCTGCAGATCAGCCCCCA
>Ga0068860_100003424_pt1 | contig 16312 bp, 15 predicted proteins | sample KBSSwiS32_FD_66597 | JGI IMG/M metagenome (GOLD analysis project Ga0068860, IMG submission 66597) | Switchgrass rhizosphere microbial communities from Kellogg Biological Station, Michigan, USA - KBS Switchgrass S3-2 | ecosystem: Host-associated > Plants > Roots > Rhizosphere > Soil ... | reverse complement strand
CCCAAGGCGCTCATGCCGTTGCAATAGGGAAGGCCCTCATGTTCCTGGCCGAGATCGAGGAGTTCCTCTGCGCCAGGGACCTGATGATCGCCTACATGGTGTTCACCGGCGTGTCGCGTGCCAGCGGCCAGACCTACACCGGACCGTGCGCGGAGCTGTTCCGCTTTGCGAACGGCAAGATCACCGAATGGCGGCCGATCTACTGGGATACCCAGGCCGCCGCCGCGGCGACCGCCGCAGCCAACTGACCTCCTCCTTACAACGGAAGTCGATCATGGACAGCTTTACCAACCCGCATAGTCCCCGGGGCAAAAGATGGGGCAACAATGGCCGGATTGGGAATCGATTGGTCTTCATTTGGCTGGGATGCATTTGCCACGCTTGCCACGGGCTTCGCGGCTGTCGTAGCAGCCAACTTCGTTGGTTCGCGACAAGTGAAGATTACCGAGCGCCAAACCGATATTCTCGATCGGCAGATCATGAAGCCTTGTTGGTTCCCCCGGCGTGGGAGCTAGGCAGAGAGCAGCTCGATGCGCTCTAATGCGAACGATCGGCCATCGGCGCGCGCCTACGGCGAAGCCGGGATGCTGGCGCGGTTGACCGGACAGGCAAGGACGACGGCGCTGCTCAACGATGCCCTGCTTAATTCGCCACGCGGCCGAGACGGGCTGCGATCTCGTCACCGGCAATATCAGGGATTCGTCTGGTTCGACCAATTGCTGCCCGGTAGCGGATTGATCCTCTACGGCTGATACCGCCATCCCGGCGCGCCGAACGATTGATCCTCACTGCAGGGTTGGCCGCACCCGAACCGCACAGGCGACCCAAGGTTCCGCATTGCAGATTCCGACCGGGGAGATGGCCATCGGACGCGGCCTTGAAGGGCTTGCCATTTTTGCCACCATAGGAGCAGGAGGCAAGACCCGATGGCGACCATGAATGTTTCCCTTCCCGATCCCATGCGGGATTATGTGCAGAATCGTATCGACAGCGGCCAATATGCCAGCGCCAGCGACTATGTGCGTGACCTCATCCGTCGCGATCAAACCGAAACAGAGGATGAACAGCGTTGGCTGCGCGCGCTGGACGCCTCTATCGAGCGTGGCCTCGAGGATGAAAAGGCGGGTCGTCTTTACGATCTTGGCGATGTCTCCGCGGAGGTCCGCGCGGAAATTGAGGGAAAGGCGGGCGATCAACCGCTTCAATGAGAATTTCCCTGATCGCTGACGCGCACAATGATCTTCTGGCGGTCGGACGCCACATCGCCGCGGACAACCCGGTGCGGGCCATGACGTTTGTTGCGGAACTCGAAAACTGCGCCATCCGCCTCAGTGAATTGCCGCGCGCCTTCCCGTTGGTCCCACGCTACGAGCAATATGGCATACGAAGGCACTCATATCGGGTCATGGCATCCTATATGCCGTGCGAAGCGACAGGATCATCGTCTATCGCTTCCTTGGGCCGGGGCAAGATCACGACCGCGCCCTGCGGCTGAATTGAGGTTTGGCGAGAAGCGCTGCAGAAGAGCACGCGCCCGGTAGGCACCAGTTGCAGCAGGTAATCAAATTCGGCGATATTGGCGGTGAGCACGGTCAAGCCGAGTTTCTGCGCCTACAGGAACAAGGCGGCGTGCTGTAGCGCCTTGAGCCCGGCATCGCGCGCATAGCCCTGCAGCCGGCATAGCATACCCACCCGCGATGCGTTGCGCCTGCCATCGGTGCCCATGTGTCACGCGTCACACCCTTCGAAGGCGAATGCGGCTAGAATCGGTCTCGACGAATTCGGAACGAAGACATCCCATGAACAGGCCGTTTCTCCAAAGCGCGGCGTTGGCCGCGTCGCTCGCCATTGGAGCGATCTCGAACGCTCAACCGCCGACTGCCGGCACGCGTGGGGTTGATCCCGCGACGAGCGAACTCGTCGGCCCGGGCACGGCGAGCACGCCGATCGTGAAGGGAAACCTCCATCTTCGCGATGCCCCACGGATCTGCCTGGATACCATGTTCGACGAAAGGTCGTGGAATTTGTCCGCGCGCAGCAGGATGCTGATGGCGCCCAGATAGCGGTCGACGCTGAGGAAGCCGTCGAGTTGCGCACAGTGGACCGGGTTCGCCCGCGCAGTGAATGGGTGAATCGCTCGGCGAACGCACTGTCGATGCAATGCGGGGCAAGTTCAGCGCGGCTTCAAGCCCGGCCTTCTCGTGCCCGGCGAAGGGGGCGGCACGAGATGCAGCGCCGATGGACGCGATCGCGGCGCGACGAGCGATTCGACGTCGATGGGTTCGTCGAAATGCACGCCGATGAAACCCCCGCCGCACGAGACCACTTCACCCTGAGCCCGCAGCCCGCCGCGCAGAACGACGGTGACCGAGGCACCCACCGGCATCTGCGCCGTGACGGCGAGACGTACGCCCGTCGCCGAAACGTTGCGCACGCGCGCATCCCAAACCTTGTCGCCCAACGCCAGGCGGATCGTCGCCGTCATCATGACATGCTGCCGCGCTGCGCCCCGGCGCTCGGCACCGGCAGCTTCTCCGATCGATCCGCGATCATCCTGCTCCATCAACAGCCTCCGAACATGGATCAGACATTGGCTCTACAGCGATCCTGCGCAGGCGGCGCCAGCGCAGGATTGCACGCCTGCGCTAGGGGAGACGATGGATCACCGCCGGGTTCCTTCCCGTTTGAAGCGATTGACGAGCGAGCAGAACCCGCCTCGCATGCAACGCGATTTCGTGCAGCCGAGGGATGCGCCAGGCCCCTTCATCACGGATCATCGGCGCGAGGCATTTGCTGCAATGGGTCCATAGATGCGCCCCATCGTGACACGCCCCACTCACGTCGGCATGATGCCCTACATTCCGGCAAACACCATCCATGTCCCGCACCGTTCGATTCCATCCAAAATGGATGCATCGAGCACTTTAAGAGTAATTTTGAAGCAAATGCAAGCCCATGCCAGTGTTTCGGCCGGCATTGGACAGATGTCTAGTGTAATCTTGTTTACCCGATCATCGGCATCCAGATCATGGGCATAGCGGAATCGACAGACACCGCGGCGTTTTGCGGTCTAACGACAAGGTCGTAGAATCCATTCGCGAGCGGCACGAGCACGATCGGCTGGTTGAAAAGTTCGGCAGCTTATCGCAGGCGTGGCCGACCCGGCACGCGGGACACTCGGAACGCTGCACCGGCCTTCAGTTCATATGTCGCGGCCGGAACCTTTTCCCCGCCTGGCGCTTGTCATGGGATGGTGGGGGACCGGCCCGACGCGGCGGGCGGAGTGGTGGCCCGCCACCTGCGTCACTCCATGAAGCCGATCGCGCGACCGGCGAATTGAGATCCAAATCGCAGTGCGACCGGTGCTCAATGATGAACTGAAGATGATCTGCACCGGTGGCGATGACGATCTTTTTCAGAGTGGGCCCCACGATCATCAGGACAGGACAAATTGTAAATCATGACAGTGTGGAGTATGTAACGACATGCTCATCGAACAGTCAGCCGCGCTCCCATATCGCCGCTTGCCGGACGGCTCAGCGTCTTTTCTATTGGTGACGTCCTTGACCACGCGCCGGTGGATCATCCCGAAGGGGCATGTCGAGCGCAACATGACGGCGCACGCCTCCGCCGCGAAGGAAGCGTTGGAAGAAGCCGGCGTCGTCGGAAAGATCAGCCCGCGCTTGCTGGGCAAATATCAGTACGACAAGCTCTTGCCCGGTGGTGGCGTCCGTCGCGCGGCGGTTCGCGTCTACCCGTTGGCCGTGAAGAAGGAGAAGGGCCGATGGGACGAGATGCACATCAGGGAACGCGCCTGGTTTCCCGCCAACGAAGCCGTTGCGCGCACTGACGAGCCAGGCTTGCAGGCGATCATGCGCATGTTCGCGGCGGAAGTGGCTTCGGGAACCAACGCACCCGGATGAAGCGCGGTGTCGCCATTGCGATCGTCGTCGGGGGTCTGGGGCGGCGCGCGATCACCTTTTGACCGCCCGACCGCGTAACGCTATCCCCCACAGCTCCCGGCTCCAACGACGCTGTCGATCAGATCTTCGTCGCACGGAATCTGCGCATCGAGCATCAGCACGGCGAGACCGTGCACCTTGGCCCACGCCTCCAGTGCCGCGCGGTTGACCGCGTCGGCGCTTGCGCCCGCGGGGAGGATCGATGCGGCATTTTCGCGCAGCATGCGGAAGGCGGCCGGGACGGCGGCGTCAGCGCTCGACAGGAGATCCCGCTCGGGCGGGTGGGAGAAGACGAGACGGAACAGCGCGGGGTTGGCGAGCGCGAAGCGCACATAGGCGCCGCCGGTGGCGATGAACCCGCCACTGCCGCCGCCGGCCCGATCGAATGCCGCCTGCTGCACCGTCGCGAGCCGCGCGAGGCCTTCCGCCGAGAGGGCGCGCAGCAGGGCCGCCTTGTCGGGGAAATGGCGATAGACCGCGGTCGCGCTCACCCCCACCGCGCGGGCCACCTCCCGCAGCCCGATATCCTGCCCCCGGCCCTCCTCCAGCAGCTTCAATCCTTCCTGGATCAGCGCCGCGCGCAGGTCGCCATGGTGATAATTGCGCTTTTCGACCGTCATGATGTTGACACCGTTACCATCGCCGCCTATGTGAACGACGTAAACATTAGACGGAGGAACGCGACATGACAACTCTCCTGGACATCGACCCGAACATCGCAGCAATTGAAGCCAATCCGTTTCTCGACGGCCTCCACCGGCCGATGGAAGCTGAACTGACGATCGAGGATCTGCCGGTCGTCGGCACGATCCCAGCGGGGCTCGACGGGCGCTACATGCGCATCGGCCCCAATCCGATGGCTGCCGATCCCGATAATTATCACTGGTTCACCGGCGACGGCATGGTTCACGGCCTCGGCATCGAGAACGGCCGCGCGCTCTGGTATCGCAATCGCTGGATCCGCTCGACTGCGGTCAGCAAGGCGCTCGGCGAAGACCGCGTCGACGGCCCGCGCCACCCCCTCACCGACACCGTCAACACCAACGTCGTCGGGTTCGCCGGCAAGACGCTGGCGCTGGTCGAGGCCGGCAGCACCCCGGTCGAACTCGGCCGCACGCTCGAGACGCTGCGGTTCACCGACTTCGAAGCCACGCTCCACGGCAGCTTCACCGCGCACCCGCACGTCGACCCGCTGACCGGCGAAATGCATGGCATCTGTTATGACGTCACCCGACCCGAGGCTGTCCGCCATGTGGTGGTCGGACCCGAAGGCAGGGTGCGGCGCGAGGTCGAGATCCCGGTCGAGCACGGGCCGATGATGCACGATTCCGCGATCACCCGGCGCTACGCGATCATCCTCGACCTGCCGGTGACCTTTTCGATGGACTCCGCGATCGCCGGCCATCCCTTCCCCTACCGGTGGAACGAAGCGCACCGCGCGCGCGTCGGCCTGTTGCCGCGCGAAGGCGAGGCCCGCGACGTGATCTGGAACGCGGTCGATCCCTGCTTCGTGTTCCACGTCGTCAATGCCCATGACGCGGCGGACGGCACGGTGATCATGGACGTCGTCGTCCACGACAGCATGTTCTCGAAGAGCAAGGCCGGCCCGGACTCGCAGCGCGGGGGACTCGAGCGGTGGATCGTCGACCCGGCGGCGGGCGCGGTGAAGCGCATCGTGATCGATCCGACGCCGCAGGAATTCCCCCGCGTCGACGAACGGCGCTTCGGCCTGTGCCATCGTTTCGCCTACACAATGGCGCTGACGGGTCCGTTTCTCGGCGCCAGCCTGTTCAAGCACGACATGGCGACGGGCCAGCGCCAGGTCCACGGCTTCGGGCCGGACCGCCATCCGGGCGAGTTCGTGTTCGTGCCTGCCCACGCCGAGGCGGAGGAGGATGAAGGCTGGCTGATCGGCCTCGTGATCGACGCCGCGGCGGACACGACCGACCTCGTCATCCTCGACGCGCGGGACTTCGAGGGGCAACCCCGGGCGAGCATCCGCATCCCGCACCGCGTTCCGCCCGGCTTCCATGGCAATTGGGTCCAGAACCGGGCCTGAGTCGAGAGCCAGCCGTTGGGCGAGCCGATCGATCGGCCCGTGCGGCGGCTGGCGCGTGACCATGGCAGGCGATGTCCGGAATGTCCGGCCAAGGGCGCGCGACCTGTCGACTGTCGGGATCCGGACGTCGTCCCGGCGCGCGAAACGCACGCAGTGTCCCTGACCTGTTATGCAAGAAATTCGACCTGTTATGACATCGAATCTCACCTGTTATGCAGAGATTTTTACCTGTTATGCTTGGCGAGGGGAAATGCCGGCTCGGCAGGACAAATATTTGTGATCAAAGGATATTCCGGAAGGGTTATGGCGCCATCTGCCCTTCGGAAACGCAAAAATCGCGAAAATCGCCCTGTTATCGACCGCCGACGGGGCAATCCGGGTCCCTTTCCGGGCGCCGCAGACGATGGTCGGACGGTTCGAGGCGACTGTTCCCAACCGTGAGACGTTCAAAACCCCGTGATGCGCGGTTCCGATCCGCCGCCGGGCGCCGCCCTGATGCCGATCAGCCGGTCGCCCCGGATGATGTATTCGGCGGCGCTGTTCGAAACGCCGAGGCGAACCGAAGCCGTTCCGCTCATGGCGATCGACGTCAGCGGCAGATTCTGATCGAAGCCGTCGACGATCGCATGAACATCCTGTCCGGCCACGATCAGCGCCTGAGCCTGATCGACCACTTCCTGTACGGCGCTGTCGGTCATGCGATCTCTCCTTCGCCACGTCGATAGACCGGTTTCGGGCGCTGGTCACGCTTCCGATCCGGCAGCTCACTCATGCCGCAGCGCGTCGATCGGGTTCAGCGACGCCGCGCGCCGCGCCGGAAAATAGCCGAACACCACGCCGATCACCGCCGAAATGCCGAACGCGATCAGATTGATCCTGAGATCGAACATCCACGCGACCTGCATCAACGGCGCCAGCAGGGCGATTGCCAGTTGCGCGATCAGCAAGCCGGCGAGACCGCCGAGGCACGACAGCACGATCGCCTCGACCAGGAACTGCATCAGCACCTCGCGCGCGACCGCGCCGATCGCGAGGCGGATGCCGATCTCGCGCGTGCGCTCGGTCACCGAGACCAGCATGATGTTCATAATGCCGATGCCGCCGACCAGCAGGCTGATCGCGGCGACGGCGGCGACGATCCGCGTCAGCAAGGTGGTGGTGCCGGTGAGCGTGTCGCTGATCTGCTTGGTGTCGAAGATGTTGAAATCATCTTCCTTGCCGGCGGTGATGTTGCGGCGTTCGCGCAGGATGTCGGTCAGCGATGCCTGGACCTGCGCGGTCGAATAGGCCTGGTCGACGCCGACCAGCATCAGGCGGACGTCCTGGTTGCCGGTGAAGCGCCGCTGCACCGCCTTGATCGGCATGATCACGACATCGTCCTGGTCGCCGCCGAACCCCGCCTGGCCGCGCGTCGAGAGCACGCCGATCACGTCGCACGAGACGCCGCCCAGCCGGAAGCGCGTGCCGACCGCGCGCGCCCCGCGGAACAAATTGGTCTTCACCGTCGATCCGATCACGCACACCGCCTTGCCGGCCTGTTCCTCGGCGGGCGTGAAGATGCGGCCCTCGGTCAGCGGCCAGGGCTGGACCTGGAAATAGGTGCCGGTGGTACCGTTGATCGTCGTCGACCAGTTGGCGCCTTCGTAGATCGCGGTCGCGGTCGATTGCGCCTGCGGGGCGACGGCGGTGATGCCGGCGACCTGATTGGCGATCGCGGCGACGTCCTGCCGGTCGAAATCGGGCGGACGCGGGCCGCCGCCGCCGCGGCCGAAGCCCTGGCCGGGGCGGATCTGGAGCATGTTGGTGCCCAGCGACGAGATCTGCGTCTGCACCGCTGCGGTGGTGGCGTTGCCGAGCGTGACCATCGTCACGACCGCGCCGACGCCGATGACGACGCCGAGCACGGTCAGGAACGAGCGCAGCAGATGACGCCGGATCGAGCGGAACGCGAGGATCAGCGTGGTGCCGAACATCAGACGGTCTCCGCCGCCGCGCCCTGGCGGTTCCTGCTCTCGATGCTTTCGACCAGGCCGTCCTTGAAATGGACGATGGTGCGCGCGAAGGCGGCCATATCGGGTTCGTGCGTCACCATCAGCACGGTGATGCCGCTGTTGCGGTTGAGATCGGTCAGCAATTCCATGATCTCGATCGAGCGTTCGGAATCGAGATTGCCGGTCGGTTCGTCCGCGAGCAGCACGTCGGGATGCGTGACGATCGCGCGGGCGATCGCGACGCGCTGCTGCTGGCCGCCCGACAGCTCGGCCGGGGTATGATCCCACCAGTCTGCGAGGCCGACCTTGTCGAGCGCCGCCATCGCGGTGTCGTGCCGCGCCTGCCTGGCGTCGCCGCGATAGAGCAAGGGCAGTTCGACATTCTCGAGCGCGGTGGTGCGCGACAGCAGGTTGAAGCCCTGGAACACGAAGCCGAGATATTTGCGGCGGAGCAGCGCGCGCTGGTCGCGATCGAGCGTCTCGATGGGGAAGCCGCGGAACAGGAAATTGCCCGCGGTCGGCACGTCGAGGCAGCCGAGGATGTTCATCGTCGTCGACTTGCCCGATCCCGACGGTCCCATCACCGCGACGAAATCTCCGGCGGCGATGTCGAGGTCGACGCCCTTCAGCGCCTGGAACGCGGTCGGCCCCTCGCCATAGGTCTTGGTGACCCCGCGCAGCTTGATCAGCGGCTCAACCATGATTTTACTGACCGCCCCCCTGGCCGCTGCCCTGGCCGCCACCGGAACGCCGGCGCTGGCCCGATCCGCCGCCGCTGCCACCGCTACTGTTCCCCTTGTCACCGGCGAGCTGGCCGGTGATGACGACCATGCCAGGCTTGAGATCGCCGCCGGTGACCTCGGTTACCGATCCATCGCTGTCGCCGGTGGTGATCTGGATCGGCGTGGGTTCGCCAGTCTCGTCCTGGATATAGACGGTCTGCTGCCCGCCGCGCGCGATCGTCGCCGATCGCGTGCCCGAGCTGCGGCGCCGCGGTCCCGGCACGATCGCGCTGGTGATGCCGCCGCCCGACGCCGCGGCGGCGGCCGGCTTGAAGCGCAGCGCGGCGTTGGGGACGAGCAGGATGTTCTTCTTCGTGATCGTGACGATGTCGGCGGTCGCGGTCATGCCCGGCCGCAGCACCAGTTCGGGATTGCTGACGGTCAGCGCGGCGGTATAGGCGACCACCGTCGAGGCCGAGGCGGTGCTGGCGGACGTCGTGCCCGAGCTGCTGGCATTGGCGCCGACATCGACGCGGATCACCTTCGCGGGGAAGGTCCGGCCCGGGAAGGCGTCGACCTGGAAGGTCGCGTCCTGGCCTTCCTTGACCTGGCCGACATCGGCCTCGTCCACCTTCACCTCGAGCTTCATCTGCGACAGATCCTCGGCGATCTGGAACAGCACCGGCGCGTTGAGCGAGGCGGCGACGGTCTGGCCGGGTTCGACCTGGCGCGACAGCACCACGCCGTTGACCGGCGAGACGATCGCGGTCTTGGACAGCTGGGTGCGATCCGAAGATAGCTGCGCGCGCGCCTGCGCGACCGAAGCCTGCGCGGTCCGCACGCCGGCATTGGCCTGCGCCAGCTGCGAGCGGGCATTGTCCATCTCGGTCTTCGCCGGCACGCGTCCGCCCGACAGCCGCGAAACCTCCTCGAGCCGCGCCAGGTTGGCGCGCGCGAGCTGCGCTGCCGCCTGCGCCTGCGCGACCTGCGCCTGCGCCGACTGGAGGCCGGCCTCGCTCTGGCGCACCGTGTCGTTCGGCCGCGACGTATCGAGCCGGGCGAGCACCTGGCCCTTGGTCACGCGATCATTATTGTCGACATAGACATCGGTGATCAGTCCCGACAGTTCCGAACCGACCTCGACCTGCACGGTCGGCTGGAGATTGCCGGTCGCCGAGACGGTGACCGTCAGATCGCCGCGGGTGGCCGGCTGCGTCGAATATTTGACCGCATCCTCGCCGGCGAAGCAGCGCGCGAGCAGCAGCAATCCGATCACCAGCACGAGGCCGGCGACGCCGCGGATCGCCCATTTGCGCGACGGCCTGGCCGGCACGACACCGAGGAAATCGTCGAGCTTCTGCGGCTCGGCGGGAAGCGTGACGTCGTTCATCGTGCGGTTCCGGTGCTGGGGTCGAGCGGCTGCCAGCCGCCGCCGAGGCCAAGATAGAGCTGGATCAGCGCCTGCGCCTGCGCGGCGCGCGCCTGGTTGAGTCCGTCGCGGGCTGAGAGCAAAGAGCGCTCCGCCTCGAGCTGGGTCTGGAAGTCGGTGAGGCCGGCGCGATACTGGCTGCGCGCATAGAGCGCCGCGTTCTGCGAGGCCTGGAGCTGGACGCTCAACGCCTCCTGCCGCGCCTTCGACGACTGGAGCGCGACGAGGGCGTTCTCGACATCCTCCAGCCCGGTCAGCACGGTCTGCTTGTAGGTGGCGAAGGCGCCGTCGGCCGCCGCCTGCTGGCTGCGGACCGCCGAGCGCAACCGGCCGCCATCGAAGATGATCTGCGACAGGCTGGCGAACAGGCCGCCGGTGATGACATCGGCCAGCCCGCCCAATGACAATGCTGAGGTGCCGACATTGCCGCTGATGCCGAGCTGTGGATAGAGCTGCGCCTCGGCGACGCCGATCCGCGCGGTCGCGGCGGCGAGGTTGCGCTCGGCGCGGCGGACGTCGGGGCGCTGGCGCAGCGTATCGGCGGGGATGCCGACGGCGATGCCCGGCGGCCCCTGCGGGATCGGCACGACGGTAGAGAGCGCGGCATCGACCGCGCCGGGCGCCTGGCCGGTCAGCACCGACAGCCGATTGGCGGCATTGGCGTAGCTCTGCTCGATCGTCGGGATCGTCGCCGCGGTCTGCGCGCGCTGGGCGCGGGCCTGTTCCTCGTCGATCGACGAGACGAGGCCGGCCTGGACGCGGAAGCCGGCGATCTCGAGATTATCGTCCTGCGTCGTCAGCGTATCGCGGGCGATGGCGAGGCTCGCCTGCGCCGCACGCGCGCTGACATAGTTGAGCGCGACCTCGGCGGCGATCGCTGTGCGCACCGAGGCAAGATCATAGCCGCTGGCGGCGAGATCGGCGCGCGAGGCCTGGATCGAGCGGCCGATGCCGCCGAACAGATCGAGCTGCCACGACGCATCGGCGCCGAGCGAGACGCTGCTGGTGTCGCTGCGGCTGGAATCGAAATTGCGCCCTGCCCCGGCCGACCCGCTGACGCTTGGAAGCAATTGCGCCCGCGACTGGACCAGCGCTTCGCGCGCCTGACGCAGGCGGGTGGCGGCGACCGCGATATCGAGATTGTCCGCCAGCGCCTTTTCGACGAGGCCGCTCAGCACCGGATCGTCGAAGCGCGTCCACCAAGCCGAAAGATCCTGGGCAGCAGTCTGGTCGGCACGCGGCGTGCTGTAGCTGCCCGGCACGCCGAGATCGGTCGCCGTCGCCGGCCGATAATCGGGACCGACCTGGCACCCGGCCAACGCCAGCAGGGCCAGCGTGCCCGTGATCGTCCGTGGTGCCGTTCGCCATGCCATATGCCGTCATCATCCTGCCGCAACGCGTTCGTTTCGCGCCCAACGCCTGAATGGCGGAGGCGGGCACGGGCTGGAACAGGAAAATTGTCGCAATTTGTATGGAGTGCTGCGAGGTATTGCAGGGGAGAAAGCCGATAGAAATCAGATAATTCCGGCGTTATTCACCAGTCATCTTCAACGTGTGTCGAAAGCGCGCGGACACAATTCGTGACATGTTCGGCGCAATTCCTCCCTATCGCGAAGCGATGGGGGAGGGGGATGAACAGGTCGGGATTGCCCCCGGCAATCCCTAGCCATGCCGGGGGCATGGCTACCTGTTCATCCCGCATAGCGGGTGGTGGAGCGGAAATGCGGCGTTTCCGCATGTTCGGAGTTTTGACGCCGCTGCGCGGCGCTCCCCTCCACCACCAGCCAAGAGGCTGGTGGTCCCCCTCCCCGCGCGTCGCGCAGGGAGGATTTAGGTCACTCCATCTCCAATATCACCGCGTCCACCGCCAGGCTCTCGCCCTGCTTCGCCGACACGCTCTTGACCACGCCCGCTTTCTCGGCGCGCAGGATATTCTCCATCTTCATCGCCTCGACGACGGCGAGCGGCTGGCCGGCTTCGACCTTGTCGCCGGCGCCGACGTGCAGCGCGATCAGCAGGCCGGGCATCGGGCAGAGCAGGAAGCGCGAGAGATCGGGCGGGATCTTCTCGATCATGTGCTTGCTCAGCTCCGCGATGTGCGGCTTGAGCACGGTCGCGCGGTGCGAGGCGCCGTGGCTGTTGAGTACCCAGCCGCGCTTGTGCGGGGCGATCTTGGCGACGACGGTGCGCGCGCCGACCACGCCGTCGAACAGGCGCTGGCCGTTGACCCACAGGCCGTCGATCGCCTGGCGCGGGCCGCCATCGACCTCGACCACCATATTGCCGGTCGCATGCGTCAGATGAACGCGATGCTCGGCACCGGCGATGCGGACGACCCAGTCGCCGGGCACCGGGATCGGGCCGTCGAGCTGACCGTCGACCTGCGCCGCGCGCGACGTCTCGTGATGCTGGGCGAGCGCGGCCACCGCCGCGAGATCGGCGATCAGCGCGGGGCTGGCGGGCGCGCCGGCGAAGCCGTCGGGATATTCCTCGGCGATGAAGCCGGTCGTCAGCGCGCCGGCGCGGAAGCGCGGATGCTGCATCAGCGCCGAGAGGAAATCGATGTTGTGGCCGGGACCCTCGAGCACGAAGCGGTCGAGCGCGGCGACCTGCAGGTCGGCCGCCTCGTCGCGGGTGGCGCCATAGGTGATCAGCTTGGCGATCATCGGATCGTAGAAGATGCTGACCTCGCCGCCCTCGGCGACACCGTCGTCGACGCGCACGCCATGGCCCTCGACCGGCGGGCGATAGCGGACCAGCCGGCCGGTCGACGGCAGGAAGCCGCGATAGGGATCCTCGGCATAGACCCGGCTCTCCATCGCCCAGCCGGTCAATGTGACGTCATCCTGCCCGAACGCGAGCGCCTCGCCATTGGCGACGCGGATCATCTGTTCGACGAGATCGAGGCCGGTGATGCATTCGGTGACCGGATGCTCGACCTGCAGCCGCGTGTTCATCTCGAGGAAGTAGAAGCCCTGCCCCGTCGTGTCGGCGCCGCTGACGATCAGTTCGACCGTGCCGGCCGAATAATAGCCGACCGCGCGTGCGAGCGCGACCGCCTGCTCGCCCATCGCCTTGCGCATCGCGGGGGTGACGAACGGCGACGGCGCTTCCTCGACCACCTTCTGGTGTCGGCGCTGGATCGAGCATTCGCGCTCGCCGAGATAGACGATGTTGCCATGCTGGTCGCCGAGCACCTGGATTTCGATATGGCGCGGGCTCTCGATGAACTTCTCGATGAACACGCGGTCGTCGCCGAAGCTGTTGAGCCCCTCGCGCTTGGTCGCCTCGAAGCCCTCGCGGACGTCCTTCTCGGAGAAAGCAAGGCGCATGCCCTTGCCGCCGCCGCCGGCCGAGGCCTTCATCATCACCGGATAGCCGATGCCGTTGGCGATCTCGACGGCATGGTCGGTGCTGTCGATCTCACCGACGAAGCCGGGGACGACGTTGACGCCGGCCTGCAGCGCGAGCTTCTTCGATTCGATCTTGTCGCCCATCGCCGCGATCGCGCCGGTCGGCGGACCGACGAAGATGATGCCCTCCTTCGCCAGCGCCTCGGCGAAGCTGGTCCGCTCGGACAGGAAGCCATAGCCGGGGTGCACCGCATCGGCACCGGTGGCCTTGCAGGCGGCGATGATCGCGTCGGCGATCAGATAGCTCTCCGAAGCCGGCGGCGGCCCGAGCCGGACGGCCTCGTCGGCCAGTTCGACATGCGGACTGCGCGCATCGGCGTCCGAATAGACCGCCACCGTCGCGATGCCCATCTTCTTCGCCGTCCGGATGACGCGACAAGCAATTTCGCCGCGATTGGCGATCAGGATTTTCTTGATCATATTGCCCCCTTATTCGGCCGCTTCGGCCATGCGCATCGGCGCTTCGGCTTGCATCGGCCGCAGTCCCAGCTTCGCGAACAAGGCCGCGTCGGCGTCGTCGCCGGCATTGGCGGTGGTCAGCAGCCTGTCCCCCGTGAAGATCGAATTCGCGCCCGCCATGAAGCACAAGGCCTGGGTCGATTCCGACATGCTCTCGCGGCCGGCCGACAGCCGCACCATGCTCAGCGGCATCGTGATCCGCGCGACCGCGACGGTGCGGACGAACTCGATCTCGTCGATCTTGGCCAGCGGCGTATCGGCGAGCATGTCGCCGAGCACGGTGCCCTTGACCGGCACCAGCGCGTTGACCGGCACGCTCTCGGGGTGGTGCGGCAACGTCGCCAGCGCGTGGACGAAACCGACGCGGTCGGCGCGGGTCTCGCCCATGCCGACGATGCCGCCGCAACACACGTTGATCCCGGCCTCGCGGACGTTGTCGAGCGTGTCGAGCCGGTCCTGGAAGGTGCGGGTGGTGATCACATTGCCGTAATTCTCGGGCGAAGTGTCGATGTTATGATTGTAATAATCGAGTCCGGCCTCGCCCAGACGCTGCGCCTGACCCGGCGTCAGCATGCCCAAGGTCATGCAGGTTTCCATGCCCATCGCGCGCACGCCCTTCACCATCTCGACAATGGCGGGCATGTCGCGGTCCTTGGGGTTACGCCAGGCCGCGCCCATGCAGAAGCGCGACGAGCCATTGTCCTTCGCCTGTGCCGCCGATTGCAGCACCGCGCGGACGTCCATCAGCTTGGTCGCCTTCAGATCGGTCTCGGCGCTGGCCGACTGGTTGCAATAGCCGCAATCCTCGGGGCAACCGCCGGTCTTGATCGACAACAAGGTCGAGAGCTGGACTTCGTTGACCGGGTGGTTGGCGCGATGCACTTCGGCCGCGCGGAACACCAGTTCGGTGAACGGGAGATCGAAGAGGTCGGCGATCTCGGCGCGGGTCCAGGTACTGCGGACGCCCAATTCCTCCCCGGAACGGGGAGGGGGACCGGCGAAGCCGGTGGAGGGGCAGGGCGTAGAAACTGAAGCTGGGGAGCGGGTCCCCTGCCCCTCCACCAACGGCTTCGCCGTCGGTCCCCCTCCCCGTTCCGGGGAGGAATTGGCTACGCAATTCTTGATGGCTTCGCCGCTCATTCCGCTGCCTCCTCATAGCCGGCCGGCGGCATGTTGTGCCCCAGCAGGCGCAGCACGTCGGCCGCGCATTCGACGACATTCGATCCCGGGCCGTAAATCCCCTGCACCCCCGCCTCGCGCAGGAAGTCGTAGTCCTGCGGCGGGATCACGCCGCCGGCGATCACCTTGATGTCGTTGCGCCCCTTGGCGCGCAACTGGTTGATCAGGTCGGGGATCAGGGTCTTGTGCCCCGCCGCCAGCGACGATGCGCCGACGACGTCGACGCCATTGTCGATCGCCAGCACCACCGTCTCCTCGGGCGTCTGGAACAATGGCCCCGAGACGATGTCGAAGCCCATGTCGCCGAACGCGGAGGCGATGACGTTGGCGCCGCGATCATGGCCGTCCTGCCCCATCTTGGCGACCAGCACCTTGGGGCGGCGGCCCATTCGCCGCTCGACCGCGGCGACGCCGTCGATCACCTGCTGCCAGCGGCTGTCGCCGGCATAGGGCGCGGCATAGACGCCCTTCACCGGCGTCGGCGTGGTGCCGTAGCGGTTGAAGCTCTCCTCCATCGCCGACGAGATTTCGCCGAGCGTCGCACGTGCGCGGGCGGCGTCGACCGCCAGCGCGAGCAGGTTGTTCTCGATGCTCGACGGTTGCGCCGCGCCATCTCGAAGGGCTTGCAGCGCGGCCTGGCACGCCGCCTCGTCGCGGCTCGCCTTGACGCGGTTGATCCGGGCGATCTGCGATTCGCGCACCGCCGAATTGTCGATGTCGAGCGTCTCGAGGAAATCCTCCGTCGCGAGGCGATATTTGTTGACGCCGACGATCACGTCCTCGCCGCGATCGACCCGCGCCTGACGCGCGGCGGCGGCTTCCTCGATCATCGCCTTGGGCCAGCCCGCGGCGACCGCTTTGGCCATGCCGCCATCGGCCTCGACCTTCTCGATGATTTCCCAGGCCTTGTCGACCAGCTCCTGCGTCAGCGCCTCGACATAATAGGAGCCGCCGAGCGGATCGACGACCTTGGTCATACCGGTCTCTTCCTGGATCACGATCTGCGTGTTGCGCGCGATCCGGGCGGAGAAGTCGGTCGGCAGCGCGATCGCCTCGTCGAGCGCGTTGGTGTGGAGCGACTGGGTGCCGCCCAGCATC
>Ga0068860_100003423_pt1 | contig 16313 bp, 18 predicted proteins | sample KBSSwiS32_FD_66597 | JGI IMG/M metagenome (GOLD analysis project Ga0068860, IMG submission 66597) | Switchgrass rhizosphere microbial communities from Kellogg Biological Station, Michigan, USA - KBS Switchgrass S3-2 | ecosystem: Host-associated > Plants > Roots > Rhizosphere > Soil ... | reverse complement strand
AAGGCACCGGATTTTGATTCCGGCATTCGTAGGTTCGATCCCTACCTCCCCAGCCATTTCACCGTTCCGCACGGCCGCGCGATGAGGTCTCGCCGGTCCTCACCGACGGCGCGACGCTGATGGCCTTCGAGCGGATGCGCATCTTTGCCGGCAACGCGAACCAGAAGCTCGCGACGGCGATCTGCACGCACCTGCACACGAGCCTCGGCCGCTGCATCGTCAGCCGGTTCTCCGACGGCGAGGTAATGGTCGAGTTGCTGGAAAACGTCCGCGGTGGCGACGTCTTCATCCTGCAATCGATCAGCGCGCCGACCAACGATCACCTGATGGAAATCATGGTCATGGCCGATGCGCTGAAGCGCGCATCCGCCGGCCGGATCACCGCGGCGATCCCGTACCTCGGCTACGCGCGGCAGGATCGCCGTCCGCGCTCGGCGCGCGTGCCGATCAGCGCGAAGGTCGTGGCCGACATGCTGACCACCGTGGGCATCAACCGCGTGATGGTGATGGACCTGCACGCGGACCAGATCCAGGGCTTTTTCAACATCCCGGTCGACAACATCTACGCCACGCCGATCCTGCTCGGCGACCTTTGGAAGCAGAATTTCGAGGACCTGCTCGTCGTGTCTCCGGACGTCGGCGGCGTGGTGCGCGCTCGCGCGATGGCGAAGCGCCTCGACTCCGATCTCGCGATCATCGACAAGCGCCGCCCGCGTGCCAACGATGCGGAAGTGATGAACATCATCGGCGACGTCGACGGGCGCACCTGCGTGATCATGGACGACATCGTCGATACCGCGAACACGCTGTGCAAGGCAGCCGCGGCGTTGAAGGAGCACGGCGCGAAAAAGGTCGTTGCCTATTGCACGCACCCGGTGCTCTCGGGTGGGGCCGTCGCGCGTATCACGGCGTCGGAGCTGGACGAGATCGTCGTCACCGACACGATCCCGCTGACCGAGGAAGCCCAGGCCTGCCCGCGCATTCGCGTCCTCTCGTGCGCGCAACTCCTCGCCGAAACGATGACCCGCGTGTCGAACGAGGAGTCGTTGAGCTCGCTGTTCACCGAGTGATCGAGGCCGGGCGAGGCGCGTAGCCTGGATTGAGCGCAGCGAAATCCGGGTTCCCTGCCCGCACATTTCCAGTTATAATTCAAAGCTTTCCCCGGGACCGCTCCGGGGTGTCGCCAACCGCGGACGACCGGCCGGGCCACAGAAGGGGCCCGGGCTCGGAAGGCCGCAGACATCGGGAGTCGCACCATGCAATTCGAATTCACCGCGTTTCCGCGCGCCACCGAAGGCCGCGGCGCAAGCCGCCGGCTGCGCCGGTCGGGCCGCACGCCGGGCATCGTTTATGGTGGCCCCGTCGCGCCACAGCCGGTCGAGCTCGACCACAACGCGCTGTTCCACGCGCTGCGCAACGAGGCGTTCCACGCGTCGATCCTGACGATGAAGGTGGACGGCGCGACGACCAAGGTTCTGCTGCGCGACGTGCAGATGCATCCGTTCAAGAACGAGATCCTGCACGTCGATTTCCAGCGCATCGACGAAAATCGCCGGATGCACATGAAGGTGCCTTTGCACTTCATCGGCGGCGAGGAATCCCCCGCGGTCAAGGCCTCCGGCGCGATCGTCAGCCACGTCCTGACCCAGGTCGACATCGAGTGCTTGCCGAAGGATCTGCCGGAGTTCATCGAGGTCGATCTGTCGGAGCTCACGACGGCGCACGCGTTCCACGTGTCGGCGCTGAAGCTGCCGCCCGGCGTCAAGGTCGTGAGCCGCGGCAAGGTCGATGCGGTCGTCGCTGCCGCCGTGGTGCCGCGCGCGCAGGTGGAAGAAGAAACAGAAACTGCGGAAGCCGCGCCGGACGCCGATGCTGCCGCCGCAACTGCAGCCGCGCCCACCGCGGAGCCGGCCGCGGGCGACAAGAAGGAAGCGGCGAAGGACGACAAGAAAAAGCCCGGCGGCAAGGACGACAAGAAGAAGTAACCTCGGCCGCACGTTCGCCGCGAAGGCCCGCCGCGCGCGTCCCGGCGGGCCTTTTGATTTGCATCGCGACGCATTTCGCGCCATCGTCACCGCTTCCGCACCATGGGCACTCCGATTCGTCTCGTCGTCGGTCTCGGCAATCCCGGGCGGGAGCATGAAGCCACGCGGCACAACGCGGGATTTTGGTTTGCCGACGCGCTCGCGCAGCGGATCGGCGCGACGTTTTCCGGCGAGGCCAAGTTTCACGGCAAGGTCGCGCGGGGCCTGGGCGATCTGCGCCTGCTGAAGCCCGGCACCTACATGAACCTGAGCGGTCGCGCCGTTGCCGCGCTCGCGCAATTCTTCGCGATCGAGCCGGCCGAAATCCTGGTGGTCCACGACGAACTCGACCTCAAGCCGGGCGAGGCGAAGATGAAATTCGGCGGCGGCCACGCCGGGCACAACGGGTTGCGCGACATCCACGCGAAGCTGGGCGTTTCGGAATTCTGGCGGCTGCGCCTCGGCATCGGGCATCCCCGCGATTCCGCAATCCCGCAGCAGGACGTCGTCGACTACGTGCTGCAGCCGCCGAACGGCGAAGAACGCGCCGCCATCCTGCAGGCCATCGATCGCGCGCTCGACGCGTGGCCGCAGATCGCCGCGGGCGATTTCGAGCGCGCGATGATGGCGCTGCACACGCGCCGCGAACCTGGACCCGATATCGAATGAGCCTCAAATGCGGCATCGTCGGACTGCCGAACGTCGGCAAATCGACGCTCTTCAACGCGCTGACCAAAGCAGGCATCGCCGCGGAGAACTATCCGTTCTGCACGATCGAGCCGAACGTAGGCATCGTCGAGGTTCCGGACCCGCGTCTCGCGCCGCTCGCGGCGATCGCGCGCCCGGAGCGCGTGATTCCGGCGGTCGTCGAGTTCGTCGACATCGCGGGGCTCGTCGCCGGAGCGTCGAAAGGCGAAGGCCTCGGCAACCAGTTCCTTGCGAACATCCGCGAAACCGACGCGATCGCGCACGTCGTGCGCTGCTTCGTCGACGAGAACGTCGTTCACGTCGCCGGAAAGGTGAATCCGGTCTCGGACATCGAGACGATCAACACCGAGCTCGCGCTCGCCGATCTCGCCACCGTCGAGAAGCAGCTCGCCAAGCACGAGCGCGCGGCGCAGGCGGGCGGCGACAAGGAAGCGCGGCGACTCGTCGCGGCGTTGAAGAAGGTCGAGGTGGTGCTGAACCAGGCGAGGCCCGCACGCACCGCCGAGCTCTATCACGAGGAAGAAGCGGTGCTTGCGCCGCTCTTCCTGCTGACGATGAAGCCGACGATGTACGTCGCGAACGTGGCTGAAGGCGGCTTTCACGACAATCCGCTGCTGAGCGCGGTCGAAGCCCACGCGGCGAAGGAAGGCGCGCCGGTCGTCGCGGTCAGCGCCGCGCTGGAAGCCGAGATCGCCGACCTGGACGACGAGGACAAGCAGGCGTTCCTCGCCGACCTCGGGTTGACCGAGCCCGGGCTCGATCGCGTGATTCACGCGGGTTACAAGCTCCTCGGCTTGCAGACGTACTTCACCGCAGGCCCGAAGGAAGTGCGCGCGTGGACGATCCACGTCGGCGACACTGCACCGCGCGCGGCAGGCGCGATCCACACCGATTTCGAGCACGGGTTCATCCGCGCGGAAGTGATCCCCTACGCGGACTACATCATCTGCAAGGGCGAGCAAGGCGCGAAGGAAGCCGGCAAGATGCGGCTCGAGGGCAAGGAGTACGTCGTGCACGATGGCGACGTGATGCACTTCCGGTTCAACGTTTGAGGCTCGTGATACGCTGCCGACGGCTCTATCGGTGGGAGGCGCAGATGTTCAAGGGGCTGGCTGCCGTCGCGAGTGTCGTGCTCGCGTCGATTTCGACCTCGGCGTTCAGCCAGGTCCAGCCGCCCACGCTGGACAAGGCGTTCATCCCGACAACGGTCAGCAGCGGACAGGCGGCCACGCTGCGGTTCACCGTCACGAATCCGGCCGGCGCGCCCGTGCTGGTCAACGTCGGATTCGTCGACACGCTTCCTTCGGGGTTGAGGATCGCGGCGGCGCCAAACGTGGGTGGCACCTGCGCCAATGCGGCGGCGGCGACCACTGCGAACGCCGGGACGACCACGATCACGGTAACGAACCTTCAGGTCGGCGCCGGCGCAACGTCCTGTACGGTCACCGTAGACGTCTCGAATGCGACCGGGCAGTTCAATCCAAGCTGCGCAGGGAATCCGGCGGCGTTCACCAACGATGGCGGCAGCGTCACGGTCAGCAATGTCGCGAAGGGCGCGCTGACGTCGTGCCTCGTGGTGACGCCGCCGACGGTCGACAAGACGTTCCTGCCCACTAGCATCGACGCGGACGGCACCAGTACGCTCCGCTTCACGATCACGAACCCGGCAGGCGGGCCGGTATTGAATAACGTCGGGTTCAGCGACAACCTGCCTTCCGGCCTGCGCATCGCGGCCGCCCCGAATGTCGGCGGCACGTGCGCCAATGCCGCCGCGGCGACAACGGCGCCGGCGGGTGGAGGTGCCATCACGGTGACGGCGCTGCAGGTGACGGCCGGCGCATCGAGTTGCACGGTGACCGTCGACGTCACCAACGCCGCCGGCCAGTTCAATCCCAGCTGCGCGGGGAATCCGCCTGCGTTCACCAACGATGGCGGCAGCGTCACGGTCAGCAATGTCGCGAAGGGCTCGCTGACGAGTTGCCTGGCGGTCATCGGTCCGGTTGTCGTTCCGGTCGGCGTTCCCGCGGTCGACGACGGGTTGATTGCGTTGATGATCGCGCTCGTCGGACTCATCGCGATTTCCGCGCTGCGCACGCATCGGAAGGACGCGGCCTGACGCGCTTGCTGCAACCCGCTTCCGGCCCGCGCGCTCCATCCTCTCGGTGGGCGTCGCTGGCGCTCTGCCTGGTCCTTGCCGCGTGCGCGACGATAGCACCGCGACCGCTTGCGCCGACGGTCGTGCTCGACGGCTTGCGCATCACGCGAATCTCGGCGCAGGACACGCGGCTCGTCGTGAGCGTCGTCGCGTCGAATCCGAACGAGTACGATCTCGCGATGAGCTCGCTCGAAGCCGAGATGAACGTCGACGGGGAGACGTTGTTCACCGCAACGCTCGCCGCTCCCGTTACGCTGCCGGCGAACGCCGAAACGCGGGTCGAGATCGAAGCGCGAACCGGCTTCGTCGCAATCATGACGGCCCTCGAGCGCTTTTCGCGACAGCGCACCGTGAGCTACGAGCTCGCCGGCAGCGCGGTCGTCCAGAACGGGTGGCGCCTGCCGTTTCGCCGTCGCGGCGAGTTGCCCGGCGCCCAGTTGCTCGCGCCCAGATCATGACGACGTTGCGCTTCACCAAGATGCAGGGACTCGGCAACGACTTCGTCGTGCTCGACGGCATCGCGCAGAAGATCGATCTCGACGCGGCGCAACTGCGCGCGCTCGCCGATCGTCGCTTCGGCGTCGGCTGCGACCAGGTGCTCGTCGTCGAGGCGCCGACGCGGTCCGACGTCGATTTCCGCTACCGGATCTTCAACGCCGACGGCGGCGAGGTCGAGCAGTGCGGCAACGGCGCACGCTGCTTCGTCAAGTTCGTGCGCGATCGCGGACTCACCGCCGAGCGCGCGATCCGCGTCGAGACGGCCGGCGGCATCATCGTGCCGGTTCTCGGTGACGACGGCCGCGTGAGCGTGGACATGGGCGTGCCGCGGTTCGCGCCGGCGGACATTCCCTTCATCGCGGACCACGTGGCGGTGATCCACCCTGTCGACGTCGATGGGCGCGACGTCGAGGTGACCGTCGTGTCGATGGGGAACCCGCACGCCGTGCAGGTGGTGCCCGACGTCGCCTGCGCGCCGGTCACCACCGAGGGTCCGAAGCTCGAGCATCACGCTCGATTCCCCGATCGCGTCAACGCGGGGTACATGGAGATCGTGGATCGCGCTACCATTCGCTTGCGCGTGTGGGAGCGCGGTGCGGGCGAAACGCTCGCGTGCGGCACGGGTGCCTGCGCAGCGGTGGTCGCCGGCGTACGGCGCGGGTTGCTCGATGCCGCGGTCCGCGTCGAAACCCGCGGCGGCGAGCTGGCGATCGAATGGGCGGGTCCGGGCGCATCAGTGATGATGACCGGACCGGCGGTTACGGTATTCGAGGGCGAATGGGAAATCCCGCAGGTGTGAACGAGCACCGCAACGAAGACGGAACCCTGAAGACGACAGGCTCCATGGATACGAAGCTTGACGCGAAGGCGGTCGCCGAATACCTGCGCGAGCACCGGCAGTTCTTCACCGACTACGCCGATCTCGTCGCCGAGATCTTCGTGCCGCATCCGCATGGCGGTCACGCGATCTCGATCGCCGAGCGGCAGATCATCACGCTGCGCGAAAAGAACACCGACCTCGACGCGCGGATGCGCGAGTTGATCCGCTACGGCACGGAGAACGACACGATCGCCGAGAAGCTGCATCGCTCGACGCTCGCGCTCTTTGCTGCGCCCGACCTGGACACCACGCTCGCGGTCCTCTATGAAAGCCTGAAGGACGACTTCGGCGTGCCACAGGTGGCGGCGCGGCTTTGGGGCAAGGTGTCGGAGCAGTCGTATCTGCCGGAGCTCGCCGGCACGAGCCAGGAGATCCGCGACTACGCCGATCAGCTCGGCACGCCGTCGTGCGGACAGGTCGCGCCGTACGAATCGCGCAACTGGTTCGACGTACCCGACAGCTGCCGCTCGTTCGCTTTCCTGCCGCTGCGCACGTCGCACACGTTCGGCCTGCTGGGGCTCGCGAGCGACGATCCGCAGCGCTTTTTCGCCGGCATGGGGACGGTCTACCTGACGCGCCTCGGCGAATTGACCAGCGTGGCGACGGCGCGCTACCTGCCGCTCGTCTAGCGCGCGCAATTCCGGAGCCCACGCCGATTCCCGGACGCCCCGCCGCAGCCAAGCGAGATCTCGCGCCGGCCGACACCGGCACCGAGCGCATCGCGCGCGCGAACGCGCGCTGGCTGGAAGGCTTCGAAAGCGATCTCGCGACGCGTCCGGCGCATACGCGTTCTGCATATCGGCGCGACGTTGCCGCGTTGGCGACGCTCGCCGGCGACGTCGATCTTGCTCGCCTCACATCGCACGAGCTGCGCCGGATGCTCGCGACGCTGCACGGCCGCGGGCTCTCCGGCCGCAGCCTCGCGCGGATGCTGTCGGCGTGGCGCGCGTTCTACCGCTACGCGGCCGAGCGCGATCCGAAGCTCGGTGCCAGCCCGTGCAGCGGGCTCAAGGCGCCAAAATCACCGAAGCGATTACCCAATGCGCTATCGCCCGACGACGCGGTGCGGCTTGTCACCGGAATGGAGGATGGGCCGCTCGGGCTGCGGGATCGCGCATTGTTCGAGCTCGCGTATTCGTCGGGACTGCGCCTTTCGGAGCTCGCGTCGCTCGATGTCGATCGTCTCGACCTGACCACCGGCGAAGTACGGGTCTGGGGCAAGGGCGCGAAGGAGCGGATCGTTCCGGTGGGGAGCGCAGCGCGCGAAGCGGTCGCAGCCTGGCTCGCGGTGCGCGCGAGCGTGCCGCACGCGGACCCGCGCGCGCTTTTCATCGGCAGCCGCGGCGCGCGGATCAACGGGCGCGCGATTCAGCGGCGGCTCGCCGCGTGGGCGTTGAAGCGCGGGCTGCCGCAACACGTGCATCCGCACATGCTGCGGCACTCGTTCGCGTCGCACGTCTTGCAGTCATCCGGCGACCTGCGGGCCGTGCAGGAAATGCTCGGTCACGCGAGCATCGCCAGCACGCAGGTGTACACGCATCTCGATTTCCAGGCGCTCGCGAAGGTCTACGACCAGGCACATCCGCGCGCGAAGAAGAAGTAGCCCGGGTCGTTCCCGGGTTTCGCTTGCGCTCAACCCGGGCTACGCGTCGATGATCTTCACCAGACCGGGCATGAAGGGCAGATCCGTGATTCCCGGGTCGTAGCCGGCCTGCTTCAGGAGCGTCGTGAGCTGGCCGCGATGATGCGTGCCGTGATTGAAGATCTGCATCACGCCGATCACCGCCGGCAGCGCGCGCATCTTGCCGTCGACCTTGCTGCGATAGGCGAGCGTCGACGCGAGCCAATCCGGTGAAACATTGCCCGCCCAGTTGAGCATCTTGCGGTCGGTGACCTCGCGCTCGCGCGCGAGCTCGGCGAAGTCGCCGAACATGTCGGCGCCGAACGGCGCGGCGTCGCACGGGTCGTCGATGAAGCGCGCAAGCCACATCCGGTCGCCCCACAGCAGATGATTGAGCGTACCGTGGATCGAGCCGAAGAACGCGCTGCGATCGCGCTTCCTTTCAGCATCGTCGATCGTCGCGATCAGTGCGTACAGGCGCTCATTCATCCAGCGCGTATAGCGCGCCATCACCTGGCAGTATTCCGGCGTGATCACACCGTCGCCTCCGCCTCGGACAGCTGCTCCATCTCGACCGCTGCGGCAAGCTGCGCGAGGCGCGCGACCACGCCGTAGCCATAGAAGCGGTTCGGCGGACAGCCGACCGGCCCGCCGAGATCGGGAATGCACGGCGACTCGAACGCGAGCGGCACGAACTGGGCGCCGGGCGCGTTCAGGTTCTCGTCCTTGCCGCGCGAGGTGTGCACGCGATAGAAGCCGCCGACGACGAAGCGGTCGATCATGTAGACGACCGGCTCGGCGATCGCTTCGTGAATCGACTCGAACGTCGGCACGCCTTCCTGGATGATCACCGATGAAACCTCGAGCCCTTCCTTCACCACCGACATCTTGTTGCGCTGCTTGCGGTTGAGCCCGATCACGTCGGCCGCGTCGCGCACCGTCATGATCCCCATGCCGTAGGTGCCCGAATCGGCCTTGACGATGACGAACGGCTTTTCGGCGATGCCGTATTCCTCGTACTTCCTGGCGATCCGGTGCAGGACCATGCCGACGTTCGACGCGAGGCATTCTTCGCCCGAGCGCTCCTGGAAGTTGATCTCGCCGCAAGAGGTGAACTCGGGATCGAGCAGCCAGGGATCGATGCCGAGCATTTCGGCGAACGTTCGCGCGACGTCGTGATACGCGGCGAAGTGATGCGACTTGCGGCGGTTGTGCCAGCCGGCCTCGAGCGGCGGGGCAAGGACCTGATCGATGTCGCGCAGCACGTCCGGCACGCCGGCCGACAGGTCGTTGTTGAGCAGCACCATGCACGGATCGAAATCGGCGACGCCGACGCGCCGGCCGTTCCTGACGATCGGTTCGAGCGTGACCTTGCCGCCGGAGGGCAGGTCGATCGTCTGCGGCGTCTTCAGCTCGGGCAGCAGCGAGCCGATCCTCACGCTCATGCCGGCCTGTCGCAGGATGCCTTCGAGCGCCGCGACGTTTTGCATGTAGAACGTATTGCGCGTGTGATTCTCGGGAACGAGCAGCACGCCGCGCGCATCGGGGCATACGCGCTCGACGGCCGTCTGGATCGCCTGCACGCACAGCGGCACGAACGACGGATTCAGGTTGTTGAAGCCGCCGGGAAAGAGGTTGGTATCGACCGGCGCGAGCTTGAAGCCCGCGTTGCGCAGGTCGACCGACGCGTAGAACGGGACGGCGTGCTCCTGCCACTGCGTGCGCAGCCACCGCTCGATGTCCGGCATCCGTTGCAGGATTCGCTGCTCGAGGTCTTGCAACGGGCCCGCGAGCGCGGTGGTGAGATGGGGAACCATGGGCGACCTTCGACAGCAGCGGGGAGCCGCGATTGTAGCCGATGGGCGCCAGCCCACTTCGCCCAAAAAAACGGGGCGCCAGGAGGGGCGCCCCGAAAGCCACTGAGGAGAAACAGCCACGAACCACCGGAGACGACGCGTCTCCGTATCACTCGGCGAAGGCGCGGTGCTCGATTGCGCCTTCCACCGATTGAATCCCGGCAAATTACGTGCGGTACGCCGACTCGCCGTGCGAGCTGATGTCGAGCCCTTCGCGTTCGTCTTCTTCGGTGACGCGCAGGCCGACGACCATGTCGACGATCTTGTAGGCGATGAACGCGACCACGCCGGACCATACGATCGTCGTCAGCACGCCGGTGCCCTGGATGACGAGCTGACCCATCATGTCGTAGTCCATGCTCGTCTTGTTCGCGACGTAATCGTAGATGCCCTGGCCGCCGAGGCTCGGCGCGGCCAGCACGCCGGTCATCATTGCGCCCAGGATCCCGCCGGTCGCGTGCACGCCGAACACGTCCAGCGCATCGTCGGCGCCGAGCATGTGCTTCAAGCCGTTCACGCCCCACAGGCAGATGAAGCCCGCGAGAATGCCGAGGATCAGCGCGCCCCCGACACCGATGAAGCCGCAGGCCGGCGTGATCGCGACGAGGCCGGCGACGGCACCCGACGCGGCGCCCAGCATCGACGGCTTGCCCTTGATCATCCATTCGCCGGCGATCCAGGCCAGCACGGCGGATGCGGTGGCGATCAGCGTATTGACGAATGCGAGGGCAGCGGTGTCGGCCGCTTCCAGCGCGGAACCGGCGTTGAATCCGAACCAGCCCACCCACAGCAGTGAAGCCCCGACCATCGTGAACGTCAGGTTGTGCGGCGCCATCGCTTCCCTGCCGTATCCCACGCGCTTGCCGATGACGTAGGCGCCGACGAGACCCGCCACGCCGGCGTTGATATGCACGACGGTGCCACCCGCGAAGTCGAGCGCGCCCTTCTGCCACAGCCAGCCACCCTTCGCCGTTTCCGACGCGAGTGTCGCCGCATCCTTGATGCCGTCCGGGCCCGGCCAGAACCAGACCATGTGCGCGATCGGCAGGTAGGCGAACGTGAACCAAAGCGCCGAGAACAGCAGCACGGCGGAGAACTTCGCACGCTCGGCGAACGCGCCGACGATCAGGGCGACGGTGATCGCCGCAAACGTCGCCTGGAACGCGAAGTAGAGGAACTCGGGGATGACGACCCCTTTGCTGAACGTGGCTGCGGTGCTGAATGCGCCCGCGCCATCCTTCAGCGTGAACACGCCCGACATCAGTATCCGGTCGAACCCGCCGAAGAACGCGTTACCCTCGGTGAACGCGAGGCTGTAACCGTAGATGGTCCACAGCACGACGATCAGCGCGAAGATCACGAACACCTGCATCAGGACCGACAGCATGTTCTTCGCGCGGACGAGACCGCCGTAGAACAGCGCGAGCCCCGGGATCGACATCATGATCACGAGCGCAGTGGCGACGATCATCCACGCGTTGTCGCCCTTGTTCGGTGTCGGCGCCGCGGCCGCGGGTGCAGCCGTTGCGGCCGGCGCTGCGGCGGGAGCGGCCGCAGGTGCCGCGGCGGGCGCGGTCGCTGCAGGCGGCGCAGCGGCCGGTGCCGGTGCCGGTGCGGGCGGTGGTGTCTGGGCAAACGTCGGCGCGGCGACCGCGATCGCGCCGGCGAGTGCGAGCATTGCAATCAGGTTTTTCATCACAGATCTCCCTTACAGCGCATCCGCGCCGGTCTCGCCGGTGCGGATACGCACGACCTGCTCGAGGTCGAACACGAAAACCTTGCCGTCGCCGATCTTCCCGGTGTTGGCCGCCTTTTCGATCGCTTCGATGACGCGGTCGAGCAGTTCGCTCTTGATCGCGGCCTCGATCTTGACCTTCGGGAGGAAATCGACGACGTACTCGGCGCCGCGATAGAGCTCGGTGTGGCCCTTCTGGCGGCCGAAGCCCTTGACCTCGGTGACGGTGATGCCCTGCACGCCGATGGCGGACAGGGCTTCCCGGACCTCGTCAAGCTTGAACGGCTTGATGATTGCGGTTACGAATTTCATGATGACCTCGCGTGGACGATTTTCGGGAGCGACTCTCTCAGAACGTTTTCTGCACGTACGCGACGAACTGGTTTCTCGCGATGTTCTTGCCGTAGTTGTTCGTGTAGAACGCCGAGTCGGCGTCGGTGCCGGTGCCGTAGATACCGACGGTCACGCCGACGATTTCGGTCGATGCCCCGACCTTCCAGTCGGTGTAGTCGTAGTTGCTGTTTTCGAAGCCGCCTTGGTTGCCCTTGTACCACTGGTGACCGACGTGACCGAAGATCGTGACCTTGCCGATCACGTCGTTCACCTTCTCGACGATGTCGTAGCTCGCCGTCAGGTCGAGGTAGCTCGAGCCGCGCGAATCGGGGATGCCGAACGTCTTGTTGTTGACGCTGTAGTTGTACTTGAGCGACAGGAATTTCCACGTCAACGCTGCGTAGAGCTCGGTGGTGTTCGGAAGCACATAGCCCGACGGATAGCTGCCGGGATACCAGTAGTAGAGGACGCCGAGGTCGTAACCGAAGTCGGCGGGCAGGCTGCCCTTGTAGCCGCCGTAGAAATCCCACTCGATGCTCGCCGACGGCGCGGGACCGGGCGCGCCCGGCGGGTAGGCGTCCGAGATCCAGCTGATGTTCGACGCCCAGGTGCCGGCGTAAAAGCCGCTCTTGTGCGCAACGTCGAAGCCGCCTTGAACGGCCGGCTTCTCGTTGGTTTGCGTCAGGCCGCGAAACACGTACTGACTGAACAGTCCGATATTGGCCGTGCCCGTCCAATCGGGCTCGGGCGCGGGGGCGGGCGCCGCGGCGGGCGCGGGAGCGGGGGTGGTCTGCGCGTTGGCGGTCACGGACGCGAGGGAAGCGAGGGCGGCGGCGACGAGGGAGGTTTTCAAGCGCGAAGATCCAGCCATGGCGAACTCCTGTTGTGGTGATGGAAGGCGAGCAAGCTCTTGCGAGGAATGAACGAGCGCCCGCCGAGATCGAGCATTTCGTGTGCCAGCGCAGCAAACTGTTAATAATCATGCAGTTATATGATGCGCCGCGGCGTAGCACCCGAATCCTCGGGGAGCGCCGCCCGGATTTGGTGCGTGGACTCGCACGGCGGTGGGGCGCTGCCGGACACCGGGAATCCGGGGGCGCGCAATCCCTCGCGCGCAGCCCGCAAAGCGGTCCGACCAGGGTTTTTGCTAGACTCGATTCGCGTCGCGCCGAACGACGCGCGAACCCGTCTGGAGCTTGCGATGCTGAATCCGAAGACCTTCGACGAGCTGGCCGCGAGAATCGGTCAGGCGATCGAGAACAGTCCGGCGAAGGACATCGAAAAGAATGTCCGGTCGATGCTGTCGAGCGGCCTTGCGCGGCTCGACGTCGTGCCCCGCGCCGAATTCGACGTGCAGGCGCAGGTGCTGCTCAAGACCCGCGAGAAGGTCGAAGCGCTCGAAGCTCGGTTGGCCGAGCTGGAAGCGCGCCTGGCGCGTTAGACGGCACCGCTATTCGAGCGCGTAGAGCCTGCCGTCCGCGCTGCCGACGTAGACAACGCCGCCCGCCACGAGCGGCGTCGAGAAGATCGAGCCGACGCCCGATTGCCGCGCGAATGCGAGCGCCATCCCCTCGCGCCATCCGGAGCGGAACGTCATCGGCGTGTTGAAGCGCCGATCGGCGGTGAGTGCCCACCCCTGGTTCGCGCGCGAGGCGTCGGTCGAATAATCCCAGAGCAGTGCGCCGGTCGCGAAGTCGCGCGCCTCGAGCGTGCCGTTCAACACGCCGATCAGCACGACGTCGCCGGCGATCGTCGGCGATGAGAACAGGTACGCCTTCGCCTGCTGCTGCAACACGGGCTTGCCCGTGACGGCGTCGACGACGTGGTAGAGGCTCGAGTCCGACGTTGCGAAGATCACGCGGCCATCGCGCACGGCCGGTGAGCCCACGACCCAGCTCAGGCCCGTCGCAAAACGCCAGCGCTCCTGTCCCGTCTTCGCGTCGAGCGCATACAGATTCGCGTCGCGACAACCGACGTATACGACGCCGTCGACCACCGCAGGAGACGACTGGAATCCCTGCTGGTTGTGCATCAGCGGATCGACGCCCGCCTGGAAGCGCCAGCGCTCGGCGCCCGTCTGCGCGTCGATCGCATACAGTCGGCCATCCCAGCTGCCGACGTACACGACACCGTCGGCAATTGCGGGCGACGCGTGCACGACGTCGTCGGTGCGAAATTTCCACCGCAGCGCGCCGGTGGCGGCGTCGAGCGCGTAGACGTGGCCGTCGCCGCTGCCGACATAAACGCTCGTGCCGACGACCGTCGGGCTCGACAGGAACACGTCGAATGGATCCGCAAACGTCTGCTGCCGCGGCTGCATCCCGTGCAAGCCGCGCGCCTCGAAGCGACGCTCGCCCTCGGTGGCGAATTTCCACCGCAGCTCACCGCTCACCGCGTCGAGCGCGTACACCTTGCCGTCGTAGCTTGCCATGTAGACGTTGCCGTTCGCGATCGCCGGCGTCGAAGGCACCGGGCCGCCGGTCTTGAACTGCCACGTCTGACGGCCGGACGACGCGTCGACCGCGTACACGCTGCCGTCGTCGCTGCCGAAGATCACCTTCCCGTCGAACCAGACCGGCGACGACACGACCGCATCGCCGGTCGCGAACGTCCACTTGACGCGATGGAAGGCGCGCGGCGCGCCCTCGCGCAGCACGCCCGAGTGTGTCGCCTCGCCGCGAAACATCGACTGCGCGGCGCAGGGCGCGAGGGTCGTCGTGCCCAACAACAGCGCGACCGCGATCCAGCGCACGTCCGCGATCACGACGCGCCTCCGGATGCGCGGCGAAACGTGAGCGGCGCTTCGAACGGTCCCTGCTGGAATGTGCCGACGATCTCTCCGTTCGCCGTGCGCCACTGCCCTTCGTAGGAAACGCCCGTTTCCGCCGACTGCAGCGTAAGGAAGCGCTCACTCTGACGAATCAGGTCGAACGGAATCTCCGAGGTTCGCTTGCCGACGATCACCATCTGCGCGCGCGCATTTTCGCCGTCCATCGCAAGCGTCAGCGTCACCTGTCGCGCGTAGCCGCCGAGCTCGTAGCTGCCGATCCACTTGCCCACCAGCGTGGACGCGATCGCGGTGCTCGCGGGCGGGCGGTCGACCTGCGCCGCGCCGGTGCGAGTTAGACGCAGCGGTGCCGTGAGTCCCGCGAGACGGAACTCGCCGACCAGCGTCTGCGCATCCGTTGCGCGCGCCTGCAAAGCCGGCACGTCGTCGCTCGGTCCGCGAAGCGCGCTCGGCAGCGTGAGCCTCACGTTGTCGTCGCCCACGATGAGCTCGCCGGCGGGGGCGCCCTTGATGCCGAAGCCAGGAAGCACGACCGAGCCGACCCACGTCGACCCGGACGCGGGCGCGAGATCGAGCACCATGACGATCGTCGCGCCGGGCACGGCGATCGTGCCTTCCCAGCGGCCTTCGAGTGGGGTGGCGGCCTGTGCGATGAGGGCGCTGCAAAGGAGCCACGGCGCGAGGAAAAGCGATCGGCGAAGCGAGGTCATCGGTCACCTCATCGAAGTCGGACGAGCCTTCGATGCTAGGCGGCGCGCTGCCCGGGCATGCCCGCCTGCGACGAAGCCGCGGTGGAGCGACGTCAGGCGCTACGGCAAGCGATGAACCGTTACGCCGGCGGATGCCAGCCCGCGTCGGCCCACAATTCGCCGCTGACGGCGGAGTTCACGAGCATGAAGCAGATCGCGTCGGCGATTTCGTCGGGCCGGATCAGCCGGCCGAGCTGCGTGTACGGCAGGATGTGCTTGGCGACGAATTCCTCGCCGAGTGCACGCACCATCGGCGTGTCGGTGTAGCCCGGGTGGATCAGCCCGCAGCGCACGCCGTGGAACACCGCTTCCTTCATGATCGTCGCTGCCGCGCCTTCCAATCCCGCCTTCGTGCTGGCGTACGAGAGCTGGCCGCGATTGCCCTGCGAGGACACCGAGCCGATGAACACGATCGCGCCCTGCATGCGTTCCGCGGGATCCCACTTCTTCAGGCCGCGCGCGGCGCGGTCCTCGGCGATGCGGCCGATCATTTCGAGCGCCCAGTACACGGGTGCGATCAGGTTCACTTCGACGACGAGCTTGAACTGCTCGACCGGATAGATTCGCGCCTTGCCCGTGATCTTGTCGATGCGCACGGCAAGATCGTCGCGGGTGATGCCCGCCGCCGGCACGCACAACGTCACCATGCCGTGGCGGCTGCTGATCGAATCGAAGACGGACGCGCGAAACGCGTGGTCCGTTGCGTCGCCGCGATAGGCGAACGCGACTTTCCGTCCGGCCTGGGCGTTGACCTCGGCCGCGACCTCGTGGATCGTCTCGCCCAGGTCGACGAGCGCGATCGCGCCGGCCTGCTGGCGCGCGAGCGCCGCGGCAAGTGCCCGGCCGATGCCGCTCGCGGCGCCGGTCACCACCGCCACTTTCCCTGCAATCTCCATGCTCTTGCCCGTTGGTTGCGATGCAGCATTCTATACGCTGCAGCGCAACATGCACGGAGATTTTCGGGGC